>FTIF01001633.1_pt1 | contig 22911 bp, 27 predicted proteins | sample 1658001 | NCBI WGS metagenome assembly FTIF01 (sample SAMEA3914789, study PRJEB12502) | metagenome | biome: forest; material: soil | place: Canada | collected 2011-07-03 | depth 0.3 m | reverse complement strand
ATGTTGCCGGAGCCGACCGGCGGGCCCAGCGCTTCGCTGGGTGCCCTGGCCCGCCACAGCTCCGTGCCATCGGCACGCTTCAGGGCGATGACTTCGCCGTCGAGCGTACCCACCAGCACCATATCGCCGCTGACGCTGGGGCCGGAGATGACGCGAGCCTTGGTCTTGGCGCGCCAGATCACATCGCCGTTCTTGGGATTGAGGGCATAGACGCGGCCGTTGAGAGAGGCGACAAACAGCGCGTCCTCATTCAGCGCCAGGCGGAACCCGGAGTAATAACCGTCGCTGCCGGAGCCGATGCCGCGCGACCACATGTCGTCCGGGCGCGCCTGCGGCGTGCCGACGGAGATCAGCTTGGCCGGCTCCTTGGCTTTGCCTTTGCTGGAGCAGCCGACCAGGGCCATGGCGGACAAGGCCACGGCCAGCGCGAGCCGCATGCCGCGACCGGCGGCGACCATCAGGATTTCACCGCTGCGACATCGGTCAGGTCATCGAGCTTGCGCTGCAGGCTATCGCGGCCCACCGCGTCCGTGCCCAGCGACTGCAGCGCCTGCTGGTAGGCGCCGCGCGCGGCGGCGCGATCGCCCTGCGAGAGTTTGATGTCGCCGCGCAGCTCGGTGTAAAGCGGCGCATAGCTGCCGGCGTCGCCATCGAGCTGCTTCAGCGCTTCGTCAGCCTTGTTCTGCTGCAGCAGCACCTGCGCCAGGCGCAGGTGCGCCAGCGGCAGCAGACCCGCGTCATAAGCCTTGTTGCGCAGGTGCAGCATGGCACCGACGCGGGCCAGGAAGCCGGGGCTTTGCTCGAACTCCACCACCCATTGCAGCCGGGCGGCGGCATCGTCCAGCTTGTTGTCCAGCACGCCCAGCTCCGCCATCTTCAGCGCGGCGGCGGCGGCGTACGGGGTATCGCTGAAGTCCTTGACCAGGCGGTCGGCCATGGCCTTGGCGTCGTCGTACTTGTTCTGGCTGGCAGCCTTGCCCAGGTCCTCGAACACGTGGGAAGCCTCGCCAGCGCGGCCGTCCTGGTGCTGGCCCCAGGCCTGCCAGCCGAAAATCGCGGCCAGGCCCAGCGCCAGGCCGGAGGCCAGCGGGAACCAGTTGTCGCGCAGCCACTGGCGCAGCTGTTCGATCTGCGCTTCTTCGTCGTAATGAGTTGTCACAGCGTCTTCTCGGAGTATTTCTTGAAGGTTATCAATTAAAGGCCGCGAGCGGCTTAGAGTCTCAGCAACCGCACAAGTTGCGTCGGCAGCTCGGCCCAGGGGCAGATGAAGGGCTCGCCCTCGCCGCGCAGGGATTTTACTTGAACCACGGCCTGGGCCGCTTCGTCCTCGCCCAGGATCAGGGCGTAGCGGGCGCCGGAGTTGTCGGCGCGCTTGAGCTGGGACTTGAGGCCGCCGCCGCCGGCATTGAGGGTCAGGCGCAGGCGCGGCGACTGCTCGCGCAGCTGTTCCGCCAGCTTCGCACCCGCCGCCTCGGCTCCGGCGCCGAAGCGGCAGAAATAGACCTGCGGGGCATTGCCCGGGACCACCGCCTGCTGCAGGGCGATCAGGGCGATCAGGCGCTCGATGCCGAGGCCGAAGCCGATGCCCGGAGTTGCGGGACCGCCCAGCTGCTCGACCAGGCCGTCGTAGCGGCCGCCGGCACAGACGGCGTCCTGCGCGCCGAGCTGGGTGGTGGTCCACTCGAACACGGTGTGGGTGTAGTAGTCGAGCCCGCGCACCAAGCGCTGGTTGATGGTGTAGGCAATGCCCAGATCGCCCAGGCCGCGCTGCACCGCCTCGAAGTGGGCGGCGGAGACGGCATCCAGGTGATCCAGCAGCTGCGGCGCACCGGCCACGATTTCGCGCGTGGCGGGCACCTTGCTGTCCAGCACCCGCAACGGATTGGTGCCGAGACGACGACGGGAATCCTCGTCCAGCGAAGACTCGTAGCGCCCCAGGTACTCGACCAGCGCCGCGCGGTACAGGGCGCGGGCCTGGGGAGTGCCGAGGGAATTCAGCTGCAGGGTGAAGCCGGACACGCCCAGGCGCCGCCACAGCGCCGCGGCGATGGCGATCACCTCGACGTCGATATCCGGCGTGGCGATGCCGAAGGCTTCGACATCGAGCTGGTGGAACTGGCGATAACGACCGGCCTGCGGCCGCTCGTAGCGGAATACCGGACCGGTGCACCAGACGCGCTGCTGCTGGTTGTAGAGCAGGCCGTGCTCGATGCCGGCACGGACCACGCCGGCGGTCAGCTCGGGACGCAGGCTCAGGTTTTCGCCGCCGCGGTCCTCGAAGCTGTACATCTCCTTCTCGACCACATCGGTGACTTCACCGACGGCGCGCTTGAACAGCTCGGTGCGCTCCACCACCGGCAAGCGCAGCTCGCCGTAGCCGTAGGCGCCGAAGACTTCGGCGGCAACCGCATACAGGTGCTGCCAGGCCGCGGCATCGGCCGGCAATACATCGTTCATGCCGCGAACGGCTTGCAGCTTCTGGGTCATGTGCGTCGGGTTTCAGGGTAGAGCAGCGATCAACCGCCGGTGACGGGGATGCTCAGGCGAGCCGTATCGTTGCTCTTGATATAGGGCTTGAGATCGACGGCTTGGCCCTGGTATTCCACGCCGACACCCGGCGCATTGCCGAGGAACAAGGAATACGGCGGCTTGCCGCTGAGCACCTGGCGATCGCCGGACTGGACCACGCCCGACAGCAGCACCTTGCCGTTGCTGTCCTCGACGCGGACCCAGGAAGTGGCCTTGAAGGCCAGCGTCAGGGAACCCGCGGCAGCTGGGCCGGCAGCCGAGGGCGTTGCCGCCGCAGTGCTGGAGGGCGGAATCGACAGCTGGGTGGACAGGGTCGGCTGGGCCGGTCCCTGCGCTACCGGCTGCGGCGCGGACTGGGCAGCGGCTTCATTTGCCGCCGGCGCAGAGGCGGACTGGCCGCTCTCCGCCGGCGTGGTCGCCAATTCGTTGGTCGACAGAGGCTTGGCTGCGCTGCCCTCGGCCGACGCGGTGGCCGTCTCCGACGACGCAGGCAGGACCGGCACCGGCTTGGCCGCGCCCGGCATTTCGGCCAGCACAGCGCGACGCCCGCTCGGGTCTTCACGCAGGAACCAGGCAGCCACCGCCACCACCACCACGATGCCGATCAGCCACAGCAGCCAGGGTGAGCCGCCGCCGCTGCGGCGACGGTTTTTCTTCAGGCTGCTGCCGGTTTCGCTGCCGCCGAGCAGCAGCTTGGTCGGTGCCTGCGGCGCGCGCGGGGCCACCACTTTCTCGTAAGCGGCCAGCAGCTCCTGCTCCGACAGGCCCAGGGACTTGGCGCACTTGCGGTAATAGCCGCGCACATAGACCGGCTCGCTCAGCACGCTGAAATCGTCGCGTTCCAGCGCTTCCAGCGTTGCCGGAGCCAGCTTGGTCAGGCCGGCCAGTTCCGAGATGCCGACGCGGGCGCGCTCGCGCGCCAGGCGGATCAGGCGGCCGGGTCCCTGACGGGAGGATTCCAGGCCGGCTTCGTTCGGGTTGCTTGCCGCCGTCGGGGCGGTCGTATCGGTGGTCATGGAGCGGGGGCGCGTAGTTTGAGCAGCTGGGCTGCTTCGTCGGAATCGGGGTAACTGCGGATTAACTTAAGCGAATACTGGTGCGCGGCGTCATCGTTGCCCAGCGCCGTTTCGGTCCTGAAGCCGAGCAGCAGCAAGGCCGGGGTTTGCGGCCCGGTTTTCTGGTAGCGCTCGAGGAACGCGCGGGCGCCGAGATAGTTCTGCTGCTGATAGCTGGCGCTGGCCATCTCCGCCAGCGCCGGGAAATAGTCGGCATCGACCTGCAGGGCGCGGCGGAAATCGGTTTCGGCACGGGCGCCGTCGCCGGCCTGGCGCGCGCACAAGCCGGCATTGGTCCAGGCCCGGGCCGGCGTGGCGTAGTCACGATCCTTCAGCGCCAGCATGAAATTGCGATCGCCTTCCTCGTACTTGTGCTGATCGCAGAGAAACACACCGTAGTTGTTGCGGATTTCCGGATCGCTGCCGTCGAGGCTGATGGCGCGCCGGAACTCGCTCTCCGCACCGGGGATTTCGCCGCGCTGCCAGTAGACGAAGCCGAGGCCCGAGTGTGCCTGGGCGACGCTGTCGTCCTGCTCGATGGCCTTCTTCAGCTTCCCCTCCGCCACCTCGTAACGGCCCTGGCTGGCATAGGCCAGTCCAAGCTGGGTGTTGGCGCGGGCCGCCGCCTTGTAGTCGGGCTTGGACGGCTGGCGCGGACCGGTCGGTGTTTCGGTGACGCAGGCACACAGTGCGAGCGTCAGGCTGAAAAAGCTCAGCCGGGCGAGAAATTCGGGACGGATCGTACTGGGCAGTGGCATCAGGCGACTTTAACGGGAATATCGCCCAGGCGCTGTTTCTGGCGCGACTGTATTTGCCCACCAGTTGCCCGCTGGACAGACGCGAGCCGCAGAGCAGGGGCCCCGGCCGTCGAAGACGCCGGGGATGCGGCCTGGCGAGCCGGCTGCAGGCCTGCGGAGGTCATTGCACCTTCACCGGAATATCACCCAACCTCTGCTTCTGGCGCGACTGCACCTTGCCCACGAGCTGCCCGCAGGCCGCGTCGATGTCGTCGCCGCGGGTGCGCCGCGTGGTGGTGACGATGCGCTTGGCGCGCAGGATATCGGCGAACTCCTTGATCCTTTCCGGCGAGGAGCGCTTGTAGCGCGTCTTCGGGAACGGGTTGAACGGAATCAGGTTGACCTTGGCCGACAGGCCGCCGAGCAGACGGGCCAGCTCGCGCGCATGCTCGGGGTGGTCGTTGACGCCGTCGAGCATGACGTACTCGTAGACAATATGGGCCTTGCGATCCTTGCCGCTGGTATAGCGGCGGCAGGCTTCGATCAGCTGCGCCAGCGGGTACTTGCGGTTGATCGGCACCAGCTCGTCGCGCAGCTTGTCGTTGGGCGCGTGCAGCGACACCGCCAGCGCCGTGTCCACATCGTCGCGCAGGCGATCCATGAACGGCACCAGGCCGGAAGTGGACACGGTGACGCGGCGCTTGGACAGGCCGAAGCCGAAATCGTCGAGCAGGATCTTCACCGACGCCAGCACGTTGCCGTAGTTGGCCAGCGGCTCGCCCATGCCCATGAAGACGACGTTGGAGATGACACGCTCGTTCTGGAAGTCGCCGCCGAGGGTCTTGGCCGCGAACCACACCTGGGCCACGATCTCGGCCGTGCTCATGTTGCGCGAGAAGCCGCCCTGCGCGGTCGAGCAGAAGCTGCAATCCATGGCGCAGCCGGCCTGCGAAGAGATGCACAGGGTGCCGCGGTTGGTCTCGGGGATGTAGACCGTTTCGATGTAGGTTTCGGCCTTGCCTTCAGCGCTCTCGAGGCGCAGCACCCACTTGCGCGTGCCGTCGGTCGAGACCTGCTCGGTCACCAGCTCCGGCGGCTTGATCACGAAATGCTGCTTCATCCGCGTGCGCAGATCCTTGGCGATGTTGCTCATCGCGTCGAAATCGTCCACGCCGCGGCGATAAATCCACTGCATCACCTGATCGGCGCGGTAGGCCGCCTCGCCCATGCGGGCGAATTCCTCGCGCAGGCGCTCGCGGTCCAGGCCGAACAGGTTGACCCGGGGACCAGCCGCCGGCGCCTCGAGCGGACGCGCCGCCTCCCCGCCCACTTGAGCGCCCGCATCTTGCGGGGGCACATGGGGCTGGGTGGCGGCTTCGGTCATGGCTTAAGGGTTCAGCGGGTGCGGGGGCACAGCTCGGTGACGCGGAAGAAGTAGGAAATCTCCTTCGCCGCATTCTCCGCGCTGTCCGAGCCGTGGACCGCGTTTTCGTCGATGGAGTCGGCGAAGTCCGCACGGATCGTGCCGGCAGCGGCCTTCTTCGGGTCGGTCGCGCCCATCAGGTCGCGGTGCTTGGCGATGGCGTCTTCGCCTTCCAGCACCTGGATGATGACCGGGCCGGTGATCATGAAATCGACCAGGGCCTTGAAGAACGGGCGCTCGCGGTGCACCGAGTAGAAGCCTTCGGCCTCGGTACGGGTCAGGTGCTTCATGCGCGCCGCGATGATGCGCAGGCCGCCTTTCTCGAAGCGACTGTAGATCTCGCCGACGACGTTCTTGGCAACCGCGTCGGGCTTGATGATGGAAAGAGTGCGTTCAACCGCCATGATATTTTACCGTGCCTATTGAGGGATGCGCCGGAGAACGGCGCCAGATGGACCAAAAGCACGGGATTTTACCGGGATACGCCTGTTCCCGGCAATGCGTTGCGCTGCAGCAAGAATTACTGCCGGAGCGGACTCCGGCCGGGGTTCAGACGGCGAAGCTCTCGCCGCAGCCGCACTCGCCCTTGACGTTCGGATTGCGGAACTTGAAGGCCTCGTTCAGGCCTTCCTTCTGGAAGTCCACCGTCAGCCCTTGCAGCATCGGCAGGTGCTCGCGCTTGACCACCACGGCGGCCCCGTTGGACTCGAATATCTCGTCTTCCGGACCGGCAGCGTCGGCATAATCCAGGGTGTAGGCATAGCCGGAACAACCGGACTTCTTCACGCCCACCCGCAGACCCACACCCTTGCCGCGCCGGGCCAACTGGGCCTGGACACGCAGTGCAGCGGATTCGGTCAGTGCGATGCTCATGAAATCACTCGATATTTCAGGATGTTGCGTTAAAGCGTGGCGAGGGCGGCGTGAAGCGCGTCCTCCCCTAACAACGCACAGTGGGCGCGATCGTCGGCGATTTCAAGCGCTTTGCGCAAATCGGCGGCCTGCAGGCTGGCCAGCTCGGCCGGGGTCTTGCCCAGGCTCCAGTCGACGATCCAGGCGCCGACGGCGATGCTGCTGGGGCAGCCGTAAGCCTTGAAACGCACATCCGCCACCAGCCCCGCCTCGAAACGCAGTTGCAGGCGCAGCACCGAGCGCGCGGCCTTGCTGCCGGCTTCGCCGGTCACCACTCCGGGCGTGCCCGGCTCGAATTCGCCGACATGCGGCGGGTGCTGGAAAAGCCTCCAGATCGGTTCGGCGTAGCCCAGGGGATTGGAGTCGGTCGAATTCATGGCTTCCATAATGGCGATAGCTCCCTGATCCACTGTACCTGTTTGATCACTTTTTCCGCCGCCTGTTCGATCTGCTCGGCTGTCGTCCCCCGCCCAAGCGAGAAACGCAGGCTGGCGTTGGCCAGCTCGTCGTCGCGGCCCAGGGCGCGCAGCACGTAGGACGGCTCCTGCGTGGCCGAGGAGCAGGCCGAGCCGCTGGATACCGCCAGGTCCGGCAGGGAAGCGCGCAAGGCCTCGCCTTCGACCCCCTCGAAACTGACGTTCAAAACGTGCGGGGCGCTGCGATCGGGGTCGCCGTTGCGCAGGATGCGCGGCAGCGCCTGCAACCGCTGCCACAGCAGATCGCGCAGTCCGGCCAGGTGCTCCGCATCGGACGAGAGCTGTGCCGCGGCGATCTCGAACGCGGCGCCCATGCCGACGATCTGGTGGGTGGCCAGGGTGCCGGAGCGCATGCCCCATTCGTGGCCGCCGCCGTGCATCTGCGGCGCCAGCCGGGCACGCGGCTTCTTGCGCACGTACAAGGCGCCGGCACCCTTGGGACCGTAGATCTTGTGGGCGGATACCGACAGCAGGTCGATCGGCGTGGCGCGCAGGTCGATCGGCAGCTTGCCGGCCGCCTGCACCGCATCGACATGGAACAGCACGCCGCGCTCGCGCAGCAGCGGCGCCAGCCGCGTCACTTCCTGCACCACGCCGATTTCGTTGTTGACCCACATCAGCGACACCAGCACCGTTTCCGGGGTCAGCGCCTCCAGCACCTGCTCGGGGCTGACGATGCCGCCCGCTTCCGGTTTCAGATAGCTGACGCGCACGCCCTGCGTTTCGAGATGGCGGCAGGTGTCGAGCACGCATTTGTGCTCGGTGCGCGAAGTGACGATATGGGCGTTGCGCACACCTCGGAACTCCAGCGCTCCCTTGATCGCCAGGTTGTTGGATTCGGTGGCGCCGGAGGTCCAGACGATTTCGCCCGGCTCGGCGCCGAGCAGCGCGGCCACCTGGGCGCGCGCTTTCTCCACTGCGGCACGGGCCTTGTAGCCGGGGCCGTGGGTCGAGGCGGGATTGGCGAAGCTGCCGTCCGCCGTCAGCGACGGCAGCATGGCCTGCAGTACACGGGGGTCGAGCGGCGTGGTCGCCGCGTAGTCGAGATAGATCATCGGCAATTATGTACCGGCGGCGGGCTAGGGCGGTGGAGCCGAAGCGCCGAAATAGGCATCCAGGTCGCCCTGCACACGCTGCGCGGACCGCTCGAGATCGCCCAGGAACGCATGGCACATGGACGCATCGAAACCCTGGCCGTGGCCGGCAAGGTTCTGCCCCATCATCCAGTCCTCCACCTTGTAGGAAAACGCCTCGTAGCGCGCCAACTCCGCATAGAGGCCGGCGATGCGGCTGGTGTCCTCGAATTTCATCTCGGCGAAGACCCCGCTGTTGGCGGCCGTGTCGTAGGCGGCGCGCACCAGCAGTGGGGTGATAAGACCCTTCCAGTCCGGCAGATCGTCGCAATGCGCCGGCGGATGCGGCGTTTTCATCGCGGCATCGAGCTGCTGGTTGATCTGATGGTAATAGTCGCCCATGGTGGCAAGCCGCTTGCGATCAGCCATCAGCTCCCCATGAATGCTGGCCTGGGCCTCCGCCACTTTGTGCCCGGTCTGCCGCGCCTGCACCCAGGAATTGATCAGCAACGCCAGCAGCACGCCGAGCAGGACCGAGAAGGTTTCGACCAGCAGGTCGCTGAGATCGAGATGGCCGAGGCGCAGCCAGCGCCGGCGCGGAGGAGGTGCGGAGGTCATCGCGGCATTCTAGACGCTTGGCGGATTGCCGCCCGTCAAGCGGCCAGTTGCGCAGCGCGCAGCGCGCCCAGCACCGCCAGGAAACGATCGATTTCCACAGCACTGTTGCCCTGGCCCAGGCTGACCCGAATGGCGCCGTAGGCGACATCGCGCGGCAGCCCCATGCCGAGCAGCACATGGCTGGGCTCGCCCTTGCCGCTGGAGCAGGCAGAGCCGCTGGACACGGCGATGCTCTTGCGGTCCAGCGCCATCAGCAGGGCCTCGCCTTCCCAACCCTTCAAGCCGAACTGCACCGTGTTCGACAGCCGCGGCGACTGCTCACCGAAGATGACCACGCCGGGCAGCGCATGCAGGCCGGCAACCAGGCGCTCGCGCAGGGTCAGCAGATGGGTGTCGCGCGCCTGCAGTTCCTGCTGCGCCAGCTCCGCCGCGGCGCCGAAGCCGACGATGGCCGCGACATTCTCGGTGCCGCCGCGCAGGCCATGCTCCTGGCCGCCGCCATGCATCTGCGGCGCCAGCTCCACGCCATTCCGGATCAGCAGCGCGCCGACACCCTTGGGGCCGTACAGCTTGTGCGAGGACAGGCTCATCAGGTCGGCGCCGCTGGCGCTGAAGTCCAGCGCCAGCTTGCCGGCGGCCTGCACCGCGTCGGCCAGCAGCAGGGCCTTGACGGCATGCACCAGCGCAGCCGCGCGCGGCACGTCCTGGATCACGCCGGTTTCGTTGTTGGCGACCATCAGCGCGGCGATGCACAACGGGCCGCGCGCCAGCTGCGCCTCGAATGCCGACCAGTCGACCAGGCCCTGGCCGTCGATGGCGATGGTCTCCACCTGCCAGCCATGGGCCCGCAGCGATTCCGCCGTTTCCAGCACCGCCGGATGCTCGGTGCTGCCGTAGAGAACCCGGCTGGGTTTCAGCGCCACTTCAGTGGCGCCTTTCAGCGCCAGGTTGTTCGATTCGGTGCCGCCCGAGGTCCACACCACTTCGGCCGGCTGCGCCCCCGCCAGGGCCGCCACCTGCAGGCGTGCCGCTTCCACCGCGTCGCGCGCCGCACGGCCGTAGCGGTGCACGCTGGAAGCATTGCCGTAGGGGCCGCTGAGATAGGGCAACATCGCCTCCAGCACCCGCGGATCGAGCGGGGTGGTGGCGTTGTGGTCGAAGTAGATCGGCATCAGACGACCCGGCGCACCTTGGTTTCCGGCGGCGCCGTTTCGGTGGCATTGCCCTTCGGCTTGGCAACCGTGCCGTCGCCGCAGAAATCCGGCAGCTCGAGCTTGGACAGTTCCAGTTCCGGCATGCGCGAGTCCATTTGGTGCAGCAGCCTGCACACCTGCACCAGACGCTCATCCAGCACCTGGATGTGCTCCAGCATGGAGCCAATGGCATTGGCCACCGGGTCGGGCATGTCGCGGCTCAGGCCGTAGGCGTCGAAGCCGAGGGTTTTGGCGATGGCGACGACTTTCTCCGAAGGCTGCGGCGCTTCCTGCACCACCCGCGCGGGAATGCCGACCACGGTGGCGCCGGGCGGCACTTCCTTCACCACCACGGCATTGGAGCCGACGCGGGCGCCCTCGCCGACCAGGAACGGCCCCAGCACCTTGGCGCCGGCACCGACCACCACGTTGTTGCCGATGGTGGGATGGCGCTTGCCCTTGTTCCAGCTGACGCCGCCGAGGGTGACGCCCTGGTAGAGCGTGACATCGTCGCCGACTTCCGCGGTCTCGCCGATCACCACGCCCATGCCGTGGTCGATGAAGAAGCGGCGGCCGATGACAGCGCCGGGGTGGATCTCGATGCCGGTGAGCCAGCGCGACAGGTTGGAATTGAGCCGCGCCAGCCATTTGAAGCCGTGGGTCCACAGCCAGTGACTGACCCGCTGCCCCCAGATAGCATGCAAGCCCGGATAGCAGGTCAGCACTTCCCAGGTGGTGCGGGCAGCCGGATCGCGATCGAACACGGATCGGATGTCTTCGCGGATACGGGAGATCACAGTGGGCCTCCTGTCCAAGCTACCGGCCATCCATGGCCGGACTGTTCAAATAAGCAAGGCCCGGAAATATTCATGTTCATGCGGCAACCTTCATGGTGCGGGCCCGGTGAAAGCTCAGCTCCACCGAACGCACACTGGGAACATTGAGCAGGCGGCGCGACAACTGGCGCGCAGCGTCGGGCTCGGAAGCGAATTCCACTTCAAGGCGCAAGGACTCGTCATCGAGATTGCGGGCCAGGAAAGTGGTGGGAAGCCGTCCCAATTCTGCAAAGCGGCCCAGCACGCGGGCAGGCAGCTGCGGATCGAAGTCCGCCTTCAATACCAAACGGGCGGAAAGCTGTAATGAGCAGTCTGGCCATGGATGGCCAGTATTTCGAAAAGGATGTTCGACGGTGTTATGAAGGAAAAAACTGTGCGGCGAATCCATGACGGGAGAGCTCCGGAACGGGATGGCAAGAAAGGCGCGTACGACGACAACACCGACCCCCGGCGAGGGCCGGGCCGGTAATTCGCGTCGTCTGCGACATTCGCATGCTGCGCATCACGTTCAGTTCTGCTGCGTCACGGTGGAAAAGCGCCGCCTTCGAGGAGGCGGAATATCGATATTCTGCGCCTGCGGGGGTGGTATCTCAAGCCGCTGGACTTGAGAAGCAGGGGATAAGGTGCGAAGAAATCAGCGTTTTTCTCCTCACGGCCGGCACGGCAGCCGGCCTCAGTCCTGCCCTTTCGCAGCTTTCAGACGCTCCCGCTCCAGCGCATCCGTCACCGAGGTGAGGATGCCGCGCAGGATGTTCATTTCATTGGAGTCCGGCGCGGCACGGCCATACAGCTTGCGCAGCCGGCGCATCAGCAGGCGCGGGTTGGTACGGTCGATGAACTGGGTGCGCGCCAGGATCTGCTCCAGGTGCGCGTAGAAGCGCTCCATCTCGACCTGGTCCACCGGCTCATGCACCGGCAATTCCAGCGGCGAAGCGCCGGTCACCAGCAGCAGCTCGTAGCACAGGATCTGCACCGCCGAAGCCATGTTGAGCGAGGTGTAGTCGGCGCTGGTGGGGATGGCGATCAGCTCCTGCGCGCGATCGATCTCCTCGTTGGTCAGGCCGGTGCGCTCACGGCCGAACAGCAGGGCGATGTCGCCGGCCATGTCGCTGGCGGCCAGGCGCTGCGCCCATTCCCGCGGCTGGTAGGTCTGCGCGGAGATGTGCCGCTGGCGCGCGGTGGTGGCGGCGACCCGGGTGCAGCCGGCCAGGGCCTCGTCCAGATTGGCGCAGATCCGCGCCTTTTCCAGCAGGTCGACTGCCCCCACCGCCAGGGCATCGGCGCGGGGATCGGGGAAGATTTCCGGCGCCACCAGAACCAGGTTGTTCAGCCCCATGGTTTTCATCGCCCGCGCCGCCGAGCCGATATTGCCGGGGTGCTGGGTGCCGACGAGGACCACGCGAATGCGGGATAATAGGGACATCTTTGTTTTCGTCAAACGGGAATTGGGAATCGGGAATCGTAGCAGCCAAGGCCCCTATGCGGCGCTTTTGCGATTCCCCATTCCCCATTCCCGACTCCCGTCTGGAACCCGCTGCCCATGCATCCGCTCGTCAACATCGCTGTTTCCGCCGCGCGCTCCGCCGGCAATTTCATCATGCGCAACGCCGACCGCGTCGACCAGCTGCAGATCGAGCGCAAGGGCCGCAACGATTTCGTCACCCAGGTGGACCGCGGCGCAGAAAGCGAAATCATCAAGATCATCCGCAAAGCCTATCCGCAGCACGCCGTGCTGGGCGAGGAAAGCGGCCAGGACGGCGATAACGAGGTGCTGTGGATCATCGATCCGCTCGACGGCACCACCAATTTCCTGCATGGCCTGCCGCACTACGCCGTGTCCATCGGCATCCAGGTCAAGGGCAAGCTGGAACACGGCGTGATCTACGCCCCCAATACCCAGGACCTGTACTGCGCCACCCGCGGCAGCGGCGCCACCCTGAATAACCGCCGCATCCGCGTCAGCGGCACCAAGGAACTCGACAGCGCCCTGATCGGCACCGGCGTGCCGATCCGCGCCGACAACCTCGACGCCTACCTGCCGATGCTGCGCGCCGTGGTGGAAAGCACCGCCGGCGTGCGCCGTGCCGGCTCCGCCGCGCTGGACCTGGCCTATGTCGCCGCCGGCCGCCTCGATGCCTTCTGGGAACTCGGCCTGAAGCCTTGGGACATCGCCGCCGGCCTGGTGCTGGTGCAGGAAGCGGGCGGCATGATCAGCGAAATCTACGGCGCCCCGGATGCCCTGGAAACCGGCAACGTGCTGGCCGCCACGCCCAAGCTGCATCCGATGCTGGTCGACGCGCTGGCCGGCGTCGCCCGCGCCGCCGCCGCGAAGGAACAGCGGCAAGGCTGAGCGGTCCAGCCCACGAACAATCCCCAGGTCAAGCTGCTAAGGTCGAAGCTACACCCACAGGGAGAGTATCGATGCGCATAGGACTGATCATTGCCGGATTGCTGATCGCCGCCCTCGGCGTGGGCGTGTTGATGGGCAAGCTGCAGTACACCCAGAACAAGGAAGTGCTGAAGATCGGCGATCTTTCGGCCAAGGTGCAGGAACAGCAACCCGCGCCGCAGTGGCTGGGCATCGCCGGGCTGGTTCTTGGCGGGGTGCTGGTGCTGGGCGGGGCTCTCAGGAAGAACTGACACCGTAGGTCGGTTCAAGGGCGCAAAGCGCCCGGAACCGACATGCGCAATTCTCTCAAGCTGCGCAGCACCTCGTAGCCCGGGAAGCGCGCCAGCGCTACCCGGGAAAGCCCTGCGCACCGACCCAGCAACCCCGGGTAACGCTACGCGTTTCCCGGGCTACCTGAAGTCTGGCGCTAGACCACCGCCCCATCCTTGTTGCGCCCTTCCAGCTTGGTGTGATCTTCCGGCGGCACCAGGTCTTCGCGCTTGATGTTGAGTAGCACGGTGACGCCGCTGGAGATGTAGATCGAGGAGTAGGTCGCCACGATCACGCCGACGATCATCGCCACCGAGAAGCTGTGCACGCTCTTGCCGCCGAAGAAGAACAGGCAGAACAGCACCATCAGCACGGTGAAGTGGGTGATGATCGAGCGCAGCAGGGTCTGGTTGATGGACAGGTTGATGATGCCCAACACCGGCTGCTTGCGCAGATTGAGCAGGTTCTCGCGCACGCGGTCGAAGATGACGATGGTTTCGTTGTTCGAGTAACCGAGCATGGCCAGCACGCCGGCCAGGGTGGTGAGGTCAAACTCTTCCTGGATCAGCGACAGGAAGCCGATGGTCATGATCGCGTCGTGGGTCAGCGCGGCGATGGAGCCGGCGGAGAATTTCCACTCGAAGCGGAACATGACGTAGAGGAAGATGCCGGTGAATGCCGCCAGCAGGGCGATGACACCGTCCTCGGACAGTTCCTTGCCCACTTCCGGGCCGACGAACTCGATGCGCCGCAGCTGCACATGATTCTTCTGAGCATCCAGGGCCTGCAGAACCTTGGTGCTGATCTCGGCGGAAGCGGCTTTGGAAGCCGCGTCGGTGCCGGCCTGAGGCAGCAGGCGAATCAGCACGTCACTGGTGTTACCGAAATACTGCACTACCGCATCAGGATAGCCGCCCTTATCAAGAGAGCCACGCACGTCCTCGAGCTGTACCGTCTGCGGATACACCACCTCGACCAGCACACCGCCCTTGAAGTCGATGCCGAAGTTGAGGCCGCGGCCGATGATCAGGCCGATGGCGATGAGGGACAGCAGGATCGACAGGCCGAGCGCAACCTTGCGCTGGGCCATGAAATCGATTTTCGGAACTCTGGAAAATACACGCATGATCTTTCTCCGGACCTGTAACCGGCTTAAACCGGCAGGTCCTTCAGCTTACGGCCCTTGAAGACATAGTGCGCAATGGTGCGCGTGCCGACAGTGGCGGTGAATATGGAAGTGGCGAGGCCGATCATCAGCGTCACCGCGAAGCCTTTCACTGCGCCCTGGCCGAGGAGGAACAGCACGAAGGCGGCGATGAAGGTGGTGACGTTGGAATCGGCGATGGTGAGGAAGGCGCGCTCGTAGCCGGCGTTCATCGCCGCATGCGGCGACAAGCCCAGGCGCAGTTCTTCACGGATGCGCTCGTTGATCAGCACGTTGGCGTCTACTGCCATGCCCAGGGTCAACACCATGCCGGCGATGCCGGGCATGGTCAGCGTGGCCTGGAATAGCGACAGCACCGCAACCAGGATGATGACATTGAGCAGCAGGGCGATGTCGGCGAACAGGCCGAAAATCCAGTAGTACGCGAACATGAACACCACCACCAGGCAGAAGCCGGCGATGGCCGCGATGGTGCCGCGGCGGATATTGTCGGCGCCCAGGCTGGGGCCGACAGTGCGCTCCTCGACGATGGCGATCGGCGCCGCCAGCGCGCCCGACTTGAGCAGCTCGGACAGATCGTGCGCTTCCTTCTGGCCTAGGCCGGTGGTCTGGAAGCGCTTGCCGAAGGGCTCGCGCACACTGGCCACACTGATGATGTCGTTAATGTCGCGCCGCTCGCGAATCTCGTCGCCCTGGGCGTTGTGGTTGGTGTCGTAGACGGTTTCCTTGTACAGCACCGCCATCGGCTTGCCCACGTTCTGCCGGGTGAAGTCGAACATCCTGCTGGCGCCGGTGCTGTCCAGGGTCACGCTCACCGCAGGCGTGCCGCTCTGCTGATCGACCGTCGGAGCGGCATCGACCAGCTGCGGGCCGCTGACGATGACGTCCTTCTTCAGCAGGTACGGGCGGTGCCCGGCACGGGTGTAGAACAGCTCGTCGTCCGGTGGCACGATGCCGGTCTGGGCGGCACTTTCCGCCGCACCCAGGGTTTCGTCCACAGCGCGATATTCCAGAGTGGCCGTCGAACTGAGAATAGTCTTGGCTCGGGTCGGGTCCTGCACGCCCGGCAACTGCAGCAGGATGCGGTCGGCGCCCTGGCGCTGCACTACCGGTTCGGTCACGCCCAGGCGGTTGACGCGGTTGCGCAGGGTGATCAGGTTCTGCTGCACGGCGTAGTCGACGATGCGCTTGGCCTCGGTATCGGACATGCGCGCCTGTAGGGTCGGGGTGGCGGCATTGGCCGGCACCGTGACGGTCAGCTCCTTGTATTCCTTGCTGATCGCGGCTCGGGCGGCTTCCAGCTTGGCGGCATCGGCGAATTCCAGCACCACCGCATCGCCCTGGGCGCGGCGGGCGGTGTAACGGATGTCCTGCTTGCGCAGGAAGTTGGGCAGGTCATTCAGATAACGCTGCACCGCAGCCTTGCGCGCGTCGTCGATGTCGACTTCCAGCAGCAGGTGCACGCCGCCGCGCAGATCCAGGCCCAGCGGCATCGGCCGCGCGCCGATCGCTTCCAGCCACGCCGGCGTGTTGGAGGCAAGGTTGAGGGCAACGACATAGTCCTGACCAAGCGCCTGCTTCAAGGCATCCACCGCCTTGAGCTGGGTCTCGGTGCCGCCGAAGCGCACCACCCACTGGCCTTTTTCGGCGCGCGAGGATTCGGCGCTGATCTGGTCCGCGGCCAGGGCCTTGCTGACCTGGTCGCCGAAATCCGCCGGCACAGGGTCGCCGCTGACCGTGGCGATCTGCACCGCCGGCGATTCGCGATAGACGTTGGGCAGCGCGTACAGGGCGCCGAGGAGGGTGGCGACAATCAGCGTCACCGTTTTCCAGAGGGGATATTGATGCATCGGAAACCCGCTTCTAATTAGGGCCTACGGCCTACAGCCGCTTTCTTATTTGAACAGTCCGGGCCACGGATGGCCCGGCGCTTGACAGGATGTCAGGCTGCTACAGCGTTTTAAGCGTGCCTTTGGGCAGCACGCTGGTGATCGCGCTTTTCTGCGCCTTGATCTCCACGCCGGGGGCGATTTCCACGGTCAGGTAGACCTCGCCGATGCTGACGATGCGGCCGGCCAGGCCGCCGGTGGTGATGATTTCATCGCCCTTGGCCAGGGAACCCAGCATCTGGCGGGCTTCCTTGGAACGGCGCATCTGCGGCCGGATCAACATGAAATAGAACAGCGGGATCATGACGATGAACGGGAATACCGTCACCAGCAGGTTCTGGCCCTGCGGAGCGCCCTGCTGGGCATAGGCGGGCGAAATCAGCAAATCGAGAAGCTGCACGGGGAAATTCCAGACTGGGTAAAAGAGCGCCGGATTATGCCACGAATGCCCAACCGGACTGTGCCCCGGACAGTACCCGGGCAGCACCCGGCCTGTGCTAGCCTTTAGGGCTGAGCTTATTCCCTTCCGGAGCACCCGATGGCCAGCTACAACGCGCCCCTGCGCGAAATCGAATTCGTCCTCAACGATGTGCTTAATGTCGGTCAGCTGGCCAAGCTGCCGGCTTTTGCCGAAGCCACCCCGGAAACCCTGATCGGCCTGATCGAGGAAGCGGCCAAGCTGGTGCAGGAGGAAATCGCTCCGCTCAGCGCCAGTGGCGACCAGCAGGGCTGCAAATGGAACAACGGCGAGGTCAAGGTACCGGACGGCATGCCGGAAGCCTACAAGTTGTACTGGGAAGCCGGCTGGGTCGGCCTGTGCAACCCCACCGAGTATGGCGGCCAGGGCCTGCCCTACACCCTGTCCAAGGTGGTGGACGAGCTGCTCTGCTCGGGCAACGTCGCCTTTGCCCTCTATCCGGGCCTGACCATGGGCTGTTTCGAGGCGATCCTGGCCAATGCCTCGGACGAATTGAAGCAGACCTACCTGCCCAAGCTGGGCACCGGTGAATGGACCGGCACCATGTGCATGACCGAGCCGCAGGCCGGCTCCGATCTGGCCTCTGTCAAGACCAAGGCCACGCCGAACGACGACGGCAGCTATTCGCTGGAAGGCAGCAAGATCTTCATCACCTCCGGTGAGCACACCATGGTGGAGAACATCATCCACTTCACCCTGGCCCGCCTGCCCGACGCGCCCCCCGGCATCAAGGGGCTGTCCACCTTCGTCGTGCCGAAATTCCTGGTCAACAAGGACGGCTCGCTGGGCGCGCGCAACCAGGTGACCTGCACCGCCATCGAGCACAAGATGGGCATCCACGGCTCCTGCACCTGCTCGATGCAGTTCGACGGCGCCAAGGGCTGGATGGTGGGCAAGCCCAACACCGGCATCCAGAACATGTTCGTGATGATGAACCTGGCGCGCATCCTGGTCGGCTTCCAGGGCCTGGGCCAGTGCGAGCTGGCGACGCAGAACGCCATCGCCTATGCCAAGGACCGCAAGCAGGGCAAGGCCTTCAACGGCGGCGCCACCATCATCGACCACCCCGACGTGCGCCGCATGCTGCTGACCATGAAGGCCACCACCGAGGGCGCCCGCGTCATGGCCTACGAGACGGCGATGTACGTCGACCTGGCCCACCACCACGAGGACGCAGCTGTGCGCGAGGAAGCGCAGGACTGGGTGGAACTGAACACGCCGCTGGTCAAGGCTTTCTGCACCGACTCGGCCTTCGACCTGGGCAGCCTGGCGGTGCAGGTCTACGGCGGCCACGGCTTCATCCGCGAGCACGGCGTCGAGCAGATCGTGCGCGATTCCAAGATCCTGTGCCTGTATGAAGGCACCAACGGCATCCAGGCGATGGACCTGGTGCGGCGCAAGCTGATGCTGCACAACGGCCGCCTGGCGCAGCGCTTCTTCGCCAAGGTGCGCTCCGAAGGCACCGCCGACGCACCGGTGGGCTTCATCGCCAAGCCGCTGCGCGAGGCGGTCGAGGAACTGGAAAAGACCGTGCAGTGGCTGCAGGAATCGTTCAAGACCAATCCGGACGACGCCGGCTTCGGCGCAGTCGATTTCCTGCGCGCCTTCGCCCTCACCTACCTGGGCTTCAACTGGCTGCGCATGGCCAAGGCCGCCTCGGCCAGCAGCGACGAGACCTTCAAGCGCGGCAAGCTGGCCACCGCGCAGTTCTTCGCCGCGCGCATGCTGCCGCAGGTGCACGGCCTGTGCGCCAATGTGCGCAGCTCGGCCGGCGAGCTGATGCAGCTCGACGCCGCAGCGATCTGAAGTTGCCGTGTCCGGGAAGCGCACGGCGCTTCCCGGACACGGCAGTGAGGCGGCCCCCCCCGCCGCCACGCCCCCCCCCAAAGTCTCCTGACGAAGATCTTCTTGACATCGAGTACTTTATTTCTTAGAGTATTCGCATGTCGTCAAAGGAGAACTGTCGTGGCCAATCTGAATGAACTGCGTGAAGACCTTGATTACGTAGCGGGCGCGGTGCAGCGCGGCCAGAGCCGCTCGGTGCCGACGATTCTTGCGCTGTGGGCGGTGCTGGTGCCGATCGGCTTCGCCCTGGCCGATTTTGCACCACGCTGGTGTGGGCCGTACTGGCTCGTCTTCGGCACCCTGGGCGGCGTTGCCAGCGGATTCATCGGCCGCGCGGCCGCGATGCGCCGGGGCTTGCTTGACGCCAAACTGGGCCGCCGTCATGGCCTGCACTGGCTGGTCATGTGGGCGGCCTACATCCTGTTCGGCGCCAGTGTCGCGACCGGGCATATGGATGCGCGGACCACGGCGCCGATCTGGCTGCTGCTCTCGGCCATCGCCTACACCATGGCGGGGATTCATCTGGACCGGGATCGCGCCTATCTGCCGAGCGGCGTCATCATGTTTCTGGGTTACGTCGGTGTCGTATGGCTGCCGCTGCCTTATTTGTGGACCACCACCGGGCTGATCGTATCGTTGTCCCTGATCGTCGCTGCGGTGCGCAGCACCCATGCCACGCGGAGCGCCTGAGATGTCGGCCGGGACCGGCTTGCTCGACGCCGCCGATCCGGTGCTGGAACACCGGGTGCGCCTGGCGGCCTGCGTGCTGCTGTCGGGCGTCGACGAGATCAGTTTCTCGCGCTTCAAGGAAGTGCTGCAGCAGACGGACGGCAACCTCGGCGCGCAGCTGCGCAAGCTGGAAGACGAGGGCTACGTCAGCCTGCGCAAGGTGTTCCAGGAGCGCAAGCCGGTGACTTGGTACCGGCTCACCGACCAGGGACGCCAGGCGCTCGGCAAGCATCTGCAGCATCTGCAACGGCTGGTGGCACGGGCTGTTATCTAGGGAGGCACCTGTCATGGACGATATCTCTGCCTGCGGGCCTGCAAGCGAAGCCGTTGGACGTGCCCGCGGCGGTCTTTTCATGGCCATGTTCGGCGGCTTATGGTGGTTCGCCGGCCTGCAACTGCAACACACTGCCGCGCTCTGGCCTTATACGCTGGATGGCTTGCTGACGCTGTCGCTGATCGGTGCCTGCCTGCGCTTGCGCCGGCAGGCCGCTCCGCATGTCATGGCCGATGCAGCAGCAAGCCGCAAAATCAGCCGCGCTTTCCTGTGGATCAATGTGGTGCAATGGGGTTCGATCTTCGTGGTGGCGCAGGCACTGGCTGCACTGCGCCTGTCAGCCTGGATCTATGCAGCGGTGATCGCCATCGTCGGCCTGCACTTCCTGCCGCTGGCGCGCGTATTCCGCTACCCGCCGCACCTGGCGACCGGCATCGCCCTGCTGCTCTGGGCATTGGTATTTCCCTGGCTGTTGAAGGATTCGGCAGGACCGCTCTCGGCGTACGGCCCCTTCGGCGCCGGCACGGCGCTGTGGGCCGCCACCGCATGGATCATCTGGCATCAGCGCGGCTGGCTGGCGGACCGGACTGGTGCGGATCGGCAGCATATCCGGCAGCCCTGACTGCGACCGACCGTGACGCACAGTACGGCGATGCCACGGGCTTTTCTGTCGCCACGGTCAATGTCTGGACCGTGGCCGCGTTTGGCGTGCTAGCATCGTTGAGTCACCCTCATCAAGGATGCCCAGATGTCCTCCGTTTACGATTTCGCCGCCAACACCATCGACGGTCAGAGCATCAAGCTCGATGCCTACAAGGGCAAGACCCTGCTGATCGTCAATGTCGCCAGCAAGTGCGGCTTCACGCCGCAGTACAAGGGGCTGGAAGCCCTGTACGAGCAATACAAAGACAAGGGACTGGTGATTCTCGGTTTCCCCTGTGACCAGTTCGGCCACCAGGAGCCGGGCGACGAGAAAGAGATCATGGAGTTCTGCTCCCTGACCTATGACGTCAAGTTCCCCATGTTCGCCAAGATCAAGGTCAACGGCGACGACGCCCACCCCCTGTACAAATTCCTCAAGAGCGAGGAGAAGGGCATTCTCGGCACCACCGCCATCAAGTGGAACTTCACCAAGTTCCTGGTCGACAAGACCGGCAAGGTGCTGAAGCGCTACGGCTCGATGGACACGCCGGAAAGCATTGGCAAGGATGTTGCGCCGCTGCTCGCGTAAGAATCAGCTAGACCTTCGGGGGAAGGGAGTGCCTTTATGCGCGCATGGCGCGACGCATTGCTGTTCCATTTGTTCATCGCAGCGGCTGCGGCCGGCGTGTTCTTCACGCTGCGTCCGCCAGACCTAGGCTGGGGCATCCTCGGACTGGTCGCGGTCTATAACCTGCTGCTGCCGCTGATCGCCAGCCGCAGCGGCCACCGCGACTGGCTGGAGCTGTGGCTGTTCCTGCTGCCGCTGTCGGTGTTGCAGGTGCTGCCAGACTGGGTGCTGACGCAGCAGTTCGGCATCCTCGCCTTCCCGGACCTGGGTGGCCCGCATATCGGCGCGGTGCCGGCCTACATGGCCGGCATGTGGGTGATCCCGCTGTTCTGGATACTGTGGCTGGCAGGCCGCTCGACCGTCACCGCCGCGGTGCTGGCCCTGCTGGTCTTCGCCGGCGCGGAGTGGGCAGCGCATCCGCTGCAGCTGTGGCACGCACAGCACGTGAGCCAGTTCATGGGCATTGCGGACTATGTGCTGGTGCCGGAGGCCCTGCTGGGCTGGGCTGCGGCTTATGCCTTCGAGCAGACGCGCGGCAGCAATCCGTTCGCGCGGCTCGGGGCGGCGGTCTGCGTCACCACCTTCTACACCGGGGCGCTGGTGCTGGCGTACTTCCTCAGCGAGCACGTGGGGCTGCGGTTGCCGCTGCACGCGGGCTGAGGCCAAATCCATAGCCTCACCGTCATACCGGCGAAAGCCGGTATCCAGGGGTCTTGAGCGCGCACTCCGCCGCTCTGGATTCCGGCTTTCGCCGGAATGACGTCGCCTAGGGTCAGGTCCCGCACTCCGCAAACCCCGGGTAGCGCTGCGCGCTTCCCGGGCTACGGTGGGGCCTATCCCTACAGGGTCTGCGCGCCGAAGGTGTCGCAGCGCTTGAGGTCACCGCTGTCGAACCCGGCGCGGAACCAGCGCACGCGCTGCTCGCTGCTGCCGTGGGTGAAGCTGTCGGGCGTGATGCTGCCTTGCGCCTGCCGCTGCAGGCGGTCGTCGCCGATGGCGGTGGCGGTATTCAGCGCCTGCTCGACATCACCCTGGTCCAGCCACTGATGGCGTTGCTGAGCTTGGTTGGCCCAGACGCCGGCCAGGCAGTCGGCCTGTAACTCCAGCCGCACCGACAGGCCGTTGGCGCCGCTGATGTCCTGGCGCGAGCCGCTGACCTTTTGCGAGATGCCCAGCAGGTTCTGCACGTGGTGGCCGACCTCGTGAGCGATGACGTAGGCCTGGGCGAAATCGCCGCCGCCGCCGAGGCGATCACGCATTTCCTGGAAAAAGCTGGTGTCCAGATAGACGCGCTGATCCTGCGGACAGTAGAACGGCCCCGATGCAGCGCTGGCGCCGCCGCAGGCCGATTGGACCGAGCCGCTGAACAGGACCAGGTGCGGCGCGGTGTAATTCCGCCGGGCCTTCTGGAACACGGCGGTCCAGGTGTCCTCGGTATCGCCGAGGATGGCGCGGACGAAGTCCACGCCGGGGTCGTTAGGGTTTGCGGGCGCGGTCGCCGCCGGCGGCGACATGCCCTGCTCCACCTGGTTGACCAGGCCGAGCATCTCCAGCGGATTGCGGCCGGTGGCCCAACTCAGCAGCAGGGCGATGACGATGCCGCCGATGCCGATGTGTCCAACGCCGATACCGCCGCGCCGATCCTCCACGTTGTCGCTGCGTCTTGCGTCGCCCCAGCGCATGGCCGCTCTCCGGTGTGTGCCGAGCCAATTGTAGCCCGGGAAGCGCGCAGCGCTACCCGGGGTGGTCG
>FTIF01000028.1_pt1 | contig 23021 bp, 18 predicted proteins | sample 1658001 | NCBI WGS metagenome assembly FTIF01 (sample SAMEA3914789, study PRJEB12502) | metagenome | biome: forest; material: soil | place: Canada | collected 2011-07-03 | depth 0.3 m | reverse complement strand
CCTGTGCCTGTGCCTGTGCCTGACCTGTCACCTGTCACCTGTCACCTGTCACCTGTCAAACGAACTGAAGTTGGTACGTTCGTCCTGGGACATCACCGCCTGTCTCGACTTCACCTGCGCAACGGCAAGCTCAAGCGCACCACGGTTCCGCTGCCAGGGCTCGACACGAGTTGCAGTCGCCCTCCCAGGATCACCGATCGTTGGGCGAGGAACCGCAGTCCCCGTCCGTTTGATGCAGTCGAGATGTCGAAACCATGACCATCGTCGTCGATGGCGACCTCGATCTCGTCGCCCTGCAATCTGGCCGCCACGCCAACTCGGCGGGCGCTGGCGTGCTTGATCACGTTGGCCAACACCTCCTGCACGATGCGCATCACCTGCAAGGCCTCGGTCGGACCCATCCAGTGGAGTGCGGGCAAATCCCGCACTTGCCAGTCGAGCTGAACACCCGAGGCCTCCAGCTGGCCGCCCAAGCGGTATCGCAAGGTGGCCAGCACGGTCGCGAGATCGTGCCCCATTGGCTCCAGCGAGTCGATCACCAAGCGGAGGTCGTCAACGCATTCGCGCAGGAGCGTGGCGACCCCCTTGGCATCCAGATGCCCTTGTTCAACCACGGCCAGCGCTGCCAACAGTGCCGAGCCCATGCCGTCGTGCATGTCGCGCATCAGGCGCTGCCGCTCGAGCAGTAGCGTGCGTTCCCGGTCCACCTCGACCAGGCGCTGCTGGTGTCGGCGCAGCTCCTCGGTCAGATCCTTGGCCACGTGCTTGTCCGTCATCGTGACATCAACGGCCGCGTGCACGCGCATGCAATAGATAAAGATGACCCCGAACAAGGCAGCGCTGCCTGCGGCGTACAACAGGCCTTGGCGGCTGGCCAGTGCGCCCGTGGTCAGCCCGGCCAGCGGCACGGTCACGCCGATCACCATCGGAAAGGTACTGGGCGCGTGCATCGCGCAGAAAAACAGCATTGCGTTGAACAGGCTCGCAAACAGCAAGACCGGCACCGTGGAGGACAAGACCAACCATGGCACCGAACCCCACACGAAACCGCTGACCGTCACTGACGCCACCAGCCAGGGCATCCAGCGCGGCAGCGCCGCGGCCAACGAGGGCGCACGTCCCATCCGCCAGCACACGTAGGCCTGAGCGGCATAGTTCGCGTTGGCCAAGGCGCACCAGATACCGCCGATGCGCAAGGGGACGTAGCCTCGCCACGCGATCATGGCAGTCACGGTCAGGAGCGAGACGGCAATCAGGGAGCCCCGGCTGTGCGCGAGAAACAGGGCCGCGGTGTCCAGCCGAACCCGCTCCTCCAGATCGAGCCGCGTGCTTGCCGCGTGGCTCGACGTGACCGCAGCCGCCTCAGTCAAGCACCAGCCCCAGCTTGCGTGCCTCGAACACCGCTTCGGTCTTGCCATGCACCTGGAGCTTGCGATAGGTGCGCTTCACGTACGTCTCGATCGTGTGGCGCGAGAGCCCGAGCAGGCGGGCAATCTCTTCGTAGGTGTAGCCCTTGCTGCTCATTTGCAGCACGGCCTGCTCTTGCGGCGACAGAATCCCCTGCGGCCTGGATGCGGCGGGTGCCATGCGAACCAGCAACTGCCGAGCGATCACCGGGCTGATAGGGCTGCCTCCGTTGATCAGCACGCGGATCTGGTCGACGATCTCAGGGCACCGGCTTCCCTTGAGCAGATAGCCTGTGGCACCAGCCTCGATACAGGCAAGCACGTGGTGCTCATCGCCAAACACGGTGATCACCATCACTTCGCAACTCGGCAGAAGAAGGCTGGCCTGGCGAATCAGCTCGATGCCGCTCCCACTCGGCAAGCCGATATCGACAAGCAACACGTCGGGGCGCATCACCGTGAGCAACTGCAGACCCGCAGGCAGGTCGTCGGCCTCGCCAGCCAGCCTCAAGTCTTCGGCGCAGTGCACAGCCTGTACGAACGCCCCCCGGAATCTGGAGTCGTCTTCGACGATGAGAACTGAATGCGGCATGGATCCATCGAGTGTAGCCAGGGACTTGACCGCCTCAGCCCCCTAGAAGCTCACCAGCGCTGTCCCGTGTTGACGGGACATCGCGCCATCGACGAAGCACTCCGATTTGCCCACAGTACGAGGCACCGGCGGCATGCAGTCCTGCGTGTCGCGCAGGCACTCTTGAAACCGTCACCGGGACCGCTCGCCTCCGCGCACGCGCCGGGGCAAGAAGGATGGGTCGATATGTTGCGCTGGTTGAAACGATCCATTGTTGTCGCGGGCGGCGCATTCTGCGTGACCGCATGGGCCGCGCCTGTCGTCACCGTGGGTTTGGCCCGCGTCCACGCAGGCGACACATTCGACATCCCCATTTTGATCAGCGGCGTCGACGACACCGTCGGACTCACGGCGTGGCAGTTCGACCTGTCTTTCGAGCCGGACATCGTCAAGCCATTGGCCGTCACCGAAGGCCCGTTCCTCGCGAACTTCGGCACCACGCTGTACTCGCCCGGCGTGACGGACGATGGCGCTGGCACGATCACTCTCGTGACGGACGCCTATGTCGACCAGGACATGCCTTCGGGATCGGGCGTGCTGGCGATGATCACGTTCACCGCCGTCGGCCCAGGCACCTCGGCCCTGTCGCCCGCCAGCGTCTTCCTCAACTTCTCGGATTCGGGGTTCTCGGTGAATGACGGCGGCGTGCAGGTGACCTCCAAGGTTCCCGAGCCCGGCATGGCGGTCCTGACGCTGTTCGGCTCGCTGTTTTTGGCGAGCGGCGCGCGTTGCTGGCGCAGGCGTCCGTCGCCCGACCTGGCCGCTTCCCCAACCTGAGTAGAGGTCTTGACCATGATGAAGAGAAATCCTCGTGCCCTGGCGGGCGTCGTCGCCGCGCTGTGGCTGAGCCTGGCCGGCGCAGCGCTGGGCAGCACGACCAGTACCACGTCGAACGGACCCTATTACGCGACGCCGTCCTGGGACCAGCAGATTCCTTCGACAACCCGCTTCATCACGCTCGCCAACTGGGGTGGTCAGGCGGTGCTCGACCGCGAGACCGGCCTGGTGTGGAAGCTCGATCTCATTCGTGGCCCCTTCAACTACCCCACCGCTCAAGACAGGTGCCTGACCAACGCTACGGGCGGACGGGGTGGCTGGCGCCTGCCCACTGTCACCGAGGTGCTTCGCACGGTCACGGTGGACGGTTCGCCGGGGATCATTGCTGACTCGCCATTCCCCTTCCTTACGCCCCTGCCGACTGCCCTGAACATCTTCACGTCGACGCCCTACACCCTGGACGACAACCAGGGCGATTCCGGCCACTTCTCCACGGTCGATGACGTCTACCGCGTGTTGCTTGCTGCGCCCGGGATCTATCTGCAGCCGATAGGTCGAGCGGTGGAAAGCACTTCGGCGAGCGCATGGTGTGTCCAGTCTCCGAGCTCGCCGCATTGAATCCGTTGCGGTACGAGATGTACGCAACGTCTGCCGCTGAAAGCAGGTGGCCGAGCCGCCTTGTCCGCGCTGCGGCCCGGCCGCTGTGCGCGCTCCTGCCGTTCGCCCTGCTGTTGTCCGAGTTCCCGTCGACCGTCGCCATGGCAGCGACGTCCCCGGCTTTCCCGACGCGCTTTCCGACCATCTCCGGCATCAGCCTGTTCGTGATCGTCAAGCCGAACGGGACGATCGCGGTCATGGGAGACCCCGAACTCCTGCCGATCGGCGACGGCTCCGAACGCGACGAGAAGCGCCACATCGCCGCTCCCATCGCCGTGCGCGGGGTGAGCGGCGTCGCCGCGGCCGCGGTTGCCGGCGAGCACGCCGTTCTCCTGATGAGCGACGGCACACTGCAGGCCTGGGGAGAGACCTGCGCGGCCCTCGGCATCTATGACGACGCTCACCAGGTCCTGCGTTCGCCGCAGCGCCTGCCATTGAAGGACGTGGTCGAGGTCGCGGTCACGGATCACACTTCCGCGGCCATCCTGAAGAATGGAAGAGTCGTCGTCTGGGGTGCGAAGGGCAACGGAGCGATGGGGATCGGCGACTACAAGAAGATCGACCAGTTCTGCGTCAAGCCGCGCTACGTCCATATCGGCAACGTGGTCCATCTGGCGGCCGGGAGCAGCCACATGCTGGCGCTGCTCAAGGACGGCACGGTGGGTGCTTTCGGAAACAACGTCCACAGCGGGGTGCTGGGCGACGGCACGGAATTGGAGCGGCTCGTCCCCGTCCCCGTTCGCGGCCTGACCGACGTGATCGAGATCGCCGCGGGCGACTCGCGCTCCTATGCATTGCAGCGCAACGGAACGGTCTGGCAGTGGGGCAAGGAACTCTCTCCCGCACCGGTCGCGGTGAAAGGCCTGGGCAAGGCCGTTCATCTCTGGGCGAAACGGGCCTACGCCATCGTGCAGGTCGCCGACGGCAGCTTCTGGGGTTGGGGGGAAGGCTACAACGGCGTGCTCGCCAGTGGTTCGGCAGACAAGGTCTATCCGACCCCGATCAAGGTCGCGAATGCGGGCTCCTTCGCCACGCTTGCGGCGGTGCACGATGCCGTCTTCGCCTGGAGGGACGACAACACCCTGTGGGGCTGGGGCCAGCACGGGTTCACGTTGTCAGGCGCGGCGGTACGTGGCACGAGCGGGGTCGCCGTGCCGCTGCTGAAATGGGACGGCGCGGACCGCTTCGAACCGGCCGGCCCGCAAACCTCGACCAGGTCGTCTACCTCGGTCGCCGCGTCCGCGGCGTCCGCTGGCCAGGTCAACCACTCGATGCAGGCGGTGGCCGACAAGGCGTCGGCAAAGAGCCTCCAGGTCGTCGCCGCCCGGGGGGCGACGCTGTCCGTGACGGGACGGGACGGCACCGTCTACCGCCTCACCCTGCCGCCGAAGGCATTGCCCAAGGACGCGATCGTCACACTGACCCCGCTCACCGGGATCAAGGGCATTCCGGGCCAGATCGCCCACTACGGTGTCGATATCGCCCCGGCTGGCACCGAGCTCCTGAGGTTCGCCACGCTCGAGATCTTGCCGACGACGCCCCTGCCGAAGACGGCCTGGTGGTTGCAGCACACGGGCACCCCCGATCACCTGACGGCACGCGTCGGCCATCCGCTAAAAGGGGGACGAGGAATGTTTCTCACCCATTTCTCGGGAGGCTCCGCGATGACCGGATCGACGGAGACCAATATCGGGCTGCAGTGCGGCTTGGGGCCCGACAGGGCGAACCCCAACGCAATGACGCCCTGGCTCGAGTGCGCGCGCAACGTCGTGGAATGGGACTACATCGCGGGCCTCATCGGTGAGGCCGTCTTCGACGGCAAGATGCAGACCATCACGTCGATGCTCGAGCAATCCAACAAGGACGACCTCGCGCGCGCGATTGAACAGGCGGAGCAGCGCACCCGGCAAAAGGCCGCCGAAACGGACGAAGTGGCAGCGCAGGGCCGGCTCGAGGACATGGACCGCATCCATGACGCCCTGGTCGCTGCGATCAACGACGAGCGAGTGGCGGAGCTCTCGGGTCGCGAGCCGAACCCGGATCTCTTCAAACCGCTGCTCACCTACGCCAAGGCCGTGATCAGCAAATGCGACAGCCAGCCGGTCCCCGTGAAGGCCTTTCTGAGTCTCGCACGCGACTCGGAACTGTTGGGGCAGGAAGTTTCCGGGAAGGATTTCTCCCGGTGCTTGTGCTCCGGCCCCGAGAAGCCCGCCCAGTTCTGCACTGGATCGTATGAGGCGAAGGGTCAATTGGGCGAGGTCAGCTTTAGCGGAACGGTCTGCGACCTGCGACAGCCCTATCACCTCGAGGCGGTGTCGCCGGTGGCAAGTTTTCCCCTGAACTTCCAACCGTCTTCCGAGCAGGCCGGTCAATTGCAGTACGCCGGAACCATGGTCATCAGGGGCCGTCCGGTTCATTTCGACGGCACCGGACACTACGACATCGTCGGGGGCGATGCTCCAAAGGCGATCGCATTTCAAGGTACCAATTGCGACGAACCTGGGGCATGCCATCCGTTCAGGGCAACGATCGATCTGCAGCGAAATGACAAGCCTTGCACGCATTGAGCTCAATGCCCGGCATGGCGCGGCTAGCTAGAACGCCGTCCCGTCATAGGTCATTCCGGAGGCGCTTCGACAAGTACAGGGGATCGTTTCACCGGCCTTTTGAACCATGAAGACGCCGAGTTCGCAGCTCAAGCCAGGGGTCTGGCACGAATGAACCATGAACTTCAGGGGTGCGGCCCCCTCTTTCGCGGTCTCGCGGTTGGCGGTCGAGGTTGCGGCAGCCGGCCCGAAGGCGATCGCAGCCGTCCCGGGTGACCTCCGTCCCTACCGCGATCTCAGATTCTCGATGTGGTTGTTGTCCAGCGGCACGCGGCCGTCTGCGCAGATGCGCCGTGAGTGGCCCCTGTGCATTCAGGCTGTAGGCGATGGCGCGCGCAATCGCGCTGCCCTCGGGCACACGGCTTCGCTCCAGCCGCAGCCACACGTGCAAATCCTCCCACAGCCGCACCTGGAGCGGGTCGACCACCACCACGAGCCCGAGGACACCACTTGCCCGAGCCCCGACTGCGGCCAGTCGCGTCAGTATGCGGTGCCGTGATGCGTGACGCCGAACCCATCAACGCACGTGCACGGGACGACTTCCCCGGGCTTCGCGGGCCATGGAAATTGCAGGAAGCAGGTCTGGAAGTCCGCCTTGCACATCATGTTCGTATTGATTTCCGCGACCCCGTTCGGGCTGACGCTCGCCGCCGGTGTGGACGCCACCTTGCGTGATTCGGCGTGCAGCGCTTGTCGCACCCTGAGCTCCACACGGACGGCTTCGTCCTCCATTGGGCTGGCCGGCGTCTGGTAGCGCGCGGCATAGGCCGCCGGGCCCAGGGCCTGGTAGCTGCGAACATGGAGCAACTGGTTGGCCCACAGGCTCAGGTCGCCGGTGTCCGTTGTGTTCTGGAAGGCGATCAGATCGTAGGCCGTGACGGCACGGGCTTCCGGTTGGTGTGCAAGCGCGCGCGTCACGCGCACGATGTTGACATTGACCGTGTAGCGCGCCCGGTCCAGCACGTCGGCGGTGAACAGCGGGGCCAAGCGCTGCTTGACCGTATCCGGCACGGGGCGTGCGCTGGGCCATCCGCCCTCGCGCATGCGGTGCAGGTGCTCCTGGAAGGGCGAGACCACTAGGGTCGGCGCGTCGACAAGCTGGGCGCAAGCAATTTCGGCCCGGCCCCACAGCAGAAGGGCGGCGGCGAGCAGATGACGTATTGACATAGGGGGCTCCTCGAAGACGAGTCCGCTCGACGCTTCGTGATCAACAGCCGAAGGGATCCCCCGCACTCTACACACGCACTCGTCTTTAGAGCCGAAACAGCGACCACGATGTCCCCAAAGTACGGGACGGCGTCCCGTACTTTGGGGACATCGCGGCTGCCGTAGCACCATCAGTGGCGAGTGCGCGTGTAGATTGCGAACGGTCAGGGCGAACACCACACCAAACCAGAAGGCAGAATTCCATGAGCAATCAATCGACGAAGGTGGCCGAGCAGGGCTTGAATTGCGCCCCGCGCAGTGGTGCCCACGGCGGTCGAGACCAGCCGAGCGATTTCAGCGGGCACGCCAATCATCCACAGGCTCGTCACCCACATCGTGTGCAGACCAGGTGTTGCTGCTGCGGCATCGGAAGGGAGTAGAAATGAAGCCTGCAAAGAGAATGACGAGCCGAGCCTTGTTGCCAGCCCTGTTCACGGCGCTTGCGTGCACGGTATTGATTACCGCGTCATGGGCATCGGACCGGAACGAAACCACAGTCGTCGGCAGGCGGGCTACCTGCGGCCAGTACGGTCGGCCTGATTGTGAGCCCGTCGGTGGCGCCACCACGAAGAATCCCGGCACGGGGCCGGTGGGGGCGGCCGGTGGCGGCGCGGGCGGTGTCACCGCTACGCAGTCTGAGAAAGACCGCCAGAGAAAGAACTGTGCCCAACTTAGCGATAGGGTTAAGGCGGCGAAAGCTGACGTCACCATGTTCCAGTCTGCTATCGATAAGCTCCAGGCCCGCATTCAAGCAATCTCGAGTTCGCGTGTGATGGAGGCTACGGATGACCTCAAACCGCTGAACCGCCGTGATCGGGCAACCAGCCCCGCAGACGACGCGAACAACCGGATTGCAGACCTGAGGTACCAAATGGTGCATGAAGTGCAAGACCTTGCCGATCGCAAAAGTCTGCTTGCCAAACTCAAGCAGACGCAGAAAAGCGCGGGTTGCTCCCAGTGAAGTCGAGAGTAGGGAACTGCGCCCGAATCGGCGTGGTTCATTTCCAGCCACTTTTGGGTAACAGGGGCGAGCGCAAGCCAACCGCGGTAGTTGGCGGTCGGGGGACGTTGGAGGACGGGTGCCGAAGGACGGGCGGTGCGTCCTTCGGCTGCAGCGGTCAGGCCGGCCCGAGGCGCTCGAAGCCGAGCAGTTCGAGCCAGTGTGCGTGGGCCTGACCTGTCAGCATCTGCTTGGGCGTCTTGCCCACCCGCTCGGCCCGGCGGCTGCGCATCAACACGCGGTGGTTCAGAAAAAACTGCAGCAAGCTCCGGTACGCGGCGCCCAGGTGGCGGCGCAGGAAGAAGTAGCGACGCAGCCGCGAGTTCAGGTTCTCCATTATCGAACTCGATCGCGGCGTGTCGTCGAGAGCCTCGCGCACGTCGGCGACGACGGCCACGAACCCCACACCCAGTTGGGCGTGCAGTTCGTTCCAGCGCTGCCAGTAGGCCGTCGATGTCGGCTTCTTGCGGTGCAGCTGGCAGATCTGACGCACCCAGTACAGCGGCAGGCGTCGGCGCTGCGCGATGGACGCGAGCTTGCCATCGAGCACCCTGGCGAAACCCAGCACGTCGTCGCGCTGGCGTCGCAGGGCCACGTGCAGCGGGCGAATCCGATTCGGTGCGTGCGCCTCGCGCAGGCGCAGCTGCGTGACGATGAAGTCGAACAGGTCGCGACGTTCCTCGAAGTGCGGCCCGGCCAGCAACAGCACGTCGAGGCCGAGCCAGCCGCTCAAGGTCGCGACGTCGGCGGCCAGTTGACGCGCCTGCAGCTCGCCCTGCCGGGCCCGGCCCAGACGCGCGGACAGCCGGCGTCCGTCGCCGCCGTCCTTGGCCGCGCTCATCGCGAGTTCGAGGGCCTCGCGCCGGGAGGCGCAGCCCTTGGCCTGGCGCGCGAGCACGTTGGTCAGCTGTTCTGAACCACGCCCTTCGTCGAGCTGGCCTTAAGGTCGCGCTTGCGCTTGCGCGCTCGTTGGCGCGGTTGCGCCGCGCGGGTCATCGTCAGCGGGTTGATGGTGGCAATCGGGGCGATCGTGGCGAACCAGTCCTCCCGGCCTAACGCCCGTACCACGCGCACCAATGTGTGCAGGGTCGTTCCGCGGCCCGACTCCAGCGTCTTCAGTGCCGATACTGAGACGCCTGCACGGGCAGCTAGGCTGAATTGGTCGATGTCGCGCAACAGACGAAGGGCACGGAGCTTCTCGCCAACATCAGCTTCGATCTCTCCCGGCGTCAAAGCGGGTGGCAGCGGGCCTGAGGACATGTCGCCCTCCATAAAGGTTTGATAAACAGCCGTTATCTGCTCAAACCAGCCGTATCGACTGAAATTTAACCCATTATGGCGGAATGCCTCCGTGGCAGCACCGCCACTTTCGAAATCGTCGATTCGAGGATGGGGTTTGTCGACCGCGTGCTCAACCTCCGTGACAGCTCATGACCAAGAACGGACTGACGGCGCCGACTCGGCGTCGCCCGCGGGGCCGGGCGGAGATGCGCGGGAATCGCGCCAAGGTCGCGCTCAAGTTCAAGCACCCAGACACGGGTGCGACCTGGACGGAGCGTGGCCTGAAGCCGCGTTGGCTCACAGAGGAACTGGCGCCCGCAAGTAGATCAGCGACCTCGCCATCTAAGGCGCTATCGGAAATTATCGGTGGGATGCGTAATTACGCATCGCGCAGATAATTGCACCGGTGTATGGCGTCCGCGAATGCGCGCAGCTCTGCCTCGAATACCGCCTGCTCCGCAGCATCGGTCCGCCCGACTTGCGTCACCAGGTATCGAAGGGCGGCCGAGTCCTGGGTGACCGGCGAAGCGCCTGCTACTGGACACAAAACCAGCCCCACCATAGGCGCCCCGCAAAGTGCGAACTGACCCCAAAAGTTTTAACTTTCTGTGTAGTTCGTACTTTGGGGGTAAAGTTTGAACTCGATGAAAGACACCTCTGCCCGCAGGCATCGACTTCAAAGTCGACTTTCGCCTTCCCACCCCGAGCGGCGGTCTCCTCCTTTAGGTGAAGCGCACCAGCGCGGCTGTCGACCTGCGTGGTGTGCTGCTGTCGCTGGGGTACGTCCTGCTGGGTGAGCCGACCAGCCGCGCCGTCTGCGTGCTGGTCGAGACGCGCCTCACGCAAGAACGGCTGCAGGACGAGCTCGCGCGCTTCCGGGAGATCGTTCCCGCGAGCCTGGCGGACCGGGTCTTCCTGCTGACCATCCGCGAAGGCAAGACCGAAGGCGATTGGCCGGCGGGCGACAAGGTGCTCCTCCCGCTAATCGTCGACTCAGCCGAGCGTGACTCTGTCGGGCTCCGACGCGTGACGCAGCAGACCGTGAAGTCGCTCGTGCTGATGCGCTGGCTGTCCAGCGGCGGTGCCGTGGGAATCGCTGAGATGGCGCGCGAGACGGGCGCCAGCATTCCAACAGTGACGGCGGCCTTTCGCAGCTTGCGACAAGATGGGGTCGTCGCCCCCACGGAGGGAGCTTCATGCTCTCTGAGGAATTGCCCTGGCCGACCGTCCTGCGGCTGGCCCAGGAGCATGCGAAGGAGCGTCGCGTCATCCGCTACGCCGATCCCAACGGGCTGACCAGGTCGCCGCTGGAAATGGCTCGCCGGCTGGACACGCTGCACGGCCGCGGCGAGGCGGCGGAGGTCAGTTTCGGCGGCGTTCTTGGTGCTGAACGCCTCTATCCAGACCTGAACATCACGACCCCGCCGCGGTTGGGCGTGTGCGTCTACAACTCCGACAGCAGCTTCGTGCGCCAGCTTGACGCCGGGCTGCTCGAGACTTCCGATCCGGACGACAAGGCCGTCCTGGTACTCCACATGACTCGTGACCCGACCCGGGGCCCGAACAAGTCGCATGAGCTGGTGGTCGTGGCGTCGCCGGTCGACTGCCTCGCAGACCTGCTCGAGATTGGACTGGAGGCCGAGGCCAAGGACTACTGGCTCGGGCTGAGTCGGCAGCGCAAGCGACGCAATCGCCTCAAGTGTTGGCGCCGAGTCCGAAGTGAGCCACTTTCGGGGCTTGTGCCGACGACTCGATGAGCCACATCGACAGCCGTCCAATCCGCATGCCCGATGGGCGCCACGGCTGGATGCGTGGCGCAGTCGAAGGTCGGCGCGCTGGCTCACTCCGTCGTCGGCAGCAACAGACAGCCAGGAAAAGCGTCATTGGTGGGCGATCGAGCAAGGGCATCCATTGCCCACGGGACTCGTTCTCAAGTACGACGGCAACCCGCCGGGGCACTGCACGCTGACGGTCACACGCAGCATGTCCGTGGCTGCTTTCCTGGAACTGGTTAAGCTCGTTCCTTTCGTGCCGGCGGGCGTCGACGTCATCGCCCCAGCGCTGTGAACTGATCCGCATCTATGAAAACCACTACCGTAGAGCTTTCTCTCCGCGACCTGACGTGCGTTCTGCGCTCCCTCAGGGAGACAGGTGATGCCCTGGCCAAACGCATCGGCGATGAAGAGGACGACGTGCATGGAGACCTGATGCTCGTCGACGACCTCATCGCCCGCCTGAAGGCCGAACATACAAAGCTGTTCGAGGCAAAGCGCGGGTCAGCCGCTTAAGGCGGGTTGCCAGCAGACGGCGCTCGCTCCGATCTGGCACGGGCCAACTGTGCGGGGCTCAGCTGCCTCCAGCCTGGCGCTACTCTTTCGCCAGCCGGGCCGCTAGCGCGGCCGCTTCCACGCCACCCCATCAGCCGCGCGGTGTGCGCCTACGGCGCACAGGCCGGCCATCAGCGCGACGGCGCTGCGCGGCGAGGCCGGTCCCGGCCGGCCCGGCGGCGCCGCCGCCGCGCGGGAGAGCGGCCCGATGGGCCGACGCGTCGCCCGGACGGCGCCGGTCGACGGGAACGCCCTGAAAGCGGGGGCAACGCCGGGCCGGCCTGCCGCCGGACTGCAGCAGGACGCCGCCCCGTCCCAGGACGTGCCACAGTCGTCCGCATCCGCACGCCTAACCCGATCACGCGGACGCCAGCCCTTCTGTAAGGACTGGCGGCCTCAAATCTGAAGTGCAACACCCCATAGCGTAAGGTGGCATCTCGGTGGCGAATAAACCTCGAAGGGATACTTGCCCCTAATTAGAGGGACTGGGTAATTACTGGTTGCCGCTTTTGGAAGCGGTTCTGAGAATCCACGGTTGCTGCGCGCCGGGGAGGCGCTCTGACAACGAACGGAACAATCAGAATGAATCAAGGCGAGAAGAGGCAGGGGCTGGGCGTTGGCTTGTCGGGCGCGCTCATTGCGGCGTGGTTGTTGGTTTCTTCGAACGGTGCTTGGGCACAAAGTGGCGGCAGCGGCGGCGGTACGGGCACGCCTGACTGCCACGAGACTCGCACGTGTGGCGGCGGTCCAACGGGGCCCGACCCCAGTACCCCTCCGCCTCCGCCGCCGCCGCCCCCGCCGCCCAGGGACCCTTACTCCGATGGCTCCTTCTACCGAGACCAGCAACTCAGTGGCAGCGGGGGATATTCCGGTTACGGCTTCAGCGGTGGCGGATCCAAGATCCTTGGCGATCCTGGCAACAAGACTGGCGTCCATACCTGCATGCCCGTCATCGTGTCCACCGGCGAGAAAACTCTTTTTCACCAGGATTTCCCTGGCGTCCTCCCCGAACTCGCCCTGACGCGCACCTACTACACCAAGTTCAGGACGGGCCCGGCATTGCCACCGTCCGGCGAGTTCGGCTTCCGCTGGGGCGGGGCGCTCAACGTGCCGCGCGTCACTCCCGTTCCCTCAGGTGCCTTGCCCGGTAGCGTGACGGTCAGCTACGCAGGCGTGACCTACACCTACACCCGGACGTCCAGCACGGCCAACACCTACCAATACAACGGCCTGGATTCCAGCGGCCTGCTGACCCTGAACGCCACCGGGGGAGCGCAATACGCCTCGTCGCTGGCGCTGGGCAATCGCATCTACGAAGAAGATCCCGCCACCACCCAGATGGGCATCAAGAACCGGGGTGGTGCGTTGCTGCTCACCCTGACGCTGGACAACACCACTGCCCGGCAAATCATCCAGATCAAGGCCGTCGGCGGCCAGACCGTCAACCAGGTCTGGACCAACGGACGCATCACGCAAGTCACTGCAGCGAACGGCGGCATCTGGACCTACGGCTACAACGGCGACAACCTCACCACCGTGACCGCCCCCAACGGCGACGTCACCAACTATTTCTACGAGGACACCCGCACCGCCAACACGGGGCTGCTCACCGGCTACGCCATCAACGGCGTGCGCCGCACCAGCTATGCCTACGACAATCAGGGCCGCGTTGTCAGCAGTGGTGACGTCCTCAACGAGAAGCGCGACACCTTCAGCTACGCCAACGTCGTCAACAACGGCATCACCTATGGCTATACCACCACGCTGACCAACGAGCTCGGGGCCACGACCACCTACACGTACATGTTGTACGGCTACGAGCGAAAGCTCACGAAGGTGCAAGGTGCCGGCAACCAGACCTGCGCTGCAACTGTTGCCAGCAGCACCTACAACGCCAATGGCGTCCTCACCAGCACCACGGACAACAAGGGCACGGTCTCCTCCTACGGCTTCGACAGCGCAGGCCGGCAAACCGGCAAGATGGTGGGGGGTCTGTATGCCACCACGTCCACCTGGAACGGCGCGACGGCGAACGCCCAACTGGCGAGCGAGACTATTGGTTACTCCGGCGGCAACGTTTACCTGAGCCGGACCGCCAGCTACACCTACATCACCAGCGGCCCCAACACCGGCATGCTGCAAGGCGTCGGTGCCGCGGCCAGCACCGCCCTCGGCCCTCCCGCCGGCTGCCAATCCGGTTGCGGTTCGCAAGGCACGACGGTCACGGGTGGCCCCAGCACCGGCTACGGCTACACCAACTACGCGAACGGCATGGTCGCCAGCCGGGTCGTCACGACCATCGCAGGTGGCCTGAGCCAATCCTTCACCTACAACTACGACACCGCCGGCAACCTCAGCAGCGTCACCAACGCCCTGGGTCAGACCACGACGTTCGGCAACTACAACGCCTTCGGCGAAGCCGGCACGATGATCGACGCCAACGGCGTGCAGACCTTGTACGGCTACGACAGTGTCGGCCGCATCATCAGCCAAAGCACCAACGGCCGAACCACCAGCTACAGCTACAGCGGCGACAAGCTCACGCAGGTCAGCAGCAGCGACGGCAGTTCCACCAGCTACTTCTACAACGCGGCCGGCCGCCTCACGCAGAGCGTCAACGCGCTGAACGAGAGCACGTCTTACGGGCTGGCCAATAACGCTTCGGCCAACCTGCGCACGGACACGACCAATGCCGCGGGACAGTTCGTTGGTACCATGCAATACGACGCCCTCAGGCGTCCCTACCGCGTGGTCGGCAACTACGGCCAATCGCTGCAATACAGTTACGACGCGAACGGCAACGTCGCGAGTTTGCGCGACGCCCAGGGCCGCACGACGACCTACGCCTACGACGTGCTCGATCGCGTGACCAAGGTCACCGCGCCCGATGGCGGAATCGCGACCACTGCTTACGCCCCGCTGGGCGAGATCTCCAGCGTGAGCGATCCCAAGGGCGTAGGCACTGGCTACAGCTATGACGCCCTGGGCCGCCTGACCAACCGGAACAGTTCGGACACCGGCTCCACCTCGTATGTTGTCGACGCCCTGGGCCGCGTGACTACGGAGACGAGCGCCAACGGCCAGATCATCACCTATACGTGGGACGTCCTGAACCGGATGACCAGCCGCACGGCCGGCGGCACGACCGAGACGCTCGTGTACGACCAGGGCGCTTACGGCAAGGGCCACGTGACCAGTTTCTCCGACGCCAGCGGCAGCACGAGCTATGCCTACAACGCCGATGGTCAGGTGATCCAGCAGATGCAAAGCATCAACGGTTCGAGCTACACCACCAGCTACGGCTACGACGCACAGGGACGGCTGGCCAGCCAGACCTACCCGAACGGCGTCAGCCTGAGCTATGCTTACGACGCGTACGGACGCCTGAGCGGCATCGGCTCGAACATCTCCGGCTGGAGCACGCTGGCGAACGGCTTCCTCTACCAGGCAGCGACGGGGAGCCCGCAGGGCTGGACATGGGGCAACGGCGTCAACCGGCGGGCCTTCTGGGATCTGGACGGGCGCCTGACTGGCTTGTCCAGCACGGGCGTGCAGGGCTTGAGCTACGGCTACACGTCGAACCTGGACACGCTGGCGAGCGTCAGCGACGCCTACTACGGGCAGAGCACCAGATACGACTATGACAGCGTCGACCGGCTTACCAGCGCGAACAAGACCGGCGACGCGCAAACTTTCGCGCTGAACACCACGGGCGACCGCATGGCGCAAACCCGGCAAGGGGTGAGCTTCACCTACGGCTTCGCCGCCACCAACCACCGGCTCACCAGCATCAGCGGCAACGGCAGCCGGAGCCTGGGGTACGACGCATCGGGGAACTTGACCAGTGACAGCGCCGGCACACGCAGCCTGGCGTACGACGGATTCAACCGGCTCAAGAGCGTGACCTCGAATGGGACGGTGATTGGCAGCTACCTCAGCAACGCCTTGAACCAGCGGGTCTACAAGAGCAGCAGCGCAGGTCAGACGCACTACGTCTACGGGCCAGGCGGCGAATTGCTGTACGAGGACGGTCCGACTCCGACGGCCTATGTCTGGATCGGGGGACAACTGCTTGGCATCGTCCGCAGCGGGCAGTTCTTCCCCAGCCACAACGACCAACTGGGGCGTCCGGAGGTGCTGACGAACGCGGCAAACAGCGTGGTGTGGCGAGCGAACAATGCTGCGTTCGACAGAAGCGTTGCCGTGAATGGCATTGGGGATATGAATGTGGGTTTCCCCGGCCAGTACTTCGATACGGAGACCGGGCTCAACTACAACGGCAATCGCTATTACGATCCAAGCACCGGCCGATATACCCAGAGTGACCCGATTGGGTTGGAGGGCGGCATCAACACCTATGCCTATGTAGGGGGCAATCCGACTCAGATGGTCGACCCTTATGGATTGTCGGGTTACGGCGGAGGTGGATCAGCAGGGCATCCTACCGGGGTGCCGCCGATTAAATGGATTACCGCTGATCCAGCCCGCACTCTGGCATTTATTTGTCTAGGTATCTCCCGTCAAGGGTACATCGTGCGTGATGATCCGGATCATTGGACTGATCTTTCGTGGCGCGATGCGGAGCATTATTTATATGCCTATTCATCGACGCGCGACTTTCTGCCTATGTATGTATCAAACCAGCTTGCAACCACCGGCTATAGCGCCGCAAAGGGAGTGGGCCTCTATTTTACTTCTCCTCCGACCTGGGCTGAATTCATGTCAGGGATTCGCGGGGCTAATGCTGGCGCGCGCGCGAATCTTGGAACCAGTGTATTTGAAGCCACAGGCTGCAGCGAGTAACTGTCATGAAATTAAAGACGGCAACGGCTAGTGGCGTAATTGGATTTCTTGTATTGTGTATGGGGATCAGCGCGGATCAGCATGAAAAATATCGAGCCACCGCGCTATGCATGGATTTGAGATTCAACAAACATAGCTATGATGAATATAATGTCCCTTTTGACGTGAATAATAATGGAAAGACTGTAAAGCTGTACTTTGGCGCATTGCCAGTCTCCAGGTACGCATGTGTTCTGGATTTGGCGGATGGAAAAGTAGTATCAAGCAGGGTCGAGCATGCGTGGTTCTGATTGGATGGAATGGTCCGGAAAGGCAGCGGGTGATCGTTGGCCTGTCCTGACTAGGCACGAACCTCAGCCATGCCTCGGATAGCCCGCAGCAGCGCAGGGCGAGCCAGAACGCAGTCGCCGATCAGCGTCCTGACCATTTCTCGGAGGTCGAACCGATGGTTGAAGCGGTAGGAGAAGACCCCGAGGTGTCGGCGCCGATTGAATATTGACCCACGGGGGTGCGGCAGAAATCTTGGACTGCTTAAGCGGCGATCCCCAGGCACCTGCGGTGCTCAGTGGGGCTGCGGGAGCCGAGTGATATCTTGATCCGCGCATCGTTGTACCAGCTGATGTAGGCGTCGAGCGCCGCGACGAACTCATCGATGGTCGTGGACAGCCAGTCACGCGAGTAGAACATCTCGATCTTCAGGCGACCGAAGAAGCCCTCACATGCGGCATTGTCTGGCGAGCACCCCTTGCGCGACATCGAGCGAACCAGCTTCGCGTCAGCGATCCGGGCCAGCCAGCCTGGCCACCGATAGTGGCCACCACGGTCCGAATGCACCACGGGTCGCTTGCCGCTGGCGGCGACCTTGTTGATGGCAGCGTCTAACATCGTGTTGACCAACTCAGCGTTCGGGCGGGTGCCGATTGACCAGCTCACGACCATGCCATCGAAGCAATCGATCATGGGGGACAGGTACACCTTGCCCGCCGGGATCTGGAACTCCGTGATGTCGGTGAGCCACTTCTCGTTCGGCGCGCCGGCCCCGAAGTCGCGATTCAGCAGGTTGTCGGGTGCCGGTCTGATCTCGCCCATGTACGAGCCGTATCGACGACGCTTGCTCGTTGCGGCGACCAGGCACTGCTGCTTCATCAAGCGCCGCACAACCTTCTCCGAGATGTTCACGGACTGATCGCCCAGGCAGGCGTGAATCCGCCGGTACCGGGCAGTGTGTCGTGATAGTGATGCGCCAAGTCCGACGCGATGGCCGCCTTGAAGTTGACAACGAATCCGTCATTCTTTGGAACTGTGCCTGGCTTCGGATCGAAGCTCGAAAAGAGCTGGTAGTTCGTGTTCTGAAAGCCCTCACCAGGGTCCGCGCCGGGCATGAAGTACGGGTGAGGCGATGCAGACGTGATCTTGTAGACCTTCACCGGCCGCCCGGTATCGTCAAGATTGAATTCAGCACCGGTGAGCCCTTCAAACGGCTGCCCGGTCTTCGGGGATCTGTTCCCGCTGTCCTCGTAGAGGAATCCAAGCATCTGATCGAACGATCTGTTCTCAAGCATAAGTTGGACTACGTGCTTGATCTTGGACAGCCGGTTGGCCATGGATGACATCCCGTATCAGTTGGAGCTATTGAACGGACGGCAACTCGGGCGACTCGCAGAAGTGCCGTCGCGGCTCTTGCCAGCAAGCCAAGCCCGCACTCACAGCGCCGGGCTCGCCGATTACTGTCGAGTCTGACTCGGATGTTCATGGTCGCCATCCCTACGGATGAATGTCGGGATTGAGCGGTCTTTCTCGTTCGCGCGCGCGAGGCACTTTTCTAACCAACGCCTTCAATGCCCGTTCAGGAATCCACTTCATGCCATCGACAACTTGATCGGCAGCGTGACTCTTCGACGCCCCAGGGCGCTTGAGCCCCGACGACGCATTGAACGAAACCGTCTACCATCGGGATCACGACGCGAAGCCTGGCAAGGCGACGAGTCTCAAGTGATGCTTGCTCGTCAGAACAACAACGACGTCTGGTTCCCGCCGGGCCGTCGATGCATGCAGTGGTGAGGGTCTGCAGCCCGTCTACGGTTCTGCAACGGTGCGGCGCGCTCAGGGCGCGCATATCGCATCGTCCGTGCTCACCTTACCGGAGCTGGGAGGCCCCGAATGCATGCCGACAAAGGTTTCGACACGATCACTGCGCCCATTCGTGGTGCGCAGCGCGGCCTTCTGGTCCGCGCCCTCTTCGGGCAAGTCATCACTTTGACGCTCAAGGACGATGGCCCTGAAGTGCGCGCCGCCATCCTTGCGTGGATTCGTCGCTTGAACGCCGAAATCGAGGCGAGTGCTCCGGACAGCGCGATTGCCGCCGCTTTCGCGCCAGCGCTCTGGGGCCGCTGGACGGACCGCGGAATCCCCATCCACTCACACGTCCTCGACACCTCACCCAAGCTGCGCAACACCGGCGGCGACGTGTTGCTATATCTCAAGACCCCGGACCACGCGACGGCCGAGCGCCTGATGGATCCGCTGCGGCCGGCCCTCGATGCCTTGTCCGAGCAGCTCGACATCGTCGTCGTGGGCAAGCGCGAGGACGGCCGCATCATGGGTGGCCGCTATCTCGATGGCATCACGAACCCGAGTGACCCGGTGTCGCTCTCCGAGGACATCCTGATCGACGGCGCCCATGCCGGCGCATGCTTCGGGTTCACGCAGAAATTCCTCTTCGACTGGCCCTCGATCGCCTCGATGGCACCCGACTCGCAAGACGAGATGCTAGGCCGCGACCCGCAGGGGACGATCCTTCCGCAGCATGCGACGCGCTCTCACGTGCACCGCGCTCACGTCGTCGACGCTTCCGGCAACAACCGCAAACTGCTGCGCCAGGCACTTCCTTTCGGCGCGCAGGACGGTCACGCGGGCCGCGAGGCGGGGCTGATGTTCGTGGCGTTCTGCAACGAGCAGCCGCGCTTCGAAGAGATCCTCCAGCGCCTGATGGGCCCGATGCCGGACCGCCCCGACGACCGCATGATGAGCGTCGTGCAAGGCGTGTCCGGCAGCTACTGGTACGTGCCGGCCGCAGCCGAGCTGGAGGTGCCATCGGCCAGGCCGGTCGACGTCCAGGAGGATCCCCATTGGCAGGTGCGCAGCGCCAACGGCTACCTGTTCTACAACTCGCAGGACTGGCTGCACCAGATGTCGGACAACCGCTATGCCGGCGGCGACCCGCCCAGCGCCCGCGTCATCTCGCTGGCCGCGCGCACCTTCTCGCACTGGCGCGACGGCTGGGTAAGGCGCAAGCCGTTTCCGCGGCTCCCGCACTTGGCTGACCTGGTGGATGACAGCGAACGCGCGCAGCTCACCGCAGCAGTGCCACTGCGAAAGGGCCTAGCCAATCGCAAGACGTTGGCCGAACTCCTAACGTCGCCGGATTCCGTCATCGCCCGCGCCAACGACCTGCTGCGCATCGACGCCAAGGAGCTGGTCGTCGGCCAGATTCCCGACTTCACGCTCGGCCGCGGCAAGGAGGTCATGCCGTATCTCAGCGAGGACGAGCGCGTCGCCGCGTGGCTCAAGGGCGAGCTGAACGAGTGGTCGGCGATGGGCCACGTGGTGCCGCACTACGAGCGCCTGGTAACGCGCGGGCTCGGCGCCCTGCTGGACGACCTGCTCGCGCGCGAGGTCACGGCGCCCGCCGGCGAGGCCGACTTCTATCGCTCCGCCATCAGCTCGCTGCAAGGCGTACAGGGCTACCTGACGAACTGGGCCGCACTTGCCGAAGCAACCGCAGCAAATTCGAGCAGCCCGGCCGATGCGGAAAACATGCGCCAGATCGCCGATCGCCTGCGGCGGCTCGTCACCGCGGCGCCCTCGAGTTTTCACGACGCCGTGCAGCTGGTGTTCTCGTTCCACTGCTGTCTGCACCTCGTGGGCGAGCTCACATCGTTCGGACGACTCGACCAGATCCTGTGGCCGCTGCTGGAGCGCGACAAGCTCGAGCCGGAGCGCGCGCAAGAGATCATCGACTGCCTATGGCTCAAGATCGGCGAAAACGCATTCGTCAACCGCGCGTTCATCGACGACTACGTGAACTACGGCACGACCGCCGTCTGCGGCGTGGGCGGCAATTTCCCGCAAGGCGGCGGCATCAACCAGTGGGTGCAACAAATCACCGTGGGCGGCTACCGAGCCACCGGCGGCACGTCACCCCAAGGGGGCGCCAATCCGGTGACGATGCTGTGCCTGAAGGCGGCGCGCCGAATTCCCGTCAACGCTCCGACGCTGTCCTTGCGCGTCTACCGCGACATGCCCGAAGACCTGCTCGACGAGGCGGCCCGCTCGCTCCTCGCAGGCGGCGCTCACCCGATCCTCTATCAGGACGATCGGCTGTGCGAGGCCCTGCATCGCTCCGGTCGCGAGGTCGACCTGGCCTGGTCGCGCGACTACGCGGCGGATGGTTGCTACGAGCCCATGCTCGCCGGCGCGACCGAGTTCGCGTTCGACAACGTCACGCCGATGACGGCGCTAGAGCAGGCCATCAACCAGGGCGCCACCTACGGCCAGGCGGGTCCGGAATACCTGCGCGGACTGAAGCAGACCTTCCGCTCGCTGCCCGCTGCCGAGATCACGAGCTTCGAGCAGCTACAGGATATCTTCCTCAAGCAGCTTGAATGGGGCGTGGTGCAGAGCTACAACCTGATCCTCGCCAACTATGGCAACCTCGCCGGCATCTGTCCGAGCCCGCTGCTGTCGGTGCTGATCGACGGCTGTGTAGAGCGTGGCCGCGACCTCACGAACGGTGGCGCGCGCTTTCACATGATCGCTCCGCTGTGCGTCGGCGCCTCCAACACAATCGACTCGCTCCATGCTATCCGCCAGCTCGTCTTCGATCCGGCCACCGCGGTGACGACGCTGCCCGAGCTGGTGGACTGCCTCATCAACGACTGGGGCAACGCCATGATCGAGCCCTACCAGAATGCGTTGCTCGGCGATGCCGACGCCACCGAGCGTGCACGCCGCTACCAGGAACTGCGCGAGGTCGCTCTCGCATTGCCCAAGTGGGGCAGCGGGGACGCCACGGTCAACGCGCTCGGTGACTGGTTGATGGAGCATATGGTGCGCCTGTGCGTGGACGTCATTCGCCGCCCCCATCCAGCGCTGAAGCCTGCTCTCGACAGCATCGCCGCCAACTATGGCCCGTTCGAGTTCGTCGTCACGCCCGGCATCGGCACCTTCGAGGGCTATGTCGGGGACGGCGCGCCGTGTGGCGCCTCTGCAGATGGTCGGCGAAACGGCATGCCCATCGCGTCCGATCTGTCGCCCGTACCCGCCGCGCAGGATCTGCCGCCTTCCCCCGCATTCCGCAACATCTACCAGGCCATGAAGAGCTACACCTCGGAGGCGGTGACCTTCGGATTGTCGAATGCATCTCCCGTGGACATGAACATCACAGAGGACTTCCCTCTCGAAGAGCTGCGCCGATTCGTGAGGGCCTATGCACGCGGCGATGTCGGCTCGAACCTCATCACATTGACCTGCGCAGATCCGTCCACCTACGCGGCGGCGTCGAGCGACCCAGAGCGATACGACCTCGTGCGTGTTCGCATGGGCGGCTGGACTGAGTTTTACTCGACGATGTTCCCGGCTCACCAGGAGCAGCATCAGCGGCGTCAGTACTTCACGCCTTGAGGCTCATCGGCTGAGCGGGCCACAGTCCCGGCGCGCGCACCACTTGCCTCGACGCAGCACTGCGCCATAGGGCGCATCTCCGAGGAGCGACGCCCATCGGGGAATCAGAACTATCAGACTCAGGAAAAAGCCATGCCGATTCACGGAAAGCACAGCAATGGAACGCAGATCATCACCGTCGTGGAGGACGCGGTCAAGATCGTCTACAGCTCCGGCTCCCCGACCTACAAGGGTCACCTGGCATTCAAGCTCACGACCACGACGCTGGACATATCTTCGATGGATGCCGAGCCGCAGAGGCAGAAGCTCGGTGCGTTTCTCATATGGATCTGCGCCAACACGGCGAGCTTCAACAGGAAGACACAGATTCGCGCGCTCGGAACAGCCAGGACGGCCATGCCTTTCTATCGGGCGATGGGGTTCGCCCCCGACCCGACCGAACTCGCCAACGCGGCTGGGGTCTTGCATGGACTCGAAGAGGCGCCGCCTGCCGAAAGCATGGTGAGCACCTGGATAGGACAGACGGGAGGGGTGCTAAACGCGGCTTACGCCGCATGCCAAGGCTGGCGCAAGGTCGCTTGACGTCGCGTTTGTCCAAGTGCGTTCGAGAACGCATTGGCTGTCATATCGGACGATTTCCGTGAG
>FTIF01005421.1_pt1 | contig 23093 bp, 19 predicted proteins | sample 1658001 | NCBI WGS metagenome assembly FTIF01 (sample SAMEA3914789, study PRJEB12502) | metagenome | biome: forest; material: soil | place: Canada | collected 2011-07-03 | depth 0.3 m | reverse complement strand
ATTGGCAGTTGAATGCCGCCGTTGGAAAGTTGTTTAAGGTCAACCTTGATATCGCTTGCGGCTGGCGGGCTCCTTCTTGTAACTGGAAAGCCACGTTAGTCCGAGCACGCCCAAACCCGGAAGAAGGTCCAGATAGAGATTTTCGATTCTGCCGTAGACCAGAAACAGTGCACCGCCGAAGACGATCCAGAACAGACCGAGCACCAGGGACAGGAACCAGGCCAGACGGGTTCCGGTCGAAATGCCGTGGATGGCGAGCGCGATCGTGACCGCTACAAAGCCGAGGGCCATCCCGAGCACGAAGGTCAGGAACTGCGTAGCGGGCAGCACCTGAACCCCGAACAGGCCGAGCGCCCAGTCCGGTGCAACAATCGCGGCAAAGCTGAAGAATACTTCCGAAAGCAATTCCAGCAGGAGTACGCCGAGGAGCAGCCTAGTCGACATCGGTAGCCCCTCTCCCCGACGCCAGCTCCCGCATGGTGAACGGAAAAGCCAGTTGCGCCAGGAACCCGGACGGCACCACGTAATCGATGCCCAGATCCGCCGGCGGGCGATGCTTCGGAAGAAAATGCGTCCCGAAGATCAGATCCCAGAGCATGAGGATTTCACCATAGTTGTGGTTTGACTCCGCAAGCTTCCGGGAGTGATGCCAGCGGTGTACACCCGGCGTATTGAAGATGTAATTGAGGATTCCAGGCCGCAGTTCGATGTTGCAATGGGAGAGGATGCCGACGTAGTTGAGACATGCGACGTACCAAAAGATGATTTCGGTAGGCGGGTTGAGCAGTATCAATAAGGGCATGCCGAACACGGTGCTCTTGAAGCTGTCGACGAAGTGGAAGCGTCCGGTGTTGATGAACCACAGACGCGGCGGGCTGTGATGCAGGGCGTGGAAGCGCCAGAACAGCATCCACTCGTGACCGAGCCGATGCGCCCAGTACAGCCCGAAGTCGGCGACAAATACGGCCAGGGCAACCTGGACTGGGAAGAACCAGTCCCTGGGCCAGAGGGAACCCGGCGAGCCTGTAGCCATGTGCATGGCCAGGTTCGAGAAGAGCAAAATGACCAAGCCCTTGGCCAGAAATTCCGGGACGGCGCTCCCAAACACCGTGTGGAGTAGGTCATTGCCGGTCTGCCCGTCGCTGGTTTGCCAGGACCGCTCGTGGGGCATCAGCCATTCGAGCCCCAGGATGGCCAAGGCCAGCATCAAATACACGACGAGAACCACCATTTCCGGGTCAAACCCTGCCTGGAACCCAAGCCAAGTCAGAAACAGGCTGGCCGACAGCAGCGCGGGCCAGGCAACAGGTGGAAGGAGACGCTTCAAGATCATGGACCGACTCTAAGCCGCACGCGGTCCGGACGATTGACCTTGCACGCCACGTCGCCCCCATAATGGGCAGTCATTGGCTGACCCTTGAAACATGCGTCCACCCATCTCCGATGAACCTCTGTTGCGGAGCGCGTCGCTGTCGCACATGGCGCGACTGCTGCGGGATCTACGGGCGGCCGAGGGCGAACTTCAGATTCATCCTGATGCTGTTACGGCGCTCAAGGCCGGTGAGCTGCTGCAAGCCGGTGCGCGTCTAACCGGCTGCGACGAGTTCGGGCTTCGACTGGGTGCGCGGCATCGCCTCGCAGATCTGGGCGCGACCGGATTTCTGCTGATGGCGGCGCCTACGGCTCAAGCCATGCTGCAGGTGCTCGACCGTCATGGCCATAACATCCAGGATCGCGCGCTCAGCGCGGTGGAGGACTCGCGCGCAACGGAGCTCTACTACACCACGCCGCTGCGTGATCCCGCGCAGCGGCGGCAGGACGCCGAATTCAGCGTGGCCTACATCGTCGGCAGCGTGCGTACGGCTGTGGGCAGCGCCCTGGCGCCGCTGGAAGTGTGCTTCGAGCACGACACCCCTGCGTCCACTCAGGCGCATCGCACATTCTTCGGCTGCCCAATTCGTTTCAACCGTCCATACAACCGAGTCGTGTGGGGGCGATCCGTAGGCGATATGCATCTGGTCTCTGCGGACCCCATGCTGTTCGACCATCTCAGCGTCTATGTCGAGTCCGGGTTCGGCGCCGACCTGGATGAAGAGGAGCTCGTGCCCATCGTGCGCGGCGTCATCGCCTCCCTGCTGCCGCGGGGTGAACCCTCCTTATGTGCGGTTGCCTGCCGTCTCGACCTTTCCACCCGCACCTTGCAACGCAAGCTGGCTCTTGCCGATGCCCGCTTCGGCGGCTTGATCGACAAGACCCGCCGCGAGCTGGCCGGGCGCTACGTCGCAAGCACGACCAAGCCCATGGTGGAAATCGCGCAGCTGCTCGGCTATTCGGAAGCCGCGGCCTTCAACCGATCGTACCGGCGCTGGTATAGAAAGCCGCCCGGGGATCACCGCGCATAAGCAGGCTCTTTCCATTCCTCATCCGCCCGATCAGGGCGGCGATTCCCTCGACCTGCTCAACGTCGCGCCGTTCAAGGCACGGTTGTTTGGCTGACATCCTTGTTCGGGCATAACGACGTTGACGCTGGCTATTGAAGGTCAAACGAGCTACGTAGAAACTAGTGGCGTCAAGGGCATCTTGAAGCCCCGGGGGTGGTGTGGAATTGATTCAGGCCCGTCCTAGAATCATGGCCTGCTTGTTCAGCCGTAACGGCGGCTATTAGTTGAGGCGCCTACCGCATTATCTCCGAGTACCGTTCCTGCCGCGTCTATATCACCTGCGCCTCGGTAGGCACTAGGAGTGCACCCCACACGCGCGACGAACGTCGTCGCGAAATGCGACGGACTGGCGAATCCGACCTCCATGGCTATGTCGGTCAACGGCTGTTGCGTCCTCCTCACCAAATAGCGGGAGGCATCGACCATGCGGTCGAGAAGGAACTGATGCACGGTAGTTCCGAAAGAGGCGCTGAAACACTCGACGAACTGCTGGCGGCTGTAGGGCGTAAGCGCCAGAAGATCTGCGGCGCTCACGCCCCCTTCGAGGTGTGCGAGGACATGGCGCCAGATCGCTTCGCGTTCATCGTCCGATAAGCAGGGGCCGGTCGAATGACTCGGGTCGATGTGTAGCCATCTCCCGACAAGGCCGAGAAGAACGTCCGCCACCCGCTTGATCGCCAGGGCGCCGGGACACCGATCGGCACTCCATTGCGACGTCAGCAGCTGAACGATCTCCGAGAGGTGACGATCCGGAAGTTGCAGCATCGGCTCGGCGAAGTGACGGTCCGCGCCAATCAGCGAGAGGCGGGTGGCCTCCAGCGGAATGACAAAAGCGGAATCGGACAGTCGCGATAGCGTCTCCTCGTCGAACGTTGTATCGCCGGGTAACAAATCGATTGAGCCCTCTTTGCTGTCATACTCGATGCGCCCCTGCTGCCTCCACAGCACCACTTGGGCATTCCGAAGCCAGTAGACAATCGCGCTCGTTTTACGCGCAATATTTGCATCGCGGCAGGCGTTCCACATGGCTGGGCCCTCGACGGCCGGACCAGCCCAAATGAATCGTTCGTCGCATTCGATCTTCTGCGGCGCCGGAGAGCTTAGATGTAGCCGCATGCATCCGAGGTTGGCTACGGTGTTGGCGGGCATGCTGAGCAGATGCTCATGCAACGCCTTCTCGAACGTAGCGTTGAACTGCTTCGCGACGTCAATCGGGGGCCGCGCGAGCTCTTCTGCCATCGGGCCGATGGCGAGGTCATTCGGCCGGGAGCGTAGCATTTCGCGCACGAGCGACCGCTCTTGCCGAGAAAATTTCGGAACGGGCCTTGTGTTGTCCACCGAGGCTCCACCCAGCGCCGCGCATCTCGCGGCAATGCTGAGGCACGCCGCTTCGGCAAGCAGTATCCCCGAAGGATAGCCCAGCTCCCTTTCCCGCAGGATTATTTGCAGAAGGCGGGCCACCTGTGCGTCGAAGGCGCCGGTGATCATGGCCTGGTCGCACGCACACTGTTCACCGAACGAGGCCGCATTCCTCAAGCGGTCAAGCTCGACAAACAGACCCGTCCACCTGACCGGGCGGGTCGTCCTAATCCGGCGGATCGGCATGTGCTTCGGATATACGAACAGGGAACCAGGCCGGACCGCGACGGCGATCTGGCCTTGAGGTAAATCGAGCACAGTGGTGTCCGCAGTCGACGAGGTGCATATGCCGTCGTACGGCGCGGCGGAGATCCCGATGACATCGACCGGGCGGTCGGTGCCGGCGTCCACAATAGCGAACGGCACCCCCGCATCGAACCTCGATGCAAACAAGACGCAGCTTGGACTACCGTCAGAAGGGGATGAAGAATCTTGTGGCTGTCTCATGTTTCTCCCTGTGCAGTTTCCAACGGCAGCCGACAGGCCTTGTCGCTCCTGGCGGCCGGTCCGCATCATTGGCTGGGGATCTTGACTCCAGGCACGATGGGAAGGACGAGCGCCGAGGGATGTGCGTCGTCATGAAAGATTGTCTGCAACGCCTGCACCGTGACCGACGTGGACTCGTTCGAGTCTCCGGTGTTCAGATTGCGTTGGTAGTGCGGGAAGTTGGAGGAGCTGATCTCCAGCCTGATTCGGTGTCCCGCCTTGAACATCGTCGCAGTATTCCCAACACGAAATTCGTAGCTGTATGGCACGTTGGGTATGATCGGATCGGCCACAGACTTTGAACCGTTTCGGTACCTGGCACGCACAATTCGGTCGATCACATTGTGCGCATACCCGTCCGGATGAACATCGACCAGCTTGGCCGTGAAGTCCGTGTCCGACGCGGAGGTCTGTGCCCACAACTGGATGCTGACGGGCCCGATGACCGCCAGGTCTTCGGTCAGCGGGGCGCTCGTGTAAACGAGCACATCGTCCCGCTGTTCCACCTGCGACTGATCGAGCGCCTTGGTGGTGGCGTTTCCGCCAACTGTGGGAACAGGATTCAGCGGGTCATAGGTGAAGGTGTCCGGCGGCTCTTTGGGGGCCGAGGCGGCGCTGAGCACGCCATCACCGGAGGAGGTGTTCGCGCTGCCGCCGCTGCCGAGGTTGTACGCGACGTACTGCGTGCCGGGCACAGGGTAGGCGTCCACTTTCAATACGAAGTTATCGCCCGTAGTGCCTGAATCCGGCGGAACCAGCACCGTCAGTTGAACCCGTGGCTCGATCTCCACGCCGTTGTCCAGACCCATCACGTACTTGTCGAGGAACGCGCGCTCGAGCTGGACGCGCTGGGTCTTGTCGGGCCCCCAGGTAGTTTCCCCTGCTACCGGCGCGAAGTTGTAGCCGTGGCCGCAACAGTCCATGACCAGCATCGTTCCGTTCACGGCGGCCTCGCTCCCGCCTAGTTGCTTCATCCCGGTGAAGCTATCCACCGTGCCGCTGGCGAACAGGTCATACCAACCCCCGCTGATCAGGGCGGGCACGGCCACCTGCGGTAGCTGGCGCTGCACGTCGATCTTGGCCCAATAGGCGTCGTAGGTTGGATGCGCCTGCCACTCCCACACCCAGGGCGCGAGTTCGCGGGCAGTTGCGTCCCAGGTACTCGTCAACGGGAGTGCGGAGGCCCAGCCGTTGTTCGCGGTATTGCTTGCCGTCCAGGCCTGCACTTGCGCCTGGATCTGCTCGTCGGCCAGACCCTGGGCCTTGAGCATTCTTGTCAGAGCATCGGGAACAAATCCGACTCCCCATTGGCGCGCGAACTGCAGATCGAACACTCCGTTGCGAGCCACCCAATCGTCGTGAAGATCGGTGGGAGCAACATTGGGCGTGAAAGCACGCAGATTCGGTGGCGCCGTGACAGCAGCCTGCCACTGCACCTCGCCGAGGTAGGAGGAAGCCGTCATTCCGACGTTACCGTTCGACCAGCTTTGTGTTGCGGCCCACTGCACTGCGTCGTAACCGTCGTCCTGCTCCTGGAAGAACGGTGTCATCGTACCTTCGGAGTTCTTGGTGCCGCGCACCTCCTGCACCATCACCGCATAGCCGGACTTGGCGAAATCGAGGCCCTGCTGGCCATAGTAGGAGGCGAAGCATCCATCACCGAGGAGGTATCCGTAGGGATTGCGAATGAGGACGACCGGATACTTGCCCGCGGCGTTGGGCTTGTACACTTCTGTATAGAGCTTGGTCCCATCCCGGGCCGGCATCATTTCGATACTGCAGCTGACCCCGTCCTGCACGACGGCCCCCACCACCTGCAGACTGCTGCCCTGACTGGCGTCATTACCACCACATCCCCACAGCGTTAAAACGCTGGCATACACCACGCATTGCCACTTCACGCTGGCTGGTAGGCTCATCAGTTTCCTCCAAGGTATTGATATAAGAGTTCGGCACGATCTTCGTGAATGTCTTCGTGGGTAGACCCTCCCCCGGGGGCGAGCCTACAAAACGATTCACGCGTGCGCTTTCAAAATCAATCCGACTCGAGAGTCCAGCTTACCGATGGTCCCAATACGCGAAGGTCCACTCGGTGTCATACGACGAACTCCACTGAGAGATCGCGCCCTTGACCGTCATATCGCTTGGCGGCTACAGCCACGCAGTCATAAGACGCATGCCGAAACTTGATTGAAGCTAGAACACACGAATATTCGGCCGAACACGACGTGAACAGCGATGCCATAGGTTTCGGGCTATACACCGCTGTGGCCATGTCATGACGAGCTTGGCCCCAACTTAGGTGTCAGTTAATACATGGACGCTAGTGCGCATCAATTAGACCTTCGTCGAATTAGAAAGCCGCGTCTATAGCTTCTTCACTATGCGGGCGCTTTCATTTATGGTGAATCAGGCGGGAGGTGGGCTCGGGCAATTCGAGATCGAAACGGTGAGTGGCACGAACCAACTCGCAGAGGGATCCGAGGCAAGAGGTCGGCCGGTTCAAACGGCTATTCGGCAGCGAGTTCAAGGGGCCGACCGTCGCAGATTGGCACGCTGCAACCCCCCGGCTTGGCTCACGGGAATGTCCGGTCTGAAGAAAAGGCGCCGCGTGGTCGCAGCGGGCCATAAGCAGCCGCTCAACTTCGAATGCTCGTCGCTTGAAAGCGGCCACTCAGGGGCCTCTGTCGCGTCCGCTTTCGGCCGCTACGGACATGATCGGATCTGAAACGGCGAACTAGGTCACCGCCTCCAAGAGGTACGGGCGCAAGAGCATCAGGGCTTCCTTTTCGATCTCTCTGGAGCGCAGCCAATCCGGTGCATCGACGACCGCCCGGTGCGTCAGAGCTTCGACGGTGGTTTCGAGGACCAGCGCTACAACGCGGATCCTGGCCCGCGACAGTCCCGGCGCCTTCTTGTGCAGAAACTCCTCGATCATCGCCTGTAGCTTGCTGCTCGTGTCCAGGTGTTTCCCAAGCAACTTGTTGCGCGGGACTTGCTCGAACAGAACCTTGTGCAAGGCGGGGTCGGCGCGGTGGGCTTCCACGCCGGCGTGGATCATTGCCTGCAGTGCCGATTCGAGCGGCGCGTCCGCGGCCTCTGTCAAGGCCGCTTCCACGGTCCGCATGATCTCGTCCACGTGGTTCTTGATCAGGGCCGCGACCAGGGATTCCTTGTTGGGAAAGTATTGATACAAGGTTCCAATGCTGACGCCGGCCCGGGCGGCTATCGCGTCGGTGGTCGCCCGCTCGTAGCCGATGGCCACCAGAACCTGAGCCGTGGCCTCGATGATGGCCTTCACTGTCATCCTGGAACGGGCCTGTACCGGCTCCTTTCTCTGGGAAAAACGGGCATCGGCTGCCGACATAGCGCCACCCCTGATAAATGCGAGTGCAAAAACTGAGGAATTCCTCGGATTATACAGCGGTCGATTATGAGCGAAGGCGCTGTGAATGAAACGGCTGGATCTGACGTTCAATTCCGGGGGAATGCCCTGCGAGGCCTGGTTGTACCTGCCGGTCGGAGCGGGACCCCACCCCTGCGTCGTCGTCGCACATGGCATCGGCGCGATCCGGCAGGTGCGCTTGTCCGCGTATGCGGCGAAGTTCACCGCGGCCGGCTACGCCATGTTGAGCTTCGACTATCGCCATTGGGGCGCCAGCGGCGGCGTGCCGCGTTTCCTGTGCTCGGTGAGCCGGCAACTCGACGACATCTGCGCGGCCATCGACTGCGTGGCCGCGCGTCCGGAAGTCGACGCAAAGCGGATTGCGTTGTTCGGAACGTCCTTTGGTGGCGGCCACGCCATAGTCGTCGGCGCCCGCCGCCCGGACCTGGCCGCCATCATGTCGCAGTGCACCGTCTCAGACTGCCTGGCAGTGGCGCTGAGGGCGGAACCGAAGCAGATTCTGCGGTGGGTGTCGGCAGGGCTCGTGGACCAGATTCGAGCCGTGTTCGGGATGTCGCCGAAGTACATCAAGCTGGCTGGCGCACCCGGTGAATCAGCATTGATGACCCGGCTGGGCGCGGAACAGGCCTACGAAGCGATGCTCGACGGGCCGTCCCCCTGGCGCAATCTGATTGCCGCCAGGCTGATGCTCACCCTGCCGTTGTACCGGCCGATCACCTACGCCAGGCGCGTGCGGGCACCGCTTCTGATGGTGGTTTGCGAGCGGGACGAGATTTGTCCCGCCGCCCTTGCACGCAAGGTGTCGGCGCTGGCCCCGAAGGGACGGGCAGCATCCTTCGACGCTTCGCACTTCGAAATCTACTTCGGCGAACTGTTCGAGGCTGCAACTGAGGAAATGATCCGGTTCCTCGATGACCATTTGGCAGTGGCACCGCAAGCGACGGGCCGTGCGCCATCGTCTGTCGGCGCAAGCGCGCTGGGGCAGAGGCCGGCATGAACGTCGCCCACGTTTATTTGCCGCAGCTGTTTGCCATGGTCGCCTTGTCGTTCGGGGTTGCGCTCTGCATCCTGGTCACCCGGTTTGGCGATCTGCTTGCGGGGCGACGGCCGGCGTCATATTACGAGGATTGGGACGGCACCGGGGCATCGGCCGCCGTGATGCGGCCGACCCGGCAGCTGGCCAACCTTTTCGAGTTTCCAGTGCTGTTCTACGCCGCGGTCGTGCTGATCATCGTGCTGGGACTCCGGGACGATTGGCTGCCCGTGCTGTGCTGGTGCTACGTGGCCCTGCGCTGCGCGCACGCCTTTGTTCACATCGGCCTCAACCGCCTCTGGATCCGTACGCCGATTTTTATATTGGGCCAGTTTGTACTGCTGGGAACGTGGATACGCCTCGGCGTGATCGCATTCGGGTGAGCGACGCCGCCGCAAATCAAAGGAGATGAAGATGTCCGGAAAGCTTGAAGGCAAGGTCGCCCTGATCACCGGCGGAAGCAGTGGAATCGGCCTGGCCACGGCGCAGCGGTTCGTGGCGGAAGGGGCTCGAGTGTTCATAACGGGGCGCCGCGCGGCAGCACTGCAGAAGGCACAGGCGCTGATCGGAAAGGGCGTCACCGCGGTACAGGGAGACGTGACCAATCTGTCGGACCTGGACCACTTGTATGCCACGATTGCCCGGGAAGCGGGGCATCTGGACGTTGTCTTCGCCAACACCGGCGGCGGGCCGTTTGAACCGTTCACAGAGGTCAGCGCGGAATCCTTCGACGCAACCTTCGGCCTGAACATCCGTGCGACGTTTTTCACGATTCAGAAAGCGATCCCTTTGCTGAACAATGGCGCTTCGATCATCATGACTGGATCAATCGCCGCGGTGAAGGCTGTTCCGCATCTGAGCGTTTACGGAGCGGCCAAGGCCGCATTGCGATCACTAGCTCGCTCGCTGAGTTTCGAGCTGAAAGAACGTGGAATCCGTGCAAACCTGCTGACTCCCGGTCCGGTGGACACCCCGCCGATGGCGGGATTTCCAAAAGAGCTTCTGGGGGCGCTCGTGGGCTCGGTTCCGATGGGCCGCATGGGCGCACCTGCGGAGATCGCGGCAGCGGCGCTGTTCCTCGCTTCCAGCGAATCAAGCTTTATGACTGGAACAGAGGTCTTCGTTGATGGAGGCGCCGCTCAAATCTAGTGACGGCCAGGGTATCGCTGTCACCGAAGAGGCCGCCGGCGTCGATGTCCGCTGCGGGCCGTCATTGCGGACATCGGTCCAGCTAACTGGTAGCGGACATGCTTGCTTGGGTGCGCCCTTGCCCACCTCAGATAACGGCATGGAATCGCCACTACCCTAACCTGCACCGCGTGGCTACGCTGAGCTGGGCGCCGACCGCTCAGCGACTGCTTTCGAGATTTCGCCAATCCGACGCAGCGGACCAACTCCGGCCACTCATATTCAAAATCTCGCTGGACAACTACAGACACTCTTTCCGCGCCATCACGGTACCGGAACATTACAAATCCCCAACGTGAAGCGCCTTAGTCTCCATAACGCGAATCGTTGGCAATATATTTTGACGCGGCGCAGCAAATATTGATTTAGAATCCCGGCCGGTTCATCAGCAGCGCTTCGATTGAACGAAGCTTGGCGCAGTTTGATTTCGCGCCCCGCTCCGTTGAACGAAGCCTCACCGGTTACTTCATATGCTCCGGAAATACACGGCGTGCGCGCTCTTGGCTTGTGCTGCGGTTCCAGCTATCGCCAGGGCGCAGACCGACGAAATCGAGATCTATGACGCATCGATCGTGGACCCCGGCAAATTCGAATTGACCGTGCACAGCAATTACACGCCTGACGGCCTCAAGCAGCCCGCTTCCCCCGGCGGCGTCGTGCCGAACCATTCAGTCAACGGCGCTTTCGAATGGGCTTACGGCGTCGCGGATTTTCTGGAATTGGGGCTGTACCTGCCTGTCTATACCGTCACCAATCGGGGCGATCCGCAGCTCGACGGCGGCAAGCTGCGCACCCTGTGGGTATCGCCCCATGCGCGCCAACGGGAATTCTTCTACGGCGTGAATTTTGAATTCAGCTACAACGTGCACCATTGGGAAAGCAGTCGCACCGCCCTGGAAATCCGCCCCATCGCCGGCCTCCACGAGGGCCCCTGGGACCTGATCGTCAACCCGATTCTGGACTCCGACTTCAAACGCATCGGCGCCCTGCACTTCGCTCCGGCCGAACGTGTTGCCTACAACATTTCGAACAAATGGGCATTCGGCCTGGAGCACTATGCCGATCTGGGACCCTTGCAGGACTTCGAACCGGTGTCGCAGCAGTCGCAGACCTTGTTCGCCGTGGCCGACTACACCGTAAACGATGCCAACTCCATCGAGTTCGGCGTCGGCCACGGTTTCACTACGCAGTCCGACGACGTGGTGGTGAAGCTGATCCTGAATCATGATCTTTAGGCGTTTATTGCACCGGCCGCGACATCCGCGGCCTGATGAACGGCAGCACCTTGGACTTTTTAATCGATAAGCCATCCAAACCGCCCTATACCGGGAAGCCAGCACATGACCGACGACATCAAGCGTTACCGTGACAATCTGCGCGACGAACTGAACGGCGCCGCGCTCTACACGGCGCTGGCCGCCGCGGAAAAGGACCCGGTGCGCAAGGATCTGTTCCTGCAACTAGCGCAAGCGGAAAGCAGTCACGCCCAATTGTGGCGGGAGAAGCTCGTGGTGGCCGGGGTTGCGGACGAACGCTTTGTGCCGGACTTGCGCACCCGCCTGCTGGCCCGGCTGGCGCGGCGCTTCGGCCCGCGCTTTGTCCTGCCCACCGTCGCTGCGGCGGAGTTTGCCGACCGCAACAAGTACGCCGGCCAGAGCGATGCGCATGCGATTTCCGCGGAGGAGCGGGGCCACGCCGCTGTTGTCCAGGCGGTGGCTGCCAATTCGGGGGCAACCATCGGCGCGGATATCGCGGCCGCCGAGCCCTGGCATCGTGGCGCTTCCGGCAACAATCTGCGCGCAGCCGTACTCGGCGCCAACGACGGCTTGGTTTCCAACTTTTGCCTGGTGATGGGCATAGCCGGCGCCGGCACGCCTAACCACACCATCCTCCTGACCGGCCTGGCAGGCCTGATCGCAGGCGCCTGCTCCATGGCGCTGGGCGAATGGCTTTCGGTCACCAATGCGCGGGAACTGGCACAGACCCAGATCGCCAGGGAAGCCGCGGAGCTGGAACAGACACCGGTGGCCGAGCAGCACGAACTTGCCCTGATTCTGCAAGCCAAGGGTTTGCCCAAAGAAGATGCTCAACGCGCAGCGGCGCAGATCATGCTGGACAAAAAAGGCGCCCTGGACACACTGGCCCGGGAAGAGTTGGGGATCGACCCGACCGAACTGGGTGGCAACCCCTGGAGTGCCGCCGGGACTTCTTTCGCCTTGTTCGCGTCGGGCGCGATATTCCCGGTGGCGCCATATTTCTGGCTGAAGGGCCATTGGGGAATCGGCATGAGCATTCTTGCCAGCGGTGCAGTGCTCTGCGCGATCGGCATGCTGACTTCGCTATTCAATGGTCGCAGTCCTTGGTATTCCGCCGCCCGCCAGTTGATCTTCGGATGTTTAGCCGCAGGTGTGACTTATGGTTTAGGCGCGGCGCTGGGGACGAGCTTGTCTTGATCCGCTGCCCGTCTTGGCTGGGTGGGAAATTCAGTCAGGGCCTTGGCTTCGCCGTGTCTTCCCGGTCCTGTTCACACCGATCCAATGCCAAGCTGCCAAGTTTGGCCGCCTCATCTCCCACGCGCTCCGGCTAGGCCAACGGCAGCTTTCAAGAAATCGCCTCCACGTCTTTGGAGGGCCAAGTGCGGCCGCTCAACTCGGGAATCTCGGGGCACAAAACCGGCCGTTCGCCACCGCCTTCCATCGGGCTCCATGCAGCCCAAACCTGCCCGTGGCGAACGGCCGCTTCGCGGGAGCTGAATTATTCTCAGGATGCTGATGTCGGCCGGAGCGGGGGCGGCGGAGTTGGCGCATCCGGTGGCAGCATCGCGGCGATCTCTTCGTCTATCCCAAGGTGCTCCACCACAAACTTGATCCGCTCTTGTGGGTCCAATTCACGCTGAAGTGGCTTTCCGCTTGCGTCGAATTCGACGCGCTGGCCGAACGCCGTACCAATCACCCCATTGCCGCGATTGATCCTTCCATACAACTGATAGTTGAAGGGGCTCCAAGGGCGTGATTGTTCGTGCAGGCTGCGGAATGTTTCCGCTGGAACGTCGAAGCCATCAATGCGGCAATCGAATCCTTCCGGTTTGTGCAGCGGGCGCCACTGAATGATTGGTTGTCCATCACGAACGCTGCATTCTACGCCCCATGCCGGATGTGTCACATAAGTTGGCTCTGATGCGGCAAGCTCCAGGGGTTCGCCGTGCAAGATCGAAGCATCGACGATGTAGGTCTGCTCTTCGCAAGTAACCACCACCGTGCCGTGATTGGGCGGAACACCTGGAGCCACCAGCATCGTGGCCAGGCCGCGAGCCGAGGCGAAGCCCAGCGATCGGAGCAGCAGGTGCAGGGCGCCATTGCCAGCCCAGCAGGTACCACCCGTGCCGTGGCGCAGCCATGACTCGAAAAAATCGACGGCATCATCACCGGGCAGTGATCGGGGATCGTTTTGGTGCAGGTGGATCAGCTTGCGGACATTGTCGAATGGCACTTTGCGGCACCATGCGGAATAGAGTGCGCGCAATCCGACAATGGTCGGCTGAGGGCGCTTGGACAGTTCCATTTTTCCAAGTACACGTTCAACCAGTGCGGGCTCGAGAAGCTCAGTTGGATTTGCCACGACGATCCTCAACAGTTCGAATGAGTCAGGGACTGGTGGAATAACTTTGCCTCGATCGCACGAAGCCGCCGCCTCAGCCGCAACACCCCGCCAGCGACTTTCGTTCCGCATCGTTCAGATCCAGGCTCAGCGCCTTGCGATACTGCTCGACCGCCGCATCGTGCCGGCTGAGCTTGTCCAGCGCCTGCCCCCAGCGCAGGTGCAGCGCGCCCCAGTTCGGCGCGTACTGCTCGGCCTGGACGTAGTGAGCCACCGCGGCCTTGTAGTCCTGCTTGGCGGCCAGGGCGTCGCCCCAGCTCTTGAGCGGATCGGCCCAGTGCGGGCCACGCGCATTCGCCGCGGTGAATCTGGCGATGGCGCCGTCGTAGTCGCCGCGCCGCGCCAGCGCCGCGCCCCAGGAGAAATAGCTGCTGGGGACGGACGGCGCCAGCGCCTCCGCTGCGGCGTACTGCTGCTGCGCCAGCGGCCAGTTGCCGCGGTGATCGCTGATGTCGGCCTTGAAGCGGTAGCAGTCGACCAGGCTGCCGCCGCGCGCGAGTTCGGCGTCCACCTTGGCCGCCGGCGCGCCGGTCCATTCCTCGGCCAGCGCCAGCCAGCAGGACGGATTGCTGGGAAAGTTCGACTGCAGGTCGGTTGAAGCCGCCACCGCGGTGTCGACGGACTGCAGCAGCGGCAGCGCCTTGGCGTACTCGCCCTGCTCCAGCGCGATCAGGGCACGGACGAAGCTGGATTCGGTAACGACGTAAGCATCGCTGCCGGCGCCGGGTGAGGTCTGCAGCTCCAGCTCGGCGGCGCGGTGGTCGTGCAGCTGGGCCAGGGTCTGGGCGTCGATCGGCGCTTCCTCGGCGCTGAGCGTGCCGTGTCCGTCGTGCTGCGCCATATCCAGAAGCTGCGCCTGGTGCGCGGCGGGCAGGTCCCAGCGCAGCTCCTCGCCGATGACCAGCAGGACCGAAGATAGCGGCTCGGAGAACCAGTGGCCGCGGCTGGCCGCGCGCTCCATCTCCACCATGGTCTGCAGCGCGGCTTCTTCCTGCTGCAGGTTGACCTGGGTATTGGCGATATTGGACCAGGCCACCCAGTAATCCGGCTTGAGCCGCACCGCCTCACGGTAGCGGTCGATCGCCTCTTCGTTGCGGCCGAGGCCGCCGGCGGCGTTGCCCCAGACGTTGAGCAGCAGCGGCCGGTCCGTGGATAGCGCCGTGCTGTAGGCCGACTTGATCAGGGCGATGGCTTCTTCGAAGCGGCCGCGGTCGCTCAGGTAGGTGCCGAAGCGATAGGTCTCGGAGGCGCCATAGATATATTCGGCGGCCTGGTCGATCAGCGTGTGCAGAGCGTCGGTCTTGCCGGCGAAGGATTTGGCGGCGAAGCCGTTGCCGCGCACGGTCAGCGTCAGCGCGCCGTCCGCGCCCTGCACCAGGCTGCCGCCAATGCGGGTGTCGTGGCCCAGCCACTCGCGCAGGTAGCGCTGCAGCTCGCCGATGGAGATGTGCGCTTCGGGGATTTCCAGCTTGACGTCGCCGGACCAGGCGTCCTCGACGCCGCGCTTGGCCACGGTGGCGCGCGTCTCCGCCTGCAGCTGCTGCAGTTGGTCGAGCAGGCTGGCGGCCAGCACCTTGCCGCTGTTGCCCTGGGCTTCCAGCGCAGGCGGCACGTCGAAGGCGCTGAGGATCACATTCTGGGCGTTCCATGCGCCGTAAACGAGTTTGCCGGCGAGGCCGGCCAGCGTCAGCACCAGCAGGGCCAGGGCCACTTCGAACACGATGCGCAGGCGTTCGCGCAGGTTCTGGATGCGCTGACCCTGGCGCTCCTCTTTCAGGATTTCGTGCTGCACCTTCTGCAGCTCGCCTTGGCGCCGCAGGTAGTCGATCTGCTCGCGAGTGAGCTGTTCTTCCGCGGCGACGGGCTTCAGGGCGAGGGAGCGCGCGACGCTCTCGCTTTCCGATTGGCCTTCATAAGACATTTTCCCGGTCCCCTGGCGGCCTGCGCCGCCTGCACCCAAAGCCTCTCCCCCGAGAGGACGTGAGCACCGCATCAGGCTAGCGGCATTTCCGCCGTCCCGCCAGTGGAACAGACCCGGCATTTGTGATTCAGGCCCGGAATTTACAATCCCGCGAACTACGCAGAACTCTTTCCCGTCGCCGTTTTCCGCCCCGGGACATCGCCGCCGCTTTCAGGTACCGCGAATTCCGGTCCTAGCCGAGCGCTCATTTGGCCGCTTTCCGGCGGCGACTTCCAGGGGTCGAATGACGGCTCCTTTGGCACCTCCGCACCAAGGGCAGCAACCGGCGTGAGTCAGCCCGGAGCCGCCGGCGCCGAGCCGGCAGAAGTTGGCTTCCTTCGCCCCCGTTTGATCGGCGGGATGTCCGGTCTGCAGAATTGTCGCATTCAGTCGCAGTGGGCCAGTTGCGGACGCTCAATGCGCAAATCTCGGGGCACATAAGCGGCCATTGACTGCCGCTCTCTGTAGGGCGCCTGACAGGCCCAAGCTGCCGGCCGCGAAAGGCAGGCATGGGGAAGCCAGTTAAACGCGTGAACATTGATTCTCAAGCATCAACTGCGACCTACGTCACAATCGCTTCAACCCGCCTCAGTCATAACATTCTTAAAGGGCTGGTCGAGCGAAACGGTCCAAATGTGAAATATTAAAACGCAAGCGCCTGGAAGCAGCCATCAGGGGAAGCCGTGGGATCGAAACTGCAACGGACGCTGCTGTTCACCATAGCCGCCTTGCTCGTGGGTTCGGCGGCTGTCGAATACACGCGACATGTCCGTGAGGCCCGGCTGGGCCGGCCACTGATTACCGACGGCCAGCCCGATGCTGATCTCGCCGACGTGATCGTCGGCCGTGCCCTGCCCAAGCCTCCCTCATCCCCCTGGCTGGAGGCGCGATCGCGGCGATATTCCGGCCTGCTTGACGGGTTCAAATGCGACACTCTAGTGCTGCCGATTCAGGTCGAAGGGAAGGCCTTCGATCGGCCCAACCGGGAGATCATGGCCGCAGACCTCGCACTGGCATTGAAAGGTAGCGGCCACTGCGTCACGGACCCCGCCCTTATGGATCTCGCGCTGGGCGAAGGGATGCGTCGACGAAACCCGGACGAAGTGCTGGCTCTGGCGCGCAGGATCGGCGCTACAACCGTTGTCACCACCTACACCGGACATTCAGAAGGGTGGATCCGCATCACCATGCAGGTCGCCCGGGTGGACTCCGGGAATCCATCGGCCGGATTGAAATTGGTACAGGCCCACAGCATTACCGGGTTCAAATATAGTGAGACTCATCCACCGTTTCTATGCTTCCGCGAGCATCTGCCGGAAATACTCGGCCGCGTCGGGCTGAGTCAACAGCCGCTCGCAAAGGCTCCGGGTGGCCCGTTGCCAGACGAGTTGCCCGCGTCCCCTTCTGTTGTCGCCGGGCCGCCGCCCGGATCAGCAGTGGCCGACGCCACCATTTTCATGTTCCTGGGGATGCTGGCCCCGTCGCCCGAATCAAGAGCGTCCGAACGTCTCTTTACGAAGGCGTGGGTTGCGCTGGAAGCCGTGCCGGATGACGACTCCGTAGCCAGACTGCTGCGGGTTCGTATCCTGTACCACCTGCACGAACGCCCCTACGCCCTGTCGATCCTCGACGCTCACAACGACGCTCCGGCCCAGGCTTTGCGCGATCTGCTCAACGGCAATCTGCCGGATGTCCGTGAAGCCCTTGCCGCCGCCAGGACGCCTTTGGAGCGCTTCTTCCTGGGGCTGGAAGTCCACGATCTTGAAGAGCGCTATTTGCGACCCGCCAAAGTAAGCGCCAACGTGGTCCGCGATTTGTTTGCAGGGTCTCCGTGGCAGACCCTGGTAGTCGCGCGCCTTGGTGATGGCAATCCGCAGGGGGCCGCAGACACGCGGCCGCTGGCGGCGTTTGTTGACGCCCTCTCGTCCAACGGCGGCGTTTGGGCAGCGCTGCCGGCCGGCACATCTAACGATGCCCCGGGCGACGCCGAGTCTCAGCTGACCGCTTTGCGGGATCTGCATCGGCTACTGGAACAGCAGCCCGCCAGGTTCTGCTGCTCGACCTTTCGTCCCGTACCTTCCGCTATCGATCTGCAGGATGTCCTCGATAGCCGGATTGAGGAACTTTTGCTCAAGCAGTCTGCATTGCAGATTGAAACCCTGGTCAAGACCGACGCCGCCGACAACGCGTTGAAGGGATACGACCTCGAATTGGCCGGCAACCCGCAACAGGAACAGCTGCGTGCGGAGGTGCAGCGAGAGGAGTTGCGGGTAGGCCAGGTCCAGAACCGGGACCAGCGCATCGCCGAGTTCCACGCTGCGTCGCAAGGCGCCGTAATGTGGGAGCAGGGACAGACATGGGCGTCCAGGCAGGCGCTATGGTATCTGGAGCAGCCGCCGGAGGATCCATCGATGGGGCCAATGCGCGCATTTAGCGACGACTACCCCCCTCGGCCGTATTGGAACGAGGCCGATGCCGGACTGGAGACCGCCCTTGCTTACAGCAGCGACGACGCCGGCGCGCTTCAGAGGCTCACTGAGCATGATCCGGGACGGGCACCCCTCCTTCTGAAGGAGCTCGATACGCGGTTCGTCGGGAGCCCTGAAGCCACCGACATGCGTCTGGAGCACCTGGCCGCAGCGGACAATCGCCCCGAAATCCTGCGAGACATGATTGCAAAGGACCCCGACAACTGGAAGCTGTACAAGGGCCTCGGGATGCTGCTGTTGAACACGGGTGCCTTCTCGGACATTCCCGGCGTACTTCTGGCGTACCCCGGTTTTCACGATCCCGCGCCCGAAAACTCCGTCACGTTGTCGGACAAGGCATACATCTGGGGGTTGCGCCTGGCCTTGATGGGAGCAACCGAGGCGGCCAGACCGCTCTATCTGCAAGCGGCCTCCTACAGGAACGGATCGGCTTCTGAAAACGCCGCGGTCGTCGCGATCGCCTTGATTGACCGGCATTATGCAGATGCCGCCGCAGGGTATCTCGACAACGCCCGGCGCTACGACCGCTTCTACGACTACGGCGAGGGTTTGCGACTGCTGTTCGCTCTGGATCGCTCGCGCGAGGCCTGGAGTCAGTTCGATCAGCTGACCGCCCGCTTCGACGCTCCGGTGATCTGGTATTCCGCCATCGCCGGGCACCGTCGGGCCGGCCTTTCCGAGGCCGAGCTTCGCAAATGGCTCGTTGACCGAGCGGCTTCCATCCCCAGCCAGGGCCATCTCAGCGTCGTGCGCGATGCCTTCATTGAACAGCTTACGGATCGCAATCCCGATCCGGGGCTCGTGCCGTTCATGGACAAGCTGGACGGGGTCAGCCAGTTCGAGGTCCACCAGGACGGCCGGGTTTATCATGCCCATCCTGAAACCCGGCCGATCAAGGATGTGGGGCCAAGCGATTTCGGTGCTCCTCGACGTCCGCGGCTGTCCGCTGACGCCGAGGTTCCGGGGCGTTTCGCATTGATGACCAGAGCCTTCGCGCTGTTTCGCGCCGGCAACTACACGGCGGCTGCGCAGGCCTTTGATCAAGTTGCTGCGTATTACTACATTGAAGGTGGAGATACCGCGGCAATCCTGCCGTACTTCGCCTTCGCGGAGGCTCAAACTGGCGATCCCCTCCGCCTGAGGCCGTTTATCGATCGGTCGGGCAACACGTCTTTTGAGTTCCTGCTGGCCCAGGCCGTATTCGCGGCACTGGATGGCAATTACCACCGGAGCGCCGACTTGCTCGAGCGCGCGTCCGCGAACTGGCAATACTACGACGAGGATTTGGACCCAGCCTACGTATTCCTCGATATCTGCGCCTTGCTGTACGAAAGCACTCACGACGAACGTTATCGCAGCTACGCTATAGACGTGGCGCGCAGGGTTATCATCAACGAGCCGACCGCCTCGTACGCCTATGCCGCGATTGCCTATTTGGGCACTGATAAACAAGAGCGCACGCGTGCGCTCGCCACTGCACTGTTTCTCGATGCGAAGTCCGCATGGGCCAGTAAGGCGCCCGCTAAGCTCCAGGCCAAGGCAAAAGCATCGCTAAATGGGCGTTCGCCTTTTTCATAAATTGGCGCGTTACCGACCGGAGGATTTGTCTGAGATGCCGCCTTTCGGTTGAGGGTTGCGCGCGACCAATGCCATCTCTCACCCCGCTCCTCATCCGCGCAGCGAGCGGTACGCTTGCTAATCAGTACACTTCGATCATGAATACGTTGCGCAGAATCGTATGGTGGGTCGCGAAGGCACTAGCTCGCGTGACGGCGATACTTGGCTTTCTGATAGTTGCTGGTGTACTGGGCTTGGTTCTATATATCTGGGTAACGCGTTACCCACCAAGCGAGTCGGGCCTGATCCAGGGCTTTCAGGACCACCGTGCGCAATTCGAACAGATTCGCGATATGTTGATGGAAGACAAGCAACTAGAGCGACTGGCCGATTGGGGCGTGGCGACGACCACATCACCTGTTCCGCGGATGCCGCCGGATGGCGGGTTTCCAGTGCAGCGGTACGAGCTATATATGCGCCTGCTTCACCAAGTAAACGCCCAGGCTCTTGGACGAAGAGAAGGCACGCCTGCCAGCCCTAACATTCTAATGTGGGGATGGGGCTTTGCGGGTGAAACTGTTCATGTCGGAATCATCTGGCTGGAACAACCTCCCCAAGCAGACCGAGTGGTCGCGACTTTTGGAGACTACAAAGGGCTGACCGGAAAACATCGAGAATGGAGCTATCGCCATATTGATAGCAATTGGTACTTGTGGACCGACATCTGATAGTTGATTCCCAGCGTTTTTGATCCAGTGTCCGCAATTGGCACACTTTGGCCAGCGATTGGTCCACGGGAATGGCCGGTCTGGATAAAAGTGCTGCGTAGTCGGAGCGGGCCAGTTGCGGACTCTCAATACGCGAATGTCGCAGGTAGAATAGAGATGTTGCGCGGTGGCAGTAGATTCGGGTTGTACCAGAGGCTTCAGCTATTTCGTCACCTCCATAGCTGCTCCGGTTGCTTCCGGCTGGAGCATTTGCCGGGTGGGTCTTTCACCCACTGGGAAGCGCCGCCTTTTCACGGCGTACCATAGAAGCAGTCGTTCGCCACCGTTTTTCGTCGGCCGCCTGACACCCCCAGCCGACCATGACGAAAGCCCGCTTCGGGGGCGAACAACGCCGGTGTTCTGTTACTCGGCAGCGTTGAGAGCTTCTCCAATGAAGATTTCGACCGAACCCTGGAAGTGAACGTACGGGCCGTGTTCGTTGCCTCCAACGCAGTGTTGCTGCATATGCGTACTGGCGGCCGCATCATCAACATCGGCAGCGTCAACGCTGACCGTACGTCATTTCCGGGTGGCGCTGCCTACGCAATGAGCAAGTCCGCCCTGCAGGGCCTGGTTCAGGGCATGGCGCGCGATCTGGGGCCCAAGGGCATCACTGTAAACAATGTTCAGCCCGGCCCGGTGAACACCGACATGAATCCCGAATCGGGCGAATTCGGAGCCGCCCTGCACGCCCTGATGGCCCTGCTGCGCCACGGCAAGCCGGAAGAAATAGCCGGTTTGGTCGCCTACGTAGCCAGCCCGGAAGTAGCTTTTGTTACCGGCGCCAACCTGACCATCGACGGTGGTTTCGCTTCCTAATCGCGTTGTGGCTAGACCCGCGACGGCCCTGGGCTCGCAGCGGGTCTAGCAAAGGCAATGTAGACTTGGCCAGGCCTTAGCCGTTCACAGCAATGCTGCGTGTCCAACCGCCCCAAACAATCTCCCTCAGCACCCATCCCCAGGCCGCCGAAACCCGTACAGATGATGGCCCTTGGGCGAACTGCCGCCGCATTGTGCCTGTACAAGGCGACAATGCATGGCGCATGCGGCCAAGCCTTTGAGATTTCCGGCCTGCATGCAAGATAATCAGGGCATGTCGATCTATCAGGTAAGCCGCAGTGTGGCCGGAGTTCAGCTGATGGCCCTGCTCAGCATCGTCAAGTCGCTGACCGCGCCTTCCAGCAAGCTGAGCGGTCGCCGCCAACGCTGAATTAGGAGGAGGATTTACGAAACGCATGCCACAGATCTTCGACTGACTGCCATATACGCCAAGGACTAGACATCCTGGCCGGCGGGAATCAGGCGCGTTCGGTGTTGTCGCGCATCGATTTCGCCGAGGCACGCGAAGTTCCGCGCGGGGCGATCCTGCGATCCATCCCGGAGTAGCCGTCACCCCGGCGCTGGCGCAGTTGATGTAGTGCAAGCCCGGTGACGACGCCACGGAATGATTCCAGCAGCCTTTCGTAAGCGCCGGGTGCGATAGTGTGCTTGCCTGTGCGGCGCACCCAGACGCCGTCGCGTCGTCGTTCGAGTTCAATACGTCCCCGCGCATGCAACACGTCAATACCCGAGCTGAGATCGGAAGAACGGAGCCGAATGGCTTCCCAATGATCCATGAGCGCTTTCAGCGGAATCGCGCCGTCGGAATCGACCTTGTTCTGCTCCAGCACTGAATCGAGTGCTGTGGAGATGAGCTCCAGATCAACTTTCATGGGCAACTCCAAGGCATGGGAATTTGAAGAATTCGCGAACCATCCGGTTCATCGGACTAGTGCTCGGTCGCGCGCAGGGTAAAGTAAAACGTGGAGCCCTTGCCTGGCTCGGATTCGACCCAGACGCGCCCGCCATGACGGTGCACGATTTTCTGGCAAATCGCCAGGCCAATGCCGGTCCCCTCGAACTCCTCGCGTGTGTGCAGCCGGTGGAACATCTTGAACAGCTTGTCCAGATGCTCCGCCGCCATGCCGATTCCACGATCGGCTACCGCGAAGCGCCAATATCCTTCTTCCCGGCTTGCGGAAATGGTCACCACCGGCTTTCCGGCCGGCTGGAACTTGATGGCATTGCCGATCAGATTCTGAAACAGCTGCGCCAGCTCCAATTCGTTGCCCAGCACATGCGGCATCGGGGCATGGTTAATCTCGGCCTTGCGCTCCTCGATCACCGCTCGCAACTGGCTGAGTGCCTGCGCCAGCGGCTTCTCTGCATCCACCGGTGCAAGCTCGGTTTCCTGGCGTCCGACGCGCGAAAAGGCCAGCAGCCCCTGGATCAGTGCGTGCATATGGGCAGAGCTGCTCTCGATATGCTTGAGAAATTCGTCCGCCTCATCACCGAGCTGGCCCCTGAATTTCTCCTGCAGCAATTGCGAGAAGCCGGCGATGCTGCGCAGCGGCGCCTGCAGGTCGTGCGAGGCAACATAGGCAAACTGTTCAAGGTCGCGGTTGCTGCGCTCAAGCTGCGCGGCGGCGCGCTTGCGCTCGGTGGCGTCGCGCACCGCAGCGGTGGCCCAGGTGCCTTCCTCTGTTTGCAGCGGGCTGAGGCTGATTTCGATGGGAAACTCTGAGCCGTCCTTGCGACGTCCCCACAGCTCAAGCCCGGCGCCCATCGGGCGCACCCGCGGGTCATGGAAATAGCCGCTGCGCACGGCCACATGGCTGTGGCGGTAGCGCTCCGGGATCAGGAATTCCACC
>FTIF01004020.1_pt2 | contig 23258 bp, 20 predicted proteins | sample 1658001 | NCBI WGS metagenome assembly FTIF01 (sample SAMEA3914789, study PRJEB12502) | metagenome | biome: forest; material: soil | place: Canada | collected 2011-07-03 | depth 0.3 m | reverse complement strand
GCGGCGGCCTGCCGGTCCTGCGCCTCCTTGCTGGGCCAGGCCATCCGGCATTTCTCGTAGTAGAGGCCGCCCGTGAGCTGTGGCCTTGTGGCGCAGTGGATCTGCGTCTGCGCCCCTTCCTCCGGCGTCAGCAGGAAGAACCCCTCGACCGGCGCCAGCGCATCGCGCACGCTTTCGATCACGCGGTTGCCCGCCAGCCCCTTGGCGGCGATGTTGGTGAAGACCGCGCCGGGGTGCAGGCAATACGCCTGCACTTTCGAGGCGGCGGCATAACGACGCTGCAGCTCGAAGGTCGCGTGCACCAGCGCCAGCTTGGACAGTCCGTAAGCGTTCCATGAATTGTAGGGCTGCGGCGCATCGAACAGCCCCGCATTGGTTCCCTTGTGGTGCAGCATCGACACCACATTGACCACGCGCGCCTCGCCGGCTTTCTGCGCGGTGGCCTGCAGCAGCGGCAGCAGCAGATGGGTCAGCTGCGAGGTGCCGAGATAATTGGTGCGCCAGTGGATCTCGAAGCCGTCTTCCGACCGATGCGGTTTCTTCCACTGCGACAACAGGTCCAGATGCACGCCGGCATTGTTGACCAGCACATCGAGCTGGCCGCCATGCGTAGCGCCGTGCCAGTCGGCGAACTGCGCAACGGATTCGGCGCGGCACAGATCGAGCGTATGCACGCTGACATCCGCCGGCGTGCCGCCAGCAGCCAATCGCGCTTTCAGCAACTGGAGCGCGCCCTGCGGATTCGACCGTGTGGTGATGACCACCGCCGCACCCCAGGCTGCTAGTGTCCGCGCCGTCTCGAAGCCGATGGAGCCCGGCGAAGCGCCGGTGACGATGATCTTCCTGCCACGCAGATCGACCGGCTCCGCATACGGTGCGGCGGCGAACAGATTGCGGATGCGTCGCGACAGCGGGCGCTGGATGCTTGCAGGTTTCATCGAGTCGAATGGATGTGTCGGCGGAGGTTTCCGCGCCATCCCATCAAATCACGCCGGGTGACAGACGCCACCGTCCGTCCGGATGATAGAGCTTGCCCTGCTGGGCGACCTACGATCAGAGCGCGGCAAAATATCCGGGCCGGCTTCGTCGCTGCGGTTCGGCTCTAGGGACTCAAACTCCTGCTGCTCGCCACCGTCCGTGTGCGCGCCGACAGCGCCGCGCTGGAATACAGCGTGGCCTTGCCCATCACCGCATCGACGAAAGCCCGCGTCTCCATCGGCGTGCTGTGGCGCACCCAGCGCGCGGCCTGTTCCGTTTCCCAGGCCCGCGCTTCGGGCGGCAGCCTCTGGTCGATGAAATCCGGGCCGCAGTTGTAGGCGGCGATGACGAAGATCAGCCGCGTCATCGGCGCATCGATATAGGAGAAGTGATCCTGCAGGGCGCCGAGGTAGGCCACGCCGAGCTGGATGTTGGTGGCGGGATCGCGCAGCTCGGCCAGCGTCGGCTTGCGATCGGTGCCGTGCATGAAGCGATAGCCTTCGCGCGCGCCGGATGCCGGCACCAGCTGCATCAGGCCGCGCGCGCCAGCCACGGAAACGGCATCGCTGCGGCAGCCCGACTCGATCTCGATCAATGCTGCGACGAATTCCGGCGGCACGCGGAACAGATCGGCAGCGGCCCAGGCGATGCGGTAGATGTCGGCGCTGCAGCGACCGCCGGCATAGCGCACCGCTTCCGCTTCGATATCGCCGAAGGCGCGCCATTGGCCCGCATGGTTATCCTGATCGAGTTGCTGCGGCTTCAGCGAAACGGCTTGCGGCGCGATGACGGCGCTGGTGGCAATGACAGCGACGGCCGTGGGCACTGGTGTCTGCTGCTTCGCGCTGGCAACGATGCCTTGCACCGCCTTCGGCGCTGCTGCCAGGTTCGCCACGACAGCAATCGGCGCCGGCTTCTGCGCCGACTGCGGACTCGCATAGATCGCACCCGGCAGCGCCTGCCAGGGCTGGCCGTGCGGTGCCTGCGTGCTCAAGGCGGCTGCGGCAACACGAGGCACGATAACAACCGGCGCCGGAACTGCTTTCCGAATCACGGCAGCAGCCTGGGCCGCGACCTTTGATTTGGCCGCGCCTGCATGCTGGACCTGAACAGGACTGACCGGTACGGCAAGCGATGCGGCGGACACACGGCGTGGCTGCTGCGTCTCACAACCGGAAAACCCCGCGACGCACACCCCCGCTGCGAGCACGCTGCACGCGCCTCGCACCAAGCCCTTCTGGTGCCTCCTCATCCCGAGCTCCTCGCAACGTTCTTCTAGAAATGCTTTTTATGACATTTCTTGTACACGGAGCCGGGAATACCCGCAACGCCCTAAAAGGGTAGTGCGCAGTGTTGTTGTGACGAGGTTTACATTTGTTGCTGCGCAACAATAAAAGCGATGCAGGCGCAACGCATTCATCCATGCGGAGTTCCGCAAACGCGCTGCGCTGCATTGCAGCATGCGCAGCGCATGGTGATAGTCGGTTTGCCCCTCACCCGGAAATCTGAAAATACGCATTGAAGGAAGCAGCTGAGGATCTCATTCGAAATGAGCCGGACTAGCGAAGCCCTTTGGCGGACGACTCCAACCGCCACCCGGTTGGGGTGCCCTCGCTACTTTCGGCGCCGCTGAGCTGTGGCGTTACGTCAACGTGCCAGCGCCACGCCGATGCCGACGCGCGTGATCGAGCGGTTGTAGTCGATCAGGCTCTCGCCATATCCCTGCCAGACATACAACATCCAGAAAAAGCTTGGATCCTTCGCGCTGTTCGGGATGGTGTATTGCAGGCTGACCGCGCCCCTGCCGGTGGCCGGGTTGTAGCGGCCCATCAGGTGCATCAGGTTCTTTTTGAACAGTTGCTGCTCGTAGTGCAGCTCGCTGTAGCCGTAAAAGCTGCCGATGTCCGGGTTGTCGTCGCGGTTCGGATTGGTCGCCTGCAGGCCTTTGCTCTCCGGCAGGCGCCACCACCACTTCCAGTAAATGGTGTGCTCGCCTTCGTTCTGGAACGGTGCGATATAGACCCGATTCCAGCTGCGCTCATCGGGCAGGCCCTTGCCGTTGGACTCGTGCTCAATGCCGATATCGGCGCCGAGATGGTGCCAGCGCTCCGGGGCCGCGGGCGTGAAGCGGTAAAACAGTTCGGGGTTGTAGTCGTTCTCGCGGAAATGCGCGTTCTTGGCGGCGTAGTCGAAGAACGATTTCTGCGAATAGGCGAAGTACAGCGGCACGCCGAACAGGCGCTGCTTCAGGCTGATCTGGAACAGCATCTCGGTATTGCGCCCGTTGTGTTCTGCGCTGTAGGTGAACGGCAGGACGTACATCGGTTTGTGCAGGGTCAGGCCCTTTCCGGCCGAAATGATCTGGTAGTGGTCCGGATCGGGCTCGAAATCGAACAGGTCACGGCGCTGCGCCTCCGCCTGCACCTGGGCATTTGTGGCCGATTGGGGCTGCTGCGCATCGACCGGCACGTCGGTGTGCGCCGGTGGCGAAGTCGCTGGAGACGGCAGGATTTCGGGCGACAGGGCCGGCCCGTCGGCGCGGCCGTTCGAGGCCAGCGCAATTGCGCAGCAGCCGATGACAATCAGTAGTGGTCGCATGCGATCCTCATCATTCCTGTAGGGCGATACAACAAACGATAGAGATGGCAGCGCGCCAGGCGGACCGGGCTCGCAAACAACTTCGAGGAGAAGCTACGGAACCCCAGCGCGCCGCATCTGTGCGTTAGCAGACATAGACTGCAAAAGCGCGCGAATCCATTGCCAGCCCTGGTGCGCAAGCCGGTGCTTGTTTGTGCGCTACCGAACAGTGCCGATCCAGCTGCTGCGCTATTTCTAGATTCCGCAAGAGCGTCAGCGAACAGCGCCGCTACGCAGAGACATGTGCGAGCAGCCGACTCTTCGCCGCCAAGTGCCCTAAAGAGGTGTGCATCATGAAACGCATCATCTTCAAAACCCTTTCCGGGCTCGCGCTGCTGGCGGTGGCGCCCCTCAGCGCGCCCGCCAACGCCGAGGTGCATATTGGCGTCGGCATCTATGCACCGGCCCCCTACTATGTCGAGCCGCCGCCGGTCTACTACCAGCCGGCACCGCGGTATTACAGTCCGCCCCCGCCCGTGTACTACGGTCCCGGCGTTATCTACCAGGATCAGGAGCGGGACCATGGTGACCGTCGTTGGCGCGGTGAGCACGACCGGGGCCGCCATCGCGGGGAATGGCACCACCACGGCGACGAAAACGACTAGGTCGCCGATGGAATGCCGTACCCGGATTCTGTCGGCGTGGACTTTCCGGGATCGTTAAGCAGGCCAACGATGATCGGTGCCTGCGTGCAAGCTTGTCAGTCCATTTTTTGGAGATAGATATGAAACGAATTGCCTTTCAGTTCGCCAGTCCGGCTTCACGCGCCATTGCGGCGACGGCTTTTCTCACCGCCATGGCCTTCGCCAGCCCTGCCCACGCGGCTGCAGCTGATCCGGTGCGAGCGCCCGCCTCGACGGCGGCGGAAACTCCGGCCGCCATGGACAAGGAATCGGCCGAAAGAGTCGAGGCGCAGATCAAGCATCTCCACGAAAAATTGGAAATCACCGCGGCCCAGGAAGACAAGTGGAAAGACGTCGCCCAGGTGATGCGGGACAACGCGGGCAAGCTGACCTCGCTTGCCAAAGCGCGGAGCGAAAATGCAAAGACCGCGACCGCCGTCGACGATCTCAAGTCCTATGCCGCGATCACCGAGGCACATGAAACCGGCATCGAGAAATTACTGCCGGTGTTCACGACTCTCTACGACAGCATGTCGGATGCTCAGAAGAAAGCGGCGGATGAGGAATTCCGCCACCACCATGAAGAAGGGCATGAGCATCCCCATCACGGCCACGCGCATTAGCAGCGCTGCGGTCCGGGAGCGCCTCGGGCCGGGTTCCGCACAGGGCCATGGCCTGTGCCGTTAGCCGACCGTTCCCACCGTCGCGAAAAGTGCCTCAGCGTCCAGCCGCGCCGCAACATCACAGGCTGGTTTGAAATCAACGCAACTGCACAAAAAAGCCCCGGTGCGATGTCGCACCGGGGCTCGTTTTTCAGCGGCTGGATTTAGCCGCCAGCCTGTTTACCAGAGGCTGACGCGCTTCTCCGGCGGCAGGTACATCTTGTCGCCTTCCTTGATGCCGAAGGCATCGTAGAACGGCGCCTGGTTCATTTCCGGCACGGTGCCGCGGATCGCCTGCGGCGAGTGCGGGTCGGTCTTGATGCGCACCATCACGTCGTTGTCGCGCGCCTTGCCGCGCCATACCTGCGCCCAGCCGCCGTAGAAGCGCTGGTCGCCGGTGAGGCCGTCGATGGTCGTCGCTTCCTTGCCGCCGAGCGAGAGCTTATAGGCCTTGTAGGCGATAGCGATGCCGGAGTTGTCGGCGATGTTCTCGCCCAGGGTCAGCTCGCCGTTGACGTGATAGCCGGGGATCGGCTCATACGCTGCGTACTGCTCCACCAGCGCGTGGGTCTTGGCCTTGAACTTGTCGAGGTCGGCCTGGGTGAACCAGCCCGGCGGGCTGAGCAGGTTGCCGTTGCCGTCGTATTGGCTGCCCTGGTCGTCGAAGCCGTGACTGATCTCGTGGCCGATGACGCCGCCGATGGCGCCGTAGTTCACCGCATCGTCGGCCTTCGGGTTGAAGAACGGCGGCTGCAGGATGGCGGCCGGGAACACGATCTCGTTCAGCTCCGGGTTGTAGTAGGCGTTGATCGTCTGCGGCGTCATGCCCCACTCGTCGCGGTCGATCGGCTGGCCCAGCTTGTTCAGATTGCGGTTGTACTCGAAGGTCTGCGCGCGCACCACGTCGCCGACCAGGTCGCCCTTGGCGATCTGCAGGCTGCTGTAGTCGCGCCACTTCACCGGGTAGCCGATTTTCGGCGTGAACTTGGCCAGCTTGTCCTGCGCCTTCTGCTTGGTCTCCGGGCTCATCCAATCGAGCGTGTCGATGTCGGCCTTGTAGGCGGCGAGCAGGTTCTTCACCAGCTGGTCCATGCGTGCCTTGGACTCGGGTGGGAAGTACTTGCCGACGTAGATCTTGCCCAGGCCTTCGCCGATGGAGTTCTCCACCAGGCCGATGCCGCGCTTCCAGCGCGGGCGGTTCTCCGGAATGCCGCGCAGCGCGGTGCCGTAGAAGGCGAAGTGCTCGTCGACGAAGCTCTTGCTCAGGTAAGGGGCGAAGTCGCTGAGCAGGCGCCAGCGGAAGTAGGTCTTCCACATCGGCAGCGGCGTTTTCTGCAGGATCTTGTTGAAGCCGCTGATGTAACTCGGCTGGCTGATCACCAGGTAGTCGGTCTTGCCCGCCACGCCGCTGTCGGCGAGATAGGCCTTCCAGTCGTAGCCCGGCGCCAGCGCCGGCAGCTTGGTCAGCTCGACCTTGTTGTAGGCCTTCACCGGGTCACGCAGTTCGACCTTGGTCCACTGCACCTTGGCCAGCTCGGTCTCCAGCGCCACGATGTCCTTGGCGTTCTTCGCCGCGGCCTTGTCGCCGGCCAGGGTCAGCATCTTCTCGACGTGCGCGCCGTACTGGCCGCGCGCCTGCTTCATCTTGTCGTCGCCGAGCAGGTAGTAGTCGCGGTCCGGCATGCCCAGGCCGTCCTGGCCCAGGTCGAATACGTACTTGGTGGAATCCTTTGCATCCTGGTGCACGCCGGGCGTATACGGCGCGCTGACGCCGATCAGGTTGAAGTGCGCGATCAGGCCGGCGATTTCCTTCTTGTCCTTGAGCGCATCGATTCTGGCGAACTCGGCGTCGAGCGGCTTCAGGCCCTGCTGTTCCAGGGCCGCCTCGTCCATGAAGGTGGAATACAGGTCGGCGATCTTCTGCTGGTCCGGGTCCTTGGCGTCGGCGGCCTTCTGCAGGTCCTCGACGATGCCGCGCAACTGTGCCTGCGCATCGTCGTTGAGCTTGTCGAAGGAGCCGTAGCGGCCCTTGTCGGCCGGGATCTCCGTCGTCGCCAGCCACTTGCCGTTGACGTGTTTGTAGAAGTCGTCCTGCGGGCGGATGCTGTCGTCCACGTATTGCAGGTCGATGCCGGATACCAGCGCGGGAGCGGCGGGCACGGCAGCCTCCATTTTCGGAGCCTCCGGCGGCTTGCTGCAGCCGGCGGCCAAGCAGGCGCAGGCCGCGCCCAAAAGCAGTTTATTCATCGCATGCCTCTGAATTGATCGGGTTTTATTAGGGATGGTGGATACACCAGACGGCCGATCATAACAGGCGGCAAAAGCCCGTTCGCCGCGCCCCGGGCGCAACCCAATGGGACGCGGGACCCCCGGCAAAGGTTTAAACCGAAGCCGCAATCAACCCGATCGAACCCCAATAAGTCGACAGGATCAACGCCTGTGCCCCCCGATAGGCGCCGGCGAACTTGCGCAGCGCCAGCGAGGAGTCCGACACCACGAACAGCAGCGCGCCGCTCACTGCCAGCAGCGCCGGCCGGCCGCCCAGTGCCTGCAAGCGCAGCGCCGCCGCCAGGGTCATGCCCAGCAGCACCAGGCAGTACAGGGCCACCGGGATGCGCAGGCTGCCGGCGCGCGGCAGTAGCCAGGCGCACAGGCTCAGGCCGTAGAGCAGGGGCAGCAACGTCCACCCCGGGGGCAGGGCCAGGGTCACGCCCTTGAGGAACGCCACAATGAACCCCACATGAGCCAGCAGGAAGCTGCCCAGCCCGCCGATGAACCAGCCGTCCCCCTCGAACATCAGGCAGATGTCGCCCAGCAGCGACAGCGCCAGGGCGGCGACGATGATCATCCGGTAGTCGGCGCCGGACGCCGGGGGCAGGCTCAGCGCCGCGCCCAGGATCAGGGCAGTGGTGAGCGGCTTGAGCAGGTAGAAGGCAGGATGACGCCGCTCTTCCCAGTCGGCGGCAATGGCGAGCAGCGCGGAAACCGCGGCGGCGCCGAAGAGGGCGGCTGTTATCATTTGGGAAGCTTAAAAGAAAACGCCCGGCCTGGTGGCCGGGCGTGGCGTAGAAGCCAAAATGAGAAGGGCTGTTCTCGTGGGCATCACCCTACGCGCGATTTGTGAACCGCAGATGACGGAGCCGCAGCAATGGAAAAGATCGTAAAGAGCGATGCCGAGTGGCGCGCCCTGCTTACCCCCGAGCAATACCAAGTGACCCGCCACGGTGGCACCGAATGCGCCTTCAGCGGCGTGCTGTGGGACGACCACCGCGACGGCGTGTTCCACTGCGTCTGCTGCGGCGCCGCCCTGTTCGACTCGCACAGCAAGTTCGAGTCCGGCACCGGCTGGCCCAGCTTCTTCCGTCCGGTCGACGCCGAGTCGGTGGCCTCGCTGGAAGACCGCAGCCACGGCATGCGCCGCGTCGAAGTGCGTTGCGCCCGTTGCGATGCGCATCTGGGGCATGTCTTCCCGGATGGGCCGAAGCCCACCGGTGCGCGTTACTGCATCAATTCGGCGGCGCTGAATTTTGAAGGCAGAAGCAAGCAGGCCTGAAGCACCTCGTAAAGCGATCACCCCATGCGCGTCCACTGGCTGCAACACGCCGACTTCGAAGACCTCGGCTGCATCGCCCCCTGGCTCGCCGCCAACGGCCACAGCGTAACCGGCACGCGTCTCTACGTCGGCGAAACGCCGCCCGGGCCCGCGGCCTTCGATGCCCTCATCGTTATGGGCGGCCCGATGAACATCTACGAGCACCAGGCCTATCCCTGGCTGCGCGGCGAGAAGGCGGCGATCCGCGCCGCCGTCGATGCCGGCAAGCGCGTGCTCGGCATCTGTCTCGGCGCGCAACTGCTGGCCGACGTGCTGGGCGGTCCGGTGACGCGCAACGCCGACAGCGAGATCGGCTGGTTTCCGCTAAATCTCACGGCGGCAGGCCGTGCATCCGCCCTGTTCGCCGATCTGCCGCAGCGCTTCACCGGCTTCCACTGGCACGGCGACACCTACGCCCTGCCGCCCGATGCTGAATGCCTGGCGACCAGCGAAGGCTGTGCGCAGCAGGCGTTTGCGATGGGGACGCAGGCGCTGGGCCTGCAATTCCACCTGGAAGTGACGCGCACCAACGCGGAAGAGTGGTTCCGCCACGAGCGGCCCCAAGCTGCGCGCTACGTGCAGACGCCGGAACAGATCCTGGCGCAGGGCGACCACTTCGAGGAAAACAACCGCTGGATGCGCGCCATCCTGCAGCGGTTTTTGTAGGGCGGGCCGTGCCCGCCGTGCGCCGCCCGATTAGATGGCGCAGTCGGCGGCCACAGGCCGCCCTACGATTTACACCCCGACCGGAACACGCTCGTCCGCGGCGCCGGCATCGCGCTGCTGACGCTGTCGCTTGCTGCTCAGCGGCTTGCGCCCCAGCTCATTGACATAGCGATGCAGCGTCTCGGTCGCCTCGGCGTGGCCGTCGCGGGCGTGCTCGCGCATGTTGGAGCGGTGATACTCGTAGTTACCCATGAAGCGGTCGATGTCGCTCGGCGTCAGGCGGTGACGATCGCCGCGCATGCCCACGCCCATGCGTTCGATCATAAAGGCGTTGAGGCGCTGCTCGAAGGCTTCCTCCGGCAGCGCCAGGATCGGCTTGCCGAAGTGGATCGCCTCGCCGATCAACTGGTTGCCGGCGGTGGACAGCACCGCCTTGCAGCTTGCCAGGTCGCGGATGAAGCCTTCGTTGCTGGGCGCGCGGAAGTCGAGGTTTTCCGACTGGCCGCGGAACGGCGTGCCGTAGACCACCACCGGCAGATCGAGCAGGCGCAGCGCGCGGTCGATGTGCGGCAGGTACTGGTGCTCGCCCTTGTTGAAATAGGCCAACAGGAACTTGCCGTCACGCGGCTGCACCTTCAGCACCTCCGGCCGCAGCATCGGGCCGACGATGTGCATGTTCGGGTAGGCCGGCTCGGCCGGGTAGAAGCTGGAGATGAGGATGCGTTCGGGTATGCCCATCAGGGCGCGGTAGCCGATGGCGTCGCGCATGCCGAGCAGGCGCAGATCCGGCGGAAAATGCGGCTTGCAGTAAGCGATGATGCCGACGTGGTCGTAGCTGATGCGTGGAATCTTCAGCTTCTGCGCGGCGCGATGGGTCCAGGCCTCGGAATCGGAAATCACCAGGTCGATGCCGCGCTCGCGGAACTCCTTCTCCACCAGGGCCGAGCCGGCGCCGCCGAACAGCAAGTCGCTCATCGGCGCGAAGTTGCGCGACAGGGTGCGTGAAGTGGAATGGCCGCCGCGCTCATTGTAGGCGTAGCCGATGATGGGAATGCGCACCGTCGGAAAGTTCGGCGCCAGCACGTCGTAGGCGTCGGCGCCGGCGAACACCGTCACCTCGTGCTCCGCCATCAGCGAAGGCAGCACCGCGCCGCTGCGCATGGCGTGGCCGCGCCCGTAGCCCATCACCCCGTATGCGATCCGCATGGTTCGCCGCTCCCGGCGCTGAGCCGCGCCGTTTATTCAGGACACAGTCGTCTCTGCGGCAATTATCCGAAGCAATTGTGACAAACCGGTGGAATGTCACGGGATTGTCACCCCGGAGAATCCGGCTATGATGGCTTTCAAATCCCTTACAGTTTCCCTATGGACTTCCTGTTCAACCCGGACATCTGGGCAGCCTTTCTGACGCTGGCCGGTCTGGAGATCGTGCTCGGCGTCGACAACATCATCTTTCTCTCCATCAGCGCCTCCAAGCTGCCGCTGGAGCAGCAGCCGCGGGCCCGCACCATCGGCCTGGCCGGCGCCATGCTGACGCGCATCGCCCTGCTGCTGTCCCTGGCCTTCCTGGCGCGGCTCACCGCTCCCTGGGTGACGATCTTCCACCAGGAACTGTCCGGCCGCGATTTCATCCTGCTGCTCGGCGGCCTGTTCCTGATGGGCAAAAGCACGCTGGAGATGCATGAGCAGCTGGAGGGCGCCGCCGACGCCGCCGGGGGCGCCACCAGGCCGCGCCAGGTCAGCTTCGTCGGCGTCATCACCCAGATCATGATCCTGGACATCGTGTTCTCGCTGGATTCGGTGATCACTGCGGTGGGCATGACGCAGAACATTCCGGTGATGGTGGCGGCGATCGTGGCGGCAGTGATCGTGATGATGTTCTTTGCGGGCACCGTGGCGCGCTTCGTCGACGAGCACCCGACCATCCGCACCCTGGCCCTCGCCTTCCTGATTCTGATCGGCATGTCGCTGGTGGCGGAGAGCTTCGATTTCCATGTGCCGAAGGGATATATCTACTTCGCCATGGCGTTCTCCGGGGCGGTGGAGATGGTCAATCTGCAGATGCACAAGCGGCGCAGGAAAGCAACGAAGTCCTGACCAGGCCCGGCCAGAGGTTTCGCCTCCAGGGCGCCGCTGTGGGAAGGACGCGGCGCCTCTGCGCTTCGCGGGTTCCTGCTACTGGACCGTGAGAATCAGCTGCTGTCCGGCTGCCGTGATGGTGTACTGGCCGCGCGCTGGCGGGGTCACCGTTGCGCCAAAGCTGCAGTTCGACGAGGCGGGAACCGTGGCGTTGCTCAGCGTGATCTCGGCCACTTCGGAGTCCGGCGCGGTGGTGGCCACGGTGCCGGGGGTGCAGCTGTAGCTCGGCCCCGCGTTGATGCTGATGCGGGAGCTGAACTGGACCGAGGTGCTTATGCCGGTCTCGACCGTGGCGCCGCTATTGGTGATCTGCACGCCGACCATGGTCGTTGTGCCGAGCTGGATCGTCGCCGGATTGACGAAGCCGCTGTAGGCATTGCCCGGTCCGCCGCTGGAGCTGCTGCTTGAGCTTCCGCCGCTGGAAGAGGAGGAGCTTCCGCTTGCCGGACAATTAAACGAGCCGGAGACGCCGATGCAGGTGGTGTTCTGGCCGCAGGCGCCCAGCCATGACAGACACGCCAGGCCAAAACCCAATTTCGCCAATCGTTCAAACACGTTTTTCTCCCCGGTGAATGGTTCGCTGCAGCCGCCGGCTCCCGAATGTGCTCGCACCCATTTCCTACAGCGGGCGTTTCCGTCCCCAAAGCGCCGCTGCATTTCAGTCTTCGTCTGGCTGGCTCCAGCCTGATTTTGCCCTGTTGCCGGGCGCCGCAACATTACGGCTTGTTCGATTACGGCTTGCTTCCAAAGCGGATACGGGCGCGAGGTCTCCTGCGGATGTCGGCAGCCAAATCAAAAGCGGCCCGCTGACCGTTCCGGACGCCCATGCGCGGTACAATGAGCCGATGCAATTTGAAGCTCCGAATCCCGAAGTAGTGGCACTGGTCGCGGCGCTGAATTCCGCGCAGAAAGAAGCGGTTACAGCACCCCCGGAACATCGCCTGGTATTGGCGGGCGCCGGCTCCGGCAAAACCCGTGTGTTGACGCACCGCATCGCCTGGCTGATTGCGGTGGAAAACGTTTCGCCGCATTCGATCCTGGCGGTGACCTTCACCAACAAGGCGGCGTCGGAGATGCGCGGGCGCATCGAGTCGCTGCTCAATGTGCCGACGCGCACCATGTGGGTCGGCACTTTCCACGGCATCGCCCACCGCATGCTGCGCTTGCACTGGAAGGAGGCGCGGCTGCCGCAGAATTTCCAGATCCTCGATGCGGACGACCAGCAGCGGCTGGTGAAGCGCGTGCTGCGCAGTCTCGACCTGCCCGACGACAAGTGGCCGCCGAAGATGGTGACGGGCTACATCAACGGTCAGAAGGAAGAAGGGCGGCGCCCCGAAGCCATGCAGGATCAGGGCGACTACGCCCAGCGCCAGCTGGCGCGGGTCTACAGCGCCTACCAGCAGCAATGCGAGGCCAATGGGCTGGTGGATTTCGCCGAGCTGCTGCTGCGTGCGCATGAGTTGTGCCGCGACAACCCGCAGATCCAGGCGCATTACCGCAACCGCTTCCGCCACATCCTGGTCGACGAGTTCCAGGACACCAACACCCTGCAATACGCCTGGCTGCGCGTGCTGGCGGGCGAGCGCGGCGTGCTGTTCGCGGTGGGCGACGACGACCAGTCGATCTACTCCTGGCGCGGCGCCAAGGTCGAGCACATGATGCGCCTGGGGCACGACTTCGCGGGGCTGGAAGTGATCCGACTGGAGCAGAACTACCGCTCCACCGGCACCATCCTCAAGGCCGCCAACGGCCTCATCTCGAAGAACAACGGCCGCCTCGGCAAGAACCTGTGGACCGAGGACGGCGAGGGCGAGCCGATCCAGCTTTACGCCGCCTTCAACGAATACGACGAAGCCGAGTTCGTCGTCAACAAGATGAAGTCGCACCTCGACGGGCGCTGTCGCTACGTCGATCTGGCGATCCTGTACCGCTCCAACGCGCAGTCGCGCGTGCTGGAAGAGTCGCTGATCCGCAACCGCATCCCTTATCGCATCTACGGCGGCCTGCGCTTCTTCGAGCGCATGGAAGTGAAGGACGCGCTGGGCTACCTGCGCCTCACCACCAGCCGCGACGACGACAACAGCTTCGAGCGCGCGGTCAACACGCCGGCGCGCGGCATCGGCGCCACCACGCTGGAGCGTCTGCGCGCGCTGGCGCGCGAGCAGGGCACTTCATTGTGGAAAGTGGCGGAGGAGGTCGGCGCGGCCCTCGGCCGCAGCCACGGCAACCTGAAGCAGTTCCTCGACCTGATCGACGGGCTGGCCAAGGACATCAAGGACGAGCCGCTGTCGAAGATGATGGAGACGGCGATCGAGCGCTCCGGCCTGCGCGAGCATTATAAGAAGGAAAAAGGAGAGCAGGCCGAATCGCGCCTGGAGAATCTGGACGAGCTGATCAACGCCGCGCGCGGCTTCGAGCGCCCGGCGGAAGACGAGGGCATCGCGCCGCTCGATTCCTTCCTCGCGCATGCCGCGCTGGAATCGGGCGAGCGCCAGGCCGGCGAGGGCGAGGACTGCGTGCAGCTGATGACGCTGCACTCGGCCAAGGGCCTTGAGTTTCCCATCGTGTTCCTGGTCGGCATGGAGAACGGCCTGTTCCCGCACCAGCGCGCAGTGGAGGAAGGCAGTCTCGAAGAGGAGCGCCGCCTCTGCTACGTCGGCATCACCCGCGCGCGCAAGCAGCTGTACCTGAGTTACGCCGAAGTGCGGCGCGTGCATGGCGTCGAACAGATCGGCTCGCCCTCGATGTTCGTGCGGGAAATCCCGCCCGAGTACATCGTCGAGACCAGGCCGCGCGCCGGCATCCTGCGGCCGACCTTCGCCCAGCCTTCGCGTTCTTACGGCTCCGGCGGCGGCTACAGCCCCGGCAGCAACTATCCCAGCCGCGGTAGCTACGACCGCACCCCTTCGCGCACCGCGACCAGCGCCGCCACCGCCAGTGAAGTGCCCGGCGGCTACAAGCTCGGCGCGCGCGTGCGCCACGCCAAGTTCGGCGAAGGCACCATCCTCACCTTCGACGGCGACGGCGACCGCATGCGCGTCGAAGTGCGCTTCCGCGAAGCCGGCACCAAGTGGCTGATGCTGGCGCAGGCCAAGCTGGAAGCGCTATAAAAGCACCATGAGCAAGGCCGAGTGGATTCTACTGCTGGTGATCGTCGGAATATTGGTGGCGCCGTTCGTCACGCTGAAAGCGCTGGCGACATTCCGCAAGCGCGGCAAGCTGCCGCCGGCGCAGCCGTACAAGAACGATAGCGACGAAGATTAAAAGCGTTTTGTGGCTTGCCTCTCCCTCCGGGAGAGGTCGCGCCGAAGGCGCGGAGCCTGCCCCCGAGATTGTAGTCGGGGGTGAGGGGCGCCATATCCGCTGGCGCGCCCTTCGTCGATACGGCGTCCCTCACCCCCGGCCCCTCTCCCGGAGGGAGAGGGGAAACAATCTTCAGCCTGCCTTCACCTTCACCAGCATCCCCTTGATGCCGTTGTCATCGAGCCTTTGCAGGATTTCCTGCGCCTTGCTCAGATTGCCCTGCGGCCCGATGCGCACACGGAACCAGGTTTCGCTCTGGTCGATGGTCACCTGCTCGATCTTCGACTCCACCCCCAGCAGCGCCAGGCTGGCGCGGCTGCGATCGGCTTCGTCGCGGGTCTTGTAGGCGCCGACCTGGATCAGGTACTGGCCGGGCTCGGCGATTTCCGGCGTGGTCGGCTTGCCGGCCTTGGCCGAAGCGGCGGCGTCTTCGCGCGGGATCACCACCTCGTAGCTCGGCAGCATCTCGTAGAAGGCGTACTTCGAAGGCTGCTTCGGCGGCAGCGGAATCGGCTTCTGCGCTTGCGCCGCGGCTGCAGCGGGCACCGCGGCGCTGGCCAGCAGCGGCGAGGTTTTGGCCGGGCGGCTGATCCAGATCCAGCCAGCGGCGCACAGGCCCAGCGACAGGCCGATCACCAGTCCCACCACCAGTCCCGGATTGCTGCCGGATTTGCTGCTACCACCACTACTGCGGCGCGCGGCTGCGCCACCGCGTCCGGCGTTGCCGCGGCCACTACCGCTGCTGCGGTTCTTGGCGTAATCCTTCGCCATCACATTTTCTCCGGCGCGGACACGCCCAGCAGATCAAGGCCGTTGCGCAACACCTGCTGCGTCGCCACCGCGAGCGCGATACGCGCGTTGCGCAGGCCGGCGTCGTCCACCAGCATCGGCTGCGTGTTGTAGAAACCGTGGAAGGCTGCGGCCAGTTCGCGCAGATACTGCGCCACCAGGTGCGACTCCATCAGCTCCGCTGCGGAGGCGACGACGTCGGGATACTTCGCCACCTGCGCGATCAGGGCCAGCTCTGCGGCATCAGTCAGATGCGCCAACGCGGCCTTGCCCAGTTCAGGACTCCACGCCGGCAGCCCGCGCTCGCCCAGCTGGCGCAGCACGGCAGCGACGCGCGCATGTGCGTACTGGATGTAATACACCGGGTTGTCGTTGGTCTGCGCCCGCGCCAGGTCGATATCGAACACCAGCTGCGAGTCGGACTTGCGCGCCGCCAGGAAGTAACGGGTGGCATCGCGGCCGACTTCGTCGATGAGGTCGCGCAGGGTGACGTAGCTGCCGGCGCGCTTGGAGATCTTCACCTCTTCGCCGCCACGCATCACCGTCACCATCTGGTGCAGCACGTATTCGGGCCAGCCTTTGGGAATGCCCATCTCCAGCGCCTGCAGGCCGGCGCGCACGCGGGCGATGGTGCCGTGATGATCGGCGCCCTGCTCGTTGACGGCGCGCACGAATCCGCGCTGCCACTTGGCGATGTGATAAGCCACGTCCGGCAGGAAGTAGGTGTAGCCGCCTTCGGACTTGCGCATGACGCGGTCCTTGTCGTCGCCGAAGTCGGTGGTGCGCAGCCACAGCGCGCCGTCCTGCTCGAAGGTGTGGCCGCTCTTCAGCAGCGCTTCCACGGTCTGTTCCACCTTGCCGTCGCTGTAGAGCGAGGATTCGAGGTAGTAGACGTCGAAGTGCACGCCGAAGGCCTTCAGGTCCAAGTCCTGCTCGCGCCGCAGGCAGGCCACGGCGAAGCGGCGGATGGCGTCGAGGTCATCCGGGTCCTTGGCGCCGGTCACGTCCTGGTCGTCGGCGACGACGGTCTCGCCGGCCAGGTAGGCCTTGGCCACGTCCTTGATGTACTCGCCGCGGTAGCCGTTCTCCGGCCAGCCAGCCTGCTCCGGCTCGACGCCCTTGCAGCGCGCCTGCACCGACAGCGCCAGGTTGGCGATCTGCGCACCGGCGTCGTTGTAGTAGAACTCGCGGCACACGTCCCAGCCTGCAGCGGCGAGCAGCCGCGCCAGGCTGTCGCCCACCGCCGCGCCGCGGCCGTGGCCGACATGCAGCGGGCCGGTCGGATTGGCGGAGACGAACTCCACGATGGCTTTCTTGCCCGCGCCGCTGCGGTTGCGGCCATAGGCTGCGCCGGCGTCGAGGATATCCGCGACGATGCTCTGGAACGCGGCAGGCGCCATGAAGAAATTGATGAAGCCCGGTCCGGCGATCTCCACCTTGGCCAGCAGCGGTGAAGCCGGCAGCGCTTGCACCAGCTCTTCCGCAACCTTGCGCGGCGGCTTGCCCAGCGGCTTGGCCAGGGCCAGCGCCAGGTTGGTGGCGAAGTCGCCGTGCTTGCTGTCCTTGGTCGGATCGAGGTTGATCGTCTCCGGCGCGACAACGGCGGAGCCGGCCAACAGCGTATCGAGTGCCTGGCGCAGCAGGGCAAGGATCTGGAGTTTCATTCGGGTGCGCGCTACGGCGCGAGATGGTCAGGTTTTGAACTGCACATTGTACTGCCTGCGTGTCCAACGTAGCGCAGCAACGCTTCCATAGTAGGGCGGCCCGTGGCCGCCGTTGCTCCGTCCGGATGATGCGCGGCGGCGGGCACGGCCCGCCCTACAACCGCAACTACCAGTGTGTCTGGCGTAGCGGAGTAACGCTTCCACAGTAGGGCGGCCTGTGGCCGCCGTTGCTCCGTCCGAGCGATGCGCAGCGGCGGCCACAGGCCGCCCTACAAAGCGGCAGGGCCTTAAAACAAATCCGCCGGGTCCACGTCCACCGACCAGCGCAGGCGCCGCCCGGATGGCAAGGCCTCAATATCGGCAAGCCACCGGTCCAGCAGTTTGTGCAGCGCCGCCCGCGACAGGCTGCGCAGCAGCAGCTGCGCGCGGTGGTAGCCGGCCCGCCGTGCCATGCCGGCGGGGGCCGGACCGAGGGCTTCCACGCTGGAGCCTTCCGGCATCAATTCGCGCGCCTGTTTCAGGAAAGTCAGCGCCTCGCCCTCCTGCTGCGCCTCGGCGCGCAGCAGGGCCAGGTAGCCGAAGGGCGGCAGGCCAAATTCGCGCCGCTCCTTCAGCACCGCCTCGCAGAACGCCGGATAGCCCTGCTGGATCAGCACCCGCAGCAGCGGATGCTCCGGCTGGTGCGTCTGCAGCAGCACCTCGCCGGGCTGGCCCTTGCGGCCGACACGGCCAGCCACCTGGGTCACCAGCTGGCCCATCCGTTCCAGCGCACGGAAATCGCTGCCGTACAGCGCCTGGTCGACGTCGAGCACCCCAGCGAAGCTGAGGCCGGCGAAGTCGTGGCCCTTGGCCAGCACCTGGGTGCCGACCAGGATGTCGATGGCGCCGCTGCGCACGTCGGCCAGCAGCCGCTCCAGTTCGCCGGCGCGGCCCAGGCGGTCGGAGTCGAAGCGCTCGATGCGGCGTCCGGGGAAGCGCAGCCGCAGGCTGTCCTCCACCCGCTCGGTGCCCTGGCCCACCGGCACCAGCTCGGTGCCGCCGCAGTCGGGGCAGGCCAGCGGCATCGGCACGGAGTGGCCGCAGTGGTGGCAGATCAGGCGGCGGCGGGCACGGTGCAAGGTCATGCGCGCATCGCAATTCGGGCACGGCGCCACCCAGCCGCAGTCGTGGCACAGCAGCGCCGGGGCATAGCCGCGGCGGTTGAGGAACAGCAGGGCCTGGCCGCCGGCGGCGAGGTGTCGCTCGACGCCGTCCAGCACCGGCGTGCTGAGGCCGTGCTTGAGCGGCTGCGCGCGCATGTCGATGACCCCGATGCGCGGGCCGGCTGCGGTAAACACGCGCTGCTGCAGGCGCAGGTGGCGGTAACGCCCGGCAGCGGCGTTGTGGCGGCTCTCCAGCGCCGGCGTGGCGCTGCCCAGCACCGCCGGGATGCGCAGCCGCTGCGCCCGGATCAGGGCCAGGTCGCGGGCCGAATAGCGCAGGCCCTCCTGCTGCTTGTAGGAGACGTCGTGCTCCTCGTCGATGACGATCAGTCCCGGCCGGGCCAGCGGCACGAACACCGCCGAGCGGGTGCCAACGATCACGTCCACCTCGCCCCGGTGTGCGCGCATCCAGTTGCGCGCACGCTCATTGTCGCTGAGGCCGGAGTGATAGCTGGCGACGCGCGCGCCGAAGCGGTGCTCGAAGCGCTCGGCCAACTGCGGCGTCAGGCCGATCTCCGGCGCCAGCACCAGCACCTGCTTGCCGGCCGCGAGGGCATCGGCGGTGAGCTGCAGGTAGATCTCGGTCTTGCCGCTGCCGGTGACGCCTTCCAGCAGCGTTGCCGCATAGCCCGGCGGCGCGGCGCGCAGGGCTTCCAATGCGGCCGTCTGTTCGGCGGTCAGCAGCGGCGGCGTTTCCTGCATGCGCAGCTCGGCGCCGCCCGCGGCCGCGATGTGCTCCACCCAGCCCCGTTCCAGCGCGCGCCGGACGGCGGCGCCGGCCTTGGGCTGCGCTTCGAGCAGGGTGGCGCGCGACAGCGGGCCTTCGGCCAGCTTGTCGAGCACGGCTTTCAGCGCGGCGGAACGAGCCGGCAAATTCGTTCGTGCGGCGTCGCCGGCAGGACTCAGGCTGAGCAGGGTCGGCGCGGCGGTCGAGGGCGCTGCCTTGCCGTGGCGCAATGGTCCCGGCAGGGCTGTGGCCAGCACCTCGCCGAGCGGATGGTGGTAGTAGTCGGCGGCCCAGCGACACAGGGCCAGCAGCTCGGCGTCGAGCAAAGGCGTATCGTCCAGTACCGCCGTGACCGGCCGGCATTCGAACTCCGGCGCTGCCACTTCGCGCGGCGCTTCGAGTACCACGCCGATCTGCTCGCGCCGCCCGAACGGCACCCGCACCCGCACCCCCGGCAGCAGCCGGGCCGGGTCGATATCGGCCACCGCGTAGTCGAAGCTACGCCGCAGCGGTGCGGGGATGGCGACGCTGACGAGCTTCACGGACGCCTTGTGGATAATTGTGTGGACAGAAAGCCAGGATGCGCCGGCGTACGTAGGGAGACAAGATCGGGCTAAACATGTTTCATAAATATAACAATATACAAATCATAAACTTGCGAGCTGTTTTAAAAGACGGGTCTGCGCCGGCCCTTGACCCCACTCAAATCATGCGTTCCCCGCCCTATGTGCATAAAAACGGTGCAGCAATCTATTTTTACTCGCCGCAGCAATAGTGCGGAATGACCTAATGACGCGGTTTCCGGCTTGCCGCAGCCGCTTCTAGCGGCCCGCCACACTACTGCCGAGGTCGGCCTTGCGGATGTGCAGCATACGCCGCTGCGCGCGGCCGATCAGGCCGATCCAGGCCGGCGACAGCAGCAGCGTGGCTGAGATCACCGCGATCACCAGCTGGTATTCAAAACTGGTGATCAGGCTGCTCTGCACCCCCACCGCGGCCAGCACGAAGGAGAACTCGCCGATCTGCGCCAGATACGCGCCGGCATAGATCGAGTAGCGCCAGGGATCGCCCAGGGCGTGGAAGATCAGGGCGTTGATCAGGGTGTTGCCGAGCAGCACCGCCAGGGCGATGAAGCCGACCAGCATGGCGTGCTCCACCACGAAGTCCAGGCTCACCAGCAGCCCCACCGAGACGAAGAACAGCGCTACGAACACCACCCGGAACGGTTCCATCCGGTCTGCTACCCATTCGGTCTCGCGCGCGGCGCCGACCAGCATGCCGGCGAGAAAGGCGCCGAGGCTGGCCGACAGCTCGAAGCCCTCGGCCAGCAGGGCAAAGCCCAGGCACAGGGCGAAGGCGACGAAAATCTGCAGTTCGCGGTCGTCGCGCAGCTTTTTGCTGAACGGCAGCCGCAGGTTCTTACCCCACACGATCCAGGCCAGCAGGGCCAGCGCCAGACAGCCGCCGACCAGCTGCAGCGCCACCGTCTCGCCGCTGACGCCGCCGCTGCCGAAAAAATCGATCACGATCAGCATCGGAATCACTGCCAGATCCTGCGCCAGCAGCACGCCGAGGGCATCCTTGCCGAGCTTGGCCTCGGTCTGGCCGGTCTCGCGCAGGTAGTTCAGCACCAGCGCGGTGCTCGACAGGCTGACCACGAAACCCAGCAGCACGATGCGCGGCGCCTCCCAGCCGAGCCACCAGCCGAGCAGCCAGATGCAGCCGACGCTGGCGCCGATCTGCACCGCCGTGCCGATGAAGGTGATGCGCCAGCGCGTCAGCAGGTCGCGCGGGTTGTTCTCCATGCCGATGAAGAACAGCAGCAGCAGCACGCCGAACTCGCCGATGCGTGACAGCGTAGCGCGCTCGGTCAGCAGCGCCAGGCCATGCGGCCCGAGCAGGATGCCGGCGGCGAGATAGCCCACCACATGCGGCTGGCGCAGGGCGCGCGAGACGAAGGCGACGCCCAGGATTCCCAGGATCGCCCCCACGATCTTCAACATGAAAGGGTCGTAATGCATAAAATATCGTTGTAGTGACCTAATCTTAGTGTGCGCACAGGCTGCAGCGTTCCCTTCGATTTTCAAATCGTCCGAAACGCGCGCCCGCCTACGCCGAACGCCATGTCCGCCCCTGTTTCCGCCAACATCCGTTATGCCCTGCCCGGCCTGGTGCTCGGCGCGGTGCTGATCGGCCTGGCGCCGATCTTCGTGCGCCTCGCCGGCGTCGGCCCTACGGCCGCGGCGTTCTGGCGCGTGTTCCTGGCGCTGCCGGTATTGTGGTTATTGCAGCAGATCAGCGTCCGTGCGGTAGCGCAGGCAGGCGCGAAGCGTGAACGCGGCAGCACGCTGATCCTGTGGCTGGCCGGCCTGGCCTTTGCCGGCGACCTCGCCATCTGGCACCAGTCGATCCATCTCACCTCGATCGCCAATTCCACCCTGCTGACCAATCTGGCGCCGGTGTTCCTGACCCTGGTGCTGCATTTCGGCTTCGGCCAGCGCCATGCGCCGCGCTTCTGGCTGGGCCTGCTGCTGGCGCTGGTCGGCGCGGTGGTGCTGCTGGCCGGCAGCCTGCGCGTCGGCCGCGAGACCGTGCTGGGCGATCTGTGCGCCATCGTCACCGCCATGTTCTACGCCGCCTACCAGCTGCTGGTCAGCCGCGGCCGCCAGAATTTCTCCGCGCTGGACGTGATGCTGCGCAGCTCGGCCGGCGCCGCCGTGGTGCTGCTGGTCATCACCTTGCTCACCGGCGAGCCGTTCTGGCCGCGCGATGCGCATTCCTGGATGATCCTGGCCGCGCTGGCGGTGATCTCCCACGTCGGCGGCCAGGGCCTCATCGCCTGGGCCATGGCCCACCTGCCGGCCTCATTCTCCTCGGTGACCCTGCTGGTGCAGCCGATCGCCGCGACCGTTTTCGCCTGGCTGATCCTGAGCGAGGGCTTCGGCCCGCAGCAGGTGCTGGGCGGGGTCATCGTGATGGCCGGCATCCTGCTGTGCCGGTTTGCGATGCCGGCGCAGAATCCGCAGGTCGAGGCGGAGAAGGCCGGGGCTTAGCCCAACTTTTTCAGCCGGTGCCGACGCCGCCCGGCACGTTGTAGTCGAAGCACTTCTGCTCCACCCGCTCGCTCATGCGCCAGCCCTGCGGCGTGCGCACGAACTTGTCGTGGTACCAGAGTCCGAGGAACATCACCTGGCTCTTGCCCTCGCCCAGGTCGATCTGCATCGGGTTGAAGCAGATGATGGTGGAGCTGGCCTGGTCGCCTTCGATCTTCAGCGCGGCGTTGCTCACCATGTGGAAGTACATGGGAAACTTCGGCAACACCTGCGACAGCCAGGTCTTGATCTCGGGGTAACGGCCGTCGATGCCGCCCATGGCGCGGTAGTCGATGTAGGCGTCGGCGGTGAAGATCGCATCGAGCAGGTCGAAGCTCTTCGTATCGATGGCGGTGGCGTAGTCGGTGAACAGTTGCTGGATTTCCAGGCGGTCGGAAATCTGCTGCAGGCTCAGCATGGGGGCTCCTCCAGACGTTTTGTTTGTCGGAGCAGCATGTGCATTGCCACGGCTGCAGGCTTCGTCCGTTTGGGGCAGTGAAGCGCATCCCTGGTGCGGACGATTTCGCGGTAAACGCTGCGCTTCCCCCGGATCAAGTCCGGGGTCAACTCATCCCGCAAAGAGCCACAAAGATCATTTCCTGGGAAGGAGCGATCAGGCTGCTGCGCAAATCAGCAAAGCGAATTGATCGCCTTCATCACATCCGACCGCGATATCTGCCCCACCAGCTTGCCGTTCTCCAGCACTGGATAGCGCCGGAACGACTGGTTGACGAACATGGTGGCGAGCTGCGTCAGGTTCATCTCCGGATCGACGGTGACGACCTTGGTGCTCATGAACTGGCTGACCGGCCCCGCGATGCAGGTGTCCTGCGACGCGACGAGGGCGACGCTGAGGCAGTCCTTTTCGGAAAACATGCCGACCACCTGGCCGTCCTTGTTCACCACCGGCGCGCCGGCGATGCCGTGCTGCACCAGGGTGTTGACGGCGCGCATCACTTCCGTATCCGGCGCGAAAGTGATGAGCTTGGTGCTCATGTAGTCCCTTACCCGTACAGAGTCCAGCGTAGCCATCGCATGCTCCTCCGCAAGTGCGCGGAAGACGACATTACCGGCCTCTGGCGCCGGATACAACCTCCGCTTGGGAGGATGGTGCTTCCCGGGCCGCTGTTGATACAAAGTGGGTCAGCGCAGGGGCGCCCGGCACAGCGATTCCAGCGCTATTC
>FTIF01005404.1_pt1 | contig 23329 bp, 23 predicted proteins | sample 1658001 | NCBI WGS metagenome assembly FTIF01 (sample SAMEA3914789, study PRJEB12502) | metagenome | biome: forest; material: soil | place: Canada | collected 2011-07-03 | depth 0.3 m | reverse complement strand
GGGGCATGGCAACCCTGGTCAGCGAGCCGATGATTGATGCTTTGGCTCACTACTACGCGAGCCAGGCACCAGCCCCCGGGATCAGCGGGAACGCGGCAAGGATCGAGATCGGCAAGCACCTCTTCGAACAGGGCATCCCGGAGCGCGGCGTCGTTGCCTGCGCCAATTGCCATGGTGCCGGCGCGGAGGGCAGGGCGATCTTCCCAAGGCTGGCGGGGCAGCATGCGGCCTATTTGGTGAGGCAGTTGGAGGTTATCCAGAGGCAGCTGCGAAGCTCCCCCATCATGCACGGCATCATCAAGGATCTGAAACCCGACGAGATGAAGGCCGTGGCTGAATACTTACAGGCTCAGTAGCGACGCAATTGGCGGAGACAGCCTGACGAAGTTAAGGGGGGCTGGTTTTAATCGAATGTCCAGAAGTCCTTCTATGGTCTGATTGACTTCATCAAAGCAGCCACTTGCAAGGGGCTGCTCGGGCCGCCGGGCGTCTGTCGGAAGACGGTGGTCAATGACCGCTTTTTTGCCTTGAGATTCGCATATTGAGTGTCCGCAGCTGGCCCGCTGCGACATTTGCTTCCACGTCCCGATAGCGGTCATTCGGCGGCTTTCGGGGAGCCAAATTGCGACGGGCCCTGCGGCAACGGTTAGAGTGGGGTCATCGGGGTATTGATTCAGCAGTTCACGCAACGGCCTGGCGATCTGATACAAGCGGCTGGAGAAGGTCGCAAAGTGGCCGCATCCCAACTCCGCTTCAATGGAGATCTCCGCACACGACCTGGCGCTGCTGCTCGATGACATTGACTTCACCCGGCTCAAGTGCCCGCCAGCTTCATCGCCCTGGTGTGGATGACCGAGCGCATCGCGTATCGTCGCGTGCGCAACGGCAGCGACAAGGATCTGCGTGAGGCGGCGGCCATCATCACCGATGTCACCTGGCAGGTGCTTTACACCCGCGTTTGAGTTGGAGGCCGCACCGGATGCGGGGTGGCTTTCCCTTACAACATGGATCCACGCGCTTCCGACCGGAAGGCCTTCGCGCGAGCCGCGCTTCATGACCGCTGGCTCCGCGTCTTCCCGACCAGCCTATTGAGCTGTATCTGTGATCCTCCTCACATTCTTCGCGATCCGGAACGAGCATCTTATTTCGCAACAACTTCAGACATCAAAGCTAGACACACTGTCCGAGCAAGAGTATATAACCTGTACCGGGCCGTATTGCCTTGCATACCTATTAGAGACCGGCGCATCACGAGGCACAGGGAGGCGTCATGCAAATCAGGAACTTGCGGTTACGGATCGCGTTCACGGGGCTAGCCTTGTCACTCTGCGGCAGCGCCCTGGCAACGGGCCTGCTGGGCAAGCTCATCGGCGGAACGCTCAGTACCGCCGAATCCGTCGGGCAACCGATCATTGACCCCATCACCGGCCTGCTCATCCCTGGCACCGGCGGTGCACTGCAACAAATCCTGATCCGCGTCGACGGCACCTACGTGGTAACCGCGCCGGGGACAACTGCCTACAGCGCAACCCTCACCGTCAATGGCACCAGCCGCAGCTATGTCGTGGTGCGGCCCAATCCGGCGCCGCCCGCTTCCGCCATGATGCTGATCCTGCATGGCAACGGCGGCACCGCTGCCGGCATGGCCAACCTGGCGGTGATCTCGGGGTACGTCGCTACACAGGGCTTCTGGGCGGTGATGCCGCAGGCTCAGAATGGGGTCTGGGGAGACGATCCTAGCAAGAACGACAACTCCGACGTACAGTTCATTTCGCAGCTGATCGACGTGCTGGTCGGGGCGGGCGGCATCGACGCAACCCGTGTCTACGCCGCAGGCTTGTCCAATGGCGGCTTCATGTCGGACCGGCTGGCCTGCGAGTTGGCGCCTAAGATCGCCGCCTTCGGCATGGTTGCCGCCACCGTGCGCACCGGGGTCATCAATTCCTGCCCAGCGGCGGTACAAAGACCCAAGCTGTTCATCCTCGGTACCACCGATCCCATCGTGTCCTATAACGGCTGGGGCACCCTCAGCGACATCCAGTCCGCCGCCAAGGCAATTACATTCTGGTCGGTGCAACAGGGCTGCGTCTCACCGAGCACCACCGCCCTGCCGAACTCGACCAATGACGGCACCACCGTCAACCTGGAGACCTTCGCCAGTTGTTCGACGGGGGCGGACCTGCGGCTCTATACCGTCAACGGCGGCGGCCACGCCTGGCCTGGCGGCTTGCAGTACCTGCCGGTGCCGATCATCGGCACCACCAGTACCGACATCTCCGCCACCGGCCTGATCTGGAATTTCGCCAGAGCCTACCACCTGTAACCAACGGTCCGACGGAATCAACCGCAGCCCGATCGAACCTCGTCAATGCAGGCCCGGCAGAGGTTTACGTCCGAATCCGAAACAGCACTTCGCCGTCCGCTGCCAGACGGCCATGCATCGCCTGCCGGAGCTTCCCATTACCTGGTCCGTCTGTTTCTCGCCTGCTTCGGCCTGAGCTATTTCTACCTGGCCGGGCGGGTCAGGGAGACGTTGCCGCTATCGCTGCATGCGGTGCTCCTGCTGGTGGGTTGCTACGCTATCGCCAACGGCATCCTGCTGCTGCGCCGCCGCGCCGCGGCAGGCTTCACTTCCGCCTATGTCGTTGTCCTGCTCGACCTGGCCATGCTGTCCGTCATCGTCCTGCAGGATCCCTACCCCGCTTCGCCGGTGACGATCCTGCTGCTGTCGGCAGCATTCGACCTGGGCCAGCGCTTCGCGCCAAGAGTTTTCACCGTTGCAAGCGCACTTGCCCTGTGCATCCTGGCCCTCAATCTATGGGTCCGGGTGCGGTCCAGCCAGCAACCGATGTCGCCGGACGGCATCTGGCTGACGCTGTCGATCGGCGCCCTGATGATTTATTTCTACAGCGCATCGCTGGCAGCCAGCGCCGCACGCACTGAACGCCGGCGCACCGCCGCCCAGTTGGACGAGCTGCGGCAGCGCGAACGGCAGGGCGTCGAGGCGCAGCTGCGGATGGCCCGCTTCAGCGAATCGCTGCGCGCCGCTGCCATGCACCCGGTCGACTTCACCGAACGCATGCTCGCCGTGCTGGTAGCGGAAGCCGGCGCCTGCGCGGCGGTGCTGCATGAAATGATCGAAGACGGCGGCGGCCTGCGGCCTGTTGCGGCCTACGCCGTGGACCTGGAGCAGATCGGCAGTCGGCGCATCGCACTGGGCGAAGGATTGGTCGGCGCCTGCGCCCGGCATCGCAAGGCCATCGTCCTGCACGAGGTTCCGCCTGAGTACTTCGAACTGGTTTCCGGCCTCGGCCGCGGCGCGCCCCCGCACCTGTACCTGATGCCGCTGGGCTTCAGCACACGCCTGGCGGGCGTGCTGGAGTTCGCCACCATCGAAGCCTTGCAGGAATCGGAAGTGAATCTGCTTGAGCGCATGCTCGAAGCTGTTGCCGGAACCCTGCTGGTCATCCCCCGCGGTCCACTGCAGCCGGACCCGCAAACCAATATCGTCCCGACAGGAGAAACATCCTGAAATCCTATAACCAGCTCACCCTGAAACAGCGGCTGCGGATCGGCGCCGGACTGAAAGCCGGACTGAGCCTGACGCAGATCGCGTGGACCATCGGCGTGGACAAATCCACCGTCAGCCGCGAGTTGAAGCGCAACACGGGCGGACGCGACTATCGTCCCGAACAGGCCCAGACACTGGTGCAGGAACGGCGCGCGCAGTCCCTCGGCAACGCGGCCGGACACTGAAGGGCGGGTGGCCCGCCGGATCGAGGCCGTAGACTCCGAACAGGCGCTCGCGGATTTCGTCCTGCAGGTCGAAGAATTCGCCTTCGCGGTGGCACAGGTCGGGCAGCAGCAGGCTGTTGCGCACGCGCTCGCTCAGCGTGACGGGGACCGGGTTGAACAGCAAGGGGCGGTTCATGCGAGCACTTCCTTCGAGGTTGCGCCGATGTGCGCGACGAGCCGTGCGCTGACCTGCTCCGGCATCACCGAGCGACGCGGCAGGTTGGGCGAAGCGCCGGTCCTGCACGTGCCACGTCGGCGCGAGCGGCAAATCGAAACAGCGGCGAGCGATTCAAGCGAATGGCCCGGAAGGATATTGCCGGCGCTCTCCCGACCTTCAAGTTGCAACACCTTCCGCATGCTTTGGAACGATGAAGCCGCCGGCAGCCAGCAACGCCTGGCACCCCTCGGCTTTCATTGCCCGGGCAAAGTAGTGACCCTGGCCTTCATCGCATTGCCACGTCTTCAACAGCTTCAGTTGTTCCGCGGTTTCGATCCCTTCGGCGACGACCACCAGGTCCATGGCATGCGCGAGATCGATGATCTGCCTTACCAGTTCATCGGCGCCGGGGCCGATTCCGATCTCATGAACGAAGGACTGATCGATCTTGAGCCGTTGCAAGGGCAGGCGCCGCAGGTACGCCAGGGATGAGTAGCCGGTGCCGAAATCGTCGATGGTGATCAGCACGCCGAGATCCTTGAGTGCGGTCAGCAGCCGGATGGTTTGCGCGACATCCCGCATGATCACGCTTTCGGTGACTTCGATTTCCAGGTCGCTCGGATCGAACGCGCCGTGGGCCATCAAGTCCCTGACGACTTTGATCAGGCTGCCCTGCCAGAATTGGCGGGCGGAAGCATTGACGGCCATGCGCACTTTGGGTCGGCCCTGAGCGCGCCACCGCGCCAGCTGATCCGATGCCGTCCGCAACACCCATTCCCCGATCGGGACGATCAAGCCCGTGTCCTCGGCGAGCGGAATGAAGCGCGCGGGCAAGACGAACCCGAATTCCGGCTGGTGCCAGCGGATCAGCGCCTCCACCCCGACGATCTTTCCATCGTCGAGCCGGATCTGAGGCTGATAGTAGAGCTCGAACTCGTTGCGGTCGAGCGCCTGCCGCAGGGCGCGTTCCATGGTAAAGCGCTCGATTGTGCGCTGCCCCAACTCAGCGGTATAGAAGCCAAAGCCGCCGCCGCCTTCGAGCTTGGCGCGGTACATCGCGCTATCGGCATTCGCCAGAAGTCTTTCGATGGTCACGCCATCGGTGGGATAGATCGCGGCACCGATGGTGACGGTGGTGAAAATCTCGTTCCCGGCAATGGCAAACGGCTCGGCGACGGCTTTTTGAATCTTGTGCACGACGGGCAGCACATCGTCCGGCTCGGCGAGCCCCTCCACCAGCACCACGAATTCGTCGCCGCCGCGCCTGGCGACAGTATCGCTGCTGCGCATGCTGTTGCACAGGCGCGCCGCAACCTCTTTGATCAGCAGGTCGCCCAGCTGGTGGCCCAGCGAGTCGTTGACCACCTTGAACCGGTCCAGATCGAGGAACAGGATCGCCAGCAGCCCTTGCCTAGTGCGGTTGGTTCGCGCGATGGCCTGGTTCAGACGATCGTCGAGAAGGTTCCTGTTGGCCAGTCCCGTCAGCGCATCATGGGTGGCGAGATATTCGATTCTTTCCTCGTGTTCCTTGCGCTCCGTGATGTCGGTGTAGGTCCCGACCAGACGCAAGGGTCGGCCTTGCGCATCGCGCTCGACGATGGCGCCGAGACAGAGCACCCATTTCCAGCCGTTGGAGGCCGTCCTGAGGCGAAATGTGGTCCGATACTCTGCCCGCTCGCCGGACAGGTATTCGCTCCTTGCCTGCACCGCTTCGGCCCAGTCTTCGGGATGCACCTGGGTCTGCAGCGACTCGAAGGATCTTTTGAATGCCCCGGACTCGTAGCCGAGCATAGTGGCGCATTCGGCACTGAAGCTAACCTCGCCGCCGGACGCGAGGTCGGCGTCGTAAGTGCCCTGCCCGGCTGCCGCGAGGGCGAGGGATAAACGCGCCTCGCTGTGCCTGAGCGCCTCCTCCGCCCGCTTGCTTTGCGTCACATCTTCGATTTGTGAGATGAAATACAGCGGCTTTCCTTCGCCGTTGCGTACCAGGGATACGCTGAGCGAGGCGCAAATGATATGGCCGTCACGATGGAAGTAGCGCTTTTCCATGACATAGGACTGGATCTCGCCGGCGACGAGACGGCTTACGTATTCCAGATCGGCAGGCAGGTCTTCCGGATGCGTCAGCGTTTGGAAATCCGTTTTCAGAAGATCTTCCACCGAATAGCCCATCATGGCGGAGAGGGATTTGTTGACCTGCAGCCACCGCCCATCCAGCGAAACCAGCGCCATCCCGATCGAGGAGTGTGTAAATGCGGAGCGGAATCGCTCGTCGCTCTGTGCCCGCCCTGAAGCCGGATGCTCCAAAGTGCTTATGTGGCGGCGGAATAAAGCCGTGCACTTGCGTGCGCAGGAATTTGCTGCATTGCGCAGCGCGCCGTAGGGCTTCTCAACAGGACTTTTCAATTGAATGTCCTATTCGTCGATGTGAACACTCGAATATTCAGTGCCTGGCGATTCCGGTACTCCCAGGGATACGATCCAAGCACTCCAAGCTCGCCATCGATGTTACAGAGTTTTGTTATCCCCAGGCGTCGGTAGTTGGCGGTATGCGCCATTTGTTGACCCGCCTGATGGTGGAGGACCGCCGGCGCGCGGATCTGCGAGACGCAGGGGCGGCCGGTGGAACGACCGATTGGCCGCTCATTCGCATTTCACTTGGCCGGTAGGAAGTCAGCTGCAATCAAGGACATGCAGTACATCTAGCCCAACAGAGCAACGATGATGTTCATTGAATCGGCTCAACGAGGTGCTTGCGATTGGCGGGGGCAGGATAAGGCTCAGGCCAGTACTTGACCTAGGGAAACTCTGATTAACCCCCGTACTCTAACCTTCAGATTCTGACGGCGAGGGTGACATGAAGCAGACAACGTTTGCATCACTGGCCTGGGACGGGAAGAAGCGGGTGACGCGGCGGGAGCGGTTTCTGGGGGAAATGGACGGCGTGATCCCGTGGACGAGAATCATCGGCTTGATCGAGCCGCACTATCCCAAGGGGGAGAGCGGACGTCCCCCCAACCCCCTGGCGGTCATGCTGCGGATCTACTTCATGCAACAGTGGTTCAACCTGTCCGACCCGCAGGCCGAAGATGGCCTGTACGACAGTGAGTCGATGCGGCGCTTTGCCGGACTGGAACTGGCCGACGATGCCCTTCCGGACGAAACCACCATCTGCAAATTCCGTCACCTGCTGGAGCGGCACCAGCTCACCGGTGCCATCTTCGAGGAGGTGCGCGGTCTGCTGGAAGAGCGCCGGCCGCTGCTCAAATCGGGCACCATCGTTGACGCCACCTTGATTGCCGCACCGCCATCGACCAAGAATCAAGATCGGGCGCGCGATCCGGAAATGCGCCAGACGCGCAAGGGCAAGCAGTGGCATTTCGGGATGAAGCTGCATGTGGGGACCGATCTCCAAGGCTTGGTCCACACCCTGACCGCCACCCACGCAGCGGTGCCCGACGTCAATCCGATGCCGGAGTTGCTGCATGGCCAGGAGAAGGTCGTCTATGGCGACCGGGCCTATTGGCGGCAGCAGGACCGGGCCCTCCTGGAAGACCTGGGCGTGCGCTACCGGGTGAATCGGCGCGGCACCCGGAAAAACCCACTGCCCGAGCAGTGGCGACTGATCAACCGCGCCCGGTCCAGAATCCGGGCGCGGGGCGAACACGCCTTGCGCGTGGTCAAGCAGCTGTGGGGCTTCACCAAGGTCCGCTACCGCGGCCTGGCGAAAAACCTGGCGCGGGCCTACACGATGTTTGCTCTGGCCAATCTGTACTTGATGCGACGGCAACTGGCGCAGGCGGGACAGGTGCCCGCGCAGCTCGGAATTCCGGGGTCGCAGCGGGCTACGCCCATCAAAAATCGACCATCCAACTCGCTACGGCCCACCTCCGTCTCATGCTCAACAGCCAATTCGGTCGCAAATCATAGCTTCCCTAGAGAGCGCGCCAAAGCAGAGGGGGCTGGCCTTGGTCGCCGGCGCGCCGACTTGGACGCCGACAGCTACTTTTCTCGCCATGGTATTCGCAGTGCGCTGTATGTATTTTGGTGATCATACTTGTTCACTAAATTAGTGACATCCGAGAGCATAGAAGTCTTTTCGATGATTGATGCTCCCCGTTCTGAAATTAGAAATGCTATACCTGCGGGCACGGACCGCAACCCCGGGGAGAAGAGCATCATGCAATTGAAGCAGAATGGTCTTGAGCGTGCGTGGCCAATCGAGTTCGCGGTCAATGGCGGCGCCGACGGGTTCGACATCGAGCTGGACATCCGCTTTTTATGGGGGCGCTGCCTGGGGGACGGATTCCGGAGTGTGGCTAAATGAGAGGGGGAACAGCCGCACCGGAAGCGCTGGACGCCGTGCAGTCTTCCGACCCGGTGATGGTGCGCAATATCCAGATTCTTCGCCGGGTGCTGAACCGCGACATATCGGTGCTGCTATTAGGGGAGACCGGTACCGGCAAGGGCTATTTGGCAAAGGCTATTCACAACGGCAGCAAACGTACGGACAAGCCGTTCGTGACAATCAACTGCGCGGCGATTCCGGAGCTATTGATCGAGAGTGAGTTATTCGGGTATCGGCCGGGTGCATTCACCGGCGCCACTCGCGAGGGCAACACCGGCCGCATTCTGCAGGCCAACGGCGGCACCCTGTTTCTTGACGAAATCGGCGATATGCCACTGTCGTTGCAGACGCGTTTACTGACCGTGATCGAGAATCGGGAAGTGGTGCCGTTAGGCGGCAGTAAACCGGTACCGGTCGATATCCGCGTTGTCAGTGCCACACATCACGATCTGGTGGAAATGATTGCAGCGGGCCAGTTCCGCGACGATCTCTACTATCGGCTGAACGGGATTACGCTGACGATTCCGCCGATTCGCGAACGCAAGGATATCGCGGATGTCGTGCGCCAACTGCTGCGCATCGAAGCGGGAGAAGACACTCCGGTGCAGATCGCGGAGGTCCTGGTGCAGCGGCTGGCGCATTGTTCGTGGCCGGGCAATCTGCGGCAGTTGCGCAACGTTCTGCGGGTAATGCTCGCCCTACGTGAGTCCGATTGTCTGAGCATCGATGATTTCGACGAATGTCTCTTGGGTGGCGTACCACATTCGCCCACGCAGGCTTTGTCCGCACATGCGACGGACATTGTCAATGACAACGTGCTCGGCATCGCGGAGTGCGAGGCCTTGCGGCGCACGCTTGAGGCCTGTCACTGGAATGTCAGTGCCGCGGCAGCGCGCCTGAAGCTGAGTCGCAAGACGATGTATAGGAAGATGCATCGGTACCGACTTATCAGGACCGAGAGCGCCGACGCGACAGTGGATTCCAACGGGGTGATCAAGTGACGACATTGTCTTGGTCGAGGTTCCGAAGGTTCGTGGCCAATGACCATTGCACTGTATTTCCAGGTGACTTCGGTCCGATGCGCAGCGCGGAAAGCGGCGACGGCCTTGGCAACGCAGGCCGGACCCCAGGGCGGCTTCACCCGCCGCCGGCAGAAAGGGGACTGTGCCGTTGTGATCTGCAGTTCCAGCGTGCGCTAAAGGCTCGCAAGGAGGGCACAAGCCATGGAATCACCCGAGGCACGCGCCGTTTCAGTCGAAGAGCTGAAATTGTTCGACTACGCGATCGAACCCTCCCGTGACCGCATCGTGCGTCTGCTGCGCCAGACCTTGTGAACGCCCATGGCTGCGTTTTCGGTGACTGACCAGCAACGGCAATTCTTCAGGGCGCAAAGCGGATTCAATGTCCGCGAATCGCCGTCGGAACTGTCGTTTTGCCGCCAGACGGTCGAGCAGGAAGGTCTGTTCATGGTTCATAACGCCGACCAGGATGTCCGTTTCAGAGGATGTAGTCTGGTCACCGGCGAGCCTCACGTCCGCTTCTACGCAGCGCTGCCGGTGCGTGCGCGGAATGGGATCAAGATCGGTACGCTCTGCGCGATGGATACCCAGGCATTCGATTTCAACCAAGACGAGATCCAGGCGCTTCACGACTTCCATGAGCTGCTCGAAGAGACCTTGCTGATACGCTCGATTCGGAAGCCGGCCGGCTCAACCGCCGGCAGTTCGATGAACTGTTTCAGCGTGCTTCCCGCCAGGTTTACCGTCACCTGGTGCCCCTGACGGTGCTATTGATCCGCCTGGGCCCGTCGATGGAAGGGCCGAGGCGAAATTAGGACGGCGCCGACACTCTGATGCTGCGCGCCGCCCGCGTGCTGCAGACGTCGGTTCGCCGTGCCGGCAACCTTGTCGCCCACTTCAGTAGCAACCGGTTCGTGGTGGTGATGCCCAAGCTTCCCTGCGATGCGGCGCAAGCTTGTGCGGAGCGGGTGCGGGTGGCCTTGCTGATCAAATTGCAAAAGGACCATCCCCAGCTGCGGGTCGCAATCGGCGGCGTTAACGCGGAACATGTCATCGGTATGCATTGCGCCCTGGTCAAGGCGGCACTGGACGCGCTGCATCAGGTGATGAAGCTAGGGGAACGCAGCCGCTCATTGTCCGGCTCTGAAACCCGGCTCCATGCCGCTGGCGTGCCGGGAAGCGCCCGCCGTCCCGAACGCCGAAGCCAGCCTGGCAAGGGAGCGGTCGGACTGAAGCTTGCCGGTGATGCATCTACACTGGCCCGACAGGACTTCGAAAACGAGCCTTTGTATCTGGCGCACCGATTGTTGTGCGCCGATGAAATCCGTGAAAATGACTTGCCCCTGCTCGGGACGACATTGCTCAACCTGCATCCAGCGGACTTCGCCGCCGCCCTCCGTGGGAGCTACGCGGAACCAGCTGCCGGGCACAAAAATTTCCTTGGCGCAGGCCTCGATATCTGAGTGCGAGACTTCGCAAACCTCCACACCTGGAAGCTCGCCCCATGGATCATGCGCGGCTCCCGCGTCGACCGGCCCGCTGCAAGCCGGGTGGACGGCGGCTGGCGCGGCTTGCACCATTAGGTGGCCGCTGCGGAACGCGTTTTCCACTCGTGCGCAGACCTCGATTTGATGCGCAACGGAGAAGCCGGCGCCCGCGGCTGCTTTGGCAATGCGCGCCGGCAAGCCCGGCTCCTCGAGGGCATCGATCACGCCGTGTGCCACCGCCCCCAGGAATTCATCGAGCAGCGCCTGCGCCTCCTGGAAGGACGGGGAAGCCTGGCCGGAACGCAGCAGTATCATGCCGAGCAATGGAGCGAAGGCCTTTTCCAGCGTTTGAGAGACATCTGCCGGTAGCACGATGGCGGCCAGATGCCTCTCCACCCCTTGGCCAATGGTCTTCGTCGACAGTTCCCGCGCCCGCTTGATCAGGCCGTTGCGGCGCAGACCGGCGGCTTCCCGCGCGGCGACGGCAAATGATTGGATAGTCGGCTCGTCGACGGCCGAGGTCGAGTGCAAATCCCGACGCAGCGCCAGGCCTTCAAGCCTGGAGCCCATTTCCCCGATAATGCTGCGAATGCTGGAAACTTCCTCGGGCCTGGCGATCTTCGCGGCAACCGCGAGTGAGGCCAGATCCTGGATCAGCCGACGCAGCGGGTGCGCCGCGTCGCTGACGAACTTCTCCTCCAGCAGCGAGGCGCGGATAAAGGGCGCGCGCAGAACATCGAGAGCGGCGTGCAGGCTCGCTGGAATATTCGAGTCGCCAAGAATTTCATCGAACAGCCAGGAACTGGCGGCCGCCCGCAGCACCACGGCATTTGCCCACTCCGGCGGAGCAGGATGCAGGGCCGAGCTGACCGCTTCGGCCAACTGCGCGTCCAGCGACTGCTGCGCCGGCTTCACGGCAGTCCGCAGCTGGCGGAACAGCGCCTCGACCGCGGCGGCGTTTGCGGCGATCGTGCGTATCGGGGAGCTCGCGGCAGTCGCCGGGGCGACGATGGCCGGCGCCGCTGCGGCCATTTCCTGCGTAGCGGGTTTGCAGTCGGCGGCGGGAGCCGGCGCCAGGGGCTGCGCCGGCGGGCGTGGCGCGCCGTGTGCGCCATTGGCTTCGAGCAGCGTGCTCAGCTCTAGGTAGACGGTCGGCAGGTAGGTGCAAGCGGCCTGTTCGAAGATCTTAAGGACCAGCACCAGCAGGTCGACTTCGACGTCGATCTGCCTCAGCCCCTCCGACAGGGCGAGGCACAGTGCTCTGGGGGAAAATTGGACGTCAAGGAGCTGCAGCCCGAAGCGGTGCCTGGCGTCCTCCAGGCGCTGTTTGAACTCGGAAAAGGCGACTCCGCAGTTGCTCTCAATGCGCTGGCGCGTCGTTTCGATCGCCAACCGCTGTTCGACGATCTTGTCCTCGATCATCTTCAGGTCGTGGCTTAGGGCCTCGCTCCTGGCGACCGCATGGGGTCGCCAGCCCGGCTGAAGCTGCTCGGTGACCGCCTCCGCGAGGCGCTTGCCTATGGGGGCCCGCTGCGCGCGCAGCGTTCGCATCGTCAGCAGGTAGTCGAGTTGACGCTTCCCACCGGCGCGCCCCGCGTACTCGAAGAGGCGGTCGTCGGCCATATCGAGGAACTGATCGAGCAGGGCCAGGGTTTGCGCGCGAAAGCTGCGCTCCAGGTCGTCGGCCAGAAGTGCGGCAGCGCCCTTGCTGCCGACAGCAGCGTTCCCGGCGGTTCGAACTTTCAGTTGATGAATCGTTGCGGCCATATCCGTTTAGCGCACCGTGAGTCGTGAATCCAGCAGCCCTGCGTTCACCCCAAGGCGGGGACCGAACGACGCTTCGAACTGACTCTACGCCTAGGTGACGGAGTATTCGGGTTCGGATTCCGGAAGGTTTATGGCGACCGATGTACGGCACGGTACTTCCTCCCGGTGCTTTAACACGGGGTTTCCACCAGTTGACGGCGCATGGCTATGCGCTGCTGTCGCATGTCGACCGGATAACGCCTTTCAAAGCCGGCTTTGCCGTGCGTCGGCGAAATGGAGCCGCTCAGGCCTTCTGATTCACCCTCGATCGAAGCCTGGAGGACGCCTAGGTAGCGGCCAGGTCAAGGGCTTGGTCAACCGCATCCGGCGGCAAACCCCCGGTGGTTGGCAGTGGATACTGTCGGTGGCGATAGGTCGACTGTGCACCGACAAGTTGCTGATCTCTTTCGATTGCAACGGCTTTGGCCCGCTTCGCGAGATGTGCGCGAACGAGACGCTGCCCGATCTTACGGATCACCGGTAACGCTTCGGGATTCAAGCGCCAACCATCGTCTCCGCGTATGCCGAGGGCCGGCAGCAGAACAGAGCCATTCGACTGTATCTGTTCGCGCATCGCCGTTACGTCCTCTTGAGACGGGAAACAGCGGTGTCCACCGTATACCTTTCGATAGTATTTGTGCAGAGTAAAGCGCTTCACGCCGAACGCCTTGAATATTCCGGAGGCGAACAACTATTCCATCGATGTCAGATGCATGCAGACGTCCTGGGTCAGTCGATCACGGCGTGCAACAAGGGGTTTTGTGTTTTTAGCATAATCGTTTGCTTCACTGGCCGCGCAGGTACGAACACAAACGGCTTCTGCGAACGCCAAGCATACGGGGCACGTTCGAAAATTTGGAATTCCTATCCGGTCCTCTCTGACAAAGCCTTGTTTCAGCTTTCGGCGACCACCTCAGTGCGGCTCTCATGCGATTCCGGCTGGGCCGATTGTCCGTCGGCGTACCGGCCTATCACCCGGTTGCGGCCGGCGCGCTTGGCTTCGTACAAGGCGACGTCGGCGAATTCGACCAGACGTTCTGCTGGCGCCTGCGCCGACGGGATCAAAGAAGCAATGCCAACGCTGACGGTGACGATGCCGGAAGTGGCGGCGGCATGCGGCTCGTTCAGCGCGGCGACCGCGGCGCAGACGCGCTGGGCCACTCCGAGGGTGGTGTCGTAGTCCGCGCCGGGCAGGATGATGGCGAACTCCTCTCCGCCGTAGCGAGCCGCCAGGTCCATGCTGCCGCGCGTGCCGCGTCCCAGCTCCGACGCCACCATGCGCAGGCAGGCGTCGCCGGCAATGTGACCGTAGTGGTCGTTGTACAGCTTGAAATGGTCGATGTCGATCATCACTAGGCCGACCGGCTTTTGCGTGCGCAGCGCCCGCGTCCACTCGGCATTGAGCGTATCGGCGAAGCGGCGGCGGTTGGCCAGCCCGGTCAGGGGATCGGTGACGCTCAATTGTTCCAGCCTGGTTTCGAGTAGCTTGCGCTCGGCGATCTCCGCCTGCAGCGCCTGGGTGCGCACGCGCACCGCCTCCTCCAGGGAGTTCATTTTCAGCTCGGCCTGCTGCGTCATTTCCCATTTCATGGTCAAGGCGCTGGCCAGCTGGTAGGCCTCGACGTTGTCAAACGGCTTCTTCAGGATCAGCAGCCGGTCGCCCAGTTCGAGCTTTTCCGACATTTCCTCCCATGAATAATCGGAGTAGGCGGTACACACCACCACCTGCAGGCGGGGGTCCTTCTGCCAAATGTTGGCGATGGTTTCGACGCCGTCCCAGCCCGGCGGCATGCGCATGTCGATGAACGCCATGGCGTAGGGCCGGTTGTCCTGCTGCGCCCGCTCGACCATGGCGAAGCCTTCCTGCCCCTGGCACGCGGCATCGATCTGGAATTCCGGGTGGGCGGGGCGCCCGTCGACGTCGCCGAACAGAGCGGCCTCGGCCTGCGACAAGGCGCCGTTGCCGTCCAGCCCGGCCCCCAGGATCTTTTTGAAGTCCTCGATGATGGCTTCGTTGTCGTCGATGATCAGGACGCGGCGGTTCACCGTCGCAGCTTGCAGGTTCATACGGACTCCTGTGCCGGTTGCAACGGCAGTTCCAGGGTGAAGATCGCGCCTTGTTGCGGGCCGTCGCTGTGCGCGGTCAGCGAGCCGTCCATTTCCTTTGCGGCCAATGCGCCGCTGTGCAGGCCGAAACCGTGGCCGGATTTGCGGGTGGTGAAGCCGTGATTGAAGATCTTCTTCATGTTCTCCGGCTCGATGCCGACGCCATTGTCGATCACCGAAATCCTGACGCGGCTGCCGGCGCTCACCACCCGCACCGTCATGCGCTTGTCGGAGCGTCCCGAATCGTCGCAGGCATGCTTGGCGTTGCGCAGCAGGTTTACCAGAACCTGCAGCACCCGGTGCTTGTCGACCTTGATCGGCGGCACCTTGCCGTAGTCGCGGATCGTCTCGATGCCGTGGCGGCTGCACGAGCCTTCGTTCATGCGCAGGCTGTCTTCCACCAGATCGATGACGCTCACGGTTTCGGTGACACCTGAAACCGTGGCATAGCTTTGCTGCATTGAAACGATCTTCTTGATGTGGTCGATGTTGCCGCGCAGGGATTCGAGTTCCTTCAGCGTGGCTTCCTGGTCGCTGCGTAGATGCTCGGCGAGTTGCGCCAGGTAGCCCGGTACCAGCTTGCCCTTGGGGTCCTCGGTGATGAACGTGCCCAGGTCCGCCTGGTGCTCGCTCAGCAGGGCCACGGCCCGGGCCAGGCCGGAGACCTTGGACTTCCTGACGTTGTCCGTGACCAGGTTGGCGGAGACATTGACGCTGTTGAGCACGTTGCCGACGTTGTGCAGCACGTTGGTGGCGATCTCGGCCATGCCGGCCTGGCGCGAGGCGTCCGCAAGCTGCTTGTGCACCTGCTCCAGCTTGGCTTCAGCGGTCTTGCGCTCGGTGATGTTGCGCGCGATGGCGACGACTTGGTCGTGCAGCAGCGGTACCAGCCGGACTTCGTGGAACGATTCCAGCCCTTTGGCTCCTTGCGTGTGCTCGATGCTGACCATCGATTTTTCGTCGATCACCCGGCGCAACACTTCGGAGAAGCGATCGCCGGCATGCTTCAGCCAGCATTCCTGGATGCGCTGCCCTGACAGGTCATGTTGCGGCAGGTCGCCGGCGCTTCCCGCCTTGACCGAGAGGATAGTGCCTTGATGGTCGAGCCGGAACACCAGGTCCGGGATGGCCTGGAAGATGGCCCGGATCTCGGAGTTCGCCTCGAGCAGTTCCTGCGAACTGACTTCCAGCGAGCGCTCCATCAGTTCGCGGTCGACCTCGAATTCCGCATAGGCGCTGTCGACCGCGGCGATGAAGCCCTGCCATTCCGGCGGGATGCTGAACGCATCACCGAAGCAGCGCTTCAGCTGGCGTTTCAGCAGGCTTTGTGTGGGGGCCATGCTCAGGCCTCGGCGATGGTGGTGATGGTCATGGTCTGGTTGTGCAGCTCGCTGCGCTCGCCGTGCGAGAACGGGGCGATTTCGCCATAGGAGTAAAAGCCCGTCAGCACGGCCTGCTCGCCCAGTATTTCACGAACGCCTTCTACTTCTTCCTCGACACGCTGCTTGAGAACCAGCTTGCGACCGACGCAACTGATGAGGATGGCCAGTTCGGGCGCGACTGCGCCCGCCGCCTCGCGGCTGGCGTGGGCCGCGCCGATGGCGCCGTCCACCAGTCGCTCGACGTTGGCTTTGGTCAGACGTGCGTGGGCGCCTTCGGGAACGTCCCCGGCGAAAGTCATGCTCTGCTGCTGTTCGTCCACCGCCAGGATGGTGCGCACCAGCGGGGTTTCGCCAGGCTTGGCGCGCACGCTCAAGGGAAACAGCAAGCCGGTGGCCGGCAGGCCCTTGGCGTGCTCGCCCAGGTACTGCTTGTACAAGGCAAGGGCGGGGCGGCCATCCAGTTCAAACAGGACGTTTCCTTTCGAGCGCGTCACCAGCCGTTCCGGACCAAAGGGATCCCAGCCGCCGAGAGAGCCGAAGCCGACCGTCAACCGGCTGCCGTACAGGCCGACCACGGCGATGGCGCCTTTCTCCGCGGCGTCGCTCCTGAAAACCAGGGTCTCGCCGAAGCGTGCGCCGTCTCCGGCCAGGCCGCCGGTTACCGCCACGCCCTTCGGAAGAGATTCCATCAGGCCGCGGACCAGTTCGCTGCCGTTGACGCCGAGGCCATCCGAGAGCACCAGGACATGCACCAGCTTTTGTTGCGGATCGCCGCCCTGGCCGTCGATCGAATGGGGTAGCTGCCGCGCCAGGAATTCGCCGGCCTGCTTGCTGTCGGGGTTGGCGCCCAGGCTGAACTGCGCAGTACGCAATTGCGTGTGCTCGAAATGGATTGCCGTGGCGACCAGCGAATCGTCCGATACTTGGGTGCCGCAGATCTCCCCGGCGGTGGAGCAACCGAGGATGTGCGCCGAGGGGTAGAACTTGCGGACCGATTCCACCAGGCTGGAGTCCCGCAGGGCAGCGTTGGCGCCGAATAACAGCACCAGCTGGGCGGATTGCGCCAGCGGCGCGCTGGAGGCGAGGCTCCAGCCTTTGCCCGATGTCCAGCTTCTTTGTTCGGTCTTCATGGGCACACCAGCTGCCGGATGGCCATGCTGAGCATTGCGTAATGCATTTCCTTGTCTCCTCCGAGCGACCGCTTGTTGTATGGTTCCGGTGCTGTGCCGCACCCTGGATTGAGGCCACTATGCTCCGAATATGACGAACCGCTCATGTCGCCGGTCGAACGGTTCAAACCGGCAGAAGAACAAAAGCCACAAGTGGACCAAATTAAGCCGGTTTTTTTGCGCCTGAGCAGGCAACGAGGAAGCACATTTCTTTTCCAATAGCGCTTCTTCCTGGCGATCTCGATGCTCTTGAGGATGGCGGGTCGTTGGATGACGGCACGAGACGGAATAGCTTCGATCCCCCGCTTTGTGCGGAAGTTGCAGCGCAGTCATGTCCATCATCCATCTGGTTAACGATCCAGCTGACTATAGCGAATCCCGGCAGCGCGCTTCGCATCCAGGTGCGCTGCCGGGCCTCGCATCTGCCTTCGCAAAATGAAGTCGCGGCTCTTCGCCTACAGGCCTGTCATCCTAGTTGTCATTGTTCAACCCGCTTGCGACGCTGCTCGGCCAGCACGGTCCTGAGATAGTCGACGAAGGCCCGCGCGGAAGGTTTTGCCGCACGGCCTGCTGGAAAGACTGCGTGCATCTCGACGGTGTCCATCTTCCAGTCGGCCAGAACCTCGACCAACGCTCCGCCGGCGAGTTCGGTGCGACAACCCCATCCAAGGGTCGACATGATGCCGAGCCCGGCCACGGCAGCGGCGGTCGCTGCTTCGTGGACCGTTGCGGTCAGTCGCCCATCCGCCCGGATGGATGTCGTGCGCCCATTGCGTTGGAAGGACCATCCGGCCGGGGTGACGCCGGTAGGACCAACGATCAGCGAATGATTGGCCAGGTCACCGGGAGACTCGGGAGTTCCAGCCTTCGCCAGGTAGTCCGGAGACGCTACAAGCATTCTGCGCGAATGGCCCAAAAGCCGCGCCACGGCGTTTGAATCGTTCAGCGCTCCTACTCGAAGGCCAACGTCGATGCTTTCGTTCACGAGGTCCTGACGTTGGTCGCTCAGCTGCAGAGAGATTCGCAGCGCAGGGTGTCGGTCCATGAAGGTCTGCAGTCGTGGTATCACCTCCCGTACCGCGAAGGTGGTTGATACCGCAATACGCAGAATGCCGCGCAACTCACCGGTGCCGCGGGCGGCGTGATCCGCCTCCTCCAGGGCAATAAGGATGGGTTCGATTCGTTCGAGATAGTCCCTGCCAGATTCGGTCAGTGTCACGCCGCGAGTGGTGCGGGTCAGCAAGGACACCCCCACTTCCTTCTCAAGCTCGGAGATGATCCGGGACGAGGACGGCTGCGACAGCCCCAGTTCGCGGCCGGCCAATGAAAAGCTGCTGAGCCGAGCCACGCGCGCGAAAAGCCTGAGAGAAAAGATTCGGTTACTCATTTGAATTGCAAATATATCTTATTTTGAGGGATGGTCTACCCCTCCATTTCCGAATGACCAATGATGCACTCCGACGCCAGCCGGCGCCCTCATACACCGGAGATGCATCATGTCACTGCAAGCCAAGCTGGATGCCTTCAAGGCGGATTTTGAAACGAACAAGGCGCCGCCCCAGGCTGTTTTGGCGTTCCACAAGGCCATCGCCGAGCTGATCGCCAGCGGCCAGGCCGGCCGCGCCCTCAAGGCAGGCGACCGTGCGCCGGTCTTCACCCTCGTCGATTCCGAGGGCAAGCTCGTTTCCTCGGCCGACTTGTTGCGCAAGGGTCCGCTGGTCGTCACGTTCTACCGCGGCGTGTGGTGCCCATTTTGCAATATGGACCTGCAGGCGATTGAAGCCGCCGCCGGCGAGATCCGTGAGCAGGGTGCCGAGCTAGTCGCGATTTCCCAGCAGACTGCCGTCTTCAGCCGCAAGTCGCGGCGCGACAACAAGCTTAGCTTCCCGATTCTGAGCGATCGGGGCGGTGAGACCGCCGCTGCGTTCGGCATCCGTTTCGTGCTGCCGGAGTATCTGCGCGAGGTCTACAGGATGCTCAAGGCCGACCTGACCGAGTTCAACGGCGAGCCGAGCTGGACTTTACCGATGCCGGGCCGTTACGTGATCGCCCAGGACGGTGTGATCGCCTACGCCGAAGTGAACCCGGACTACACCCGTCGTCCCGACCCGAGCGAGCTGCTGCCGACCTTGAAGCAGCTGGCCCGTACCGTCGTCGCCTATCCGATCAAATCAGGATTTGACCTATGAACAAGTTGACTGGAGAAGTTGGCATGAGGGGGCTTTACGATCCAATAGATCTCGGCGATCTGAAACTCGGCAATCGTGTCTTCATGGCGCCGTTAACCAGAAATCGGGCTACGCCAAGTGGGGATCCCAGCCCTTGGACATCCACGTACTACAGCCAGCGTGCATCGGCCGGTTTGATTGTCTCGGAGGCAACGCAAATCTCGCCCATAGGTAAGGGCTACATCAACACCCCGGGCATTCATTCGGAAGAGCAGATCGCCGGCTGGAAGTCGGTCGTCGATGCGGTACACCGGTCCGGCGGTCGAATTTTTCTTCAGCTCTGGCACGTGGGCCGAATTTCCCACAGCAGCCTGTTGCCGGGAAACGAATCCCCGGTGGCGCCGTCCGCGATTAGGGCCCGCGCTCAGACATTCGTTGAAACGGGGTTTGTCGATGTTTCGGAGCCCCGAGCACTTAGCCTGACGGAGATCCGGAGCACGATCGAAGACTATGGTCGCGCTGCTGCCAATGCCAAGGCCGCTGGCTTCGATGGCGTGGAGATTCACGCCGCCAACGGCTACCTGATTGACCGGTTCATAAAGTCGAAATCGAACGTCCGTACCGACGCCTACGGCGGCAGCGCTGCGAACCGGGTGCGTTTTCTCGGCGAAGTGGTCGAGGCCGTCTTCGGGTTATGGGAGCCAGCGCGCGTTGGAGTACGCATTTCCCCCGTTGGTGCCTTCAACGACATGGGCGATGCAGATCCAGAGGAAACCTCTGCGTGCGTTGTGGACATGCTCAACCGGCATCGGCCTGGTTACCTGCACGTGGTGGAAGACACCATCAATGAAGCAACCCCGGTCAAGGCGAACTTCTTCCGACGCTTGCGCTCGGCATGGAAGGGAATCTACGTCGCCAACGGAGGATACGATGCCGAGCGAGGCGAGCGTGCGCTCGCGGACGGATCTGCCGATGCCGTGGCCTATGGCCGGCTCTTCATCGCGAACCCGGATCTGCCCACGCGCTTGAGTCGCCGCGGACCGTTCAACGTGCCCGATACCAAGAGCTTTTACGGTGGCGACGAACGCGGTTACATCGACTATCCGGAGTGGGCCATGAGCGGAACCTGAATGAGGTTTACGCGACCAGCACGGCTGAACAAACAGCGGCGCGAGCACTAGCCGGCGCGCAGCTGAGGTAACACAGAAGTATCAGGAGCTAATCATGGAAACAAGATTGTCGTCCCGACCTATCCGGCATTGATGTAACTACTACCCACTGTTCAAGAGAGGATATTTCCAAATGGCTAAGTTCGCATTACTTGTTGAGTTGAAGGCTAAAGCAGGCCTCGAATCGGAAGTCGAGGCGTTTCTGAAGAAGGAAGCCGCGCTGGTAAGTAAGGAGCCTGGCACGCTGTCCTGGCACGCGGCGAAGGTCGATGGTGAGCCCGGCGTCTATCGAATCTTCGATACCTTCGATACTGAAGATGCCCGGGAGGCCCATTTGACGGGCGAGGCTGGACAGGAGCTTGTGGCGAATGCGGAGAGGCTCTTTTCCGTGGCTCCCAAGGTTTATCGCCTTCAGGTGATCGCCGAGAAGTAAGGCCTTTGGGCGGCGCTTCGTCGTGAGACAAATGCCATTGGATCGAGAATCTCAATAGGCTCTTGCCTCCATCGGTGGTCTCGCACGAGCGCTGCCCAATTTCTTTGATGAAGGTGGGCTTTCGCGCCTACCTGCAGCAGGCAAGCCGCAACGGATCAATACAACGGAGAACAAATCGTCATGCACACTAACAGTCAAATCAAAGATAACGGCGCTTCTAAATCGGGGAGTGGTGAATCATCTAAGCCCACGATCGTGCTTGTGCACGGGGCCGTAGAAGACTCGTCGCTCTGGACTCATGGAGTGATCCAGCGGCTCCAGCGCGACGGCTACCCGTTCAAGGTCTTCTCCAATCCCTTGCGTGGCGTGGCGCACGACGTTGCCTACCTGCGCAGCCTGCTGGACACGATCGATGGCCCCGTGATCCTCGTTTCCCATGCCTACGGCGGCGCCGTCATCACCCAGGCCGGGGACGACCCCAAGGTCAAGGGGCTTATCTACGCGGGCTCCCCAATGCCCGGAGTAGGAGAATCCACAAACGATTGTCTCGAGCGGTTTCCGGGTGGCGACTTCGCCACATCCGTCGATCTGATCCCGTATACCTTGCCCGACGGGACCAGCGGCACGAATCTCCTCGTCAAAGCCGATAAGTACAGCTACCTCCTCGCCGCCGACGTGCCTGAGAGCGTGCTGGCCTTGATGATCGCAACCCAACGGCCCATCGCCTTGGCGGCCCTCAACGAGCCACTGACATCGGCTGCGTGGACGAGCAAGCCGAGCTGGCAAATCAGGCCCCTGCTCGATCCCGTCATTCCCCAGGAAGAATTTAAGTTCGAAGCCGATCGTGCCCACGCTACCGTCATTGAGCTGAAGTCTTCGCACGCAATTCCCGTCACTTTCCCGGACGTCGTGGTTGATGTGATCGAACAGGCCGCCCGCGCAGTCGCGAAGTAAAGGCGGTGGCTGGCGTGCCTACGCCGCGCGGCTGCGGCGTAGGCGCCAATCCGCACAGCGGTTTCAGGATTGCTGCTTCAGACCAGCCTCGCCGGACAGCCACCCAAAGGCGTTTTTGTTGCACCATGGCGTTTTTATAAGATCGAGAAAAAAATGGACAATTCATCATCATTCGTTCTCTACGGGATGAAGACGGGCAACTGCATCCGGGCCGCGATGGCGTTGGAGGAAGCCGAACTGCCGTACGTCGTACGCCGTTACGATCCGTGGAAACCCGGTGAAGGCGAAGTCGAATACAGGCAACTGAATCCGAACGGCAAGGTCCCGACACTCGTCGATCGTTCTCAACCAGATGATCCGTTCGTCTTGACTCAATCCAATGCCATCGTGCTTTACGCCGCAACTAAAGCGCCCGGAAAGCTGTTGCAAGCAGGCGATGCGCGGGCGCAAGCGCGTGTGCTGGAGCGGTTCGCCTATTTCGTGACGGATGTGATCGCCCCGAGCCACGCGGCATATTTACTCCGGGCTCTGGAAAACCCCATTGCCGCGAAACTGCTGTCCGAACGTTCGATGGCCGCTATCGAAGATGCTGAGCGGTTCGCTTCGACGGGCACGTTTATCGCCGGCGACGCTTTTTCGATCGCGGATATTGCAGCTGTCACGATCGTTTCTTCGGTAGTGAGCGAGTTGCGTTGGGACCGACTTCCCGCGCTTTCGCGTTGGTTTGCCCAAATTCGGGCCCGTCCGACGTTCGAGAGAGCCGCCGCAGCGTTCGACTAATGACGCATTGCAAGGGGGTTGCTCCTCGCAAAGACATTTCGAGCGAGGGATCCACTTGAGGTCACCCTAAACATGGCGGGCAACGAGGGAGCATGCACATTGACCATTCTCGTAGTGCGCCCAACTGTGCGGTCAAGCGGACAGACTCGCCGCTTGCCTTTGGGTTGAAGGACCGCCTTTATCCCTCGAAAATCAAGGATTGAATGGCCGCTCTTGGCCCGCTCCGCCCCAGTTCATGGTTCCCCAAAACCCGCCGCTGGCAGGAAGGTCAGAAAAGTTGTTCATAGACGTCATTCAGCGGCTCGCTGTCGGCGGCCATCCGGCCGGTCACCAGCGACAGCAATGGGGAAGCGAGGTTTGCGCTGGCGCGCGCCGCTGCCAGGCGGAAATGAGTACGCCCCTGCAGGAGCCGGCTTGCCGGCGATTCTTTGCGGCATCAATCAAGCTGGCGCGGTTGCCGGCAATCCGGCAACTGTGACGTAAGTCCCGATCGATGGCACGTCGCATGCGTCAGACTGCTGCGGGATTTCGTATGCCTATGCTCGCCGCCTGAGCC
>FTIF01003722.1_pt2 | contig 23482 bp, 19 predicted proteins | sample 1658001 | NCBI WGS metagenome assembly FTIF01 (sample SAMEA3914789, study PRJEB12502) | metagenome | biome: forest; material: soil | place: Canada | collected 2011-07-03 | depth 0.3 m | reverse complement strand
CAGGGGCTCGGTCTGGAACACGTCGAGCACCGCATGGGCCGGCTGGTCGCGGTCCAGGCCCGCCTTGAGCGCGTCTTCGTCGACCAATTGGCCGCGGCCGATATTGATCAGGATCGAACCGGGCTTGAGGGCCTGGAAAAACGCCGCGTCGGCCATGCCGCGGGTCTCGTCGGTCAGGGGGCAGGCCAGGACCACCACGTCGGCGTCCGGCAGCAGCCGGGGCAGGTCGGCCTGTTGCGCGACAAGGTCGGCCAGGGGATCGGCGGCGGTCGAGCGACGGACCACGGTCAGGTGGGCGCCGAAGGGCTTGAGGCGCTTGGCGATCTCGTGGCCGATGGCTCCAAAGCCGATCAGCAGCCAGCGGCTCTGGCCGATCTCGCGGAAGCTGAGCCGGCGCCAGGCCTTCTGCGCCTGGGCTTCGCGAGCCTCGTCTATGGGATGCAGTAGGCTGAAGGCGTGGGCGATGACATATTCGGCGATGGGGATGGCCTGGGCGCTGCTCTTGCTGATCCGCACCCCCTTGGCCATCACCGCCTTGAAGGCCGCATTGTCCAGGCCAGCGCTGAACACCTGGGTCCAGCGGCCGCGCGAACCCTGCAAGACCTTGGCGAACAGGCCCGGCAGCATGCCGGTGGGATAGGCGTCGAGGCTGACCCAGAAGATCTCCGGATCGACCTCGGCCGCGTCCAGGATCGCCCCGGCCCGCCTGTAGACGCCCTCGCGGTCGACGGTGACCACATCCAGGTCCGGGGCGACGGCTTTCAACGGATCGGCCACGCGGCCCAGGGCGGCTTCGGTCATCAGAGCCTGCATCGTCTCTCCTCAAGATGGTCGTTCGGGCGGGCCGTCAGGCGGCCGGCGCCTCGGGCCTGGGATATAGGATGATCTGGGTGCAGCGGAACGCCGCCATCAATTTTCCGGTGGCCTCGTCGGTCATTTTCGCATCCCAGACCTGGGTTGTGCGGCCGCCATGCAGCAGTTCGGCGACGCAGAGGCAGGCGCCGTCGCGGACAGTGCCCGTGAAGTTGCACTTGACCTCGGCGGTGGTGAACCCCGACGCGCCCTCTGGCCACACTGTAGAGACCCCGTAGGCGCACAGGATGTCGGCTATGCTGAGCACCGCCCCGGCCAGGAGATAGCCTGTATGGGCCACCAAGTCGGGCCTCACCTCCAGGCGACCGGCCACCCGCCCCTCGGCGACCTCGGTGATCACCAGGCCCAAGTGGCCGGGCAGCTTGCCCAGATTCGCCCGGTTGAGGTCGTCGACGCTGGTGTGATTGCTGGTCCTGGCCATGGGCGCCTCCCTAAGCAAACCTTTGCAGGTTTGCTTACGCTTGGGACTCTAAGCAGCCTCGCGTGGCTGCTTAGACGGCGATAGGTCCAGATCCGCATCGGCCTGGCAAGCGGGGACGCAGATCTGGGCAAGCCCGCCGCAATGAGATTTCAGGCTTGAAAGCCAGCGGCAACAACCGCCCTCTAGGGACAGGCCGCCCTGGGCGATGCGGACCCAGGGTAAGCTTTGTGGGTTGCCGTCGCACAGTGCGCCGATCTATCTGCTGCCAACTCGAACGGCGCGTATTCGCATCGCATTCACCGCCGGACGGGGTGAGAAAAGGACTGTTGCATGGCGGCGCCAAAACGTTTCCGGTGGGGCTTTGTCTTGCTGGGCGCCGTTCTCATCGCCTTGGTGGCCTGGTTTCTGCTTGCGCGGCCAAAGCCGGCCAAACCCGCCAAGCCGCCTAGCGTCTCGGTCACGGTGGCCAAGGTTTCGGTCCAGGACGTTCCCATCTCGATCACCGCCCTGGGCGCGGCCCAGGCCTGGCAAGGGGTCACCGTCCGCGCCCAGGTCAGCGGGGTGCTCAAGCGCGTGGGCTTCAAGGAAGGCGCTGACGTGTCCGCCGGCCAGCTGCTGGCCGAGATCGATTCAGCCCCCTATCGCGCCGCCCTGCAGCAGGCCCAGGGTGCGCTGCGGCGAGATCAGGCCCTGTTGCAGCAGGCCAAGGTCGATCTCGCCCGTTACCAGACCCTGGTCACCCAGGACTCCATCGCGGTGCAGCAGCGCGACACCCAGGCCGCCCTGGTCAAGCAGGATGAGGGGCTGGTGCTGATCGATCAGGGTTCGGTCGCCGCCGCCCAGGTCAATGTCGCCTATTGCCGGATCGTCTCGCCGGTCGCCGGCCGGGTCGGGGTGCGCCTGATCGACCCCGGCAATGTCGTGTCGCCCTCGGACACGACAGGTCTTGTGATCGTCAATCAGATCACGCCCATGGCCGTGACCTTCACCGTGCCCCAGGGCGATTTCCAGCGCCTGTCCGATGTCTCGGCCAATTTCAGCCGGCCCATGACCACCCAGGCGCTCAGCCAGGAAACCGGCGCGCCCCTGGGCCTTGGCCAATTGAGCATCGCCGATAACCACGTCGATCCCCAGACCGGCACCGTGGCCATGAAGGCGCGCTTCCCCAACGGCGACAAGCACTTGTGGCCCGGCCAGTTCGTCAACATACGGCTGACCCTGCAGACCCTGGCGCACGCCGTGGTCGTTCCCACCAGCGCGGTCAATCACGGCCCCAATGGCGACTTCGCCTATGTCGTGGGCGCGGGCGCCAAGGTGGCCCTGCGCCCGATCATGATCTCGGCCACCCAGGACACCACGGCGCTGGTGAAGTCCGGCCTGCGCCCGGGCGAGACGGTGGTCACCGACGGCCAGATGATCCTCAAGCCGGGCATGGGCGTCAGCGTCCGCCAGGCTGGCGCGGCCAGGAAGCCTGGCGCGTGAGCATCTCCAGCCCCTTTATCCGCCGGCCGGTCGCGACCTCGCTGATGGCTGCGGCCTTTCTGGTGTTCGGTCTGGTCGCCTTTTTCAACCTGCCGGTGGCGGCCCTGCCTCAGGTGGACTTTCCGACCATCCAGGTCAGCGCCTCCCTGCCGGGGGCCAATCCCGAGACCATGGCCTCCAATGTGGCCACCCCGCTGGAGCGCCAGTTTTCGCTGATCTCCGGCGTCAGCCAGATGACGTCGGTCAGCGCCATCGGCTCGACCAGCATCACCCTGCAGTTCGATCTCAGCCGCAATATCGACGCCGCGGCCCAGGACGTGCAGTCGGCGATCAACGCCGCCAGCGCCCAGCTTCCGACCAACCTGCCGGCCGCCCCCAGCTTCCGAAAGGTCAATCCGGCCGATGCGCCGATCATGGTGCTGTCGCTCAGCTCCGACACCTTGCCGGTGGCTACGGTCAGTGACTATGCCGATAACATCCTGTCCCAGCAGATCTCCCGCATCGACGGCGTGGGCCTGGTGAATATCGGCGGCCAGCAAAAGCCGGCCATGCGCATCCGCATCGATCCGCACAAGGCCGCGGCCCTGGGGCTGCAACTGGACGCCATCCGCTCTCAGATCACCTCCAGCACCGTCAACGCCCCCAAGGGGCTGATCAACGGGACCCAGAAAAGCCTGACGGTCTATGCCAACGACCAGATCATGGACGTGTCCCTGTGGAACAATCTGGTGGTCGGCTACCACAACGGCGCGCCTGTGCGCGTCCGCGACCTGGGCGACGCCGTCAAGGATGTGGAGAACAACCAGATCGGCGCCTGGGCCTTCAGCGGCAAGGCCAATAAGGACAAGACCCTGGAGAACGGCCGCGCCGTCCTGCTGGTGATCTTCAAGCAGCCGGGCGCCAACGTCATCCAGACTGTGGACCGCATTCAAAAGGCCCTGCCGGGCCTGAAGGCCAATATCCCGCCGGCCATCTCGGTCAATCTGGTCTCCGACCGCACCCAGACCATCCGCGCCTCGGTCAAGGACGTGGAGATCACCCTGCTGATCACCATCGTTCTGGTCGTCGCCGTGATCTTTCTGTTCCTGCGCGACGTGCGCGCGACCCTGATCCCCAGCGTCGTGGTGCCCCTGTCCCTGCTGGCCACCGCCGCGGCCATGCTGGCCCTGCACTTCAGCCTCGACAACCTGTCGCTCATGGCCGCGACCATCGCCGTCGGTTTCGTGGTCGACGACGCCATCGTCATGGTCGAGGCCATCTGGAAGCGGATCGAGCACGGCGAAAAGCCCTTCGAGGCGGCCCTGGCGGGCGCTGGCGAAATCAGCTTCACCATCATGTCGATCTCGGTTTCCCTGATCGCGGTGTTCACCCCCCTGATGTTCATGGGCGGCGTGGTCGGCCGTCTGATGCGCGAATTCGCCGTCACCCTCAGTGTCGCGGTGGCCATCTCCATCATCCTGTCCCTGACCCTGACGCCCATGCTGTGCGCCAAGTTCCTGCGCGAGCCGAAACACGCACGGCATGGCTTTCTGCACGCCCTGGAGGCCGGATTCGTCCAGCTGGAGCGGGCCTATGCCCGCGGCCTGGATGTGGTGTTGCGCCATATGCGCCTCACCCTGTTTGTGTTCCTCGCCACCGCCGCCCTGGCGGTCTGGCTCTACACCACCGTGCCGACAGGCTTCTTCCCGCAGCAGGATACGGGCGTCATCCAGGGCGTGATGGTCACCGCCCAGGACGCCTCCTACGCCAAGGCCAGTCAGAAGGTGGAGGACGTGGCCGCGGTGCTGCGGCAGGATCCAGACATCGCCGCGGCGGTGATCAATATCGGCTCGTCCAGCACCAACCAGGCCAATATCACCATCGCCCTGTCGCCCAAGGACAGCGGGCGCAAAGCCAATGCCGACCAGATCATCAACCGCCTGCGGCCACAGTTCGCCCGGCTGGTGGGCGTGCAGGTGTTTCTGCAGGCGTCTCAGGACATCAATGTTGGCGGCCGGGCTGGCCGGGCCCAGTATCAATATACCCTGGCCGACGCCGATCTTGACGAACTCAACACCTGGGCGCCCAAGCTCTTGACCGCGCTCCAGGGGCTGCCTCAGCTCAAGGACGTCAGCTCCGACCAGCAGTCCCAGGCCGGGGCGGTGATGATGACCATCGATCGCGACGCCGCCGCTCGCTTCGGCATCCTGCCGGCCGACATCGACACCGCCATCTACAACCTGATCGGCCAGCACCAGGTGACCCAGTATTTCACCCAGCTGAACAGCTATCATGTGATCGTCGAGGCGCCGCCCAAGATGCAGCTGACCCCCGACCTGTTCAATTCGGTCTATCTCCTCTCGCCCCTGACCGGAAAGACCGTCCCCTTGTCGCTGTTCGTCAGGATCGATCCCAATCAGACCGCCAGCCTGACCATCGCCCACCAAGGTCAGTTCCCGGCCGCGACCCTATCCTTCAACCTCTCGCCGGGCGTCGCCCTGGGGCAGGCGACCGTGGCGGTGGAAGCCGCGCGCCAGAAGCTGGGCGCCCCGCCGACCCTGACCGGCTCCTTCCAGGGCACGGCCCAGGCTTTTCAGCAGTCCCTGTCCAGCGAGCCGATCCTGATCGCGGCCGCCCTGCTGGCCGTCTATATCATCCTGGGCGTTCTCTATGAGAGCTACATCCACCCCCTGACCATCCTCTCCACCCTGCCGTCGGCGGGGGGGGGCGCGCTGCTGGCCCTGCTGGCGGTGGGCCAGAACCTCAATGTGATCGGCATTATCGCCATCATCCTGCTGATCGGCATCGTCAAGAAGAATGGCATCATGATCGTCGACGTGGCCCTGCGCCTGGAACGGGAACACGATATGAGCCCCGAGGACGCGGTCCGCGAAGCCTCGCACCAGCGGCTGCGGCCCATCCTGATGACCACGGCCTGCGCGCTGCTGGGTGGCGTTCCCATGATCCTCGGCACGGGCACCGGCTCGGAATTTCGCCAGCCGCTCGGCTGGGCCATTGTCGGCGGCCTGACCGTCTCTCAGATCCTGACCCTGTTCACCACGCCGGTGATCTATATCTATCTCGACCGGCTGCGGCGGGGCGGCAAACACGAACCGGCTACCGCGGCCGTGCCGGAACCTTCCACCTGATTTGCGGGTTCCTGAGGATCGGACAGGGCTGTTTTGTTCGAGCCGACGCATTCCATTCATGCGCGCTTCATCTGGCGGGTGCTCAACTGACGAGCGCGCCGCCACTTTGCGGCGCCAAGGGAGAAAGTTCATGAGCAAACTACTGGTCTCGCTCGCCGCGTTTGGCATGGTCGCCGCTCTGGCGACTTCCGCCTCCGCCGCGCCGTGGCATCACCACCATCACCACCACTGGCATCACCATCACCACCACATGCCGCGCTAAAACGTTCGACCCGACCAACATCGGATATGAAGCGGGCCCGCCGGGATACGGCGGGCCCGTCGACGTTTTTACGGGGTGTCACGACCTGTTTAGTTCGCCTGCGCACCGCTTGATCTGGACCGGCAGGTTGAACTGAAACGCCAAGCTGTGCCGGTACAGCATCGGTCAGAAGAAGAATCCATAGTCTCTGAATAGCGAAGTCTTGATGCGGAATGCGCGATCATCCAGTGTTCGCGTGGCGCCGGATCGCGCGCGGCGCGGAGGGTTTCGCTACTACAAGGGGGAGGGTGGGTGATGCCAAGTGATTTCGAGCAGACTAAATCGTTTCTAGTATCAATATCAACGATGAGGGGCTCCAGCCCCGGAGACGCCCTGTTTTACGAGTTGGACACCGTGGATAATAAGGTTTCGTCATTGTTGAGCCATGTCTCGATCATGATGGCGATTCTCGCATTGTTTTACTCGAACATGGACAAGAGTGATCCGAGCCGAATCGCGATTTTGGCCGAGTTGTGCATATATTTGCTTGTAACCCTGGGCTGCCTCCGGGGTATATTTATGATCGGCCCCGAGAACCAGGTCGGTGAATATGAGGAAATTCTAAATAAAAGAATTGAGGTCGTATGCCGACGTGTCAGGGCGTATAAATACAGCCTATTAGTAACAGTCTTTACGACGATAGCGTTTATATTCACGCTGATCTATCATTTTACGACGACGCATGATTTCCAATAGTCAGGTCGTGGACGGCGCGCGCCCCTTCAGGCCGCGCGCCGATCCGCTCCCCGCCGGCCCAGCAGGGGCTCCAGCAGATGATGGGCCAGGTGGCGCACCACCGGGACCACCACCCCGTCGCCGGTCAGGTGATAGGCGTCGCTATAACCCTTGGGCAGGACGTAGTCGTCCTTCAGTCCCATCAGCCGGGCCGTCTCGCGGGCGGAGATCAGTCGGGAGCGGATGCTGGGGCCGTCGACCACCAGGATGGTCTGGCGGCTGGACCCGCCGGCTGGTGTGCGCAGGCAGCCGGCCACGTCGTCGAAGCGCACCTCGGCCCGTTGCGCCTTGGCGCCTTGTTCGTCCGACCGGGTGCGCCGATAGACCCCGCCGACCATGCGCCGGCCGGCGCGCCTGGCCGCCTCGACCTTGGCCAGGTTCAACGGGGACATCATGGCCAGGAGCTGGCGGGTCTCCGCCGGCCTATGCCAGGTCACGCTGGTCGGATGTTCCTCGATCTCGTCGGCGAAACAGCGAATCCGGCGCTCGGGGGTGGGCAGGTTCCACCAGACCAGTCTGTCCTGCACCTCGGCCGGCAGGGCCTCGGCCGCCCGGCGCAGGCTGGCGGTGTGGAAGGGCGCCACCGGGCCGGGGGCCGTCAACGCCGGATCGATGGCCATATCCTCGCGCACCCCGATCAGAAACAGGCGCGGCCGCGATTGCGGGACAAACAGGTCGGCATTGATAACCAAAGCGCCAAATCGATAGCCGCCCTCTGCAAAGGTGCGGCCGATGGCTTGGAAATCCTTGCCCCCGTGCGAGGTCAGGGCGCCGCAGACATTCTCCAGGGCGATCAGCCGCGGCGCCCGCCCGTCCTCAGCCAGGGCCCGCATCACATCCCAGAACGGATAGAAGGCGCCCGAGCGCTCCGCGCTGAGGCCTGCGCCGACGCCGGCCAGGGACAGGTCCTGGCAAGGAAAGGAGCCCCAGGCCAGGTCGGCGGCGCCGGGCAGTTCGTCGGGCGTGACCTGGCGCACATCGCCGACCTTCAACTCGCCGCCGGCCCCGTGATTGGCCTGGTAGGCCAAGCCCTTCTTGCCGTCGAAATCATTGGCAAACAGGCAGGCCCAGCCGGGACCCAGCCCCTGGCGCGCCATGCCCCCCCCGGCGAAGAATTCATAGAAGGTCATCAAGACTCAGCAGATCCCCATGCGCCAGCATAGCAGGCCCGCCCGAGAGGCAAGGCCTTTTAGCCAGGCGTTTTTCGGGTTGGACGCGGCCGGCGTTCGACGCTTTCGCTGGCGTCGGCGCCCCCGGCGCGCATAAGCTCTATATGAAGCTGGGCGCGATCGATAAGGCGCCACCTCGTCGCTGTTCGTCAAATTGCATTGAAACCAAAAGGAATTATGTCCCATGAAATATCGTAAGCTGGGCGCTAGCGATCTCAATGTGTCGGAAATCTCCCTCGGTTCCTGGCTGACCTATGGCGTCGGGGTCGAACGGGACAAGGCCAAGGCCTGTGTCGACCGCGCCTTCGAACTGGGGATCAATTTCATCGACACGGCCAATGTCTACGGCCGGGGCGCGGCCGAAACCGTGCTGGGCGAGATGCTGGCTGAGCGGCCGCGCGACAGTTACATCCTGGCCACCAAGGTCTTCTTCCCCATGAGCGCCACCGACAAGGGCCTGTCGCGCGACCAGATCCTCAAACAGATGGACGCGTCGCTGAAGCGCCTGCGGGTCGATCATGTGGACCTCTACCAGTGCCACCGCTACGACGCCGAAACGCCCCTGGAAGAGACCATGGAGGCGCTCAGCGAAGTCGTGCGCCAGGGCAAGGCCCGCTATATCGGCTTCAGCGAATGGTCTCCCCAGCAGATCGAAGCGGCGTTCGCCCTGAAGGGCGTCGAACGTTTCGTTTCCAGTCAACCGCAATATTCGTTGCTGTGGCGCCGGCCGGAGGACAAGGTCATTCCGCTTTCCGCCGCCAATGGCGTCTCGCAGATCGTCTGGTCGCCGCTGGCCCAAGGCGTGCTGTCGGGCAAGTATGCGCCGGGCGCCGCGACTCCCAAGGACTCGCGGGCCAGCAGCGATTCCATGGGGCAGATGATGCAGAACTGGCTGCGCCCGGAGATTCTGGAAGCGGTGCAAAAGCTCAAACCGTTGGCGCAGGAGGCCGGCTGCACCCTGACCCAGTTCTCCCTGGCCTGGGTGCTGCGCGAGCCCAATATCGCCTCGGCCATCGTCGGGGCCAGCCGTCCCGCGCAGTTGGACGAGAACGCCGCGGCCTCCGGCCTGGTGATCGATCCCGAACTGTTCCGCAAGGCCGAGGCGATCGTCGCCGGGGTCGAGCGCGTCCGATAACCACAGCCCTCAGGATCGGAGGCCTCGTCGATGACCGACGCGATGCAAAGCGCGCAGGAGACCGTGGGCGAGCACTATGACCCGGCGATGTTGATGGAGGCTCGGGCGCGCACGCGCCAGGCGATCGTCGACATCGCCGCGGGCGTGGCGCCGGGCATGGTCGAGGAAGACGCCATGGACATGGCGCTGCGCGTCCTGAAGGACGCCGAGCTTTTGCGCGGCTGGCATGCCGCCCATGTCCGCTTCGGGACCAATACCCTGAAGACCTTCGGCGAGCCGTCCGAGCCTGGGACCGTGCTTCGGGACAACGATATTTTCTTCATCGATATCGGTCCGGTCTGGCGCAAGTGGGAAGGGGACGGCGGCGACACCTTTGTTGTCGGCGACGATCCCGCCATGCACGCCGCCGCGCGGGATGTAAGGACCTTGTTCGACCGGGTGCATGCCAAGTGGCGTTCCGAGCGGCTGACCGGGCTGGATCTCTACGGCTATGCCGCCCGCGAGGCGGTCAGCATGGGCTGGGAGCTCAATCTGGATATGTCCGGCCACCGGCTTTCGGATTTTCCGCATCGGCCGATTCATCGCGGCCCACTGGCCGAGGCGCCCTATGCGCCATCGTCGGGCCTGTGGGTGCTGGAAATCCAGATTCGCCACCCAGAGCGGCCGTTCAGCGCCTTTTATGAGGATCTGCTGCTCGACGCGTGATCGGCTCGCGGATTGCGCAAACACCCCGCCCTTTCTTCAGCCCTGCCCAAAGGCTCTTGCGCGACGCCAGGGGGCCGAACATTTTGCGGGGACCGCGAGATTCCCCCACAGCTGTAGGATCGCCAATGCCGAGTGATATCGAGATCGCCCGCGCCGCCCGTCTTTTTCCCATCGCGCAGATCGCGGCCAAGCTCGATATCCCCGCCGACGCCCTGGTTCCCTACGGCGCCCACAAGGCCAAGATCGCCGCCCCCTTCCTGCGCTCGCTCGAAGGGCGCCCGGACGGCGACCTGATCCTGGTCACCGCGGTCAGCCCCACCCCTGCCGGCGAGGGCAAGACCACCACCACCATCGGCCTTGGCGACGCGCTCAACCGCATCGGCAAGCGCACGGCGATCTGCATCCGCGAACCCTCCCTCGGCCCCTGTTTCGGTCAAAAGGGCGGGGCCACCGGCGGTGGCTATGCCCAGGTGATCCCCATGGAGGAGATCAACCTGCATTTCACCGGTGACTTCCACGCCATCACCACCGCCCACAACCTGTTGGCGGCCATGGTCGACAACCACCTCTATTGGGGCAACAAGCTCGGCCTGGATCCGCGCCGCATCGTCTGGCGCCGCGTGATGGACATGAACGACCGCAGCTTGCGCCAGGTGGTCTCGTCGCTGGGCGGCAATGGTTTCCCTGCTGAGACCGGATTTGACATCACCGTGGCCTCGGAGGTGATGGCGGTGCTGTGCCTGGCCACCGACCTCGCCGATCTGCAGGCCCGGCTAGGCCGCATCATCATCGGCTACACCACCGGCGGCGTGGCGGTGACCTGCGCCGATCTCAAGGCCGACGGCGCCATGACCGCGGTGCTCAAGGACGCCCTGTCGCCCAATATCGTCCAGACCATCGAAGGCAGCCCGGCCTTTGTCCACGGCGGTCCGTTCGCCAATATCGCCCATGGCTGCAATTCGCTGGTCGCCACCAGGAGCGCGCTCAAGCTGGCCGACTATGTGGTGACCGAGGCGGGGTTCGGCGCCGACCTGGGGGCGGAGAAGTTCTTCGACATCAAGTGCCGCAAGGCGGGCCTGTCCCCCAAGGCCGTGGTCATTGTCGCCACCATCCGCTCATTGAAGATGAACGGCGGCGTGGCCAAGAACGCCCTGACCGTCGAGAACCTTTCGGCCCTGGAACGCGGCTGCGAGAATCTCGGCCGGCATATCGAAAACATCCGCCAGTTCGGCGTTCCGGCCATCGTCGCCATCAACCACTTTCATCAGGACACCCCGGCCGAAGTGGCTGATGTGCGGGCCTATGCCGAGTCCCTGGGCGTCCAGGCCGTCCTCTGCCGCCATTGGGCGGAGGGCGCGGCGGGCGCGGAAGACCTGGCGCGCCTGGTGGTGCGGATCGTGGACGAGGGCGCGGCGCGGTTTGCGCCCCTCTATCCCGACGAATTGTCGCTGATCGGCAAGATCGAAGCGGTGGCGCAGAAGATCTACCGCGCCAGTTCGGTCGTGGCCGACAAGGCGGTGCTCGACCGCCTGAAGCGTTGGGAGGCGGAAGGCTTCGGTCATCTGCCCGTATGCATGGCCAAGACCCAGTACAGCTTTTCCACCGATCCCAGCCGCCTGGGCGCGCCCAGCAATCACGAAGTGCGGGTCCGCGAGGTGCGCCTAGCCGCAGGCGCCGGCTTTGTTGTAGCCATCTGTGGGGACATCATGACCATGCCTGGTCTGCCCCGGCGTCCGGCGGCGGAGGCGATCGGGGTAGATGCCGAGGGCGAAATCACGGGATTGTTCTAGCGTCTCAAGGACAGCCACGACTGGCGAGCAACGCGCCGCTGCGTTCATCGACCAGCCTTGCTGAAGCGCCTAATGCGACAGCAGGTGGCTACCGATCAACAGCAGGCCGGCCCATAGCGCCAAGTTGAGGGCCAGGGCCGCACATCGCGCCCAATTGAGCTTGAACGGCGGCTCAGGCCACGTCCTGTGCGTCCGCTCGACAAATCTGTGATGGTGAAATTCGATGACCGACATCACAATTTCCTTACCTGGAACCCTCCAGTCGTTTCCTCGAAAGCTATAATGAACCTTATCGCCGATTCGTTCCAGTTGGGGCGTAACCTGGGCGAAGACCTGCGTGCTGCTTGGGTCTAGATCGGGCTGGATCGCGAAAACTTGAACAGCTTAAGACCAGCCGCCCGAATTTTATGCATTCACTGTGGGCTGGTGGAATGGGCTCCGCAGCGGCGATGTTCGTCGCCGACGCGCCCTTGCAGAGGCGATGGCGCGCGGCGCGATAGCCGACTGGTGAAGGCCACTTCGCCCCGTCGGCGAGCCGGTGCGACCATTGTCGTCGAGTTCGATCCACTAGCTCAAGACAAGTGACTGACATCAGGCCTGAAATGCCGAGGTCATGTATTCAATACCCAAAGCGAGTCACGTGTGGCTGTCCTGTCAGCGCTTCGCCCACTTGCGCCCTACAGCATGAAATATCACGCTTTCCCACCCCTAAGAATGTGTCAAAGTCGAGGCGAGCCGCCTCGCAATTCCATTGAGTTTATTCAATTAAAACTTCAAGAAAGCGTCACGACCAAAGCCTAGACGTCCCCACCGAAAGACAGGGTCGCGGCGGCTAGGATGCATACCCGCGCGACCGGGCGGCAGCTGAAATTCAAGACAAGACCGGGCCGGGGGATAGTTTGATGTTGAAGCACAGCACGCGGCTTTTGCGCGCCTCGCCCCTGGCGATCAGTCTGGCTTTGCTGGCGGCGGCGGCCTGCGCGGCTGACGCCGGCGCGCCGCCTCCGTCGGATGTCAAAACAGCCACCGGCACCGAAGGCGCCGATGTCACCCAAGTCGTGGTCACGGCCGAGCGCACCCCCGCGGCGACGGCCGCCCCAACCAAGGCTTCGATTCTCGAAACCCAGCCCCAATCGCTGATAACCCATAAATTCATCGAGCAGTCGACGCCCGAGTCCGGCGACTACACCACCGCCATACTGATCGCGCCATCGATCGCGGGCGTCTCGTCCAACGGGGGCGGGGTGGGCGACACCAATACGAGCACCCTGCGCGGCTTCCAGGATGGTCAGTATAACGTGACCTTCGATGGCATCGCCTTTGGCGACGCCAACGACACCACCCACCACCCGGCGGCCTTCTTCCCCGGCTCCACCATCGGCGCAGCGGTGGTCGACCGTGGTCCGGGCGCGGCCGGCGACCTGGGCCAGGCCAATTTCGGCGGCGCTGTGCATCTGTTTTCGCAGCACGTCTCCGACACGTTCGGCGCCAGCCAGAAGGCGACCTATGGCTCCTTCAATACCCAGTCCTACGTGACCATGCTGCAGACCGGAGCCATCGACCAGCTTCATGGCGCCAAGGCCATGCTGAGTTTTGACGAGCGCTCTTCGGACGGTGAACTCAGCTATGCCAGCGGAGAAGCTTTCAACCAGACCGCCAAGATCGTGATCCCGGTCACCGACAAGCTCCAGATCACCGCCTTCGGGTCGTTCAACTACACCCACTATTATCAAACCGACAACGGCGCCGGCCTTGGCATGGGTGTCACGCCGCAGCAATTAGCCGCTTATGGTAAGAATTTCGCTCTAAATAACGATCCTTATGACGAACATTATTACAAATACAATCAGGTTAAGAAGCATACCTTCTTCAATTACATTGACGGAAAATGGGACGCCGGCCATGGTCTGACCGTGGAAAATCAGATCTATTACTATTTCTATTCCAACAAGACGCTGTCCGCGCAAGCCGCTAACGACCTCGTCAGTACGCTTCCCGGTCCGCAAGTTTCACCTAGCTCCGCGCCGGTCGATGCAGCCCAGCCCACTGATATCGGCGGCTACCAGAAGCTGAACCGCTACCACACCTTCGGCAACATCACCCGCATCAACCAGGATCTTGGTTTCGGCGACCTGCGCGTCGGCGATATCGTCGAGTCGTCCTGGGCTGACCGCCACATCCTGAACTACGATTTCACCACCGGGCAGCCCGACACCGGCAATCCGGGCGGCGCGGCGGGCAATGTCAGCTATATCGAGCCCTCGCGCTGGTTTCAGTACCAGGTGTTCGCCGACTTTGAGTGGCGCCCCACCGACAGCATCACGATTACGCCTGGGATCAAGTGGTTGGACTACACCCGCACCATCGACTCGCCGATCGAAACCACCGGCGAGCCGGCCAAGGGCCATAGGGAGTACAGCAAGACCCTGTATTTCTTGACCGCCAACTACCGCATCACTCCAAACTGGTCCCTCTATGCCCAGACGGCGTCCGGCTTTTTGATTCCACCGGTCAAGACCCTGACCCCACTGGGTGGAACGGCGTCCAGCACCGCGCCGGAACAGACCTGGACCTATCAGGCGGGCACGGTCTACACCGCCGGACCCATCACCGCCGACTTCGACTACTACAACATTCGCGCCAGCAACGTGCTGGTGCCGTCCACCCACGGCGGCTGTTTTTGTTATCTGAACGAGGGTTCGGGCGCCTATTCAGGCGTCGAGGCGCAAGGCGCCTATACGCTCGGATATGGCGTGACCCTGTTCGCCAACGGCTCGCTCAACACCGCCAAGGACAGCAACCCCGGCCCCGGTCAGGCGCCGACCACCTTCACCAACGCGCCCAAGGCGACGGCGGCCTTTGGCGCGATCTATGACAAAGGCCCCTGGGCGGCCAGCGTTTCGGACAAGTATGTGGGGCCGCAGATCGGCAGCGACGGGGCGACCCACCTGTCCGGCTATGACACGATCGACGCCTCGGTGTCCTACGACTTCGGCAAGTTCAAGCTGAAGCTGGCCGGCTTCAACCTGGCTGACCACAGGGCCCAGGTCGATTTCGACGGGACCTATGCGGTGTTCCAGGTCGGGCGCCAGATCCAAGGCACCATCGAGGCCAAGTTTTAGGGCTCCCAATCGTTCGGCGAACGACAGCGGCGTCGCCGCGATCGTCAGGCGGCCGCCGGCTGCTTGACGCCAACCGGATGGCTGAGCCGGAAACCCACGCCGATCCGATTGAAGGCGTTGATCACATTGATCATCAAGGTGACCTTGACCTGCTCTTCCTCCGTAAACGCCCCCGTCAGCGCCGCATAGGCGTCATCGGGCGCATGGCTTTCGCTGAGGCGGGTCAGGGCGTCGGTCCAACCCAGGGCGGCCCGTTCCCGGGCGCTGTACAGCGGCGATTCCGACCAGGCGTCGAGCATGAAAATCCTCTCTTCGGTCTCCCCGCGCCGGCGGGCCTCGGTGGTGTGCATGTGCAGGCAGATGGCGCAGCCGTTGATTTGAGAGGACCGGATCTTGATCAGTTCAACCAGGTCTCGCTCCAGGCCGCTATCTTGAACGGAGGTGCTGTAGGCGATCATCTGGGCCATCAAGTCGGGGGCGGCGGTCCAGGGGTTCAGGCGGGGGCTCATGGGTCTCTCCTTTTTGAGGCGGGGTTTCGAGAGACAGGACGAGACAGCCCAGGCCGGTGTGACATGGGCGTAGGAAAATCGATACGGATCAGCGGGTCCTAGGTTTGGGCCGGAAGGCGTCGATGGCCGCGGCGACAAGGCCGGCCAGGCTGAACCAGATCAGAAGGTCGCCGGTTCGGTTGTAGAGCGTGCGGGCGCCCTTGGTCGGCAGATCGGCGTACATGATGTGGCTGTCGGGGCCGGTCGTATCCTGGGTGGCCAGCACATGGCCAAGCCGGTCAAAAGCCGCCGACTGGCTCCAATAGGCTGAGCGGATCATGGCGTAGCCATTCTCGATCGCCCGTACGCTCGCCATCTTCAGCGTGTGCGCCCGGCCAATCTGCGGCCAGTCGAACCCCGGCACCAGCATGACGTCCGCGTCCACTCGCGATTGCGCCGGGAAGTCGGCGTCGAAGCAGATGATGTTGGTCAGCCGGCCGAAGGGCGTGAGCGCGGTTGGCGCGGGCATGCGCCGGGGCTTGACCGGCTCCATCAGGGGCACGGGGTGGTTCTTGTCATAGGCCCAGACCGCCTTGCCATCCGGCCCGATCAGATGGGTTTCGTTGCGAGAGAAGGGCTGGCCGATCGCGGCGTCGATGAAAATCCTCTCCTCGCGCGCGACCTCGCCGATCTTGGCGAGCAGCGCCGGCTTGTCCGCCTCGCTCAACAGCGGGGCCGCGGTTTCCGACCAGACCACGACCTTGGCGCCGCTGCGTGCGGCCTCGCGCGTGCTCTCCAGAAGATTGTCGTAGACGATCGCATAGGCCGCCCGGGTCACGTCGGGCGCAACATGGGCCACCTCGTCCTTGCTGGCGAAGAGCGCCGTGCCGGCATGCATCTCGCTGGGATCGGCATAGGCGCGCGGCTCGGCCGGCCGGCCCGTGATCATGGCGCGGGCGGCGGTCTGCACATACAGGCTGGGCGTGACGCTCGCCATGCGGACATAGTCCTTCGCCGGCGGCGTGAACGCCAGGCGCAGACCCCCGCCGACGAGCACCAGGCCAAGCACGACCCCAAAGGCTGTGGCTGCGGCGCGGGTCTTGGGATCGCTCGGCCTCTCCCAGATCGCGTTCACGGCCGTCGCCGCAAAACCGATGAGAAAACCGATGCTGTAGGGCCCCAGAAGGGCGGTCAGCTGCAGGACCGGCAGGTTGTCGGTCTGGGTGATGGCGCGCATGCCATAGGCGCCGCCGAGCGGACTGAGCGAGCCCATCAGGAACTCGACGCAGGCCCAGGCCGCCGGAAACACAAACAGTCCGCCCAGCACGCCAAGCCGCGGCGCGAGCCACCGGTCCGCAGCATAGGGCAGGGCGAAAATGACCCCGAACAGGATCAGGAGCAGATCCTCCGGCCCCGGCTTGCTCGAATTGCCGACCTCGGCCCACCAATAGAAAACATTGACCAGCGCGACCAGCGTAACCACCGAAACGCCGAGCCATGGCCGGCTGGTCCGAGCAAAGCGCAGCAGGAAGATCGGCGCGACCCAGGCCGCCAGGGCGATGTCCCACTGTGCGCCGACCGCGAACATCGACGCTACGGCGCCGATCGCCAGCCAGACCCACGGGACGCCGAGGGTCGCGGCCCGCCCTCCCGCGCGCAGGGCGTTCGCGTCCATTCCGAGCGTTGTCATTTCGCCGTCCTCCCGAAGGTTTTCTGGGCCGTCGAGCGATGCTACAGGTTAAACCCATGTTTAAGGTCAAGGAGGATTTCGATGCGTATCGGGGAGCTCTCCAGGCGGACCGGAATCGCCGCCTCGCGCATCCGCTTCTATGAGCGCCACCTGGTGCTGCCCAAGGCCGCCCGCGGCGAGAACGACTATCGGGACTATCCGGACTCGGCCGTCAAAACGCTCAAGCTGATCGACGACGCCCAGAAACTCGGCTTTTCGCTGACCGAAATTCGCTATGGCCTGAGTGAAGCCGCGCCAAACTTCCCGTCGCGCGAGGCGATGGTCATGGCGCTCAAATGCAAGCTGGAGATCGTCGACCAGCACCTGAACGACGTCCGCGCTCGCCGGCGCGAAATCATGAGGCTGCTGGAGGAAATGAGCGACTGTTGAACGCAGCGGGACAGGCGAGGGGGCGGAGAATTGGGCTCCCGATCAGGCGATCCCCGGTGACACGGGAGCGACGCCGGCATGGACGCGTTTGGACGAATTCCTCAAGGGGTGGCTCCAGCGCCTGGAGCCGGTGTTGGCTCTTGCGGGGTTTCCGGGCGTCGGTGATTCACCTCACGCCGCCGCCTGGACGGCGCCCCGCCAAAAAGCCTTGTGCACCGGCGGCGGGTCGGGGCTGTCAAAAACGCGCTGGGTGAGCAGGATCGCGCTCAGCCCAAGGGTCGGGTCGTTGAACCAGGAGGTTCCAAAGCCGCCGTCCCAGCCATAGGCTCCCGGCGGCACGCCATAGGGGCTGGCCGTCACCTGTACGCCGAGCCCCAGGCCCCATCCGCGGCCGGGCCCCAGGATCAGTTCGCCGCCCTTCATCTGTTCAGGCGTCAGACGGTTGGCGGTCATGGCCTTCAGCGTCTCGGTTTCCAGCAGCCGCCGTCCGCCGGGCGTGGTCCCGCTCAGCATGAAGCGAGCGAAGAGGCCGTAGTCGTCGGCGGTTGAAACCAGGCCTGAATCACCGGCCAGGAAGCTCGGCCGTTGGGCGTAGAGCCCATTCAAAGGCTCGAACGGCGCGAGCTTGCCATTGTCATTGACATATCCGGTGATCAGCCGGTCCTGCTTAGCCGGCGGGACGAAGAAGCTCGTGTCGCCCATGCCGAGCGGCTCGAAGAGTCGCTCCTGGAAGACCACGTCCAACGGCCGCCCCGCCGCCCGCGCCACGACCACGCCCAGCACATTGGCGCCCAGGGTATAGAGCCACCGCTCCCCGGGCTGGGCCTGCAGCGGCAGCCGGCCGAGTTCGCGCAGAAACGCGTCGTCATCGCCCGGCCAGGCCGGATTGGGCATGCCGAAGCCCGGCAACTCACCGGCCGCCGCCACGAACGGCGCCTCCGGGTTGAAATCGATCCCCCAGCCCAGGCGGAAGCTGAGGACGTCCTCCAGGGTGATTGGCCGGCGCGCCGCGACGGTGTCATCCAACGGCCCGTCCATGTGCTTGAGCACCCGCCGGTTCGCCAGTTCGGGCGCCAGCCGCTCGATCGGTTCGTCGAGCTTGAGCCTGCCCTCCTCGACCAGCATCATGGCCGCCACCGCCGTGATCGGCTTGGTCATCGAGGCGATGCGGAAGATGGCGTCGGGAGCGATTGGCGGCCCGCCGATGGCCATGGCGCCGGCCGGGATGACTTGGGTCTCGCCGCGCAGGCCCACCAGGGCCACGAGCCCCGGCGGCTGGCCCTTGGCCACATGCGCCTCCAGGTCCGCCGTCAGCGTCGCCAGCCCGTCCGCCTTGAATGTCATCGCAGCCTTCCTTTCCGCCCGCGCGGCATCGCCCAGGCCGTGGATCACAAACCCGAGGAGGGCTGCGATGCAAGTCACCCGGAACAGCGGTCGCGCTATCGGGGATCGTGGCGCCCGCAAGATTGTCGGCCGCCTGAGGCGCGCACACTGGAGGCGACGCCCAGGCGGTCGTACGGTTCTCTCGGCGAGGCCCTCGCCGGCGCAGGAGATCCATGATGCTTAAAGTCGCCCTCCTGGATGACTACGCTCGCGTCGCTCTAGCGTCCGCCGACTGGTCGCGGCTGCCGCCCGGATCGGACATCGCCGTTTTCGACCGGCATCTGTCCGAGGAGGCGGCGGCCGTCGAACTGGCGCCGTTCGACGTGCTTTGCACGATCCGCGAACGGATGGCGTTGCCGCGCACCCTGATCGAGCGTCTGCCCAACCTGAAGCTCATCGTCGTCGGCGGCGCGCGATTAGCCAATCTCGACCTGGAGGCTGCGACCGATCGCGGTGTGGTGGTGGCGCGCACGCGGTTCCAGGGCCCGAACCTGGCGCGCCTCGGGGCGGCTACGCCCGAGCTGGCCTGGGGACTGATGATCGCCACGGTGCGACATTTCGCACAGGAGCAGCAGCGCCTGCGGCAAGGCCTGTGGCAGGATTCGTTGGGACTGGTCCTCGAAGGCCGAACCCTGGGACTGCTGGGCCTCGGCAATATCGGCAAGCGGATGGCCCGCTACGCCCAGGCCTTCGGGATGGAGGTGATCGCCTGGAGCCAGAATCTGACCGCTGAGGCGGCCGATGCCGCCGGTGCGCGGCGTGTCGAAAAGGACGAGCTGTTCAGCCAGGCCGACATCGTCTCGCTGCACCTGGTGCTCAGCGAGCGCACCCGCGGCGTCGTCACGGCGCGCGAGCTGGGCCTGATGAAGCCGGAAGCCTATCTGATCAACACCTCCCGCGGACCGCTCGTCGATGAGGATGCGCTGATCGCAGCCCTGAAGGCGGGCCGGCTCGCCGGTGCCGGTCTCGACGTCTTCGACCACGAGCCGCTGGCGGCCGACCATCCCTTCCGCGCGATGGCCAATGTCACCATCACGCCGCATCTCGGCTATGTGACCCGTGAGACCCTGGCGGCCTTCTATTCGGGCATGCCCGACGCCATCGCAGCCTTCGCCGCCGGCGCGCCGGAAGATGTCGCCAACCCAGACGTCCTGAAGCGCAAATAGCCGGCTCAATTCCCGCGCGTGGGCTCGGACGACACCGCTGCTCGTAGCGTCAGCGCCAGCCAAGGGCTGGCGCCGCATGGACCAGGATCGCCTCAATCAGATGCGCGTTATAGGCGACGCCGAACTGGTTCGGGACGGTGATAAGCAGGGTGTCGGCTTCGGCGATCGCTTCGTCCTGGCGAAGCTGCTCGACCAGTATGTCGGGTTCGGCGACATAGCTGCGCCCGAAGATCGCCCGGCCCGCCTCGCCGAGGTAGCCGATCTGGTCCGCATCCTCGCCCCCCCGCCCGAAATAGGTGCGGTCGAGGTCGCTGACCAGGGCGACGATGTTGCGGCTCACCGAAACGCGGGGCGCCCGCGTGTGCCCCGCTTCCGCCCACGCGGCGCGAAAGGCTCGAATCTGGGCCGCCTGCTGAACGTGGAAGGGCTGGCCGGTCTCGTCCGCCTTCAAGGTCGAACTCTGCAGGTTCATGCCCATCTTGGCCGCCCATACCGCCGTCGCATTGGACCCGGCGCCCCACCAGATCCGCTCGCGCAGACCTTCCGAGTGAGGCTCCAGGCGCAGCAGACCTGGCGGATTTGGAAACATGGGGCGGGGATTGGGCTCGGCGAATCCTCGCCCGTGCAGGAGCTCGAGGAACACCTGGGCATGGCGACGGCCCATATCGGCGTCGCTCTCGCCCTCGCCAGGCTGGTAGCCGAAATAGCGCCAGCCATCGATCACCTGCTCGGGCGAACCCCGGCTGATCCCAAGCTGCAGCCGGCCACCGGCGATCAGGTCCGCCGCCCCCGCGTCCTCCACCATGTAGAGCGGGTTCTCGTAGCGCATGTCGATCACCGCCGTGCCCAACTCGATGCGGTGGGTCTTGGCCCCCGCGGCCGCGAGCAGCGGGAACGGCGAGGCCAGCTGACGGGCGAAATGATGGACCCGGAAATAGGCGCCGTCCGCTCCGAGCTCCTCGGCGGCGACCGCCAGGTCGATGGATTGCAGGAGCACGTCGGCCGCCGACCGAGCCTGAGACGGGTTGGCGCCGGTCCAGTGTCCGAAGGAAAGGAAACCGATCTTCTTCATGGCGCTCAGACTACCGGGAACCCCTCCTGGGCGACACTCCCATGATCGATCCGATCCGGTGATCGGGTTTTCCGCGCCCGCTTGAGAAGGGATGTCCGGGGGGCGAGCCGTCCCGCGCGCCGATGACTGCGTCCTGGTCCAGGTCCGGGTCGGTATTGCCGATTTGGGTCCATGCCAATCCGCGGCGCCATTTCCCCCAGACCTGCCATTCTGATGAGTAGGAGACGATGGATTGCAAACACGCGGAGATGGCCTGCCTGTTTGATTTCGCCGAAGCGGGCGCCAAATCGGCGCGAAGCGGGCCCTCAGACCGCCCAGATTTCCTTGAAAGCGCGGGTGAAATTCAGCCCCAGAATCTTCTCAGTGACGTGTTCGGACACGCCACGTTTCAGGAGTGCGTCGGCGATCACCAGCGATCTGTTGGGCGTATTGAGCCCCTCCACATAGGTCGGCCGATCTTCGCCTGGCGCCGAGACGCCGGCCTTGCGGCGTTGCTCCACCTCCTTTTGGAACATCGCCATCCCGGCTGGCGAGGTGTCGAAGGGCGCCAGGCCCTGGTCGCTGCCGACGCCCACATGATCCTCGCCACAGATCTTCAGGGCGTGGAGCATGTGGGCCATGTAGTCGTCGAGGTCGGGCTGCTTGGGACTGGGCGCCAGATAGGGCAGGTCGTAGATGCCGACCACACCGCCCTTGTCGGCCACGGCCTTCAGCTGCTCGTCGGTCTTGTTGCGGGGATGGGCGTAGATGGCGGCGCATCCGCCATGGGTGATCAGGACCGGCCGGGTCGAGACTGTGATCGCGTCGGCGGTCGTACGCGGACCGGCGTGACTGAGGTCCACGGCCACGCCCAGCCTATTCATGCTCGCCACCGCCTTGTGCCCGCGTTCGGTCAGGCCGATCGCCGGGTCGGCCAATACGCCCGCGCCGAACGGCGAGACGTCGTTGTAGCTGAGCTGCATGACAAGCACGCCCAGACCGCGAAAGAGTTCGATGCGCTCGATCTTGCCCTCCAGCATGGCCACGCCCTCAAAGGAAAAGATGACGCCAGTGCGGCCCTCGTGCTTGGCGCGGTCGATGTCAGCGCCATTCCGGACCTGAATGAAGACGTCCGGGTGGACGTCGATGGTGCGCTGGACAAGCGCGATCTCGGCGACCGTGTCCTCGAAACCTTCGTTGAAGCCGCCGAGCGTCGTTTTCATCGCGGTGACGCCGGTTTGGCGCGTCATGTCGAGCGCCGCCTTCGGAAGTGGCAACGTGTCCTGCAACGGCGGTGACAGATTGCCGTCCACCACTAGGGACCGGGCGTAGAGCGTACGCGCTTGGGTTGAGGCCTCGAGCGACGCGTCGTCCGGGATCTTAGTGTGGGCCAGCGCCAGACGCGGCGCGGCCTGGGCTAATGCTAAAGCGGCCAGTGTCAGACCGGCTTGTCTACGGTTCATCGCGCCCGTCCCATTGAGTGCGTCGCCAGACGCAGTCCCATCCGGGCTGAGCTGCTGTCAAACGAAAAACATCATTCTTACAAAAGCTTAATCGCACTTCTTCCCTTGCGCTGACTGGGGGTGGCGGTTGATCCGGACGTGAAAGCTGAATGCGACCACAGCTGAGAATTGACTGGGTTCCCGCGCAGGGACTGGCTTCGGCTAGTTTCTGCCGTCTCGTCGGCACGATCATTGTGAACGAGGGCGGGCTGTATGACGCTCGTCACCCGACCGATCGCTTGCTGCTCGATAGGAAGGGGGCAGTGAGCGAACTGGAGCTGTCGATCCTGCGGCGGTTTTCGGTGTACGCCGCGAAGCAGAAGTCCGGGCGCGTCGAAAGTGTTCCGGCGGCTATCGCGCGTATTCCTCGTAGTTGGCGTCGTCGGTGTCGGGACCACCCTGGGCGAGGTCGAGGGCGAAGCCCTTGGCGCGGGCCTGTTGGACGGCGACTGGGTTGCGGCCGACCGACACGGGTTTGGCGGTCCGCTTGCTCGCGGCGGGCGGTCGGGGGGCTTGGGCGGCGCGTTTGGGCGCGGGCCTGCGGGCCGGCGTGCTAGGGTCTTCGGTGCGGAAATAGGCGATGGAGGTCTGCAACTCCTCGGCCTGGCTGGCCAGTTCCTCGGAGGTGGCCGACATCTGTTCGGACGCGCCAGCGTTCTGCTGGGTGACCTTGTCCAGTTGTTGGATGGCCTCGTTAATCTGCGCGGCGCCGATATCCTGCTCGCGGCAGGCGGCGCTGATCTCGGCCACCAGTTCGGCGGTCTTGCGGATGTCCGGCACCAGGCTGGCTAGCATGTCACCGGCCTGCTGGGCCGCCTTCACCGTCTGCGACGAGACGGCGCCGATCTCCGTGGCGGCGACCTGGCTGCGCTCGGCGAGCTTTCGGACTTCCGACGCGACCACGGCGAAGCC
>FTIF01001524.1_pt2 | contig 23734 bp, 19 predicted proteins | sample 1658001 | NCBI WGS metagenome assembly FTIF01 (sample SAMEA3914789, study PRJEB12502) | metagenome | biome: forest; material: soil | place: Canada | collected 2011-07-03 | depth 0.3 m | reverse complement strand
ACCACGGCGGTCGGACAGCGCTCGTTTGATGCGACACTTGGTCTTGTCGGTCTGATCCACCGCTTCTGAGGCATTGATGTTCGAGTCGCATTTCGGCTTGAGTGCGTCCCCTTTCGCGCTCAATCCCGATCCCGCATTCTTCTTTGCCAGCAAGGGACATTCGCGTGCACTGGCCTACCTGAAATACGGGGTGTTCCAGCGCGAGGGTTTCATCGTCGTCACCGGCGAGATCGGCTCGGGCAAGACGACGCTGGTGCGGGCGCTGCTCGACGGCCTGGATGCCGACCTGGTGGTCGCCGCCCAGGTGCGCAACACCCAGCTCGACAGCACGGAGCTGCTGCACTCGATCTGTGTCGCGTTCGGCGTCGCGGTCGCCGGTTCGACCAAGGCCCACCTGCTCGCGGCCCTCGAAGCCTATTTCACGGCGCTGGCCGCGGCGGGCAAGCGCGCGCTCCTGATCGTCGACGAGGCGCAGAACCTGGGCCCGCGGGAGCTCGAGGAACTGCGCATGCTCTCCAACTTCCAGTTCGGTTCGCATGCGCTGCTGCAGAGCTTTCTCATCGGGCAACCGGAACTGCGCCAGCTGCTGCGCTCCAGTGCCCTGGAGCAGTTGTGCCAGCGCATCATCGCAGCCTGCCATCTCGGCCCGCTGGGCCCGGACGAGACCCGTGCCTATATAGAGCACCGCCTCCGCCACGTCGGCTGGGCTGGACGGCCTACGTTCGATGTCGACTCATTCGACCTTATCCAGACGCATACCGGCGGCATTCCGCGCCGGATCAACCTGTTCTGTTCCCGGTTGTTGCTCGCCGCCTGGCTGGGCGATGCCGACAGGATCGACGTCACTGCGGTCGAGCTGGCCGCGGCGGACATGCATTCGGAGGCCTTCGGCGCCGCGCCCGGGCCTTGCTCGGCAGCGGACTCGGCGTCGTCTGACGCCTCCGTCGCGCAAAAGAATGCGCCCTAGTTGTCACAAGACGCGTTTCCAGGCAACCCCCTAAACTGGGTTGCTGTGTATATGTACAGCTGGTCGCTCGACCCGAGTTGTATCTGACGGCCGGCGCGGCCCTGACCGCGCGCGCGGAATGGTCACTCCTCTGGCGCCCGTTGGCCGCATCTCCGTGACTTAATACCGCATTTTGCTGCTCTGCAACATTCGTTGCATTTCGAGCGCAACCGGCGGCGCAGCCGGCACGGTAGCAGGTCTACATGTTGTAACCGTACCACCCTCGTCGGCCGGCCTAATACGCCGAACTTGAGAACAGGTTCACGTTCTTTTGCCCCTGCTAAAAGATCCCGCACAGCCCGGGACACGGCAGTTCGACTGAGGGAAGTCACCTTTTCCGATCCTGGCGCCGCCGTCGGTGTCGGCCCGTTCCCGTCTTGACGCCCCTGCGGGGGAGTCGAAGAAACCTTTTCCGAGCGAAACAATGCAGTCTGATTTTTCCAATCACAAGGCCTTGCTGGCCTCCCTGTTCTCAGCCGTCTTCCTCGCCGCTTGCGGCGGTGGCGGCACGAGCAACGACGGCACTCAAACGCCGACGGACAGCGCCTCGAGCGGCGCCACGGGCAAGTCCGTGCTCGCCGATGGTTCCACCGACGTCGCGCCGCTCGGTGTGTCGAGTTCCGGCACCAGCGCGACGATTTCCCAGTCCCCCCTGCTGGTCGGCTCCTCCACGGTGCAGAACGGCGTCGACACGAATCCCAACGGCATGGCCGAAGCCTTCGTCTTCACGGCGGCGGCCTCCGGCACGTCCACCACGCTCAACTTGTACCTGGACAAGAGCAACACGGCCAAGGTCGTGACCGTGGGCGTCTATGCCGACGCCGGCGGCACGCCGGGCGCGCTGCTGAGCACCGGCTCGACCAGCGCGGCGATTGCCGGCGCCTGGAACGCGATCGCCGTGCCGTCCGTCAAGGTCGTTGCCGGCACGAAATACTGGATCGCTGTCCTGACGCCCCTCGGTGCTGCTGGCAGCGTGCAGGTGCGCGACCTGGTTTCCGGCGGTGCCGGCACGGTGGCGTCGGCGCAAGGCACTTTGAAGGCGATGCCGGCCTCCTGGTCGGCGGGCCAGCAATACGCGAATTCTCCGTTGTCCGCCTACCTGGCGCTCGGGCAGATCAGCACCGCCCCACCGCCCGCGCCGACCCCGGCGCCCACGCCGGCTCCGGCGCCTGCGCCGACGCCGGCCCCCGTGCCCGCTCCCGCTCCGACCCCGGCGCCCACGCCCGCTCCGACGCCCGCCCCGACCCCCGCACCCGCACCCGCACCCGCCCCCGTGCCGCAGACCGCGAGCTTGTCATGGACAGCTCCGGTCAAGGCAGTCGCAGGCTATCGTGTCTACTATGGCACCAAGTCCCGGACGTATATCCAGCCGCTTGGAAGCGGTGTCTATACGACCGCCGCCACCTACAAGTCCCCCTCGCTGCAATCTGGATACACATACTATTTTGCCGTCACGTCGGTCAATTCGGCAGGTGAAGAGAGCGGCTATTCGGTCGAAGGATCGAAGCAGGTTCCCTGAGCGAAACGATCACAGCAATATAGATTTGGATTTGAAATGAACAGACTTTCCTTCGTACTCTCCCTTGCAGTCGCAGCGCTGATCCCGGGTCTCGCCAATGCAGCCAATCAATATGTGCGTCCCGGTGCGACCGGAAACAATGACGGCACCGACTGGGCCAACGCCTACAACAACCTGCCTTCGACGCTGAAGCGCGGGGACACCTACTACCTGGCCGGTGGCAGCTACGGCAGCCATACCTTCAACGACGCGCTGAGCGGCACCACGGCAATCACGGTGAAGAAGGCCACCGTCGCCGACCACGGCGTCGCGACGGGCTGGCAGGACACCTATGGCACGACGCAGGCGGTATTCGGCGGCCTGAGTTTCAACACCAGCAACTACGTCTTCGACGGCAATGCCGGCGGCGGCCCGGGCTCGTGGGAAACCGGCTTCGGCTTCAAGGTGCAGGCCACCTACCACACGATCGATTTCCCGGCGGTGTTGTCCAACATCTCGATCCGCCATACCGACATCCAGGGTGGCGGCCGCGCGGAAACCAGCGATACCGACCTGCTCTACCTGGTGAACAAGTACACCAACATCACGGTGTCCTACTGCTTCCTGCATGACGTCTCGCGCACGATGATCCTGAGCTGGCCTTCGGGCGGCTCGGGCTTGACTGTCGAATATTCGAAGTTCGCCCGCAATGGCAATGCGGAGCACCGCGAGGCCTGGTCCGCCGGCGCGGAAAGCAACGTGATCTTCCGCAACAACCTGCTCGAAGACATCATGGGGACCGGCTTCATCGCCATCGTCAACGCGAACGGCGACGCTGCGAACTGGGATATCTACGGCAACATCTTCTACTGGACCGGGAAGTACACCGACGGCATCATCAATACCGGTGTCATCATGAACCGGTACGACGGCGCCGGTGGCGTGATCAACGTTCGTGCCGTCAACTGGCACATCTACAACAACATCATCGCCAACATCCGCGGCGGTTCGTTCACCGCCCAGATCGCGCCCGAAGGCCCGTTGGGCACCTATGTGGTCGAGAACAACATCTGGTACAACAATGTCGCCGACGCAGGTAGTTCCGGCGGTTCTCTCGTGGACTACAACTGGTACTTCGCAAACGGCTCGAATGGCAAGTCGGGCGCGAACGACCTGGTCGGCACCGCAAGCCCCTTCGTCGATGCCACTCCTTGGATCAGCGGCAACTGGGCCCTGAAGGCGCCGCTGCCGGGCGTGGCCCTTGCTGCGCCCTACAACGTCGATCTGAGCGGGGCGACCCGCGGCGCCGATGGGGTCTGGGACCGCGGTGCGATGGAGTATTCCTCGACCGCCGTCACGTTGACTGCACCGACGAATCTGATCGTCAAGTAACCGGCTGGCCCGTGGGGCCTTCCACGTCGCCCTGCATGGAGGCCGTCAACACGGTTTTCAGCAGGGCGTCGTTCTTGAAGGCAGGGTAGTTGGAGACCGCCAGCGTGGGCAGCAGGCGCCGCGACAACTCGGCGCCGCTTTCCAGCTTCACGGTCTCGTAGCCCAGCGCGGCATGGAACGCCTCGACCCTGGCTTCGTCGAGCGGCAGGCGGAACGGGTGGTTCGTTCGATCGTTGAGGCCGAACGTGTCGTCGATGCCGCTGATCTTGAAGTCGTAGGCCAGTCGGCTCTCAGATGCCAGCGACCGCTTGAGCATCTTCAGGAAAGCAGTGAACGACGCCTCGTTGACGTACGGCGTCACGCCTTCCATCATCACCAGCGTCCGCTCCGCGGGCCCGGCGTCCAGCCAGGCCCGCAACGCAGGCCAGCTCGTCTCGTTCAAGTCGATCGGCAGGTAGTCCACGTGCTCGGCCTGGAACTGCCGCCGCGCGATGTGCTGCTTGGCGGCGATGGCCGATGCCTGGTCGCATTCGAGCACACGCACGTTGTTGGCGGCGAGCAAGGCTGCGAAACGATAGGCGCGCGTGTCGCTGCCGCAGCCGACGTTGACGATGCGCGTGAACCCGTCGCGGATGGCCTCGACGAAGCAGTCGTCGTAGTGCTTGGTGCGCGCCACCAGGTAGTAGTAGAACGGGTCGGTGCGCAGGTGGTTCAGCAGGACGCCTCCACGCCAGAGACAGGTCCAGCGCTGAGACAGCGACAGGAACTTCCATACCAGCGCGTCCGGGTTCTTCAGCTCGCCTGATTCGCGGCGCGACTGGATGTAGCGCAGTTGCCCGACCTTCATCATCAGGCTCAGATCCGGCAGGACGGCGGCGGGGTTGTCGTGCGTCGTGTTCATCTTTCAAGCTCGCTTCATTCGTTGATGCAGCAGGAGGCGAGTCAGGCTGCGGGTTCGAACATCCTGACGGTCGCCCGCCGCGCGATGCACCAGCGCAGCACGGCGGTCCATTTGCGCACCGACCCCGAGCGCCCGATGGCCGACGGGCGGAAGAGGTCGCGCAGGCCGGCGATGCCCAGCAGGCCGAGCCGCACGGCGGCGACCACCAGCATCGCCGCGCGGTAGAGCTGACCGTAGACCTGGCCGTGCGTCTTCGCGAAGTAGCGGAAGATCGACTCTCGCATGAGCACCACCGCGAAATCGCTCGGAGCTTCCTTCGAGCAGCCGCCGCCGTGATGCACGATCGTCGCGTCCGGCAGGTAGTAGTTGCGCATCCCGATGGCCTGCACCTTGTGGCAGAGGTCGATGTCCTCGGCGTACATGAAGAAGTCGCTGCTGAAGCCGCCGACCTTCTCGAAGACCTCGCGTCGCATCATGATGCAGGCTCCGGCGATGCCGTCGACGATTTTCGCGCCTCCATCCCGCGCATACAGGGCGCCGGTGCCCCAGACCGGCGCAGCGGGCCACTTCTCGCGCAGCCATTCGGTGTCGAGCATCTGGTTGGTGATGGTCGGAAATGCCTGGACGCAACTGGTCTGCAGGCTGCCGTCGGAATTGAGCAGCCGGCAACCGACGGCGCCGGCGTCGGGCAGGCGCAGCAGCGCCGCATGCAGGTCGTTGATCGCCGTACCGAGGACTTCGGTGTCCGGATTCAGGAAGAGGATCGCCTCGCCCCGCGCCTGCTTGCAGGCCTCGTTGTTGGACAGTCCGAAGCCGACGTTGCGGCGCCCCTGGATGAAGTGCACGGACGGATAGGTGCCGGCCACCATCGCCTGCGAACCGTCGAACGAAGCAGCGTCGATGACGATGATCTCGTAGGCGATGCCGTGCGTCTGCTTGATCACCGAGGCGATGCAGGCACGCAGATAGTCGACCGAGTTCCAGTTGACGATGACGATGGAGAGGTCCATGGATGTGCTCCACGGTCACCGGCGAATGAACGCTCGATGCCAGAGTTCGAGGGAGACGAGCAGGTAGATGTGCCGCCGGTATTGCTGGCGTCCTTCGCGGTCGTCGCGCAGCATCTGGGCGATCCGCGCCTGGTCGAAGTATTGGCGCATCCCCGAGTCCGGGCCGAGCAGGCACTCTTCGACGAACGGCCGCATGCTCGTGCGCAGCCAGTGCTCGACCGGATTGGCGAAGCCCTTCTTGCGCCGATGCACGAGTTCCTTGGGCAGCCATTTCTCGGCGGCTCGCTTGTGCAGGTATTTGCCGGACAGCCCCTTGAGCTTCAGGTCCGGCGCGAGACTCTCGACGAATTCGACGAGGCGCTTGTCCAGGAAGGGCACGCGCACCTCGATGGAGTTGGCCATCGATGTCTTGTCGCCAACCATCAGCAGATCGTCCGGCAGATTGCTGCGGGTGTCGACGTAGAGGATCTGCGTGAGCGGATCCAGGTCGGCGACGTCCTTCTGCAGATGTGCCAGCGCATGGCGCGATCCGTAGGGATCTGCGGCGTGCAGGCGCGCCAGTTCGCCCTGGAACAGGCTGGACTTCATATCGGCGCTGAAGAACGAATAGATCTTGGCCAGGCGTGTCAGCATGTCGCGTTCCGACAGCGAGGACACACCGCGCTTCAGGCGCTCCATGCGGCCCGGAATACGCGCGGCCAGGGCCTCGATCGAAGAGGTCAGCGGCCCGGGCAGTCGGCTGTACGCACCGGAGATCCGCGCACCGAGGTGACGGCCATAGCCGGCCCAGGGCTCGTCGGCGCCTTGCCCCGTGAGGGCCACCTTGATGTGCTTGGCGGCGATGTTGGACACGAAGTAGAAGGCCGCCGCCGTCTCGTTGCCGACCGGCTCCTCGATGTCGGACATGTAGCGTTCGAAGTGCTTGCGATAGTCGTCGGGGCCCAGCATCTCGAAGGAATGCTCGGCGCCGAAGCTCTGCGCCAGCGCGCGCGCGTCGTCGACTTCGTTGGTGGCCTCGCCGCCGTCGAACCCGATCGTGAAGGTCTGCACCCGCGTGCGCAGGTGCTCCGTCATCATCGCCAGCAACATCCCGGAGTCGATTCCGGAGCTGAGGAACAGCCCGAGCGGCACGTCGCTGCGCAGTTGCAGCTTGACGGCGTCCTGCAGCAGCGCGCTGTACTCCTCGAGCAGCTCGTCCTCCGTGCCGATCGTGCGGGTGACGGGGAGGGTGTTCCAGAAACGCCGTATCTCGGTGCCCACGCTCGAGACGGTCATGGAGTGCCCGGGCGGCAGCTTCATGATCCGGCTGAACAGAGTCTTCGGCGAGGGGACATAGCGGAAGGTGAACAGGCTGCCCAGCGACTCCAGATCGACCTCGCGCGGCGCCTGCGGATGCACGAGCAGCGCTTTGATCTCGGAGGCGAAGACCAGGTCGGTGCCGAACAGGCCGTAGTACAGCGGCTTGATGCCCAGGTGGTCGCGAGCGATGAACAGCTTGCGCTGGCGCGTGTCCCAGAGCGCGAACGAGAACATGCCGTTGAAGTGATCGACGCAGGCCTCCCCCCAGCGCTCGTAAGCGTGCAGGATGACCTCCGTGTCCGACCGGCTGGAGAACTGGTGCCCCAGGCCCTCGAGCTCCTTGCGAAGCTCGATGAAGTTGTAGATCTCGCCGTTGAACACCACGTGCAGCGACCGACTGGCATTGGCCATGGGCTGGGCGCCGCCGTCCAGGTCGATGATGCTGAGCCGCCGGTGGCCCAGTCCCATCTCGCCGTCGAAAAAGTGGCCGCTGCCATCTGGCCCGCGGTGGGCGATGGCCGAATTCATGCGGTCGACCAGGCCCGGGTCGACCGGTTGGCCGGCCATGCTGAAGATGCCGCAGATCCCGCACATGGTTGATTCTCAGTCTCTGGTGCAATGAAGTTGGAGGAAGGCCTCGAAGCCGCGATTCACTTCGACGGCAGCCGGAATTGGCGCCGCATCTTCGCGCGCTGTTCGTTGCGCAGGTAGCGGACGACGTCCGCCGGCACGGCGAAGGCTTCCCGCCGCAGCATGCCGTACACGTAACGAAGCCAGGCGGCACCGCTTCCGACCAGGAACGGATGTTCGCGAACGCGATAGATGCAGCGCAACAGGTAGAACATCGGGTCGTAGCCGAGAGAGTAGAAGCGGCGTCCCTCGCAGACCTTGATGTTGATGGCGTTGCCGTAGGCGAATCCGGTCGGGCGGTGTTCGTATGCGGGGGCGGTCATCGCCTTGTCCACCTTCCAGCCCTTCATGCGCGACATGATCTCCGCCGTCGCGTCGATGCCGCCGAACTTCAGCGGCCGGTATCCGCCGATGGCCTCGAAGCACTCGCGCCGGAACAACTGCACCTTGCCGCCCACGCTGTCGGGCGTGGTGTCGTAGGTCTTGAAGTCGTCGACGAACTTCGTGTAGACGATGCCCCCGGAGATGCCGATCGCCGGATCCTCTTCGAACTTCGCCATGACCCGCTCGAAGTAGTCCGGCCCGAAGGACATGTCGGCGTCGATGTTGCCGATGTAGTCGTAGGCGGAGCCCCCGAGCCGTGCCAGGCCGTGATTGAAGGCGGCGACCTTGCGCGCGAAGTTGCGGTCGGCGTCGCGCGGCTTGCGGACGAGCTCGATGAAGCCGAAGCGGGCGGCGAAGCGCTCGACGACCGCGGCCGTGCCGTCGGTCGAGCCGTCGTCGACGATCACCCACTTGATGGGCAACACCGTCTGCGCGACCATGGATTCCAGCGTGCGCTCGATGAAGTCCTGCTCGTTGTGTGCTGGCGTGACGACGACGTAGGCCCTCATTGGACTTCCTCCGTGGCGTGGCGTGCGGCCGGGGCTGGCGCCTTCGGCTGCAGCAGGCGCCGCACGCGCTTGCGCGTGAGTTGCAGGCGGTGCAGCCAGTCGTAGTCGCCGTCGAGCTTGGCCTTGAACAAGGGGAGGTCGTCGGCGTCGTTGACCGGCAGCCGGCGCAGGAAGAGGGGGTCGGCATCGACCGAAGCGCGGCCGATGGACGTCGTCACGCCCGCCGAATAGCCCGCCGCGCGAAGCGCCGCGCCGAGGCGGCCGACGAACGCACGGTCTTCCTCCGGGAACCGGTACGGATACGAGAACAGGTCGATCGGGCGTCCGAGGATGTCCTCGATGGCTTTTCGGGAGCCTTCGAGTTCCTGCCGGACCGCGCCGTCGCCGAGCGTGGCGAGCTGGGGATGGGAGGCCGTGTGCGAGCCGAACTCCACGCCCTGCGCCGCGAGTTCGACGACCTCGCCGTTGGTCAGGCATTCCTCGCCGGTGATGAACTTTCCGCCGAGATGGTCGGTGGTGAGGAACACCGTGGCGGGCAGGCCCAGTTCGGCGAGGATGGGAAATGCGGCGGAATGGAAATCGCGCAAGCCGTCGTCGAAGGTCACGACGACCGGTGCGCGTTCATCGCCTGCCGATCCCGCGGCGCCGTCCGCGTCAGCCCGCATCGGCGACCGCTTCCAGCGCAGCGCGTCGCCGAGCGTCGTCACGCGATGATTGCCGGCGCGCAGGAACTCCATCTGCGCCCGGAACGCGGCGGGCGTGGTCACCGTGCGGAAGTACGGGTGCCGCTGGCTGTCCGTGCGCTCCGAGACCCCGTGGTACATGAGGATCTTGAGGTGGCGCGGCGAGCGCTCCCGCGCAAGGCGCGAGCGCAGGGGCGCGACCACGCCCAACGTGACAAGGCGATCGATGCGAACACCCGAAGTGGTGCGATCAGCCATTGACGAGCCTCCCGACGATGTCCATGTACTCGCTCTTCTTGCGAGACCAGCTGTGCTCGCCGGCGAACTCGAGCGCGCGCGCCGCGCGAGCGGCGTTCTGGGCCGGATTCGTGTAGGCCTCGAGCAGGGCGGCTGCCAGGTCCTCGACGCTGTCCGGCTCGAAGAAGCGCACCAGCGCGTCGGTGAAGTAGAAGCGGTCGACGCGGGTGGACGCGACGACCAGCGGCACGCGCAGCGACATGAATTCCAGCGTCTTGGTGCTGAAGGCATCGCCGCCGAAGGCGTCGTTGCGCTTGGGAACGACGCCGAGATCGGCGTTGGCCATCACCTTGGCGATCTCGCGGATCGGCAGCGGCGCACGCAGGAATACGCGGTCCTGCAGCCCCAGCTCGACGATCTGCGCGGCGAGCGCGTCCTTGGCCGGGCCTTCGCCGTAGATATGGAGTTCCATGCGTGGCGCCCTGGTCGCGATGTGGGACAGCGCAGCCACCGCCAGGTCCAGGCCCTGGTGCCAGCTCAACGTGCCTGGGTACATCACCACGAACCGGTCGTCGGCCGGACGATCACGCAGCGCGGGGTCGAAGATGCTGGCATCGGGGAAATTGATCATTGCCGAGCACTTGGCGGGACGGCTCGACCGCTCGGCGATCTTCTTCAGCCAAAGGTCGTTGGCGACGATGACATGGTTGGCGAAGCCGGCCGAGGCGCGCTCGACCAGCTTCAGGACGCTGAAGACGATCGATTGCTCGCTGACCTTGAACTTCGCAGCATAGAACTCCGGAACAATGTCGTGGATGTCCAGCACCAGCTTGGCACCGAGGATCTTGGGAATGATCGCCGCGAAGATCTCGAAGTCCGGAACGGAATGCACATGGATGATGTCGTACGGCGACTCGATGTGGCGGCGCGTGATCTCGAACATCGAGCGGAAGAAGAAGCGCAGCACGCGCGCCAGGTAGACCCACTTGTTGGGCTCGTTCTTCTGCCTCTCCTGGATCCGGAGCACCCGCACGCCGTTGATGCCGTCCTGCGAAGACTGGCCGGTCCGGCGCAGGACGATCGCATCGACCTGCGCGCCGTCGTTGGCCAGCGCCTCGGCGTAGCGCAGGACGCGGCCATCGTTCTCGTAGAACGTGTAGGCCAGCATGCAGGCGCGCAGCGGGCGGCCGGCCTTGGTTGAAACGACTTCCTGTGTGTCCATGGGGGCCTCGATCAGCGCAACTGGGGTTTGTCGAGATCGATCGGCCGGAAGTAGCGCCGCGACACGATGCGGCGCGCGGTTCCGACGAGCGAGCGCAACTTGTGTTCGAACGGGATGCGCAGCCAGTTCCTGAACAGGGAGAAGCCGGAGAACCTGGGCACCGGCAATCCCACCGCGGACATCATCAGGATGCGGCCCCAGATGGCGCCGCGCTTGAGCTGGAGCTCGCGTTGGGACAGGTGCAATACCTGCGGCCGAACCGGCTCGAGCGTGACGCGGCCGGCGGCGATCGCGGCCGCGACGATCCGTCGGCCGGCCTCCGTGCGCACCAGCAGCAGCGAGCGTCCTTCTTCACCAGGCAGGATCTCGCGGTACCACGGATCGCCGCACGACAGGTCCGCGAATTCGCTGGTGCCGTCGGGACACAGGTGGCAGCGGTAAGGACGGTACTTCTGCAGGAAGCCCCAGGCCTCCTGGTAGGTGGCGAGGTCGCGCCAGTCGGCCTGGTCGTGCAGCCGCACGGCGAAGGTGCCGGGCCACCCGCGTCCCCGGTAGCGCACTTCGGCGACGTCCTTCGGGTCGACGTCGAAGCGCTTGAGCAGGTCCAGCGTCCCCTGCGTGCTCGGCGTGCCGGCACAGAAGATGCCGATTGCCACGCCGACGTTGGCCGCGAGCTCGGGGCGCAGACGCTGGGCCTTGCGCAGGCCATGGATGTCGCAGGGCTTGCCCATGAACACGCAGGGGCCGTCGGCATCCTCGATCGCCTGCAGGCCATCGCAAGGCGACGCCGGCGCGTATTTCGAGCCGGTGGCGCCGAGCATCGCGGCGCGCGTGTCGCTGAACCTGGTCGCGTTCAGGTAGCGCGTCTGGTCGTCGCTGCCGACGTGCACGACACCGCGCATGCCTTGCTGCTCGACGCAGAAGAGCGCGAGCGCCGTGGCCAGGCCGCCGGAGGAACCGAAATGCCGCGTGTCTTCGTCGGTCGCATGCCCCTCCCAGACTTCGAGCACGGGCCCCCAGCTTTGGGCAAGCTCGGCGAAGGACGATCCGGAGAATGACGCGCTGTCGTGGTCGATGCCCAGGCCGGGGCAGACCTCGACGCAGTCGTTGCACGACGCGCAAGAGGACGTTTCACGCAGGACGGGGCGCAGGCCGTGCGCCGCGAAGTCGACCAGTTCCAGCAGGTTGTCCCTGCAGGCATAGACGCACGCCCCGCACCCGTTGCACAGGTTCCAGCGGGCGACATCGGTGGCGTTTCTGATTTGGATCATCTTGGTCGTTCTGGGGTGGCCGCGTCAGGCGACGTCGGCGAGCATGTTCAGGACGTCGGCGCGTACGCGCGGCATGGTCGTGCTCAGGTGAGTGCGAATGGATGCCCGCTTCGAGAACGCGTCGCCGACCATCGCGACGATCGCGTCGATGTCCAGGCGCCGCGGATCCGCGACGAGATGTCCGACGCCGATGCTTTCCAGCACGCCGGCGAACTTCTGGCTGTAGGCGACGGCCACGGCGGGGACGGATTGCGACAGCGCGGCGATGCAGGCGTGCATGCGGGAACCGACGAACAGGTCGCACTGGCCGATGAGGTACTTGATCTCGCCCTGGTCGTAGGAGCGCTCGACCCTGGACAGTTGTGTCGGGTACCGGCCCCTCAGCTTGTCGAAGATCGCGTTGATCGCGTGGATGTCGCTCTCGGCGGCGGATCCGAAGACGTGCGGCACGAGCAGGACGTCGGCCTGGTGGACGTCCACGAGCGCCACGATCAGGCGTTCGACGAGCTCGAGGTAGTCGCAGCGCAGCGCGAACCTGTTCTTGCCGTCGTAGCCGCCGATCGACAGCAGGCCGCTGACGTTGACGCCCACCAGCGGCCGCGGCGCCGGTGCCGCGGCGGTCGCATCCGGACCTGCGTCGCCCTGCGGCTTGCGCGGCTCGAGGACGAAGCCCATGTCGTATCCGAAGCGGAGCTTCGCGCGGCTCTTGCCCAGCTTCAGCACTTCGGCTGTGCCGTCCACGCCGTCGACCTCGCGCGAGTACACGATCTCCGAGTGGTCGATGATGTACCTGGCCACGCGCTTGGCGAAACCCGTCTTCATCGGCCCGATCGTCTGGGGCAGCAGTACCAGGGGCCGTCCGAGCGCGATGATCAGCAACTGCGGCAGCACCATGTACAGAAAGCGGGAGAGGCCGTAGATGTCGCTGAAGCTGTCCCCTCCCGAGATCGCCACTGCGACGTCCGCCTCGGCGAGCTGCTTGAGCCAGGCGTTGCTGGCGGCGATGCGGCGACGCAGCGAGCCGCCCGCCATGCGCCTCAGTGCGGCAAGCATCAGCAGCCAGACGATGTTGTTGGGCAGCCAGGGCTTCCACGAAAAGCGCAGGTTCACGAGCCCGATGGAGACGGTCTCGCCGTTGACAAGCGTCTCGGTCGCGTGGGCGGTGCGGCCGTAGTCGACGAAACGGATGTCGCAACCGGGGTAGCGGTTCAGCAGGATGGCCAGCGCGCCCATCGCGAGCGCGCCGATGCCGCGGTTGTCGCTGTCCAGCGTCGCTCCCAGAAGGAGGATCTTGGTCGGTTTCATGCCTGGGAGCCTCAGGTGTCGTAGGAAGGAAACGTGCGGGGCGGTCGGATCACGATCGCGCGCTCGGCGATTCGGCCTGCGGCGTTGCCCGGCGTCGGCTCGGCGGCGCTGGCCTTCAATGCCGCGGGAGAACCTGCCGCGGCAATCATGGCGAGCGTGAGATAGAGGAAGACGAACGACTGGTCGAAGTAGGCGACGGAGATGAACGTCGTCGCGTGCGCGAACAGCGACGCGCCCAATGCCCAGGCCAGGAACTGCTCGCCGTCGGTGCCGGCCGTCCTGATCGCTGCGCCGACGTAGCGGAAGGCCGTGACCAGCATCGCCATGAACAGAAACATCAGCAGGAAGCCACCGGTGACGCCCATGTGCAGGTATTGGTTGGTGATGTCCGCATGCTCGCTGTCGATGCCCGTGGCCATCCAGTGTCCCGTGCGATCGGTGCCGGCCAGCCACCATTCGTCGATGTGCTCCGAGGCGCTCTCGATCAGGCGCGCGCGGTACCAGCCGGTGCTTCCGCCAGCGATGTCGATGCGCGCGATGATGTAGTAGACGGGCGCCTGCATCGAGGCGGCCAGCGCGACGAGGCCGGCGAAGGACAGCCAGCGGACGGCCCGCATCCTCATGCGGATGCGCCAGGCCAGCAGCGAGATGATCGCGAACGCGCCGCTCGCCGCCGGGCCGCTCGAAGCCGAGGCGATGATCATCGACGCGCAGGCGACGACGCCGATCGTCGAGAGCAGGCGATTCGTTCTCCACATCGCGATGGCCAGCGGCGTGCAGACGGCACCGACCGTGCCGGCCAGGATGGCGTGGGCGAACGGGCCGCTGGCACGCAGGCGGCCTTCGCGGACCTGCGGCGCGTCGCCGACGCCACCGAGGACGGCGAAGGCGTTGTGCCCGGTCAGTTGCTCCAGGTGCATCTCGAGGGCGACGGGCGTCAGCAGCACGATGGCGATAGCACACAGGCGAAGGATGTCGTCGCGCGAAGTGCAGAACGTGCGCAGGAGGTAGTAGCTCGCGGCGGCGTTGAATGCGATGCCCGCGTTCGCCTTCAGCGCGGTGGCCGGATCCGCGCGAAAGACCACGCAGGCGATGGCCCAGAGGCACCACGCGATCATCAGCTTGTCCAGTCCGACGAGCCCGCCGGGGGCTCGCTCGTGGCGCACGGTGACGCGAACGAGGCCGGCGACCAGCAGGACACGAATCGAGAACAGGTTGAACGGGCCGACCTCGATGCCCTGTCCCAGCGTGAGGTAGAACGTGCCGAGCAACAGCGGCAACGGCGCCCAGCGCCGGGGAAGGACGAGTATCAGCAGGCCGGCCAGCAGCAGGATCGTCAGGCTGAGGCCGTTGAGCGGCGTCATGGCGTCGTCTGCGGGTGGGCGCGGCTTCCGGCAACGACCGTACCCGCGGTGCCGGGTTGAAGCGAGGGCCGGCCCTGGCCACCAGCCGGCGCAGGGCGCTTCGCGCCTTGGCCGAGGTGCGCGACGATCAGGTATTCCGCTGCCCACAAGCCCGTGAGCATTCCCAGCGTGGCGCGGTCGAAGCGGGCCCAGCGTCCGGTGACAACGCTACTGGCGCTGCCGAGGCGCAAGCCCGCCTGCTTCAACCAGCGGCGCACGAGGGCGGGCGACGTCGGGTGGATCCCGCTCTTGCCGAAGTCACCGAGGCCACGATAGGCCGGATGTCCGGCGAGGCGGCGCCACACCACCGTGGCATGCGCCAGGTTGGGAAAGCTGGCGACGAGGACACCGTCTTGCGACAACAGGGAGCCGAGTGCGCCGAGCAACGCCGCCGGATCGTCGAGGAGATGGATCAGGCCGGGCACCAGGACCACGTCGAACGATTCGCTCGCCAGGCGCGACGGCACGTCCGCGAGATCGCACGAGATGACGCGCACTCCCCGCTGCTCGGCCACGCGGCCGATGATCGCGTCCAGCGGCACGGCGGTCACCTCCAGGCCGCGCTGCACGAGCGCCTCCTCGGTGCTGCCCCAGCCGCATCCGATGGACAGCACGCGCCGGACTGACGGGGGGAACAGCGCGACCAGGTCGTCCCGCACCGGCTCGTAGTAGGACTTGATCCATCGCGTTCCGGGCAGCTTCGACTGGACGGGCAGCGACGCGGCCGTGGCGGCCGCCGAGGTGTCCATCTCGATCATGGCGCGGAATTGGGTCTGGACGATGGCCTCTTGGACCCCCGTCCGCCCGACGTACTTGTTGGTCAGGTGCTTGCAGGTGAACTGGTCGATCCGGGAGATGCACAGCAGCTTCTTGAAGCCGCACTGCGTATACGGGTCGGTCGCGGCCGACACGAGCATGTCGTACTTGCCCTCGTGCGGTGCGACGCTGAAGCCGCCCGAGGCGATGGCGCGCCGCAATTGATCCTGCGTCAGGATGTAGCACGCGCCATGCTCGTTCGTGAAATGGGCGAAGGTCTCGCCGGCGCGGCGGCGGACGGAATCGGCGGCCCAGTGATAGTGGTTGTGGATGGTCGAGTAGTAGAGGCGGTCGTCGGGGCCTTGCTCGGATCGCATGAAACCCGCGATCTCGTCGGGCTCGAGCACCGAGGTGGCCCAGAGGAATGCCTCGACGTTGGCTTCGGTGACCAGGGTGTCGTCCTCCGAATAGATGAACAGGTCGTAGTCGGCCGCGCGACGCTCGAAGATCGGCTTGTGCGCGAAAGGCAGCGACCAGGGGTTGCTGCTGGGCAGGCCGACGACGACCTCGATGTCCGCGGCGAGTCCGGCCTTGGGTGCATTCGACAGCACCACGACGTCGACCTCGTACGGCATCGCCGAATATTCGGCCAGCAGTTGATGCAGGTAGGCGTCGTTGCGACTTCCATAGCTTGCAATGGCGACGAGGATCTTCATGAGTCACTCCGGGCTGGATGGGGGCCCTTCAGGGCGGTGTTCCTGGCGGGCGTCGGGGCGCGATCGGTGGTCAACCGGGGTTGCCGCCGGGCTTCAGCCAGCGGAACTTCGCCGCGATAGGCTGCAGCGCGTTCGAGGCGGACGCGCCAATGAGGCGCCTGAACGCCAGGGCGCGCCATTCGCCGGTCTTGCGAATGCCGGGGTCCAGCCTGGCCGCGAGCGCGCACAGACGCTCCGAAAGCGCCCGGTGGCCGGCACTGAAGGCGAGGCTCGCCTGCCCCACGGCATCGCGGCTCAATCCCTGCATCAGGCTGCGATGCAGCATCGCGGCATTTGGCAGGACGCCGCCGCAACTGCCGAGGAACGCGTCGAACGCTGCCTCGCGCTGCAGCAGATCCTTCAGGTGGCTGTCTGCCTGATAGGTGCTCGACATGTTCGCGCCATGGCGGCGATAGACCGACTGGGCCGGCTTCAGCATGCCCACGCACCCGTGGGCGGCGATCCTGAGCCAGAGTTCCATGTCGGCGCTGTGCGGCAGGTCGGCGCGGTACGCCCCGATCTGCTTGACCAGTGCCGTCCGCACCACGGCGGTCGGCGTCGGCACGATGTCCCTCGCGAGCGTGTCGGCGCACAGCTGGATGAACGCGCCGCCATCCAGCACGAGCGACTGCGCGCCGGAAAAATCGACGGGGACGGTGATCGGCCCTCGAGTTCCGTTCGCATGCAGCATGACGGCGTTCCCGCAGCACATGCCCACGGCGGAATGGGCATCCATGAACGCCATTGCGCGCATCAATGCTCCGGGCAGAAGGCAGTCGTCGGCCGACAGCAGAAGCATGTAGTCGGAGCTGCACCAGTCGATGCCCTCGTTGTACGTACTGATGTGGCCCTTGTTGACGGCATGCCGCCGGTAGGTGATGCGGGCATCTTCGCCGACGAGCGCCCGCGCGACCTGCGGCGTCTCGTCCGGCGAGTGGTCGTCGATGATCAGGATGCGGCAGTTCGCAATGTCCTGTGCAAGAACGCTCTCGACGCACTCGCGCAGGTAGCGACCGTAGCGGTAGCAGGGAATGACGATGTCGATGGAGCTCATGTCACGTCGCCTTCGTGTTGGCGAGTGCGCCGCGGACGCAGCTCGACAGCTTCAGCAGGGGGGTCACGAACCTGGGCAGCGGCCGCACCTCCGACATCGCCGCGAGCCGGTAGGCGCTCTGCAGCGTCAATGCCAGGCACAGCACCGCGCCCAGCGCGAGCACGTAGCCAGCCGGCAGCAGGCGCGGCGCGGCGACCATCAAGGAGCAGGCTCCGACATAGACGGTGCCCAGGCGCATGTTCGAGCCGGTCCAGCTGAACCCCGTGAGGTATCTCACCACGGGAACGAGCATGACGGCATGGAAGATGTAGGAGGCGAAGAACGCGAAGCCGGCACCGGTCGCGCCGGCCCTAGAGACGAAGATCCACGTCAGCCAGACGTTGACGATCGTCCAGGCCAGTTCGGCTACGAAATAGATGACCTGCCGGCCGCTGGCGGCCACGATGAAGCCGATCGGCCAGGTGATCGTGCGCAGCGCCATGCCGAAGCAGATCCAGCGCAGCGGCTCGATTGCACCGTCGAATCTGGCGCTGTAGAGCAAGTGGACGACGATGGGCGCGAATGTCAGCGTGGCCATCACGCCCGGCCCCGCGAGCAGGATGCTGACGGTGGCCTGCTGGTTGACGAGCAGGTTTGCCGCCTTCTTGTCCTGGATGCAGCCCGCGAGGCGCGGATAGAAATCCGTGGACATCGACTGGAGCACGAATCCGACGTATAGCCCACCGATCGTCCAGGCCGCCTGGTAGAAGCCGGCGGCGGCGAAACCCGAGTCGCGCAGAATCATGATCCGCACGAGATAGGCCGAGACCTGCATCAGCAGGTCACCCGCCACGAAGGCGGCGCCCAGCTTGAACAAGGCGGCGCATTCGGCGGTGGTGTCCGCGAGGGTCGCGGTTGCCGGAGGCAGCTTGATCCGGCGGCTGAAGTACCAGCCTGCGATCGCCGAGATGGCGGCGCTGGCGATCAGCGAGGCGGCCAGGCCGCCCTCGCGCAGGAAGTACACCAGGGTGATGGTGCAGACCGTTCCCAGGAACGCGCCGAGAATCGCCAGCCGCGACAGGTCGGCGATGCGGCGCATGCCCTGGATCAGGGCCGTCTGGCCGCCTGCCACGACGCCGAAGAAGACCGCGAGCGACAGCAACGCGATGTCGGACCAGCGGTTGGGAGAGCCGAACGTGACCTCGGAGATGACGTGCGACGATGCCAGCACGGCCAGTGCGCCGAGGCAACCGGTGCCGACGGCGACGCGCTTGAGGATGAGCGAAGTGCGCGCGGTGCGGTTGTCGTCGCCGGTGGCCGCGGATTGCGCCATCTGCCGGACGCCGCTGGCGTTGACGCCCATCTGCGCGATGGTGCGGGCCAGGTCGACGATCGCCATGTAGGCGCCCATCAGGCCGAAGCTGGAGGGGCCCAGGAGGAGCGCCATCGCCTTCGTGCGCGCGATCCCGAAGACGACGTTCACGAGTGATGATGCGCCGATCAGCGCAGACGATTTCAGGATCGAGCGGTAGCTGTGGCCGTCGGCCTGTGCAGTCTTCGAGGAAGCGTCGCCGACGGCCAGGGAGGACGTCTGGCTCACCATGATGCGGTGCTCCGGTGGATCCGTTCCGCCCGGCGAGGCCGATTCCTCCGAGTCATCGCCGGCTTTCGCAATGGCGGCGCAGCCGGTCCGCGACGAATGCCTGCTCGTCTGCGGTCATGCCCACGAACAATGGGAGCAGCACGCAATGATCCTGGGCGCTCTCCGACGCATCGAGGCGGTGACGCAGTGGCGCAGCGGCATGCGCCTCCTCGCGATGCGCGCACATGATCCCGCGGCGCGTGCCGATGCCGTCGTCCAGCATCGCCTGCATGACCTCCCGCTGGTCGCAGCCTTGCGGGAGGCGCACGCAGAAGCTCTGCCAGTTCGTGCGCGCCCATTCCGGCACGGTGGGCAGGCCCAGGCCGTCGATGTCGGCGAGCAGGTCGAGGTAGCGGGCGCCGAGGATGCGGCGCTGCTCGATGCTGCCCGGCAGCCGCTTGAGCTGCTCGCGGCCGACGGCGGCCTGGATGTCCGTCATCCGATAGTTGTATCCGACGGTCGGATAGTTCTCGAAGATCACCTTGGGCGATTCGTGGCGCACATTGGCAGGCACGTTCATCGCGTGCTGGCGCAGGAGACGGTACTGCGCGTCCCAGGTCGCGTTTCGCGTCGTGATCATGCCGCCGTCGCCCGTGCTGACGACCTTGCGGGGATGGAACGAGAAGCAGGCGACGTCCGCGTGCGGCTTGCCGATCTTCTCCCACTCGCCGTCCCATATCACTTCGCTGCCTATCGCGCAGGCTGCGTCCTCGATGACGGAAATCCCATGGCGGCGGCCAATGGCGACGAGCGCGGCCAGGTCGCACGGCATGCCGATCTGGTGCACGCACAGGATCGCGCGGGTCTGCGGCGTGATCGCACGTTCCACCAGCAGCGGATCGATGTTGTAGGTGAGCGGATCGATGTCGACGAAGACCGGCGTCGCATCGCAATAGCGGATGCTGTTGGCCGTCGCGATGTAGGAATGGCTGACCGTGATCACCTCGTCGCCGCGCTTGACCCCGGCCACCAGCAGGGCAAGGTGCAGCGCGGTGGTGCAATTGGATACCGCGCAGGCGTGGGGCGCGCCGACGAATGCCGCGAACTCGGCTTCGAACGCCGCGACCTCCGGGCCCTGGGTGGTCCACCCGCTCAGGATCACGCGCCGCGCCGCTTCCGCCTCGGGTTCACCCATCAGGGGCTTGGCGATCGGGATCATGCGGACACCGCCAACGACTTGCTGTTCTGCCACCACGCGACGAGCCGAGCCAATCCTTCCTCGAGATCGACCGTCGATCGGAAACCGAGCATCCGCTCCGCCTTGCGGATGTCGGCCAGGCGGCGCGCGACGGGGTTGACGTTGCGTTCCGGGCCGTATTCGGGCTGCAGGTCCGATCCCATCACCTTCAGGAGCGCGGCCGCCAGGTCGTTCAGGCTGGTTTCGGTGCCGCTGGCGACGTTGAAGACCTCGTCCTCGCAGTCGGAGACCAGCGCAAGGACGTTGGCGCGCGCGATGTCGTCGATGTAGATGAAGTCCATCGTCTGGCGGCCATCGCCCAGGATCAGCGGCTGCTGCCCAGCGGCGATCCGATCCATCCAGCGGATCAGGACCTCGGTGTACTTGCCGTGCAGGTCCATGCGCGGGCCATAGACGTTGAAGTAGCGCAGTGCCACGTAAGGCAGGCCGTGCATCGAGTGGTACGAGCGCAGGAGTCCCTCGAGCATGACCTTGCTGGCCCCGTACCAGGTCTGGTTGTTGTAGGGGTGATGATCCTCGCTCGTGGGGAAGGTGTCGGCCATGCCGTAGATGGAGGCCGACGAGGCGGCGACGATCTTGCGGACGCCCGCGCGCTGGGCGGCGTCGACGACGTTGAAGGTGCCGTCGCACATCGTCTGCAGCGCTGCCCGCGGTTCTGCCGCGCAGGCGGTGATGCGCAGCGCGGCCATGTGCACGACCGCGTCCATGCCGGTCATCGCGCGCTTGACGGTCTCGGGATCGCAGATGTCGCCGTGCACGATGGCGACGCGGGGATCGTCCAGCGCGTGTTCGACATTGCCGAGCGTGCCGCGAACCATGTTGTCCAGGATCACGATTCGTTCGGGCGCGTACTTGCGCAGAAGGAGGTCGATCGTGGTGGAGCCGATGAGGCCTGCTCCGCCGGTGACCAGGATTCGAGCGCCGTCAATTTTCATGGGGAGAATTTCCGTTCTTGTTCAAGCGGGTCATCGCCGCGGACGGCATGATCGGTGGTTTCAGCGGGCGCCGGTGCAACGCAGGACGACGCCAACCGTCTTCGCCATGATCTTCAGGTCGAGCACGAGCGAGCAATGGCGGATATAGCGCAGGTCCATGCGCACCATCTCGCTGAAAGTCACGCGGCTGCGGCCGTCGACCTGCCAGAGGCCCGTGATGCCGGGTTTGGCGATCAGGATCCGGCGCAGGTGCCAGGGTTCGTAGTGTCCGGCCTCGTAGGGGATCGGTGGACGCGGCCCGACCATGCTCATGTCGCCCTTGAGGACGTTGAACAACTGGGGCAGTTCGTCGATGCTGGTCATCCGTATGAACTTGCCGATGCGCGTGACGCGGGGGTCGGCCTTCATCTTGTAGCTCGCGGTGCCACCCTCCGGCGCCGGTGCGCCGCTCCGGCCTGCCCGGATCAGGTTGGCCATGTACTCGCGATGGATTCGATCGTCGACGTCGACCACCATCGAGCGGAACTTGTAGAAGGTGAACGGCACGCCGCCCTTGCCCAGGCGCTGCTGGCGGAAGATGATCGGGCCGCGCGAGGTCAGGCCGACGATCAGCGCCACGACCAGCATCACAGGTCCGAACAGCAGCAGGGCGCTCAGCGCGCTGAGGAAGTCAAGTGAGCGCTTGAGCCGGTAGTTGCCGTGACGATCGACCGGCGCCGCCGGCGCCGTGAACAGCTGGAGCGCCTCGCCCGTCGTCGTGCTGCCGGCCAGGCTCTCGAACAGATGCTCGGGAAAGGTGGCAATGGCGGGCAGCACCGGCATGTCGGCGATCACGGGTGCCAGCTTGGCGACGAGTCCGCGCGCGCCCTCGGCATCGGTGTCGGGACAAAGGACGACGAGCGTGTCGGAGCTGACGTGGCCCAGGAAATCCGTCTCCCGCATGGAGCACTGCAGGATCCCGAGCAGCCGCTCGAAATGCAGCGTGTCTCCGCCGGCGGCCCCGTCGACGGCGAAACGGACGATCGACAGCGGCGAGCCGGAGCGTTCCGATCGTCGGGTTTCCCGATGGACCGCCTCGGCGAAATCATCGGAGCGCAGGACACTGTCGTGCCATTGCTCCGGATGCGGCGCGGGCGTTGCGCGTGCGCTGCCGTGTCGTTGCTTCGCCCTGCCGATGCTTGCCGGATGGCGTGCGTGGTAGCGCTCTTCATGCGGCTTGTAGACGCCGATGAATGCATTGGCCACGCCCGCCTCTGCAATGATCACGGGCGTGGAATCGCCTTCGTTGTTCATAGCGTTACCCCTCCGTCAGTGACAGCTCCCGCGATCGCCCATCGATGCGGCAACCCCTGACACGGCTTTCGTTCCTGGCGCTGCTGCTCTGCGCCTGTTTTTCTTTGTAACGAAGGGTGCCATGTTTGTGATGCTGTGCGCAATGCCCAAAATCCGCAGTCCCCCTAGGATTTGTGGCGCCCCCGTTTCGGGGGTACCGTCAAGAGGCTTCGCGTGCCAGACTGTTAGAAATTGAAAGTGAGCCTGGTGCTACACAGGCAGGCAGAGGGGGTACAGGTGAGCAACCCGTTGGTCGTCAAGGTGCGAAGGACCTGCCGCGTCGCGTGGCGGCGCCGTTGGCTTGCGCTCGCGGCGATGACGATCGTCGCAGTGTGCTCGGCCATCGGCATCTCGATGTTCCACGACCGCTATCAGGCGACTGCCCGCGTGTACGTCAACACCCAGACGGTGCTCAAGCCGCTGATGCAGAGCCTGACGTTCCAGCCGGACATCGACCAGCAAGTCAGCATGCTGGCCAGAACCCTCATCTCGCGGCCGAACGTCGAGAAGCTGGTCGCCGACCCGTCGCTCGAGCTCGATCGGGGCGATGCCGCGGAGCGTGATGGCGTCATCTCGAGGTTGATGGGCGACATCAAGGTGGTTCCGGCGGGCGCTGGCAATCTCTACGACGTCTCCTACCGCGGCACGAGTCCCGAGCGGGCGCGCCGTCTCGTTGCCGCGACCGTGGGCCTGTTCGTCGATTCGGGCGCCGGCGACAAGAAGCGCGACTCGCAGGAGGCGCGAACATTCATCGACGAGCAGATCCACAGCTACGAGGGCAAGCTCGTCGACGCCGAGAACCGCTTGAAGGATTTCAAGGTTCGCAATTTTGGCGTCACCGGCGTGTCCAACCAGGACTATTTCAGCCGGGTCTCCGCGTTGACGGAGGAGGTCAGCAAGTTGCGTGTCGACCTGAGCGCCGCCGAGCAGAGCCGGGATACCTATCGGCGCGAGTTGACCAGCGAAAACCCGCAGTTGCCGCTCGACCTCGCGTCCTTCGGCGCCGCGGCGCCAGGCAGCATGACGGCGCGGATCGACGAACAGCGCAAGACGCTCGACGAACTCCTGCGTCGCTACACGGACGAGCATCCCGACGTCGTGAATGCGCGACGCGTGCTCGCGCAACTCGAGGCCGAGGCGCAGCGCAGGAAGGTCGAGGAACAGGCGCTCGCCAGGAGCGGCCACGGCTCCAGCGCGGCGACCAGCCCGGTATATCAGAAGCTGCGGATTTCGATTGCCGAGGCCGAGGCGCTGGTGGCGTCGCTGCATTCGCAACTGGTGGCCAAGCAGGCTCTTCTGGAGCAGGTGCGAGCCGACGCCGGCCGCCAGCCGC
>FTIF01003600.1_pt2 | contig 23892 bp, 16 predicted proteins | sample 1658001 | NCBI WGS metagenome assembly FTIF01 (sample SAMEA3914789, study PRJEB12502) | metagenome | biome: forest; material: soil | place: Canada | collected 2011-07-03 | depth 0.3 m | reverse complement strand
GTACCGCTGGCCACCACCGGCCAGGCGTGCAGCTGCGCCGCGATGTCGCGCAACTCGGCCGGGCGATGCTGGCGCATCGGCCGGTTGCCGAAGCGCAGCTCGCACAGGCGCTGCGCCAGGCGCTTGGGCAGGGCTTCGGACAGCACGGTTTTCAGTTCCGCCGCCGGGCGTTCGCGCTGCTGCGCTTCGAGGTAATCGAGCGCATCGCCATCCGGTAGCAGGTTCAGGCGCAGTGCCGCGCCCGGCTGCCAGTACGAGGAAATCTGCAGAATGGCCGGCCCGCTGAGGCCGCGGTGGGTGATGAGGAAGCCGGCGCGGAAACTCTGGCTGTCCGTTTCGGCGATCACCGGCAGGGCCACGCCGCTGAGGTCGGCGTAGTCGTCCAGATGCTTGCCGCTCAGCGTCAGCGGCACCAGGCCCGCGCGCGTCGCCAGCACGCGGTGGCCGAATTGCCGCGCCAGCTCATAGCCGAAGCCGGTGGCGCCCATCTTGGGTATCGACAGGCCGCCGCTGGCCACCACCAGCGAGGCGCTGCGCATCTGGCCGCGCGCGGTGTCCAGCAGAAAGCCCTCGCCGTCGCGCCGCACCTGTTCCACGGCGCAGTCGGTCTCGATCTGCACCGCGGCTTCCGCGCATTCGTCCAGCAGCATCTTCACGATCAGCTTCGACGACTCGTCGCAGAACAGCTGGCCCAGCTCTTTCTCGTGCCAGGCGATGCCGTGGCGCTCGACCATGGCGATGAAATCCCACTGCGTGTAACGCGCCAGCGCCGACTTGCAGAAGTGCGGATTGGCCGAGAGGTAATCCTCCGGCCCGGCATGCAGGTTGGTGAAATTGCAGCGCCCGCCGCCGGACATGAGGATCTTCTTGCCGACGCGGTTGGCGTGCTCGATCAGCAGCACGCGCCGGCCGCGCTTGCCGGCCTCGATCGCGCACATCAGCCCGGCGGCGCCGCCGCCGATGATGATCAGGTCGTGATGCACGCGTTCGTCGCCGTCTTTCGCTGGCGTCTCAGTTGGCCGATACCAGCGGCAGCTCGATCGAGCTGGCCTGCGCCCCGGCGCGGTAGACGCGCTGCGTCGCCTTGCGGTAGTCCTCCGGCTTGGCGAAGAAGATGTTCGGCACGTAGGTCTGCGGATTGCGGTCGTACAGCGGGAACCAGCTCGACTGCACCTGCACCATCAGGCGATGCCCCGGCAGGAACACATGGTTGGCATTGGGCAGGGCGAAGCGGTAGCGCTGCACCTTGCCGGCGGGAATGGCCGAAGGATGCTCCAGGCTGTCGCGGTAGCGGCCGCGGAAGATGTCCATGCCGACGTTCAGCTCGTACCCGCCCAGCTCAGGCTGTGACGGCACCTCGTCCGGGTAGACGTCGATCAGCTTCACCACCCAGTCGCTGTCGGTGCCGCTGGTCGAGGCGTAGAGGTTTACTTCCGGCGCGCCGCCGATCTGCAGCGGCGCGGTCAGCGGCGCCGATACATAGGTCAGCACATCAGGGCGGCCGTCGACGAAGCGCTGGTCCGTCACCAGCCAGCGCTTCCAGGCATCGCCATCCTCGAAGCGCACCGGGCGCGGCAGATAGGGCACCGGCTTGGCCGGGTCGGAGACGTACTCGTCGTAGCTCGTTTCGGCCTTGGCGGGCGCTTCGAAGCCGAGCGCGAAGGACGGTTCGAGGTACAGCGTTTTCATCTTGCCGGCGCAGCCCTTGTCGCAGGACAGCGGCCAGGCTTGCAGCCGGCGCCAGGCATTGGTCCCGGTCTCGTAGGCAAATACCGGCGGCGTGTTGGCCTTGGGCGCGCCGTCCTTGAGGCGCTCGTCGAGGAAGGGCTGCATCACGTCGCGGCGGAACTGCAGGGCGGTGTCGCCCTCGAACTTGAGCGGGCCGAGGTTGCGGCCCTCGTAGTTCACGCCGCTGTGGCGCCAGGGGCCGAGCACCAGGAAGTTGCGGTCGTTGTTGGTGTCCTTCGGCTCGACCGCTTCATAGGTGTTGACGGCGCCGTACATGTCCTCCTGGTCCCAGATGCTCGCCACGTACATGGTCGGCACCTTCAGCGGTTGCGCCGCCAGCGCGACGTCCAGCGCCTGCCCCTGCCAGTAGGCGTCGTAGGCCGGGTGCTCGGACAGCTTCTTGAAGTAGGGCAGCTGGTCGATGCCGGTCTGGTGCGCGTAGTCGCCGTCCGAGCCGGCGGCGAGGAAGGCGGCGTAGTCGTCGTAGGCGCCGCGCGGCACCGCATCGCCCTTGCCCTTCACCGAGGTCTGGCCGTAGATGTAGTCGAGATTGGTCTGGCGGAAAGCGCCGTTGTGGAACCAGTCGTCGCCCTTCCAGCCGTCCACCATCGGGCTCATCGGCACCGCTGCCTTCAACGCCGGATGCGGATTGACCAGGGCCATCAGCACGGTGAAGCCCTCGTACGAGGAGCCGATCATGCCGACCTTGCCGTTGCTCTCCGGCGTGTTCTTCACCAGCCAGTCGATGGTGTCCCAGGCGTCGGTGGAGTGGTCCACCGTGCTGTCGTTGAGCGGCCCGCGCAGCGGCCGCGTCATCACGTAGTCGCCTTCCGAGCCGTACTTGCCGCGCACGTCCTGGAACACCCGGATATAGCCTTCGCCGATGAACACCTCATCGCCCTGCGGCATTGTCGCCAGCAGGTGCGGGCTTTCGTAGCGCGCGGTGCGCTTGGAGGCATCGTAAGGCGTTCGCGTCAGGATGATCGGCGCGCCGTGCGCGCCCTTGGGGATCATGATGACCGTGTACAGCTTGACCCCGTCGCGCATCGGGATCATCGCCTCGCGCTTGACGTAGTCGTAGCCCTCTTTCGAGGCTTCGAACTTCGGCAGGATGTCGGGGGCGAGGGAGGCGGTCTGGGCGAAGGCGGCGGTCAGCGGCAACAGGCCAAAGGCGGCAATCGCGGCCACCGGGCCGCGCAGGCGGAAGAGGGACATGGGCGGAGTTCCTGAAGAGATGCAGCATCCTAGGCGATCCGCCCGTCCCGGCGGAAGGGAATTCACCCCGGAGGGGGCGATCCTGCGCGCCGCCGCCCGGATGCATAAGATGGGCGCATGGAAGACTGGGTAAGGCGTTCCCTGGCGCGCTGGCCGAATGTGCCGGCACTGTTCGGCTGGCTCAAGCTCGACCGGCGCGGGCGCTGGCTGATCCAGGGCGAGCCGATCAGCCGGCCGCAGATCGTCGAGACCATCAACCGCAACTACGCCGCCGACGAGCAGGGCCGCTGGTATTTCCAGAACGGCCCGCAGCGCGGCTACATGGCGCTGGAATACGCGCCGCTGGTGCTGCGCGCCGAAGCTTCGGGTGAGACGCTGACGGCACACACCGAGGCCCGCGTCGGCAGCGTTTCGGCGGTCTACCTGGACGAGGAAGGCGCCCTCCTGCTGGATACAGACCTTGGCCCCGGTGTGCTCGATGCCGCCGACCTGGGCTGGGCCTTGCAGCGCCTCGAAGCGGATGCGGGGGAGGTCGGCGAGGCACAGCTGGCCGCAGCGCTAGCGCTGCCCTCGGGAAGCTTCACGCCGCTGTATCTGCGCATTGGCCCTGCGCGACTGTCCTTGCGGCGGCTGGATGCAGCGGAGGCGCCGGGGAAGCTCGGGTTCGTGCGCGAGCCGCAGCCCTAGCCACAATCCTGTGGTGCGATCTTGGGACGAACGCCGCTGACTTTTCGCCGCCACGGCGATACGCTGCCGTATTACCCGAATCCTTCCCCTATCCATGCCCGCCATCCTTGCGAAACATTCCGCGTGCCTGTTGTGCGCGCTGGCCGCTGTCATTGCCACAGTCCCCCATGCCGGCGAGACTGCAGCGGTGCCCGCCGCCGAAAATCCGGATGTCGTCCTGCAAACGGTGGCGGAGCAATCCGGCTATCTGAAGACCGGCCGCTCCGACGAAGTCGAGCGCCTGTGCCCGGCCTACGCCAGGATCTGGCCGCAGCAGGTGCGCTGCTTCGAGTTCGGCCGCTCGCCGGAAGGCCGGCCGATGCTGGCCATGGCGGTCAGCCGCAGCGGCGCCCTCACCGGCGAGGAAGCGGCCAAGCGCGGCATCCCGGTGCTGCTGCTGCAGGCCGGCATCCATTCCGGCGAGATCGACGGCAAGGACGCCGGCTTCCTGGCCCTGCGCGAACTGCTGGAGAAGAAGGTGCTGCCGCAGGCGCTGGAGCAGAGCGTCATCCTGTTCGTCCCGGTGTTCAATCTCGACGGCCACGAGCGTTTCGGCCACTGGAACCGGCCCAACCAGGTCGGCCCGGAGGAAATGGGCTGGCGCACCACCGCGCAGAACCTCAACCTCAACCGCGACTACATGAAGGCCGACGCGCCGGAGATGCAGGCCATGTTGCGCCTGCTCGACGCCTGGGACCCGATCATCTACACCGATCTCCACGTCACCGACGGCGCCAATTTCCAGCACGATGTCTCCATCACGGTGGAGCCGCTGTATTCGGGCGACAGCACGCTGCGCGAGGCCGGGCACGCCCTGCAGAAAGGCGTGATCGAGCGCCTCGCCGCCGCCGGTGCGCTGCCGCTGGATTTCTATCCCAGCTTCAAGCGCGACGACGATCCGTCTTCCGGCTTTGAAGTCGGCGTCGCCACGCCGCGCTTCTCCACCGGTTACTGGGGTTTGCGCAACCGCCTGGCCATGTTGGTGGAGACGCATTCCTGGAAGGACTATCCGACCCGCGTGCGCATCACCCACAACACCATCCTGGCGCTGGCCGAGCTGACCGCGAGCAAGGGGCCGGCCTGGCTCAAGCAGGCGCACCAGGCCGACCGTCGCGCCGCCGCGCTGGCCGGTGAGGAAGTGCCGCTGAATTTCGCCGCCGGCGACCACGTGCGCATGATCGACTTCAAGGGTTACGCCTATACGCGCGAGCCATCTGCCGTCTCCGGCGGGCTGGTCACCCGCTACGACACCAGCAAGCCCGAGATCTGGCATATACCACTGAAGGACACCGTCAAGCCGACGCTCACGGTGAAGGCACCGCAGGCCGGCTACATCGTGCCCGCCGCCTACGCCGAGCAGATCGGGCAGAAGCTGGCCCTGCACGACATCGCCTTCCGCAAGCTCGACACGGCGCTGCCCAAGTTTCCGGTCGAGACCTTCCGCGCCACCGAGGCCAAGTTCGACAAGCCGCCGTTCGAGGGCCGCACTTCTCCCCAGTTGAAGGGCGAATGGAAAGCCGAGCCGCGCGACGTGCCGGCCGGCTCCCTGTTCGTGCCCATCGCGCAGCCGGGTGCGCGCTTGCTGCTGGCGCTGCTGGAACCGCTGGCCTCGGATTCCTTCGCCGCCTGGGGCCTGTTCAACAGCGCCTTCGAGCAGAAGGAGTATATGGAGCCTTACGTCGCCGAGCAGGTCGGGCAGCAGATGCTGGCGAGCGATCCCAAGCTCGCCGCCGAATTCCGCCAAAGGCTCGACACCGACGAAGCCTTCGCCCACGACCCGCAGGCGCGGCTGGATTTCTTCTACCGCCGCTCGCCGTCCTGGGACGAGCGCCTCGATCTGTATCCGGTGTATCGCGCGGATCAGTCGCCGCCGGGATAAGCACGCAGAGCGCCGCCCAATGACGCAGCGGAAAATCCCCGCGCTCTACATGCGCGGTGGCACCAGCAAGGGTGTGTTCTTCCGCGCCGAAGACCTGCCCGCGGATGCGGCGCAGCGCGACGCCATCCTGCTGCGCGTCACCGGCAGCCCCGATCCCTACGACAAGCAGATCGACGGCATGGGCGGCGCCACTTCCAGCACTAGCAAGGTGGTGATCCTGCGGCGCTCGGATCATCCCGGCTGCGACGTGGACTACCTGTTCGGCGCCGTCTCCATCGACAGCGCGGTGATCGACTGGTCCGGCAGCTGCGGCAACCTGGCCGCCGCGGTCGGTCCGGCGGCGATCCACTGGGGCCTGCTCGAAGCGCCGCGCGAGGGCCTGGCCAAGGTGCGCATCTGGCAGGTCAACACCCGCTCGCACATCGTCGCGCGGGTGCCGATGCGGGACGGCGCCGTGCAGGAGGAGGGCGATTTCCTGCTCGATGGCGTCAGCTTCCCCGGCGCCGAAATCGAATTGCAGTTTCCCGATCCGGGCGGCGAGGGTGAAGCGTCCGTTTCCAGCGGCCTGTTCCCCACCGGCCGGACGTTCGACCTACTCGACATCCCCGGTGTCGGCAAGCTGGAGCTGACCCTGATCAACGCCGGCAATCCGGCGGTATTTGTCGATGCGGCCGCGCTGGGCTTGCGCGGCGACGAGTTGCAAGAACAGGTCAACGCCGACGCGGCCCTGCTGGCCCGCTGCGAAGCGGTGCGTGCGCATGCCGCCGTAGCGATGGGCCTGGCCGCCTCCGCACAGGAAGCAAGCACCAGGCGTCCTGCCACGCCCAAGCTCGCTTTCGTTGCGCCGCCGCGCGCTTATATCGCCGCCGACGGCAGGCCGGTTAGCGCGGACAGCATCGACCTCAATGCGCGCATCCTCTCCATGGGCCGCCTGCATCACGCGATGACCGGCACTGGCGCAGTGGCCCTGGCCGCCGCCGCCGCGATTCCCGGCACCGTGGTGCGGCGCTGCGCGCAGCCCGACGCAGAGGGCCGGCTGCGCTTCGGCCATCCCTCCGGAACCATGACCGTCGGCGCCGAAGCCGTGCTGCTGGATGGCCGCTGGACCGTGACCCGGGTCAGCATGAGCCGCAGTGCGCGGCGGCTGATGGAAGGGGTGGTGCTGATTCCTGCGATGGTGACGTAGCCGGATTACAGCCTGTCATTGCAGCGTTGCCGGCTTCATCTCCACATCGCTGTACCGGGCTGCACGGCTACTGCTTTCCGCCCAGGGCTTGCACGATGGCGCGGTCGGCTGCCGACAGGTCCGTCTCCGCCGCCGCCAGATACTTCTCCTGTGCTTCGGCCTTGCGCCCCAGCGCATCCAGCGCCCGGCCCCAGGCCAGTTGCAGGCTGCCCCAGCGCGGCGCGCGTACGGCTGCCGCGGCATAGAGCTTCAGTGCGTCGGCCGCGTTGCCTTGCTGCACCGGGGTACGCGCCGTCTCATCCGGCGCCTTGTTGGTGGCGAGCGCTTCCATCGCCGGCTCCAGGGGCTCCGGCGAGGTACAAGACGAAGCGGGCGAGGGTTCGTGCGCGCTGCCACCGTCTGTGGACGTTCATGTCGCACCGGCTCCGGCCAGCTTCTGGAAACGTGGGTTCTTGCGGATCGGGTCCCACATCGGGTCCTGCGCCAGCAGCGCCGAGGTGAGGCCGGCCGGCATCTGCAGCAGGCCCGGCAGCAGGGCGATGGCGGCGCCCGCCTGGCCGAGCTGGGCGTAGACCTGGGCCTGCACGGCCAGCGCCGTCGGCAGCTTGATGGCGTCGCCCGCGTTGAGTTCCACCCCGATGCGCGCCGCCTCCAGCGCCTCGTCGTTGCGGCCCAGTCCGGCATAGGCCAGGGCCAGGGTCTGGTGACCGATCAGCTCGACGTGCTCCATCACATCCGGGCTTTCGGACAGGGTGAGTGCCGCGCGCTCGAATGCGGCGCGCGCGCCAGCGGCATCACCCAGCCATTTCCTGGCATAGCCCAGGGCGACCAGGTTCTGCAGATCCTGAGCGGCAAGCGGTGCTCCTTCCCGAGGCAGCGAGTCCTCGATCATGGACGCCACCTTGCGGTAGTCGCGCCGGTACATCACCTGCTGGATGTTCACGAAGCCGGAGAGATCCTGCAGGCTGACGTGGGCGCGGGCCAGCAGCGCGTCGGCGGCATCGAGCCGGCCCTGGGCCTGCTCGATCATCGCCAGGCAGCCGAGGGTATTGGCCGCCTCGGGGCTGACCGCCAGGGCCTGGCCGAGATAGGCGCGCGCCTCGTCGAAGCGGCGCAGGTAGTTGAGGCCTTCGCAGCCCATCGGAGTGATCGTGCTGACGTCCTTGGGATTGCGCCGGATCAGTTCCGCGGAAACGGCGATGGCCTCGTCCCACTTGCCCATACGGCGCTGAACCAGGAACAGGCCTTCCATCGCGTCGCGGTCGTTCGGCAGCTTGGCCAGGGCCTGCTGGAAGTCGCGCATCGCTCCGCTGTAGTCGCGCTCGACGCGGTACAGGTAGTAGCCGTGGGCGAGCAGGGCTTCGCCGGAGTCCGGCTTCAGCCGCAGCGCCGTCTCCGCCGCTTCGCGGACCGCGCCGGCGGTATTGTGTGCGAGATCCCAGCCGTCGAAGTACAGCACGCTGCGCGCCAGAGCGACCTGGGCCCAGGCCAGGGCGAAATTCGGATCGCGCTGCACCGCTTCGCTGAAATACGCGAGCGCGCGCTCGTTGGCGCCGACCGAGTAGTCGGCGCCGATGGCGGCGCGGCCGCGCAGGTAGGCCTGATAGGCATCGGGGTCTGAAGTCGGCTTGGCCGCCACCGCTTCCTGCTCCGCGCCGCTCAGTTTCGTATTCAGCGCTTCCGCCACCGCCTGCGCCACTTCGCCCTCGACGCCGAACATGTCGTCAAGCTTGCGGTTGTAGCTCTCCGCCCACAGGTGGCGGTCGCCGTCGGCGTGGATCAGCTGCACGTTGATGTGCACCGCGTCACCGGCCCTCTGCACGCTGCCTTCCAGGATATTGGCCACACCCAGCTGCCTGGCGATCTCCGTCAGATTGCCGGGCTTGGCACCGTACTGCTGGGTCGAAGTGCGCGAGACCACGCGCAGCGCGCCCACCTTGGCCAGCTTGGTCAGGATCTCGTCCTGCATGCCGTCGGCGAAGAAGGCGTTGTCCGGATCGCGGCTGAGATTGGCGAAGGGCAGCACCGCGATGGACTTGTCGCCGCCGCTTGCCGCCGCCTGCGGTGCCGCTGCGATTTCTGCGTGCGGCCAGAGCAGCCGCGCCAGCAGCATAAGCACAGCCGCGCTGAGCGTGCCGATGATGGCGCGGTTGAGCTTGTGCCCGGTGGCCTGCGTCACCGAGACGTCCGGCGCCACCTCGTCGGTGCGCACGATGCCCTGCGGCGTCAGCTCATAGACCCACGACAGCACAAGCGCCACCGGAAATCCCGCCACGATGGCCAGCACGATGATCCGCTGCACCAGGGCCGACACCTCGAAGATCGGGAACACCTGCGTCACCACCTGTACCAGCAGCCAGCCGGCCACGGCATACATCGCCCCGACCTTGTAGACGTTGCGGCGCTTGAGCTCGGAGAAGAAGGAGGGTCTGGTGCTCATGGCTCAATCGCAGACGTAGTCACCCGGGGCGACGCGGCGGCAATTATCCGGCGCACCGTACTGGTCCCACAGTCCCGCCAGGCCGGTCCTGCGCGCGAACTCGGCGAACTGCGGCAGTCTGCGCGCGGCGTCGCCGCTGGGCGACCACAGGCGCGGGTAGAACAGCGCATCGTTCCGGGTCGGCCCTTCCTGCGCTACCGCCAGCGCTCGCGCCGGCTCGCCGAGCATCAGCAACGCCCAGGGCGCGCCTCCGGAGGTGACGCGCGGCTTGCTGCCCAGATAGGCATCGACCGCCGCCAGGGCCGAGGTGCGCGCGTCCTTGTCGCCGTAGATGCCGGCCGCTACCAGGCGGCTGGCATTATCCGGGAAGCCGGTGAACAAGACCTGCACGCCTTGCGACAGGTCGTCGATGGCCTGCTGGCTGTGCCCGTCGGCATGCTCCGCTAGCGCGAGCCCGTACTTGCCGAACACCAGTCCGCCGTCGACCGCCTGCTGCAGCATCCGCCGCGCCTGCTCGCGTTCGCCGACATTGAGGTATTCGGTGCCGCGCCAGAGCAGCGCGACGGGCAGCAGCGGATCGATGGCCAGGACCTGGTCGAGGCGCGCGGTTCCCTGTTTGCGATAGCCGGCAATGGTCAGCTGCGCGGCCAGCCAGAAATTCGCCGTGGCGTCGTCGGGGTCGAGCGCGACCGCCTGCTCCAGCTCACGCCGCGCTTCGATCCGCTGCCAGCGCTGCCCGTAAACCAAGCCGAGCGCCGCATGCGGCTCGGCCAGCGTCGGGTCGAGTTCCAGCGCGATCTGCGCCTCGTGCTCGGCGCTGGCGTCGGCTTCGATGCGGTCCATGGGGGTGACCGAGGTCGAGATCGCGTACACCGCCGCCAGCCTTGCATGGGCCCGGGCGTATTTCGGGTCCAGCCGGACCGCTTCCTGCAGGGCGGCGATGGCCTCGGGAAAATGCGCGCCGTCGCGGTGGTTGAAGATGGTGGTCGCGCGCAGGTACAGCGCATAGGCCTCCGGATTGCCGGTCGCCACCGGCACCAGCCGCTGCTGCTGGCCGCCTTCGAGGATCGCCTGCAGCTGCCCGGTGATGGCGCGCGCGATATGCTCCTGCAGGTCGAAGACATCGGTCAGGTCGCCGTCGTAAGTCTCCGACCACAAGTGATAGCCGTCGGCGACCTGGATCAGCTGCGCCGTGATCCGCACCCGGTTGCCCTGCTTGCGCACCGAGCCTTCGAGGACGTTGGCCACCGCCAGGGCCTGCCCGATGCTGCGCAGATCCTCGTTCCTGCCCTTGAACGAGAACGAGGAGGTGCGGCCGGCGACCTTGAGGTCCTTCACCTTGGCCAGCGCATTGAGCAGTTCCTCGGCCATGCCGTCGGAGAAATATTCCTGGTCGTGCGCCGGGCTCAGGTCGGTGAACGGCAGCACGGCGATGGATTTCGCCGGGATCGCCGGCGTAGCAGCGGGTTCCGCCTGCTTGCGCGGCAGCAAGGTGTTGGCGAGCAGCAGCACCACGGCCAGTCCAAGCACCGCGATGATGGCGCGATCGAGCTTCTTGCCGGTCTGCGGCGTGATCGACACGCTGCGCTCGATCTCGCTTTCGCGCTTGATGCCCTGCGGCGTCCATTCGTAGAACCAGGAGAACAGCAGGGCGAACGGGAAGCCGGTCACCGCCGCGACCACGATCCAGCGCACCACCCGTTCCTCGATATGGAAGAACGGCAGCACCTGTGTCGCCACCTGCACCAGCAGCCAGGCCGCACCGGCGTAGAACACCGCGGCGCGATGCACGTTGCGCCGCTGCAGCTCGGCGAAGAAGGAAGGCTTGGCGCTCATGGCGTCGGCTTGTCCGGCGTCGCCGCTGCGCCAGCCGCGATCAGCTTCTGGAAGCGCGGATCGTCGCGCAGCGGATCCCACATCGGATCGAGCTTCAGCCGCGCCGGGACGCTGGCGCCATAAGTGCCCTGCAAGGCCTGCAACGTTGCCATGGCGCCATCGCGGTCGCCGGCCCAGGCCTGGATCTGCGCTTGCGATTCCACCACCCGGGCGAGCCAGATGTGATCGTCAAGGTACAAGTCCGTGGCATGCCGGGCCTGCTCGACCGCCCTGCGCATCTCGCCGGTGCCGGCATAGCCGACCGCCAGCAGCATCGGCAGCAGCGTGTCGTCGACATGATCGGCGCCATCCGGGCCGACATCATGGATCAGCTGCGCGAAGGTGGCATGCGCATCCGCGTCGTGGCCGGCACGCAGCTGGGCGATGCCCAGATCGCGCCGCAGCAGCGGACCAAAGCCTTCCAGTTCGTCTTGCGGCCGCGCCAGTACCGGCGCGCTCTCGGCGATGGCCTGGTCGTAGCGGTGCTCGAGCAGGCGCTGTTCGATGCGGATGAAAGAGAGCAGGGGATCCTCGCCGGCCGCCGGCTTCTCGCCCAGCAGCTTCGCGGCATCCTCGATGCGGCCTTCCTGCTGCCGCCCCAGGATCTTGTACATGCGGGTCAGCGCATCGTTCGGCGTCAACGCCAGTGCGCGATCCAGCCACATCTGCGCTTCATCCCAGCGCCGCATGCCCAGCAGTGTCTCGCCGCCGATCGAGGCGAACAGCTGCGCATTGTGTGGGTCGAGCTCGGCCGCTTTCTCCAGGTGCGCCAGGGCCTGCTCGAAATGCCCCTCGCGGCGCTCGTCCCAGCCGAGCATGGAGAGGATGCCGACATCGTTCGGTGCCAATGCGAGTGCGGCTTCCAGCTCGGATCGCGCCGCTGGAAAATCGCGCTTGATGCGATACAGGTAGGCGCCCTGTGCCTGCCGCGCCAGCGGCAGGTCGGCCTGCAGGTGGATCGCGGTTTCGGCGGTGGTCCGGACCAGCTCCGGCGTGTAGGTCTGCTGCTCGATGCCGTTGAAGTAGAGGTAGCCGGCGGCGATCGACTGCTCGGCCCAGGCCTGGGCGAATTGCGGATCGATCCTGACGGCTTCCGCCATCATGGTGGCCAGCCGCTTGTAGCCGGCAATGCTCTGGTCGTCGGCAAAGGCCGCGCGCCCGCGCAGGTAGAGGTCATAGGCTTGCGGGTTGCCGGTCAGCTTCAGGTCCAGCGCCTGCTGCTCGGCGCCGCTGAGCCTGGCCTTGAGCTGCGCCGCAATGGCGCCCGCCACTTCGCCTTCGACGCCGAAGATGTCGTCCAGCTTGCGGTCGTAGGTTTCGGCCCACAGGTGGTCGTCGGTGGCGGCGCGGATCAGCTGCACATTGACATGCACCGCGTCGCCCACCTTCTGCACACTGCCTTCGAGAATATTGGCCACACCCAGCGCGCGGGCGATCTGCGGCAGATTGTCCGGGCTGCTGGCGTAGTGCGCGGTGGAAGTGCGCGAGATCACTTTCAGCGCGCCGATCTTGGCCAGCTTGGTCAGGATCTCGTCCTGGATGCCGGAAGCGAAGTAGGCATTGGCCTTGTCGTCCGACAGGTTCTCGAACGGCAGCACGGCTATGGACTTGTCGCCGCCCGCTGCGGACGGCGTCGTAGCCGCCGCATGCGGCCAGAACAGCTTGCCCAGCAGCACCACCACCGCCAGGCTCAACACGCCGATGATGGCGCGGTTCAGTTTCTGTCCGGTGTGGCGGGTGATCGAAGCGTCCGGCGCCACCTCGTCGGTCTTGACGATGCCCTGCGGCGTCAGCTCGTAGACCCACGACAGCACCAGCGCCACCGGGAAACCGGCCACGATCACCAGCACGATGAGCTGCTGCACCTGCTCGCTGACATGGAACACCGGAAACACCTGCGTCACCACCTGCACCAGCAGCCAGCCGGCCACGGCGTACATCGCCCCGACCTTGTAGACGTTGCGGCGCTGCAGCTCAGAGAAGAAGGAGGGCTTTGCGCTCATGGTGAGCCGCCGCCGGTGACAAGCTTCTGGAAACGCGGATCGCCGCGCAGCGGGTCCCACACCGGATCGAGCTTCAGGCGCTGTGGCGAAACCACCTGACCGGCGGAGATCGACAACAGCCGCTCGAGCAGGGGCAGGGCCATATCCGGCTTGCCGGCCTGCGCCGCGATCTGGGCCTCGCCCACCAGGAAATTGCTGCCGCCATAAGAGTCCTTCTCGTAGGGCACCAGTTCAACGGCGCCCCTGGCCGCGTCCAGGGCCAGATCCGGGTGGCCCAGGCACAGCTCCGCCCAGCTGAGCCAGCCCAGGCCGTCGGCTTTCCGCTTGCCTTGTGTGAGCCTGGACTGCAAAGCGTCCTTGAGTTGCGCGCATTCCAGCATGAATTCGCGCTGACGGCCGGAGAGCACGGCCAGCGCGGCGCGGGCGGCGGACCGTTGAAGGCGCTGCCCGTCGGTTTCGAGCGGCAGGGCATCCCAGGCCTTCAAGACATCGCTGTATCTGCGCTCGATCACATCCGCATACAGGGGAGGGTCCATCACGTTGAGCACATCGCCGCCCACGCCATTGGTGGTCATGATCTGGTTCTGCGGCGTGTTGGCGTAGGCGGCGCGCGCACCGGCCAGGTCGCCGTGGCCGAGCAGCCGCACCAGGAACAGGTTGGTGGCTGCATTGTTGTCGTTGGGATCCAGTGCCAGCGCGCGCTTCAAAATGGCCTCGGCATCGTCGTAGCGGCGTACCAACAGCAAGGTCTCGCCGTAATCGCCGAGCACCTGGGTGCTGCGCGGCGCGACGGTGAGCGCCTGTTCCATGGAGGCCAGCGCCTGCGCCCATTGGTTGGTGCGACGCTGGATCCGCGCCAGGGACAAAAGCTCCGCTTCGCTCCCGGGCGCCAGCGCTAGGGCCTGCTCGAACTGCGTACGCGCCTGCTCGTAATCGAGCAGCCCATAGTAGTCATAGTAGCCAAGCGCCAGGCGCGCCTCCGGCAGGTTCGGCGCCAGCGCCAGCGCGCGCTGCGCCTCCGCCTGGGCCTCCACCAGCGCCGCCGCATCCACAACCCCCGTCTCCCAGCGCTGCAGCAGCAGGCAGAAGGCCAGCTGCGCATGGGCCAGGGCGAAGGCCGGATCGAGCGCCAGCGCTTGGCGGTAGGCGTCGGCCGCGCGCGGGAAATGGATTTTCGCCAGCTCACCCCAGTCTTGCGCCTGGTGGAGTTCGTATTCGCCCTTGAGGAAGGCGTCGTAGGCCGCCGCATTGTGCGTCGGCACTTGCGCCAGCGCCTTGCTTTCACCGGCGGTGAGGTGCGCCTTGAGGGCCTCGGCGATGTCCTGCGACACCTCGCTTTCCACCGCGAACACATCCTTCAGGTCGCGGTCGTAGGTGCTGGCCCACAGGTGCGCGTCGGCCGCCGCGTCGATCAGCTGCACGTTGACCCGCACCTTGTCGCCGGCCCTCTGCACGCTGCCTTCCAGTACGCGGCCCACGCCCAGCTCCGCCGCTACTGTCCTGAGATTGTCCGGATGGCTCTTGTACTTCTCGGTGGAGGTGCGCGAGATCACTTTGAGATCGCCGATGCCGGCCAGCCGGGTCAGGATTTCGTCCTGGATGCCTTCGGCGAAGTAGGTGTTGGCCTTGTCGTCGGACAGGTTGTCGAACGGCAGTACCGCGATGGACTTGTCCGCCGAGACCGAGCCTGTCGGTCTGGCGCCCGCGACCCAGCCCAGGCGTTCCGCCATGAAGTAGGCGACCGCCATCATCAGCAGCAGCCCGAGTATGTAATTGAGCCTGCGGCCCATGCCGCGGCGCTGCAGCTCCACTGCTGGAGCTTCGGCAGAGGTGGGCGCATCGCCGGTGCGCACGATGCCCTGCGGCGTCAGGTCGAACAGCCAGGCCAGCACCAGGGCCACCGGAAAGCCGGCCATGACGATCAGCACCAGGATGCGCTGTCCCAGTGCCGAAACATCGAATACCGGGAGCACCTGCGTGACGATCTGCACCAGCAGCCAGCCGGCCACGGCATACATCGCGCCGACCTTGTAGACGTTGCGGCGCTGCAGCTCGGCGAAGAAGGACGGCTTGGGCGTGGTCATGGCTTTGCCGCCGCCGGAGTGCTCAACAGCTTCTGCACGCGGGGATCGTCGCGGATCGGATCGAACAGGGGCTCGTAGCGCAGCTGGCCGAGAGTGAGACCCGCCGGAATTTGCAGCAGGTGCGGCAACGCGGCGATGGCAGCTTCGTGCTCACCGACCTGCGCCTGCACCATCGCCAAGGCAACCTCCGCGTCGGCATGAGTCACCGCATCATCGCGATAAGCTTCGACCGCTTGCGCCGCGGTATCGAGCGCCGCCTGCCTGTCGCCCAGACCGGCCTGCGCGCGAGCCAGGAATTCGAGCGAACGTGCCTCGTCGATGCGGACCAGGCTGTCGGGTGTCGGCTTGATGCTGCGGACGATGCGGGAGAACGTGGCCCTTGCCTCGGCGGCATGACCGGTTTGCCGCTGCGCCTCGCCGAGAACGCAGGCCACCCACAGGGAGTGATCCAGCGGCAGCGGCCCTTCGCCGGGCGGCAGGGAGTCCTGGGCGAAGGCGGCCGCGCGATCCCATCGCCGCTCCCAGGTCAGCTGTATCAGCAGTGGGTCCATCAGGAAATCGGAGGAGGAATAGTGCTGCGGCAGGTGCGCCACCCAAACCGCGGCCGCATCGAGCCGGCCATCGAGCTGCTCGATGGAGGCGCGCGTCGAGAACATGCTCAGGCTGTCAGGCTCGATCTCCGAGGCACGTTCCAGAATTTGCCGGGCTTCGCCGTAGCGGCGCAGATAGCCGAACAGCTCGAAGGCATTGCCCAGCAGGGTCATCATGTTGCGCGGATCGAGCGACATCGCGGCCTGGGCGTGGGCGACAGCGTCGTCCCAGCGGCCGAGCCGGCGCTCCAGTGCGGCCATCGCCGCCAGCACCTCGGCGTCGTTCGGCAGCCGCTGTTGCGCGGCCTGGAAATCCTGCAATGCGGCGGGATAGTCGCGCAGCACCCGGTAGCGGTAGAAGCCTCGCGCCAGCACCGCCTCGCCCAGCTCCGGCTGCAATTGCAGCGCGCTGTCGGCGGACTGCTTCAGCAGCGCCGGCGTGACTTTTTCGGCGGCGTCGCCGTTGAAATAAATGAAACTGCCGACGATCGCCATATGCGCGAAGGCGAGTGCGAAGTGCGGGTCCAGCCGCGTCGCCTCCTCGTAGGCGTCGAGCGCGCGCAGGCGGCTGGGCATGTCGTAGCTGCCGGTCTCGATGGCGCGACCGCGCGTGTAGGCCTCGTAGGCGGCGGGATTGTCGGTGGGTTTGGCGGCGATCGCCTGCTGCTCGGCGCCGCTGAGGCGGGCATTGAGCGCCTCCGCCACTGTCTGCGCCACTTCACCCTCGACCCCGAATACATCGTCGAGCTTGCGGTTGTAGCTCTCGGCCCACAGGTGATCGTCGCTGGCGGCGCGGATCAGCTGCACGTTGACGTGCACCGAGTCGCCGATCTTCTGCACGCTGCCTTCGAGGATGTTGGCCACGCCCAGCTGCCTGGCGATCTCGGACAGGTTGCCGGGCCTGGTGCCGTATTGCTCCGTGGAAGTGCGCGAGATGACCTTGAGCGCGCCGATCTTGGCCAGGCGGGTGAGTATCTCGTCCTGCACCCCCGCGGCGAAGTAAGCATTGGCCTTGTCGTCCGAGAGGTTCTCGAACCGCAGCACCGCGATGGACTTGTCGCCGCCCGCGGCGTTCGCCGCGGCGGCAGAAGGCGCGGCCGGCTGTGGTGATTGATGCAGCACCAACTTGTCCGCCAGCAACAGCACCACTGCCAGGCCCAGCACGCCAATGATCCAGCGGTCCAGCTTGCGCCCGGTCTGGCGGGTGATCGACTCGGCCGGCGTGATCTCGCTTTCCAGCTTCAGCCCCTGCGGCGTCAGCTCGTAGAACCAGGCCAGCGCCAGCGCCGCCGGAAAGCCCAGCGCGATGGCGACCACCACCACGCGGACCACCCAGTTGGGAATATCGAAGAACGGAAACACCTGGGTGGCCACCTGCACCAACAGCCATCCCGCGGCCGCATAAAAAGCAGCCACACGCAGCACATTGCGGCGCCGCAGCTCCGATATGAACGACTGCATCCCCGGTCCCTCTCCCGTTACTCCTACTGTACCGGGGATTCGAGGCCCGGGTCTGCCGCCATGGGGCATATTTACGACGCGCCGGGCTGAAATGAATCAGCCGGCGCCGCCCCTTGGTTTTCAGCGACTTGCGGCGGATTCACGGCCATGCCGATCGCCGCTGACGCAAGCGGCCGGATCGTCATGACCGCCTGGCCGCAAGCGCCGGATCAGGCCGGGACCAGGATCTTGCGCAACACCGGCAGATTGGGGCCGCCGGCCCAGATCCTCAGCGTATCCGGGCACTTCGGCCCAGGCTCGAAGCCGATGGTGATGCGCCACACGTCCGCCGCCAGGCGCTCCAGCGCGCTGCGGTACTCGCGGAACAGGGTTTCGGTACTGGCGTGCATCTTCGACAGGGAATCGAGGAAATCCGCCGGGTGCACGTAGGGCGCCAGCCGGTCCAGCACCTTGCCCACCAGCAGTGCGTCCTTGTCCTTCGGCCCTTCGTTCAGCATCACGCTGACCAGCTTCGGATTGCCGCCGTTGCGGTCGGCGTTGCGCTTGCGCAGCACCGGGTCGGCGCTCAGGTACAGCGCCGCCGACAGCACCACGAACAGCTCGTCGTAGGAGTCGCCGCTGTAGTTCTGGTCGTCGGGCACCAGACCCAGCAGCACCGGCTTCAGCGCCGCCAGCAGCCCCGGAAATTCCTCGTCCTGGCGCGCGATGTCGCGCAGGGGTTTATTGCTCGAATTGGACATGAATTGCTTCCCCAAGAAGTGATGGTCCCGAATTACGGATTCCTTACATGGCGTGCCACGGCATGGCAAGGAATGGCCCGGCAAGGCTCCCTGCCTTGCCTGTGCGACGCAGGACCGTAGCTGCTACGCTTTCCGTCCTGTGGAGCGCATTCAAGCAGGCGCGTTCTCAGGAGTCCTTTGGCGGGTCTCAGGACTTGTCAGGATTTGTGATCGGGGATTTCCAGCGAGGGTCGGGGCAACAGCACGATGGACGCGTCAAGCGAAGCCAGTTACCGGTTTGGTGCCTTCCACCTCGACAGCGGCGCCCGCCTGCTGCTGCGCGATGGCCAGCCGGTGCCGTTGGCCCCCAAGGCTTTCGACCTGCTGTGCTACCTGCTGGCCCATGCGCACCGCCTGATCGGCAAGGAAGAGCTGCTCAAGAGCGTGTGGCCGCGCGGCTTCGTCGAGGAAGGCAACCTCAGCCACAACATCTTCCTGCTGCGCAAGGCCCTGGGCGAATCGCCGGAAGAGCACCGCTACATCGTCACCGTGCCCGGCCGCGGCTACAAGTTCGTCGGCCAGACCCAGGCGCAGCCCGCAACGGCACCCGCCCTGCCGGCCGGCATTGCCGCCGCTGCCGATCCCCTCGCCACTGCCGCCGGCACCGTGGGCAAAACCGGCCAGACCTTCTCCATCACTGCCGGCGATTTCAACGGCGACGGCAAGCTCGACCTCGCCGTGGTCAACCAGGCCGACGGCTCCGTCTCGATCCTGCTCAACACCACCGAGCCCGGCGCCGACAACCTCAGCTTCGCGCCGGCCATGAGCCTGGGCAAGCCGGCGGGCACGGACGGCGACGAAAGCGCGAAGGCCGCCAAAGAGTTGCAAAAGCAGACGGGCAAAGCCGGCGGTTGAGGCTGCTCCGGCGTCACCGCCGGAATCCCTTCAAGTCTGCGTCAGGCTGAATTCAGTCCTGGCCTCGTTCCAGGGCGCCGCCATCCCGAGTGCGCTGCGAATTCGTGATTGTCCTGCCAAGACCCCTTATCTTCGGTTGAGTAGTCGGGCGCTTCGATTCCCAGAACCGGCCGCTGGCCAGCAGCGGCACAGGGCTGGCTTGGGTGCCGGGATGCTAACCATCACTCTCAGCTACCCAGATACGAGCTACCTCGTTGCCCCCGGCTATAAACGCAATCCACTCGCCACCTGGGGCGGGTAAATGTTTCAGGTCGCATGGCATGCCGGGATCGAGATCAGAAAGGCGCTCGACCAGTCGATCAATCAATCGCCGGCCTTCCTCATTCGGCCTGGTGACGCCATTGCGCGCCATACTCTGGCGCAACTTGTACACATCCAAGTAATGAGAGACCGGAAGCGTCATTGCGATTGTCCTCCCGAACTGCCCGAAATCGTAGCTCGTGTAGGACGGGAGAAGCGTAGCGTATCCCGCCTTCCGCGACAGGCGGGATAGCTCCCGCTCTACGAGCTCATTTGCCTTTAACCTTTTTGACGATCTCGGCTACAAGCGCATAGGGGTCAACGTCTACGCTGATGATGGTGTGACAATAGGGGCACGAGTAGGACGCGCACTTGATAGTTTGAGATGAGCTACCGACTTTGCCAACCACGTCTTCTACGCGCACTGAATTCAACATCTTCTCGCACTTAGGGCATTTGCCTAGATGAGTCATTGCCTCCCCCCTGTTTGTAAAACCTCAGTTGCTCTTTAGGATAAGGGGGCGGAGTAAATGTTCCTGACACTTGCTGCCCTCTTTATTTACTCCGACCCCATATCTTCGATGGTGCTCGACGTTTGGGTTGGGCCACGCCCTAGGGTAAACCAACTTGCTTTCTCTTAATTTCGCGTTCGCGTCCCTCAAGCGCCTTTAGGCGCTCGTCGTTCGAGGGCAGCCGGGCCTTCGCGTCACTCAAAAGAAGCAACGCCCGCTCGTAGTTCGCGCTGGACTCAGCGGCAGCCGAGAGTGATAGAAGTTCTTCGAGGGTGATCTGCTGTTTCTCAAGCATTGCTCTGGATTCATTGAGGGCACCAATGCCGCTGAACAACAGCAAGATGAAAAGCGCAAAAGTACCAAAACCGGTGAACACGAACAATTCTGCTCGACGCTGCTGTTCCTTAGTGAATGCGCCAATGATTGCTACACTAGCGAGAACTGCTACGAAGATCGCTATTAGGACTTGGATCGGGGTGACAGTAGTACCAAACTCGACCTTCATACCCTTCAAGCTCGCGATCAACGAGCCTACGAAAACACCAATTACCAAGAGCACGACGGTTTTTCGCGCCTCTCTGTGTCCAGGGAAGCTGTCTTTGAGTTGTAAACCCAACCCTAACAGAGTTGCCACACCAGTTATGTATGTAAAGGAGTCGATGTTCATGTCATTGGGGCCTAACGCCGACGATGAGGTGCGCGGCTGCGGAGCGTTTGCACAAAAGGAATTAAAGGGGTCAGGCTCGATATACCCGCGAAATAATCGAGCCGATCTGAGCTTACCTGCCGCCGCCCCTATCGTGGTTGCGCACCAGTATTACCACGCCAGCTACGATGAGGACCAGCGGCCACCACTCCATGATCAGGTAACCGAGATGCGGCACCCAGCCGAACTTCAATGCCAGGAAATAGACGCCTAGCCCGATCAGGATGTAGGCGGTGATATTCGAGTTGTTCCGCATAAGGTGGTCCTGGTCGGCAGTCGATTGGTACGTCCGCAGCAATGGGGAATTCCCCTATTGTTCTTGCCTGGCACAGCGACACTAGGATGCCATATGGCGGACATCCACCGCCGGCCGCTTCGGGCCGGAAGCGGCCGCACGATAGATGCTAATGCCCCATCCCCTCCACACCCTGCCGCGGCTTGCGAATCAACGGCACCAGCAACACCGTCAGGGCGGTGGAAATCGACAGCAGGAAATACATGTCGGCATAGGTCATGGTCAATGCCTGCTGCGAGGCCTGCTGCGCCAGCATGCCGATGGCGCCGGCACTACTGCCTGCGCCGAGTTGCGGCGCCAGCATGGTGCCCATGCCGGACAGCGCTTCGCGCACCGCCGGGCGTGACAGGCGCGTGCTTTCCGCCAGCATCTGCCAGTGGGTCCAGTTGCGCTGGTTGATCAGCGTCGCCACCACCGCCAGGCCGAAGGCGCCGCCGAGGTTACGGGTCACTGTGTAGAGCGCGCTGGCGTTGTTCAGCTCGTGCCGCGGCAGGGTGCCTAGCGCCAGGTTGGTCATCGGGATGAAGGCGAAGATCAGCCCGGCGCCGCGCAGGCTCTGCGACAGCGCGAATTCGGCGAAGCCCCATTCCGCCGTCAGCAGCGAGTTGGTCCATGAGCCGGTAGCGACCAGCAGCAGGCCGATGCTGATGGTCACCCGCGGGTCGAGCACCATCGCCATGCGCATCACCAGCGGCGCCGACAGCACCATCGCCAAGCCCTGCACCATCATCACCTCGCCGATCTGCTGCGGGTTGTAGCCGCGCACCTGGCCGAGGAACACCGGCGTGATGTAGACCAGGGTGAAGATGCTCACGCCGAGCATGGCCGAGACCAGCGAGGTGACGGCGAAGTTGCGGTCGCGGAAGGCGCGCAGGTCGATGATCGGGTGGTCCGAGCGGAAGCTGCGCCAGAAGAACAGGCTGCCGCCGATCACGGCGGCGATGGCGCAGAGCAGCACGCTGCGGTCGTCGAACCAGTCATGTCGCGGGCCGTCGTCCAGGGTGTATTCGAGGCCGCCGAGAAACAGGGCCAGGAACAGCACGCTCCACAGGTCCAGCTTCTTCAGCATCTCCGGCTTGGGCCGGTCCACGTCGAGCGTGGCCCACACGATCACGGCACAGGCGATGCCGGGAATGAAGTTGATCAGGAACAGCCAGCGCCAGGACAGCGAGTCGGTGATATAGCCGCCGAAGGTCGGGCCGATGGCGGGCGCCAACATGGTGGCCATGCCGCCGAGCAGCTGCGGCAGATTGCGCTTCTTCTCGTCCGGGAACAGCTGGAACATGGTGGCGAACGAGGCCGGGATCAGGCCGCCGCCGAGGAAGCCCTGCAAGGCGCGGAACACCACCATCGAGCCCAGGCTCCAGGAGAAGCCGCAGGCCACGCTGGACAGGGTGAAGCCGATCGCGGCGATGGTGTAGAACACCCGCGTCGACAGCATCGGCGCCAGATAGCCGGACAAGGGAATGGCGATGATCTCGGCGATCAGGTACGAAGTCTGCACCCACTGGATCTCGTCGGTGCTGGCGGACAGGCCGGCGCGGATCTCGTTGAGCGAGCTGGCCACGATCTGGATATCGAGGATCGCCACGAAGCTGCCCAGCGTGATGGCCAGGAACGCGGCCCAGTCGCGCAGCGCGCGTGCGCGGTCGCTCGCGGTGGTGGCGTGAGCCTGCGGGATGGATGCGCCTTGGCTCATGCGCGCGGGCTGGTGCGGAGTGTTGGAAAGTCAGTCCATTTCACACGGCCGGGCGGTATTCAGCCTACCCAGTTTGGGGTAGGGGTGCAGCGGCGTCGCAGCCCAATAAAGGTTCGATAAAGGCCCAATAAAAAAGCCGCGGGACACTTGCGTGTCCCGCGGCTTGCATGGCCGCGATTCAGCGAGCGGCAGTTATGGCAGCAACTTGCACAGCGCCGACAGCGGCGTGTTGGCAAACACACAAGTCGTGCCGGTGCCGCCGAGGATGCCGGTCAGCACCGTGGTCAGCGGCCCCAGCAGCGCATCCAGAGGCGTGCCAGTGACACCGCCGCCCGAAGACGAGCCGCTGGCGCCGGCAAGAGCCTTGGTGATCGGGCCCAGGATCGCCGGCAGCAGGGTGTTCAGCACCGGGTTGACCACCGGCGCCAGCTGGCTGCTGTTGAGCGCGGCCAGCAACTGCTGCTCGCCCTGCGTCAGCGCAGTCGCGACCGTGGCGGCAAAGGTGGCTGCCGCGGTGTCGATCGGGCCGGTGATGCTGCCCGGCTTGCCGGCCTGCGTCTCGATGAAGCTGGTCGGCACGATCTGGGTCAGCACGTTGACCAGCAGGTTGTCGAGCAGGGCCTGCGTCGCGCTCTGGAACGCAGCGCCGTTGCTGGTGGCCAGGGCATCGACCACCGCTGCCAGGTTACTCACCGTGACCTTCAGCGTGGTCAGCACGCCGCCGACGATCGGCTGCGAAAACGCCGAGGCCGGAACCTGCGCCAGGCCGGTCTGGAACGCCGTATTCAGCTGGTCCACCAGGCTTGCCAGATCGGCCAGGCCGTTGCCGCTGCTGCTGCCGGCGCCGAGCTGCTGCTGGATCTTCTGCAGGATCGGCAACAGGGCGTCGCCCAGCGGCGCCAGCGGCGTGCCGGCCAGCGGGTTGGTGCCGGGAACGGTGCTGCCGCCGCCACTGCTGCTGCTGCTGCCGGAGGCGCTGCCGCAACCACCTTTGCCGGCGAGGGAATTGAGCAGGCCGCCGAGGTTGTTCGCCATTTCCAGCAACAGCGCCTGGATCTGCGGCGGTGCGCTGGCGGCCGAGGCCGGGTTCTGCAAGGCGTTGAGAATGGTATCCACTACGTCGAGCGTGTTCTGATTGACCACGTCATCGGTGCACACCAGCACGCCCTTCAGCGGGGTGCCGGTGGTCGCCTGCTCAAGCGGGCTGAGCACGCTGCCCGACAAGGTGGTCTGCACCGTGTCGAGCGGTCCCGCGACCGAGACCGTGTTGCCGGTGGCGCCGCCGCTGCTGCTGCCACCGCTACTGCCACCGCTACTGCTGCTGCTGGTGCCGCCGCTGCTGCTGCTGGAACTGTCCGAACTGCCGGAACTGCCGCCACAGCCCGCCGCGATGACGCACGCGGCTATGGCTCCCGATAACAGAAATTTCTTGATGATCATCTCCCGCTCCTCCGTGACAAGGCTATTGGTGCAGCATCCCCAAGCATGTGGACGCCTGCGCCGACGCTAGGCGTGATGACGCGTGGTTCGGGCCTTAGGCCGACTGGCGGTAGCAGCCG
>FTIF01000821.1_pt2 | contig 23991 bp, 16 predicted proteins | sample 1658001 | NCBI WGS metagenome assembly FTIF01 (sample SAMEA3914789, study PRJEB12502) | metagenome | biome: forest; material: soil | place: Canada | collected 2011-07-03 | depth 0.3 m | reverse complement strand
GGTTGGATTCATTTGTACCGGACACGCCCTGTCCCTGCAAAGTGCTGTTGGTCAGGCTGTAATCCAGGCTTACCGCGAGCTTGAGCGTCGGTCGCCAATTCACGTCTGCACTGGCGCCGGTTTCGACCACTGAGCTGGCCCCGGCGGTATAACTGCTGATACGGCGGAACAACTGCACATTTGCTGCCGTCTTTCCGCTCAGTTTGCGCGAATAGGTCAGCGAACCGGTATATCCGGATACGCTGCCGGTACCGCTTTGCTGATCCTTGCGTTGGGTATATCCCAGCTTGGCATTGATATCCGAAAGACCGCTGATGCTATAAGCCGCGGTCAAATCAAGCGTCGTCTGATCGAACTTGTTCGCCCCCGGAACGCCTCGATATTCACCGCGCAAATATTCCGCATAGAGCCCTGCGCTCAGCGTGCCGAATCCCAGATAACTCAACGCCGCGTTGGCGGAGTTTTCGCTCAGTCCGAACATAGGAATGCCCTGGATGGGCGAATCAAGCTGATGGTTTTTAACCCCACCCTGGAGCAGCCATTCCGGCGTCAGCTTCAGATTGACCTTGGCCGCTGCGGCGCGGTCGCGTTCAAGCACAAGCTGCGACGTGTTGCGATCCGCAAATGACGCCATGCGTCGCTCCTGCCGATAGTCGAGCGCACCGTCCAGATCGCTGCTTAAGGCCCAATCCAACCCTCCATCCAGCAGATATTCGTCATGATCGAGCTGGTTGAAATGTTCGTAGTTGAACCGGCGTCCCTCTATCGCCCCATGTAGCTTCTGTTGGCCCATTTGGTAGCTTGCTGCCGCGCCACCCAGATAGCGCAATACCATATCGTCGCGTCTGGCCTCCCCGTTCTCGACAATGGCCTGGCTTGGGCTCGACAGGTCAAATACATTCGAGTTGTACTCCGCCTGTGTAGCAACATAGGGAACGATATGCACTTCCGCACCAGCCACCACCGGCCAAACGTACACGATGCAGGCACATAGCAGATAGCTACGCCCAGAACCGGTAAGACGACTGGCGCGACCTGCGTTTCCCATGACACTGTTCGTCCGCCAGCTACCCAAATGCATGCCCCTTTCGGTCGCATCGGAAATGTGTATCCGCATTCCGCGATCACCACCACTTGTTTTTTCATTCTGACACGATCGCTGCAACTTCAATGTACGGAGCCGTACAGAGCGCACGCGATAGTTGGCTTATTGTTGGGACTGGCGGGATCGTGCCTGTCGCCATCGTCGCCGCTCCGGCACTCTGCGTTGATCAAGGATTCTGCACGTTAATATCCCCTACCTGCCCCAAAAAAACCGTCTGTTGGCCGTCCTGCCGGAGGCGGAATACGGGCGCCTGTCCCCCCACCTCGAACTGGTGCCGATGAAGCTCGGCGCCGTGCTATATGAGTCTGGCGCCACCTTGCAGCATGTCTATTTCCCGACCGATTGCATCGTTTCGCTCCTGCATGTGATGGGAAACGGCGCCTCGGCGGAAATTGCCGTTGTGGGGAACGAGGGCATCGTTGGCATCTCCTTGTTCATGGGCGGGGAAACTACCCCGAGCCGCGCGGTGGTGCAGAGCGGCGGCTACGCCTTGCGGCTGGAAGGGCATCTGCTGAAGGAGGAGTTCAGCCGCTCCGGGGCCACCCAGCATCTGCTGCTGCGATACACGCAGGCCCTGCTGACGCAGATGGCACAGACGGCGGTCTGCAACCGGCATCACTCGGTGGAACAGCAATTGTGCCGCTGGCTGTTGTTGAGTCTCGATCGCCTGTCCGACAACAAATTAGCAATGACTCAGGGACTGATCGCCAACATGCTCGGCGTGCGCCGCGAAGGCGTCACCGAAGCGGCGGGCAAGCTACAGATGGCAGGTCTGATCAACTATAGACGCGGACACATCACTGTGCTTGATCGGCCACGACTGGAGCAGAAAAGCTGCGAGTGCTATGCGGTGGTCAAAATCGAATTCGACCGCCTGCTGCCCAATGTGATGGCGCACTGAAAACCAGACAGCAGCATCTCATCCTCCAAAATTCGCCTCGCGTCGGCACGTTCCTCGTTTCACCCGCGTGGCTCCTTCATCTGCTACGCGGCGGCGACCGCAGATTACAGGCGACTGCTTTGGTGGCGCATCGTGGGTTGCGAGCCTAGCAGATTCGCTGCTGGTCGCGCTGGCGCAGAGAGGCCGGTGCTGCCTCTTAGTTCGCCGACGTACGGATGTATTTTGACTTGGTCACCGCTCCTCATTGTGCATGGGTGACCATCCAGCTGTGGAATACCTGGCCGTAGCCATCGGTCGGCGTGCCGTCGACGTCCTTGACCAGCACGTTTGACGGACTGCCCCACACATCCCATGTCCAGCCGAGCAGGCTCACGCCGTTCTGATCGGCGAATCGGGTCACGGTGGAGATCAGCGGGGCACCCAGCGTTCCCGGTGTATTTTGATCACCGGTCTCCGTGGCAATTACAGGAAAGCCCGCGGCGCGAATGTTTTGCACGTCGGTAAAGACTGCAGGCGCGAAATTCGGCTGCGAGTAGGCGTAAGTGCCCCAGGTCGTGCCAAATGTTGGATACGGATGCCAGGTGACGGCCATCTGGTTCTGCGGATCGGTCGGCCGGTTGGCCAGCCAGCCGCTGAGATCCTGCGCGTATTGCATGCTGCCGACCAGTACCACGTTGGTGGCGCTCGTCGCGCGCACTGTGTCGATCATCGCCTGGTAGCTGGCGATGGCCCAGGACTGTTTCACGTTCTTCCAGGGGCCGCCGCCGCTTTGGGCGGGAAAGCCGGTGAATGAGCCTTTGGTGCCTTGCATCATGTAAGACCACGCGTTGCCGGTGAACTCAAAGTTGAGGAACGGTTCGTTAAATAGTTCGAACATCACTGCTGGGTTGCTCTTGAACAGCTTGGCGACGCTGGTCCAGAACGCGAGTGAGTGATCGGCATCGGCCATTTGCGTCTGTATCCTCGGGCAGGCAGTGCCCGGCGCCGTCACATGCAGGTCGAGGATCACATAAAGCCCGGCGGCGTTGGCTTGCGTAACCAGCCTTGCAATCGAGGACCTGTAGTTGTGGCCCGGATCGGGATCGCGCACTGCACCATTGGTATCAGTACAGCTATAGTCGAGCCAGGAGGCTTCATTAAGCGGCAGGCGTACGATGTTCGCGTGCCAGTTGCGGATCGCGGCCCAGTTCGGACCATCGGGCTGCCCGCCCTGGCCGCCGGAGGCGTCGGACGGATTCCAGCCGTCCATGGCTACGAACTCGATCCCGCTGAAGTTCACGCCGCGCAACTGCACAACATGGCCGAAACCGTCGACGAATTTGTTCCCTTGGACCCGGATGGAAAGCGCTCCGGAAGACGACCCGGCGGCTCCCGGGTTTTTGCCGGTCGACGGACCTGCGCTTCCCGATGAACCTGCCGATACCGAATCGCCGTTCGCCGCACAGGCGTAACCGAACAGAACGAGGGCCAATGCATTGCAGCTTATTCGTACGATGCCGTTTCTCATGGTTGAAGCGTAGCCTTCGTTGCGGCAAAGGTTGGGGGCTCATCGATTGACTTAAAAGTTAATCCACCAGTCTCACGCACTTCCAAAGACATCTGTCCGCCATCACACGTACCGGATTGCTCGGCTGCCTGTGGGAAGATCACTTTTCTGCCCATTTGGGCTGCAATCGGCCCTGGGCATCGAACCGGTAGCGCCCGTCGATCCAGCCTTTGCCGAACAAAATAAGAGCCTGATCATAGTAGTTGGTCGGCCGACCCAGTGCGGCACCGATCCGTGCCCATCGGAGCCGGCTATATTGTCGATCCAGCCCGTGCCGATCGCCCAGTGCGCTCAAGAACGGCAACATCGCCCCGGAAAAACCAATCGGCGAAAATCCGGAGGTGGTGGCCGCGCCGGTCACCGGATCGACTTTCTCGGGAGGCGCACCGCGCCGATCGGTGAGATCTGCGTACGGCGCAAGGAGGCGGACCAATTCTTCGCTGTTGCGGCCGGACATGCCGGCCCACAGGTAGACGCGAATCGCGTCATAACTGCCGGACGGTGGCCGCTGGGTATCCTGGGTCAGTTTGCCTTGGGAATCGACCACAAACAGGTCCGGCGCGACACCGGCAGAGAACGATCTCAGCGCCATGACAACATAGCTATCCCAGACGCGCTGCCATGGACCTTGGGGGTCCACCGTCGCCAGGTAAGAAAAGATGAAACCCGGCAGATAACTCGGATCAATCCAGAAGCGCTGATCGCCATCGTTGAAGCCCACCACGCCGGGCAGCAGCGCGGGACCGGCAAGCCCGGTATCGACGATTTCCTGGGCCTGGATCAGACGCAGCATTTTGCGGCCGGTTTCCGCATAGGCGGGCACATTCCACAAGCGTGCCGCTTCGAGCAGGGTATATGCCATCCACAAATCGGCGTCCGAAGCAGAGGTCGGATCCTTAATCCCCCAACCACCTCCGGAGAGCGGTCCCCAATACCAGTCCGGCAATTTTTCTCCCAGGCGGCCCTGGGCCAGCTCCACCGACGTCCATTGGAGAATCGTATCGAAGCGGCTGCGCTGATTCGCAACCAAGGCAAAGAACATGGCATATGCCTGCCCTTCAGACACCGTTTTCCGGTCGAAAGTGACATCCACCACATGCCCGTCTTCGCGGACGAAGCGTCCGACGAAATTGTCCCATTCCGGCCAGTCCGAAGACGGCGCGGATGACGAACACGCACTGACCATCGCGAAAATCAACATCGAGCCGGCCGCAATGGCGCGGCGCAATCCTGATGCCTGATATCGTCCTGAAATCAAAATCGCGCTCCCAATGCAAGCGATTTGGTATCGCTGGCTGTTCGCCGGATCCGGCGCTTTGCCAAGGCGCGACAAAGCGAGCGGAAATTGCTTGCCTGGATTCGTCGCGCCCGCCAGCGAAGCGACAGAATGCACCCCAGGGATGCGGAGATATGTACGGAAACGTACAGAATCGATCCGCTTCATGATGGCATTGTGATCTTGCGCAATTGCGAACGCACAGTCGAAAACAGATCGTTGCCGAGGTTTGATGATTGATCCAGGGAGTTTCGGCTATGGCCGCTGATCGCGCAGTCCAGCCGCAGGTACGGCAGGAGGCCGTGACGGGGACGATTCCGTCTCTAAACGGTATCCGCGCCATCGCCGTATCGATGGTATTTCTTGCTCACAGCGGCTTGGAAGACATCGTTCCCGGCGGCCTCGGCGTTACGATTTTCTTTGTCCTCAGCGGTTATCTGATCACTACGCTGATGCGTCTGGAATTTAGTGAAAGCAGAGCGATCGACTATCGCGCCTTTTACCAGCGCCGACTTCTTCGCCTGATGCCGCCGCTGCTGATCGTGATCGTGGTGACGGGCGCACTATCGGCCATTTCCGTCGTCGATGGCCGCTTTTCGCTGAATGGCTTGATGTCGGTGTTGTTCTACTACGGCAACTATTATTTCATTGCCCACGATTTCAACGGTGTACCCGCTGGACTGGGCCCAATGTGGTCGCTGGCGGTGGAGGAACACTTCTATATTTTGTTTCCGCCGCTTGCCTTCCTGCTGCTGCGGGCCGGCCGCCCCCGCCTGTCGGTGTTGGTGCTGTCGGGCTTGTGCGCGCTGATTGTTTTTCGGCGCATTTGGCTGGTGCTCCATGGAGCTTCGGACGTCTACTTGGCGATGGCTACCGAAACACGCGCCGATCCCATTCTTTTCGGATGCATCATGGCCTTGCTGTGCAATCCAAGAATTGATGCCGTTGCTCCGCCAAAAGCAATTCGCGACTGGGGCCTGCTGGCCGGCGCGGTTACCTTATTGCTTGCCACCCTGGCGTATCGAAACGAGTTTTTCAGGTTCACGCTCCGCTATACCCTGCAGAGCCTGGCGATTGCTACATTGCTTTATCTGGCGGTAGCACGCGCCGATCAACGTCCGTATCGGTGGCTGAATTCAAAACCGATGGTTTATATCGGCACCATCTCGTATGCCGTCTACCTTGCCAGCAGCGTGATCCAGTTTGCCGTTCATGGGCACTGGCCGGGTCTCGGTTGGGCCGGAGAGACGCTGATGTCGGCGGCGTTGACGCTCGTCGTCGCCGAATCGATGCGCCGCTGGGTCGAGGAGCCTTGCGCCAGGCTGCGCAAGCGGCTCCACCGCAAGACCCGCGTGATTGCTACGACGGGTCCGGAATTGCAGGCAAGCAAGACGGCTGTCGGCACACCGCTGGTTTCGCGGTCGGGCGACAATGAGTCTGAACGCATCGGCGCACCGCTTGGGTAAATCCGCTGCGCAGAGATGCCCCCATGATCATGGGCCTCGCCAGAGGCTCCATCGCGAAATCCCGGGCTACCACCTGAATTGCCGACCAAGCATCCGGATCGCGCCATCACCTCAAGTACGGCATGGCAGTGGACGGAACTGCCGGCAACCGAAGGTTGCCGGCAGCTTGCAGGTCAATTGATCGGCGTGCCGGTCCACAGGTGCATCAGCATATCCATCTTGTCGGTGCGGACGCCGAACTGGTAGTTGAACGGGTCCTGGAAGATGATGCCACTGGTATCCCCGGAGTTCGGGTAAAAGTCCCAGAAGAAGGAATCGCTGATTCCGTGCGCCACCATGTAATTGACGAAAGCCTTCTCCCACATCGTGCTGCGCGGATCAGGCACCTCGCCGCTGCCGGCGTCGTTCTCGCCGTAATGGCATCCCCATTCGCCGACCACGACCGCATGGGCTCCATAGAACTGCCCGAACAGGGTGGTCCAGTCAGAAGCCAGGTTGGCGGGAAAGTTTGAAGGCGGCGTCACATATTGAAAATATAGGTTGGTGCCGTAGACGTGCGGCGACAGCACCAGCTTGTTCGAAGCGATCGACAGCGCGTCGTAGGCTTGCGGCTGGAAGTCCTCGCCGTAGTTCATGAACACATTGGAGTTCTCCTTGCCGTCGTAATTGGGCCCATTGCCTTCGACGAAGACCAGCAGATTCGGATTCGCGCTGAGCACGGCTGTGGCTGCGTTTACGGCAGCGGATTTCCAGTAGTTCGCCGGGTTCGTTGCGTTGGGATCACCCGCGTCCCAGCGCGTGACGGAATTCGGCTCGTTGAACACGTCGATGCCCATGAAGTGCGGCAGCTTGGCGTAGCGGCTCGCAATCAACGCCAGGTCGCTCTGCCAGTCGCCGGCTGAATAAGCCAGGTCGTTCCAGGTCTCGACCCAGCCCCCGGGACCAAAGGCGCTCGCGTCACTTACATACCAGGTCAAATACTGTGATTTCGAGGAGACGCTGTGCATGTCGATCAATACATACAGGCCGATGCTATCCGCGTAGCTCATCCATTTGTCGAGGATCTGAAGCGGGGTGAGGCCGACCAGGTCGGGGTTTTGATTCGGATCGAAGTAGCCGACCCTGGATTTGTCCGCATGCAGTGTGTCCGGCACCACCGGCAGGCGCACTGCATTGAATCCCAGCGCCTTTGCCTGGTCGATCTGGGACTTCCAGTTCTGCGCCCACAGATACTGGGGGATCATGCCGACGCGGTTGGCATCTCCGGCGTTGAAGCCGAACATGTTGATGCCGCGAATCTGCAGGGCCTGCCCGGCAGGATTGACGATCTTGCCGGAGCCGTTGACCGAGTAGTTGCCCACAGCCGGAACGGGGTTGCTCGATCCGGATACCGTGAAGCTCGATGCCGAGATGGCAGTTCCGCCGTGCGTGGTGACGGCCACCAGGCCGTTGTTCGCACCACTGGGAATCACAGCCGTCACACCGGTTGCGGACACCGTGGACGGACGCACCGGCACGCCGTTGAACGTCACGATGGTCGCACCGGTGAGGTTCGTGCCGGAAATCGTAACCGTGCTGCCGACGCTTCCGCTGCTGGGCGACACACCAGAGATAGTCGGCGGCACAGCCACCACGGCGACCGTGAACTTCGAGGGCGCAGTGACCGTGCCGGCGGGCGTGGTCAGAGTCACCGTCAAGGATCCTTGGGCCACGCCGGGCGGCACTGCGACCGTGATACCGGTCGATGACACGTTTGCAAAAGTCGACGGCGACGCGTTCGCGCTCACCACACCGCCGAAGCTTGTCTTCGTCGCGCTGGATAGATTGGTGCCGGTGATCGTAACTGCGGTGCCCACGGTGCCGGACGCAGGCGAAATCGAACTGATGGAGACGCTGCTCGTGCCGCCACTGCTCGAGCTGCTGGTGGTACCGCCACTGCTGGAACTGCTACTGCTGCTGGAGCTGCTACTGCTGCCACTGCTGCTGGAGCTGCTGCTACTACTGCTTGAGCTGGAGCTGCTGCTGGAGCCGGATCCTGTACCGGACGTGACGGTGAACGACCCTGGCGTAAAGACCACATGCTGTGGATTCAGCAGCGCTAGCTGACCAGTCTTTGCATCGCTGGGCACCGTGATTTTCGCTTGCGTGTCGCTGACGATTTTCAGCGCCGCGTCACGCGCGTTACCAATCCAGGCGGCATTGGAGCCGGTGAAGCCGGATCCTGTCACCGTAAACACGGTACCCACGGGTCCGGAGGCGGGAGAGAACCCGTTGATGGCCTGCTGCGGGTAGGTGCTGCTGGTGGTCACCGTGAACGAGTCTGGCGTAAACACCGAGTGTTGCGGATTCAGCAGCGCAATCTGACCGGTCGCTGCATCACTCGGAACCGTGATTTGCGCCTGTGTGTCGCTTATTACTTTCAGCACCGCATCACGTGCGTTGCCGATCCATGCGGCATTGGAGCCGGTGAAGCCGGATCCTGTCACCGTAAACACGGTACCCACGGGTCCGGAGGCGGGAGAAAACCCGCTGATGCCCTGTTGCGGGTAGATGCTGCTGGTGCCGCTGGTCACCGTGAACGATCCCGGCGTAAAGACAGCGTGCTGGGGGTTCAACAGCGCGAGCTGACCGGTCTTCGCATCGCTCGGAACCGTGATTTTTGCCTGCGTGTCGCTGACGATTTGTAGCGCCGCGTCACGCGCGTTGCCGATCCAGGCCGCATTGGAGCCGGTGAACCCGAATCCTGTCACCGTAAGCACCGTACCTACTGGCCCCGAACTGGGAGAAAAGCTGTTGATGCCCTGTTGTGCGTAGATAGCTCCTGCATGCGCCCCGCTGCAGCCCAGCATTAGCGACAGTATGAGCAGCAGGCCACCCACCCAGACAGACTGTCTCGCCGGCGCGGTTTGCGCGGATTCGCGCCTGCCGTGTTGTGGCCGGATAGCGGGCCAGGCGATACGCTTGCCGGCTGCCACGGTGGCGAGCACGAGGGGCGCCGGTAATATGTTGGGGTTTCGCATGGCAATGTGTTCCTGAAGTACAAAAAGGTGGGAACCAAGCCGCGCGCTGCGCCTGAAGGCGAACGATCTGGTGCAGACACCCTGTACCTTAAGCGGCTTTCTGTGCGGTAGCCCACGTTGGAAGGCACTATTTAAAGCGTTCGACGGGCCGGTCACGAGAAGCAACCGCCGTTCATCGGCAAATGACTGCCGTTGGTCCGCTGAAGTTAACTAGATGGACACTCTCAATCTCGGCAGGGCAGCAGAAAGCCGCCGCAGCCATCCATGGAAAGACCCCGGAAACCTGCCGGATTCGGCTGGCGATGGCTTGGGCAAGCCGATGATTACCGCCGATTGGAGACGCGAGACCTTTTAACCCCGCAATTCGCCATACAGGCAGAGGGCTTGTCGGAACCAGGCGTGAATGGAATCACGGAGGCGCGGCCTCGATTCCACGATCGTTTCACCAGAGCCCGATGGGCTCCGGTATCCAGGCATTGCAGCGTCAGCGCAGGCCTGAAGTCAGCGGATGCGGCGGAATAACACTCTACTGCAGGGGAATGCGCGCCAATGGCAAAGGGGTAGTCTTTCTCGGAGTTGGGATATCCGGCCACGATGACCTGGATGGAGACTCGGACTTGAACAAATTAGGGTCCGCTGAGCTCTTCCAGAGTGAACCGGATATCGCTTTTCGACGCATTCCAACAAACGCTTCGCTTCAGGCCAAGTGTCGGCAGGGCTGACCTACGGCTTGCGTGCAATGAAATGAAACCACGTGTCGCGGCTGGTTTCCTCGCCGGGGGAAATCAGCGCGCCGCCGAGATTGCCGTATATTTCCGGATCCGAGCGAAAGCCCGTGGCCGCGAGTTGCTCTCGCTGCTTCTTCATCGTGATGTAATGAATGAGGATGCCGTGATTATGGGCCGCCGCGTTCATTATCGAATAGCCATCGGCGCGCTGATTCAGGCGCGAGTAACGCAGGTAATTGGAAATGGTACGCGCGCTATTCCACAGCGCGCGGAAAATGCGCCGCGCCAACTTTAGGGGGTTGTGTGTCGGATATACACCCAACTTGAGGCGCTCGCCGTGTCCAGGCCCGCGCTGGTTATGGGCGGAGAACAGGAAAATCCCCCCCTTTCGCAGCACGCGATGCGCTTCGCGCAGGATTTTGATCCGGTCTTCCGGATTCACCGCATCGATACCGTTGAAGCTGAATACGACCAGCCCAAACGATTCGGCGGCAAAATCAGAGAGATTCCGCGCGTCGCCTTGGAAGACGCGCAACTCGGGATATTTGTTCCTGCACACGGCAACCAGCTCGGGCGTGTAATCAATCGCGGTGTAGTCCTGACTGATCCCACGCAACAGCGGCACTGTGCGCCCGGCGCCGACGCCAAGGTCGAGGATGGGCTGGTCCTTCACTTCCGCGGCAATACGTTCTATGGCAACGCGCTCTCCGACGTCGGTCCAGCCTTCGAGCGTTCTGAACCAGTCGACGGAGTCAGGCGCACGCCAGGCCTCGCGATTGATCCGATCCATCAACTCTGCTGCGGATTGTGTTTCCTTAGTCATGGAGGAGCCTAGCCGTAGAGGCGAATCATGTGCTGGGTGATCAAGTCAAGTAGGCGACGCTGCGCCCACAACGGGGTAAAGGTATGATCGGCACCATCCACGATCTGAAGGTTAAAGTTGGCGTAGTTGCGCAGAGCCGAAGCGTCTCGCCCCAGATGTGCTTCCATCTCGTTGAGCCCGCCGTCGGCGGCGCTATAAACCAGGAAGGTATTCACGCCGCGTTGCAGGAGACGTCGGAAGGCATTTTCCACGTCCGGTTGAGGGCGGGGCACACCCGACGCAACATCACGCTGAAACAAATCCGAAAAGCGCAGCCCGAACCGTTTTCTCAGCGTGGCGATCACGCCTGAAATGATCAACCAGGCGCTGATATGCCCTGTCATCAGACGCTGCCATGTACTGGCGTCAAAAATGTGGCGGCGGTAGAAACCAATGGCCCGGATCGACCGCCGGGTGCGCAGTTGCAGCGAATCCCCTTCCCGCCAGGTGAAGGTCTGGGGATTGATCAACACGATGCCGGCGGTATCCTGATCAGCAACGGCCGCATGAAACGACAAATATGCCCCGGAGCATACGCCCACCAGAATGATCCGCTCTATTCCGTGCTGATCCCGTAAAAACTGTATGGCCACCTTCACATCGGCAACCGAATGCATGCCATAAAGATGGTTTTCGCGTTGCCCCGGACCGGGCGGGCTCTCGCCCACGCCGCCGATGTCCATACGCAAAGTTACGAAACCCAGTGAAGCCAGCGCCCGTGCCTGTGTGACGTACATGCGGTTGGGGCCGACGTGGACATTGGAGCCGACGCTCACGAACACAACGCCGGTTCTCAATCGCTCACCCTCCAGGCATAGCGGTTTGGAAAGGATGCCAAACAGCTTTCCACCAGGGCCAAAGGAAACCGGTGTTTCGCGCAAGGTAGTTTCAGCACCGCGAGTGCCCGCGACAAGGCTGGCAGTGACGCTGATCGGGCTGGCGTATGCGGCAGGCTGTATCGGGTGCAGAGCTTCCAGCCACGAGCGGATTTCCGCAAAGGCCACCAGGGGCACCACCGAATCGAAGGTATCCCGCATCATGCCTGCGTAGCCCGGCACTTTCCGATGCGTGAGGCCGCAGCCAAGATCGCCGAGGTGTCGGGCCAGCTTGTCGCTTTCCGGAATGTCGTCTCGGGCGAGCAGCAATACACTGGCTGCCGGCACCGTGATAGCAGTGACCGGGCTAAGCATGCCAAGCGCGGTGATGGTGGACGCAGTAAGCAGATAACCAGCCGCTTCCTCGCCGATGTCGGCCCCGGAATCATGGACGACCGAGGGCGCACCGACATCGACGTCACGCATCATTTGCAGGGCGCGCATCTCGCGCAGATAGAGCAGCCCGGAAGGAAATGGTGACCAGGCGACGATGCTATCGACCAGGTGGAACGCGGAAGCGGCAGCCAACGCCAGTGTCCCGCCCATGCGAACACCGAAAAGGCTGGCCCGGCTTACACCGCTGCAGCGCTTTCCGAACTCGACTGCGCAGGCAATACCGTTGATCCAGGCCTGAAGCCGCTCGGGGTCTTCATCACTGCCGGAAGAATCTCCGGTGCCGTGGTGGTCGTAGCGCAGCACGGCGAATCCGGCTTCGGCCAGCTGTTGTGCCAGGACGCGGTAATGCCCGTGAGCGCAGATGGCGTCGTAGCCGAGCGGATTGCTCATCACAACCACACAATCGCGTGTCGCGCCGCCACGAATTGCGGGCGGGTGATACCAGCCGAAAAGCTGATGGCCCTCCTCGCCGAATGCTACGGGGTTGGCGACGCTGGCGCGCATCACCGGGCCTGGTACCGGCATGTTCAAAGAGGAACCCCCGCAACCATTGGAGACAACTTCACGCGCTGCGCAGTATTGAGAGCGGACAGGGTAGCCTCAAGGCGCGCACGCGGCCTACGCGGCAGCAGCAGCAATTGCTGCGGAGCACCGGGCGCCAAGTGGAAATAGTTGTGGCTTGCCCGGTAGCCGGGCGACTCGATGGATACCGCCTGGGCGAACCGCTGGCTGCGTACCGTGACCTGATAACTGCCGTCGCCGACGGCGCGTGTCTCGGCCTCTAACCCAAGCGTCGTCTGCAACGGGAATGCATGTCCAAGCGGGAAGAAGAAGTCAGATCCCAATATCTCGTCGGAGACTGCATTGCGTAGCTCGGCATGGGCGACGTCATGCCCAGACGGGCCAAACCGGTAGGCATAGCTGGCATCTAGAAAGCGGCCAAGCACAGCATCGCCACGGAGCTGCATACTGCCGCGTGCCGGAATGCAGATGTCCTGCGCCCCTTTCGCTACGGCCTGCTCGCCGTGTCGATACAAGGTTAACGTGATGCGCGCCGCGATCGGTTGGGCGCCATCGTTGATGGCATGCATCACTAGGCCATTTACGCCCTCGTCGGAAATGAATAGCGCCACCGGTGCAAGCGCCCGCTTCAGGTAATGCCAGGCGGCCTTGGGCAAGCCGAGGGAATCCACCAGACCCCAGCCCGCCCCCGGCCACAGATCGCGGAAAAACCAGACAATGCCGCCAGCGCAAACCGAGCCGTTGCGCCGCCATTCGCTAAAAGCAGAGGCCATAACCTCGCCGCTGACGACGCGGCTTAGCGCGAGGTACCGGTCCATATCGGCATAGCGCAGCCGCATAGGCTCCACCTTGAACAACTCCGCGAGGTAGTGATCGCGGACATCCTCGAAATCCCAGCCGGAGCCGCTGTCGCGCGGCACGCGAGCTTTCCAGGCGGGATGGTGGACAGGCGACTGTCGTTCGCCGAGAACTTTGTCGATGGTTTCCGGCTCCGGCACATTGGAAAACGCGAGGCACTCCGAGGCAAAGCGCACGGCGCAGCGGCGGGCATCGGTGAGCGGCTGCAGATAGGCGCCGATGCCGAAGTAATGTGCCGCGCCGGAATCCACCTGGAACGGCAAGACACCGCCGGCCGGGCTGGATGGCCAGTAAGGAACGTCAGGCCGGAGGGACGTGCCGAGGCGCGGCAGATTTTCAGCAAATAACCGGTTGCGCCAAAGCGGCTGGTCCAGGCCCAGCATAGCGGCTTGTTGCTCAACTTCACTGTTGCCGCAGAGCAGTGCAAGGCACGGTGACAGTTGCGTGCGGCGCAAGAACTGCGTGGCCTCGGCTTCGACATTGGCGACGAAGTCTGCGTCATCCGCCGGATAGTCCATGCTGGCGAACATCCAGTCGTGCCAAAGCAGAATACCCAACTCGTCGCATAGCGCATAAAAGTGATCGGCCTCGTAAAACATGGTGCCGCTGACGCGTAACATGTTCATGCCCGCCTCTTTCGCGAGCAGAAGGGCCTGCCGTGTAGCAGCCTCGTTCGTGGTCAGTGTGAGGATGTCACCCGTCGTCCAGCAGGCGCCGCGGCAGAACACCGGTGCGCCGTTGATCTTGAACGCGAAGTCGTCGCCCTCGCGCATCAATTCGATCCGGCGAAAACCCGTTTTCCCGAAGTCGAGGACGTGGGTTCCGATGCTGGTGTCGACGATCATGCGCAGCGGATACAGGACGGGTTCGCCGTGCGTGTGCGGCCACCAGACCCGCACGCCAGAGAGCCGTACGTCCCCCTCAAGCTGCCAGGAACCACAATCGAGTTGCCGCACCTGCAAACCGCCCATACCCTCGCCTACCTGCAGGCCGGCACTCACCATGCGGATACCGGCAGACAAGGTCCGCAGGCGCACAGCAACGCGCACCACCCCGTCGTCACCCTCCAGGCTGGCGCGCATGTCGCCACCTTCCCACTCGAAGCAGCGCCGGGATTGCAGGCTGATCGGCCGCCAGGGGCCGATGGCAGGTGTTGCGGGTGTCCAGCCAGGAATGCGCCCGAGCAGACTGGTCCGGACCCAGCGCAATTGCTGCTGTTCGATCAGGCGCGTGCGCCAGCGGGGGCGCGGACGGCGCACTTTTAATGCGTCGTGCAAGGAGGAAAAGCGGATCAGCAATTCATTGGTGGCTTGCAGGTCGGCGCTGACGTCCACTTCGTGAGCCAGGAACATGTTCGCGGATTCGAGGATGCGCACGCCATTGAGCCAAACCTCGGCAATCGTGGCGAGGCCTTCGAATACCAGAATCTGCCGCGTATCCGGCTCAGGCAGGTATGTCGAAAAACAGCAGCGATACCATACATCTTGTGCATCGAGATTTGGCAAATGCGAAAAGTCCGCGCGGCCGGCCGCAAAAAGCGAGGACATGGCAGTGCCGGGAACCTGTGCGGGCAACCATTCCGGCGCAGCCCCGGTGAGCGCAGCCGAGTCAATCGCGCTGCCTGGCGGCAACACGGCCAGTTCCCAAGCCATCGAAATGACCATGTTGCCTGGAGCACCGGCTCCGGATTGGATTGGTGGAATGGCCATGACTGGGGTCGCGTTTACCGATACCTGCCTTTGAGGCTCTCCATGCCGGCATCCCAAGCGACCGTCATGCCTACCAGTATCGGGGCGAAGTCCACTACTTTTTCTGTATTGACTGCCCGTGCAGCCTTGAGCACCAGCGCCTTGGCCCCGCTGGAAATCTCCATGAACGCGGCCTGCGCCGGTCCCAGACCCTTCTCGCCGTTGGCGGCCAGCCATTCGAGGTGTGTTGCGGCCAATTCAAAAGCAGCCCCGAGTTGCCGCAAGGTGGCGAATGCATAGCCGTTATAGGGGGCCAAGCCTTCTACCTTGAGCCGCTGCACATCGCCTGGAAATTGGGCTGCAAAGCGCTTGACCGGATTGACATTCGGCAGGCGTGCCAGATGCGTGCGCAGCAAGTCCACTGAAATCTGCGCCAACTCGCGGGCCGGCAGACGCTCGATGCGATCGAGGCGCGCAAATTCGGCAAACAGCGGCAGGAATGCGGGATCGTGCGGGTAGCCCACACGAAACAGGTGGACGAAATCCTCGCCTTGCAAGGAGTGGTATCCGGCGTTGTGAAAGTAGCCCAGCTTCTGGTTCCCGACATCAAGCGCATTGATGACGATCGTGCTCTTGGTATGCTGGCGACGATAGTCGGTGCCCTGCGTATCCGGCAACCAGTGGGCGTCGGCCTCGGCGAAAACGAGCTTACCCTCGCGCACATGATGCAGGGCATGGGCAAGGATGTCGCCACGCCAGAGGTTCAACTCGAACACCTCGATGCCGTAGAGCCGCGACAACTCAGCGTGGGGCGGCTTGAAAAACGTCCATTGATCTCCTTCGAAGTCCAACCCCACGGTGAAGCCCAGCATTGCGGCCGGCTCGAGGCCGAGCGCGTGCAGCGCTTCTATCCACACGTCGACGTAGCAGTTTTTCTCTATCCAGGTGCGATCTTCGCGATGCAGCTCGTGCACCGCATAGTTGGCGGCATTCAGCGGCAGTACGGTGACGGCGGTCATGGCCAAAGCTTGCTGCGCACGGTCTCAGGCCATTGCTGCGGCTGGAAGCCATGGTGTTTGAACAGCGCCATGCAGACGCGCTCCAGGCCGAATCCCAAGCAGGCGGTCTGCGCTGGCTGGCCGTTCGCCTGCAGGATCTCGAAGGTTCTGGAGAAGTAATCCTGGTGGTAGTTGAAGGAGCAGACGGCGGTGGGGTTTTCGACGGAAATCACCGGCACCACCACCTCGAACTTGAGCTTCTGCTCACGCTGGTTGATGGCCAGCATTTTTCCGCCGCGGCCGAAGAAAGGATCAGAGGCAACAGCGGCCTGTGCAGGCAAACCCAGCGATTGAAGCAAATTCAGGCCGCGCTGGAGCCACATGTCGCGCCATTCGATGACCACCTCCGGCGAACCGGCGCGTACGAACTCGCGCACCCGGAAGGACTGCATCCGGGTCGGTTCTTCCGATGGCTCGTGGCGGAATACCCAGTGGGTCATGTCCACCAGACGACCGTTTTCCGGCAGAACGCCGGTAAAGCTGGGGTAAACCGGATAGCAAGCCGCCGGTATCAATACTACGCCGCTGGGCGCCATCAGATCGTCGTAGGGCTTTCCCTCGGCAATCCGGTTGACCAGTTCGGCGTGATCTGCCGCGCAGCCGCAGAAACTCATCACACCCATCGCCAGTTGCGGGAAAGACTTCATGAAACCGCTCTTCTCGAACAGCGGACGTGGCAGGATTGGCGGGAACATGAATTTCTCGGCTCCGTCATCTTGCGCCAGCTTGGTGACGAGACCATTGAACCGCTCCAGAACATCTTCGAACACCGCATTACGGCCAAACACACCAGGTTCCCCCAAGGGAATGATCAAACCGCTGGCGACGAGCCCGTCATACAGCGATTTGGAGTCGTATTGCATGACTGACAATTTCTCACTCGTCCTTGTAGACCAGCAGCATCGAGGCGCTCTTGGCATAGATGCGGTCGTTACCCACCATCAGCTGCGCCGAGTGGGCGTCACGCAGATGGCGACCCAGGCTGAAGGGGCAATCGTTTTTGTAACCCAGAATGCCGCACACTAGCAGGGCTTGATGGACGATCTGCACCAACAGCGTCGAGGATGAAATTTTTAGATTGTTCATCTTCAGGGCAAAGCCGATGGTCATTAGCATTTCCATACCTTCAGGCGACCCCTCGAGTTCTTCGCACTCGCGGGCCATGTCATGCACAAGGGAGCGCATCAGTTGCAGGGCGTTGGAAACTTCCGCCAGACGCAAGGCCGTAGGCGGTGTAGTACCGGGGTTGCGGCGTGCTTCGGCACGTACGAAGGAAGCGGCACGGGCGACGGCGTCGGTGGCGATTCCCAGCCACAGGCCCGACCACAGGATGTGCGAATACGGCACCATCGTCTGGCTGGAGGCATCGGCATAGGCTCCCGGCATGATCTGCTCGGTCGGACCTTTGGAGCTCAGCCTGAAGCCGGGGCTGCAGGTCCCGCGCATTCCAAGCGTGTCCCAGCCCGTAGTCTGCTCGAGTCGAAATTGCCCCTTACGCACCAGCACCATCACCTGATCGCTGCGCGCCGCATCAGCGGCACGCCGACAAGTGACAAGCAGGTCGTCCGCGTGCGTGCCATAGGAGATCGTCGGGGCATCTTTATCGAGCGTGAAGGAGCCATCGACCAATTCGACCGCACATATGCTGGAGCGGGTGTCACCACCCACCCCGACCTCGGAGGTCACCGAAGCGATCAACATCTGTCGCTCGACCAATTCCTTGCAATAACTGCGGAAAAATCCTGAGCCAAGGCCGTGGCGGACGATGCAGGCCACCTGAATCTGATGCATTGCGAAGATCATCGCCGTTGCCGCGCAATACTGGCCGAGAGCCACGCAAACGGCTGTCAGTTCCGTCATCGGCATTTCCGCGCCACCGAATTCCTCAGGCACCAGCGCCGACAGAAGCTTTGCCTGTTTGAGCGCGTCAATGGCTTCCGCCGGAAATCGTGCGTTTTTGTCGACATCCAGCGCATGCCTTGCTGCTATTTCGCTACCTATGCGATGGGCAATCTTGAGTGCGGACTCACTGCTCATGTTCCCTCCCCTCTCAGCCTGCCGGCGATCAAGACCGTTGCTCAGGCGTTGGTAGTCAGTTCTTCAATCGCCTCGCGGATGCTGACAATGCTGCGAAACACCCCCCGTTTCAGCATGCGGTCGGGGAACTCGACATCGAACTTGCCTTCCAGCGCGAGCATCACGTTGACGCTGGCATGAGAGGTCAGACCCGCCTGATACAAATCGGCTCCGCTATCAAGTGTTCCAGTATCTACTGATAGGCGTCCGTGATCTTTAAGGACCTGGTAGATATCGTCGGTCGTACTCACGCTTTACTCCAATTGATAGTTGCCGCGACAACAGCCATCGCATAGTCCGCCTCATGACTCAGGCTTACCGAAAGTGAAAGGATTCCGGATTGTTCACGCAACTGGTTCGCCGGGCCGTGCAGTTTCAGCTCGCACCATCCGCCGGCTGTTCTAACGATCTCTATGTCGCGCCAGTCCAGCCAGTGCTGGTATGGCCTGAGCACCTTGAGGGTGGCTTCCTTTGCTGCAAAGCGCGCGGCGAGACGGCAAGCCATCTCCGTAGTGCTGCTTGTGCAGTATGCAAGTTCCGTCTCGGTGTAGACGCGCTCCAAATACCGGGACCCGAAATACCGAATGGAATCGGAAACGCTTTCCACCCGCATCAGGTCCGTCCCGATCCGCATTTGAACTGAACTCGACTCGTTGTCATTCCGTCCGGCTTGCATATGACTTATGGATGTCCGTGACGTCGCGGCTGGATCAATAGGGCTGGCGAAGTGCTCCGCCAAAATTCACGATCTGTTCGCCCCGTCGAAGCTGACCTGAACTTTGCGCCCGTCGTAACAACATACTGTTTTACCGGACTCGTGGTTCGCACCGATTGGAGCCATGTCTTAGTTGATGCCGCCCTCCTCGTTGCTGGTCGAGGAGCCAAAATTACGTACGCGAACCACCCTCTATATGTCCGGGTCCGAACTGACGCCAAAAATCGTTGCATGGGTCACGGACAGGAAAAGAAAGCCACATCAGTTGCAACTGAGAACTGACACGATCGTCCTTCACGAGTGGCAGAACTCCATGCCCTGACAACGTTCATTCGAGAGCGTCGATACAAGCAATTACAGCCGCTGGCTTTTGTTGCGTCTGTTGGATAGCGCACATTGTCCACCGCAGTGCGGGTCAGGCGCCAAGCGACAAACCTGCCCCCGCACGGATGCTCGGCATCTACGCAATTGCACAGTCGGTACGCCGCGCCCTGCAGGCGCTGCATGCACCTTCTTTGAGCCCAGCCACCAATCGCCTGTTTCTACGGTATGGAGCACGCGCCGCGACGTGACGATATGGCGCATTCCCACTCGACACTGACGCATCGACAAATACGGCGCCACACATGGGATCTCGTGATTCTTCTCTCTGTGTGCGGGCGTACTGAGTGCGCCGACGTACTCAGTACGCCCACGAACCGACGCAGTCATTCCCGATGAGTAGCTTTACTTACCTGTTGTGCTTCGGCGTTCGGTGTTTTGCAAAAAGATGACGCTGGCTCAGCCACAACACAGAACGGCCATCGCAATTGGGTGGACAAGAGGTGGAGGCAGCCATGTCAACAGCAACTTTTCAGATCGACGACTACGATTTACCACATTTCACCGACGTTGCCGCGGGCTTTGGACAAAGCCTCTACAGCTTTGTCGTCACTCCGAATGCCGATCATTTGATCCGCCTCGACGAGGATGCCGCGTTTCGAATGACTTACGCGGATGCAGGGTTCGTGCTGCTCGACAGTCGTTTACTGTCACATGTCTTGCGCTTTACGCGGGGGATTCGTCTTCCCGTGTGCACCGGCAGCGACCTGACTGCATGCCTGTTCTCGAAAGTAATCGCTCCCGATGATCCTATCGTTCTGATCGGTTGCAGCGATAAACAAGCCGCAACACTGACCGAACGGTATGGCTTACGTCACCTATCTCATTTGAATCCTCCCATGGGTTTTATAGGTGATGCGTCAGCGGTCGAAGCTGCGCTCGCCTTCGTAGAAGCACACAGCCCGTTCCGCTTCTGCTTCATTGCCGTCGGAGCCCCCCAACAGGAGTATCTGGCACGGCAATTGAAGTTGCGTGGTGTTGCACGCGGGCTCGCCTTGTGCATTGGTGCCTCTATCAACTTCATCACCGGAACGGAGCGCCGCGCGCCGAAATGGATGCAGCGCATAGGAATGGAGTGGATGTACCGCCTGGGACAGGCGCCTGGCCGCATGGCGAAACGCTATCTTGTCCGCTGCCCCCGCATCTTCGGGCTGCTACGTCAGGCCACAATTACGCTCCGCCCCGCCCTGTTTGCTTCATCTGCACTTCCGCATCCGGTGGTTTTGCTGAATGTATCGCCTCCAAGCCTGCTGCACTGATTTACTGTCACCTTGAGCGGTCTATTGTTGTCCGTCGCGACTCCAGATAGCAGGTAGTGAAGCGGGCTCTGCTTCGCAGCTCTTGCCAGGATTGGACGCCATCCAACCGATGGCTGTTCCAAAGCGTTTGGCCAGCCGCCGAAGTTGAGCAGCCTGGTGTGCGCTAACGAACAGACCTAGACACGGCCAATACGTCAATTTGGTCGTTACTTGTAAAGTCGATGGCTATCGGATGTTCAATGAACGGAGGGGGCCTGTTCGTTTCTGCAGGATTCCGGTTCATTGCAATCATTCGATTCAGTCTTAAAGCGGCTTCAATTTCTGCAGAGGATCGTTATGCCCGAGCGAACCCCAACCTGCATCAGAACCCGGGCCCGAACGCGTTTGCGTCGCTTCGGCAAGATCTCGCATCCCGTATCGGATACTCAATGAAATTGGGAGCGCTGCGTCAACTGACGCCAACAACCTGGGTCACCATTCAGACCGTATATGAGCAGGCGCTTGGGGTAATCCTGTTCGCGGTACAGGCCGTCGTACTGGGACCTCATGCGTTCGGCCTGTTCTCGCTAGTCATGGTGTTTATCGGATTCTGCGAATTCGTGCTCGGAATGGCGGCTTCGGAAGCATTGATATCGATACCGAACATCGAAGATCATCATTTTCATACAATGACAACGGCAAACGTTCTTGCGTCCGTATTGCTCGGCGTAGCCGCATTTCTCGGTGCCGACGGCATCGCCCGGGTGTTCAACGAGCCGGAACTGGCTCCGGTCCTGCGCTGGATGTCTGCTTTGCCGCTCATTTCCGCCTTTTGTGCAGCGCCCATCGCAGCCAGCAAGCGCGAAATGCGCTTTCGCCCAATAGCACTGCGTTCGATTGCCGGGTTGACCGTTGGAGGGGCGGCTGGTCTGACTCTGGCCTTGCTTGGGGCCGGCGTATGGGCATTGGTCGTGCAAGCCATTCTGCAGCGCGCGGTTAGCGCGGTTGTACTTTGGGCGGCGGTTCCTTTGCAGCCAAAACTCTCACTCTCGCCGCGGCATTTTCGGGACCTGCAACGGTTCGCGGCCCCGGTAATGCTCTCCCGTACCATGAACTGGGCTTCCGCACAGATACCCCGCCTGGTTCTGGGCTTTTATCTGGGTGCTACTGAATTGGGCCTGTTCAGCCTTGCCGCACGGCTGAGCGACATCCTGGTGCAGGTCGCTCTGGAGCCGAAAACTTCCGTCGCGCGCGTGGATCTGCGGCGCTTTGCGGGCGATCCGGCGGGTCTTGAGCAGGCTATGCGCAAGCTATTTCTTTATATGAGCGTATTCTGCTTTCCTTTGTGCATCGGCGGTGCGGCTGTCGTGCCAACGCTGTTCCACGCTTGGCTCGATCCTCATTGGTTTGGAGGAATCGTGATTGCACAGATGATGATGTTGATGGGAGTTCCGTGTATCACGCTGTATTGCGCAACCGCGGTCCTACTAGCCATGAATCGGCAGAAGTGGGAAGCGATGATCTCCACGGTTCAAACTTCGACCACTCTGCTCGCCGTCGTCCTATTCGCACCATTCGGCCTGGTGGCGGCCTCCGCCGCAATTGCCCTGCGCCCAGTGATTCTGTTTCCGCTGCCGGTGCTACTGATGCATCGTCTTTGCAATCTCCCGGTCCGACTGATACTCCATACTCAAGCTCCCGCCCTGGCGGCGTCGATTCTGATGGGATCTGCGGTATGGCTGCTGGGACTCCACCTCGGGAATACATTCAGCGATGCGGTTACTTTGATGGTGCTAGTCCTTTTCGGCGCAGCCGTCTACATTGCAGCAATTGCCGCACTGTTGCCGGACTTCAGCGGGCGGCTGTTTCGGCACTTGGCCCAGCAGGTGCGGGGCATGCCCAAGTCTCCTGACCTGGGCTGAGCGCTCTAACGACTGGCTGCTCCGCGCCCTTTTACGGGCGGTTCAGGATACGGTGAGCGCCATCCCTGCAAAAACCAGATTGTTGCTGAATACATAACGTCCTGTCAGGGACGTTACGGTATGCTCAAAGAGCGCCATTTTTATCAGGGGGCGGACGACGAACGTTCTCACGCCGGCCCCGTGCCCCGAATACCCCACTGTAACCGCCTGGAAGTCGAGCCATTCCCCGGTGACGGCAAACTGGCACTTGAAGAATGCCTCCTTGGCGGAAAAGATCAATGCGGCTGCGTTAACCTGTTCTGTAGCAGGAAGAGTCTGCATCCACGCCAACTCGGGCGGTGCCATGATCTCATGCCAGATCTCGGGGGAAACCTGTCCAACGATTTCCGCATCAAGTCCCAGTGCTCGGATGTGTCCGTGCTTCGCTACCGCCGCGCCGCAAAAGCCTTCGGTATGGGTAATGCTGCCAGTAAAAGCGGGGGGCCAGCGAGGCTGTCGATCGTCATCAACCTCCAAGGGCACCTCGACGCCGCCCAGTTCGACCAGAGCGCGGCGGGCGCATAGCCTTCCCGCAGCGAACTCCCGTGCGCGTTTGACGGCAACGCCACTCAGAAGCCGTGCTTCCTGTGGAAACAGCAAAGACGGCTCTCCGGGACTTGTTAGTTCGGCCGCACAAACACCGGGTGGAAATAACCCGGCCAGCAATGAAGAAACGCAAGCTGGGTTCCGTCTCGGGGACCGCTCCGGCAGGAACATCAGTTCGGATGGAGGGCTCACTTCAAGCTCCTGCGCGGCGGAGTACCGCCCCGGCAGCCGCCACTTCAGTCGGCCGCCGGGGACACGGATAGCTCGGCACAGCTATCCAGGGCAGCCGAGATTTCCCGGGCCATATGCGTCGCGCTGGGATCTTGGAACATGTTGAAATGATCGCCATCGACGACAGTGACCTCAATGCCACACCCAGCATAGGGACCCCACCCCATCTCAAAATCGAGGAAGCGCCCGCTAGGTTCCTCCGCGCTGCGGAACAAAACGATCTTTCCCGGGTAAGGCCTCGGCTCGTATCGCTGGGCAGCCTCATCCAGATAGTTGAGCAACCACTGGTCGTAGACTTCGGGGGCGGGCGTGTTGCCTCGAACATCCTTTGCCGGTTCGAGATCGGGTGGCGAGGGAGAGAAGCGCTTGAGCAGCTTCTTGACGAACTCCCGATTGCCGAGAAACGCAATCAGGCTCTGCCGTCGCGAGCGCACCCTGGACCAGTCGAGAGCGATCAGTTTCCAACGGTGCGAATAGTCGGCGAGCAAGCGCTGCAACGCGCTGAGCCGCGTCAGATATCCGGGCGCGTATGCATCCACCAA
>FTIF01005306.1_pt1 | contig 24014 bp, 19 predicted proteins | sample 1658001 | NCBI WGS metagenome assembly FTIF01 (sample SAMEA3914789, study PRJEB12502) | metagenome | biome: forest; material: soil | place: Canada | collected 2011-07-03 | depth 0.3 m | reverse complement strand
CTGCGACGGAGGTCATTTTTGCGCAGTGCAAGTCGGACAGAGTGCGGCATGGTGATTCCATGGTGCGCTCTGGCCGGCGCAGCAATGCGCAAAAATGGCCCCGTCCCGAAGGGTTGCGCCCAAAATCGCGCCAGGCTGCGTTGTCAGCCCCGGCCATGGAATCACCATGGCTGGGGCTTCCGCCTTGCCTGACGCGATTTTGGACTGCAACGCAGGCGCGATTCATCCTGTTACAGGCTCTGAGAAGCTGGCAAGGAATCTGCTTGGAGAAAGCTGCCGACGCAACACTACCCTTCGGAGAGGTGCCATGACGGACGCAATGCAGATTCAACAACAGGGTGCCCACGCCCGGGTGCGCGGCGAGCACATGGTCGCCAACCCGTATTACAAGGCGCGCAACATGCCTTTCAGCACCGGCGAGTCCACGGAAGAGTGGAACCAGAAGGCGGTGGCCTGGCGCCGCGGCTGGGAACAGGAAAACTACCAGCTGGAAGAATGAGCGGCAGCCAGCCGGCGGCTCAATGCGCCGACCGCTGTCGACGCTTCAGCCGGAACAGCAGTGCCGAGCTCACTGCCAGCAGGCCGGCATAGATCGTGGCGAAATGCACCCATAGCTGGAACAGGAAAGCCGCGCGGGCCGTAACGCCGTGAAAAGGCGCTACTGCCTCCCATGCATAAGGCAGGCTGGCCGTGATCGCTGCCAGGCCCAGCCCGCCGAGCAGGAAATAGCGCCAGAGTTCCTCCCCGCTGTCCACCCCTGATTCTGCCGGCCGTGCCTGCTGGCGCAACCAGGAGCGATAAGCCCATAACAGGATCAGGCCGCCTGCCATGCTGCTCAGCCATTGCAGCCACTCATACAGCGGAATCGCCTGCCCGCCGATTAGCAGTGCCGGATCGTTGAGGAAAGGGAGGTGCTGCGGTCCCCAGCGGCCGCGGTGAGTGAAGCCGTCCCAGACCAGATGTGTCCACGCGCCGAGCAGCACCGAGGCCGCGGCGATGAAGGGACTGGCCAGCCCGGTCCGGCGCCGGGGTTCCGCCGCCAGCGGAGTCAGGGCATCGCGATGCGGTTGCGGCAGCACAAAGCAAAGCGGCCGCTTCAGCAGATGCAGCAAGGCCAGCAGCAGCAGCCCGATCGGCAGGCCGGGGAAGACGATTCCGGCCAGGCTATGCGTCTGCCGGTGCGCGGCCAGTCCGGGGATGTAATAGCCGATGTCCGGAACGATGCTGCCGATGAGCAGCGCGGCGAAGCTCAGCCGCGGACAGAAACGCCGCAGCGGCAACACCGCGGCAGGATGCGACAAGGTGAAAGGCAAGACCGGCTCCGCGAAGGCTCCAATGCACCGATGGTGCAGGGGGCGGATGCAGGCAGGGAGGCGATGCTGTGCAAATGTGGTGCAAGCGCCGCAGCGGGGGATTGCCCCGTCAGCTAGCCGCGAATACCCCGCGCCGCGCCGGCACGAACCAGGTCAGGCCGAACAGGATGGTCAAGGGAATCACCCGCAAGGCCGCCGGGTTGCGGCTTCTGAGCATGCGGAACACCAGGGGCAGTTCCACGATGTGGCTGATCAGCATGGTGGTGGCCAGCGACACCACCCAGTGATCCCTATGGCCGGAGCAGAGCAGCCACAGCGCCGCCAGCCAGAACGCGATCTGCACGCAGTGCGCGGGATACCAGAAGTAAGGCTTGTCGATCATGGTGGAGGCGCATCGGTGCGGTGCTCCTTTATAGCAAGCCCGGCACCAGCCACCAACTGTTTTTTTTGTAGGCCGCCCACTCCGGGTAGCGCGACATGCTGGCCTCCTTCATCACCATGTTCACCGAAAACAGGCCGCCCCAGATATAGGCCAGCACCAGCACCGGCAGCCAGTGCCAGACCAGCAGCGCGAAGGCGCCATAAATCATCATCTCCCCCAGGTAATTGGGGTGGCGCAAGTACTTGAACACGCCGTCGGTGATGAGGCCGCGCCGGACCCGCAGGGTGTAGAACTTCTGCGCGTCGGCCGCCACCATGATGGTGCTGCCGACGGTGCACAGCGAGATGCACAGGCAGAACCAGGCCGTCTCGGGCAGCGGGTAGTGCGGCTGCGCCGCGCCGGAAATCAGCAGCCAGCCGAAGGTCCAGTACAGGCCCAGGCCGAACAGCGCGTAGACGCTGCTGCCCAGGGTGATGCGCACCTGCCAGTTCGGATCGGGGAAATTCAGGTCCTTCAGCAGCCAGGTCAGGCCGTAGCTGCCGTGCAGGGCCAGGTAGATCCAGGCAGCGGTGGAGGTGGCGGCCGGCGTGCGGCCGGAATAAAACCACATCAGCAGGCCGAGGAAGACGAAGGTACCGCCTTTCTGGAAATTGATGATCCAGGAAAACTTGAGCGGACGCGGGCCGCCCAGCGCGTCGTGCAGCAGCCAGTCGTTGATGCGCCGCATGCGCACCGCCCAAGCCGGAGCAGTGCGGGATGTTGTCGTCATGGTGTTGCTGGCTGTATTCATATGCGTTTCCCCAGATGAGGCGACTCGGCTATTGCCAGATCACCGCCTGCTTGCGATTGGCCCAGTTCTCGAAATGCTCGCCGTAGTGCTTCTCGATCACTGGCCGCTTGACCTTGAAGGTGGGCGTGATGAAGCCGTTGTCCACCGTCCACTGCTCCGGAATCACCGCGACGAAATCCATCTGCTCGTGCGGATCGAGCTGCGCGTTGACGCTGTCCAGGTGCTCGCGCAGCGAGTGCGTCATCTCGTCGCGCGCCGTTGCCTCGCGGCAGCGCTCCCATTCCGCCTGGCTCAGCATCAGCAGTGCGAACGGCTGCGGGAAAGCGACGCCGGTGACGCAGCAGGCTTCCACCTTGGGATGGGTGCCGAGCTTGTTCTCGATCGGCGCCGGGGCGACGTACTTGCCCTTGCTGGTCTTGAATTGCTCCTTGGCCCGTCCGGTGATGCGCAGCCGGCCTTCGGCATCCAGCCCGCCGACGTCGCCAGTGCGCAGGAAGCCGTCTTCGGTGAAGGCCTCGCGGGTTTTCTCCTCGTCCTTGTAATAGCCGAGCATGGCGCCCGGCGTCTTCACCAGGATTTCACCGATGTCGGAGAATTTCGCCTCCACGCCGGGCCAGGTGTAGCCCACCGTGCCGGGGCTGGTGCGGCCGACGCGCGAGCAATGGGACAGGGCAAAGTTCTCGGTCATGCCGTAGATCTCCAGCATCTCCAGGCCCAGTCCGCGATACCAGCGCACGATGTCCGGCGGCAGCGGCGCGGCGCCGGTGCAGGCATAACGCATCGCGTCCATGCCGAGCTGCTGCAGGATTTTCTTCTTGACGCGCTTGCCCAGGAAGGGAATGCGGAACAGGCGGTCGAGCTGTTCCTTCGGCTTTTTGGCGAACACGCTTTGCTGGAATTTGGTCCACAACCGCGGCACCGAGCCAAACAGGGTGGGACGGGCGCGTTGCAGGTCTGCGGCGAAGGTCTCCAGGCTTTCCGAGAAATACACCCGGCAGCCGCAGCGCAGCGACATCGCCTCCACCAGCACGCGCTCCGCCGTGTGCGCCAGCGGCAGGTAGGAGATGACCCGGTCCTGCGCATTGCAGCCGAAGTAGTCGCCGATGGTCTTGACCGAAATGGCGATGCTGCCGAAGCTGTGCATCACTCCCTTGGGCATGCCGGTAGTGCCGGAGGTGTAGATGATGGTGGCCAGATCGCCGGCGCCGCGCACCGGATGGCCCTGCAGCGGCGCGGTCCTGGCCACCAGGTCTTCCCACTGCGGGCCGTCCATGGCCGGAGCCAGCGGAAAGGCGATGCGCGGAGTGTGCTCGGGGATGCCGGGGGCCATGCTGTCCCAGGCATCCAGCTTGCCGATAAAGCAGGCCTTGGCCTCGGAGTGCTCCAGGATCTGCCGCACCGAGGCGGCGGTCAGCGTCGGGTAGATCGGCACGCTGACGTAGCCCGCCATCCAGATGGCGTAATCCGCCAGCATCCACCAGGCGCAGTTCTTGGAAAGAATCGCCACGCGAGCGCCGGGCTCCCAGCCGCAGGAGCGCAGGTACGCCGCCATGCGCCGCGCCTGGTCGATGGCTTCGGCCCAGGTGAAATCGCGCACCGCGCCGCCGCCCAGCGGCTGTGTCAGATAAATCTCCGCGCCGCGTTCGGTTTCCCAGCGCCAGATGCGCTGCAGCGGCAAATCATCCTGAAGCAGTTGCGGCACGGATTCGGGCATGGTTCCTCGGCCCTCCGGATCAATGACCGGAGTAATTATGATTGTCGCCGGTCCACGGAATCCCACCCGGCGGGCCATAGTAGACCGCCGGCTGCATTACGCCAAAGGGGTGCGCCTCAAAAATAACAATTACCGTCCTTGCCGGACGGTTGCCCCGGATGCTACGAGGCGAGGATGCGCGAAGCGTTCTCGGTCAGCGCCAGGTTTCCTTCCTGGTCGAAATGGACCAGCTTCAGCCGCGCGAAGGCGTTGAGGTCGTCCAGATAAAGAGGGGAGGGCGTGGCTTTGCTGTCGGCTTTCGCATCGCGGATCTGCCGGAGCAGACTCAGCCGCTGCGGCGTGATCGCCGTATCTGAAGGTCGCATGGAAACTCCTGTGGCCTGCCTGAAAACGCGCGCCATCTTTAGCACGCTTGCAAGCCCCCTTCCAAGCCCCCGCAGCGCAGCATCGGCGGGGCCGCAACTGTTGTAATACCTTAGGCTTTCCGGCTAAGCGCTTGATCGTCCACAAGGCATTTTGCATGTGGCTGATTTGCAGCAGTCGTAAGAACTTTTTTATAAATTTTTTTGCAGTGGCGGAGCTGGGACCCCCTGAATCGGGCCGGGTCATCGGGACGCGGTGCTGTCATGCTGTCACCCTAATATTTAGTGTTTCGCATCGCGCCGGCGCAATCGGCGCGGGCTAGGGAGAGGGGATTCATGGGATATTGCGGGAAGATCTGCTGCGCCCTGCTGGCCGGCATGCTGGCGGCTTGTCATGGCCGCGACGCGGCCGCCACCGCCGATGCGGCGGAAGCGACGCATGTGCACGAGGGCAGCCTCGTCGTGGTGCCGGAGAAATCCGCCCTGCGCCAGGTCCTGGCCATCGCCCCGGCGCAGAAACAGTCGACACAGACGCCCCTGCAGGCCCCGGCAGTGCTCGAAGCCGATCCGGCCCGGGTCGCCAACATCCTGCCGCCGCTGTCCGGACGCATCAGTACGCTTTATGTGCACCTGGGCGATACGGTCAAGGCCGGGCAGCCGCTGTTCACCATCGACTCGGCGGACCTGGCCCAGGCCCGCTCCGACCTGCGCCATGCGCGCATCGCCCTGACTCAGACGAAAAAGACCCTCGACCGGCAGCAGGACCTGGCCGAGCACCATATCGCCGCGCAGAAGGACCTGGAGCAGGCACAGGCCGACTACGAAGGCGCGCAGAGCGAGTACGAGCGCGCCGCCACTGTGTTCCGCGTCATCGGCGTCGATCCCGAAGCGGCGCAGGCGGCCGGCTCCTCGCGCGAGCTGACGGTGCGCTCGCCGCTGGCCGGTCGCATCGCCATGCTCAACCTGGTGCCCGGCACTTTCGCCAACGACAATGCCGCGTCGCTGATGACCGTGTCCGATGCTTCCACCATCTGGTTCACCGCCAGCGTGCAGGAAAAGGATCTGGATCGGGTGCGGGCGGGCGAGGTGGTCAGTGCCACCGTGCAGTCCTTCCCCGGCGAAATCTTCCGCGGCAAGGTGCAGTTCATCGCCGACCAGCTCGACGCCGACACGCGCACCATCAAGGTCCGCGTCGCCTACGACAACCATGACGGCCGCCTCAAGCCCGGCATGTTCGCCAACCTCGAATTCCAGGGCCAGCCGCACCAGGCAGTGCTGGTGCCGACCACCGCCCTGATCCAGAGCGGCGAGCAGACCGTGGTCTTCGTCGAGGCGCAGCCGTGGAAGTTCGAGCCGCGCCCGGTGCTCACCGGCCCGCAGGACGGCGAGGCCACCGAGATCGTCAAGGGGCTGCAAGGAGGCGAGCGCATCGTCGTGCGCCAGGGCGTGCTGCTCAATGACTAAGAGCTTATCCGTGAATAAATCGCGCCTGCGACGGCGGTCATTTTTGCGCAGTGCAAGTCGGACAGGGCGCGGCATGGTGATTCCATGCAAGCCCTGGCCGGCGCAGCAATGCGCAAAAATGGCCCCGTCCCTTCGGGTTGCGCCCAAAATCGCGTCATGCTGCGTTGTCGGCCCCGGCCATGGAATCACCATGGCCGGGGCCTCCGCCTTGCCTGACGCGATTTTGGGCGGCAACGCAGGTGCGATTTATTCACGGATAAGCTCTAAGCGCGCCCATGATTGAGCGCTTCATCGCGCTGTGCCTGCACCGTCGCGCCATCATCTGGGCGCTGTTCCTGTTCATCGCGGTCTACGGCTTCGTCTCGTTCCGGCAGATGCCGCTGGAGGCCTATCCCGACATCGCCGACACCACCGCGCAGATCATCACCAAGGTGCCGGGCCTGGCGGCGGAGGACGTGGAGCGGCAGATCACCATCCCGATCGAGCGTGCCATCGCCAATACGCCCGGCATGGCGGTGACGCGTTCCGAGAGCACTTTCGCCCTGTCGCTGATCTCGGTGGTGTTCAAGGACGGCGTCGACGACTACTGGGCACGCCTGCGCCTGCGCGAGCAGCTCAGCGGCCTGCCCCTGCCGTACAGCGCGCTGCCGACGCTCGATCCGTTGAGCAGCCCCACCGGCGAAATCTATCGCTACACCCTGGAATCGCCCACGCGCAGCCTGCGCGAGCTGTCCGAGCTGCAGTTCTGGACCGTGATCCCGCGCCTGAAGCAGGTGCCGGGCGTGATCGACGTGACCAATTTCGGCGGCATCACCACGCAGTACCAGCTGCTGCTCGATCCCGCCCGCATGATCGAGTACGGCCTGACCCTGGCCCAGGTCACCGCCGCCATCAAGGCCAACAACAGCAATGCCGGCGGCAGCGTGGTGAATCGCGGTGAGCAGGGCTTCGTGGTGCGCGGCGTCGGCCTGATCGAGACCCTGCAGGATCTCGGCAACGTCGTGGTCAGCAGCAGCAAAAACGGCGTGCCGGTGCGCATCAACGACCTCGGCACCGTGACGCTGGGCAATCTCGAGCGCCACGGCATCCTCGGCATGGACCGCCAGCCCGATCACATCGAGGGCATCGTGCTGCTGCTCAAGCACCAGAACGAATCCGCCACCCTCGAGGCCCTGCATGCCGCGGTGGGCGAGCTCAACGGCAGCGGCCTGCCGACGGATGTGAAAATGGTGCCGCTGCTCGACCGCAGCGCCCTGATCCACGCCACCGAGCGCACCGTGGCGCTGACCCTGGGCGAGGGCCTGGTTCTGGTCTGCGTGGTGCTCTTGCTGTTCCTCGGCAGCCCGCGCGCCGCGCTGATCGTGGCCCTCACCATCCCGCTATCGCTGCTGTTCGCCTTCATGATGATGCACCAGCTGCGGGTGCCGGTGAACATGCTGTCGCTGGGCTCGGCCGACTTCGGCATCCTGGTCGACGGCGCCATCGTCATGCTGGAAAACATGCTGCGTCATCGCGAGGAGGCGGAAGGGCGGATCCTGACCCTGCGCGATGCCTATGCCGCGGCGATCCAGGTCGGGCGGCCGGTGTTCTTCGCCGTGCTGATCATCATCACTGCCTATCTGCCGCTGTTCTTCTTCGAGAGCGTCGAGTACCGGCTGTTCTCGCCGATGGCCTACGCCCTGGGCTTTTCCCTGTTCGGCGCCCTGCTGGTAGCGCTGGCCCTGACGCCCGGCCTGGCCTACGTGGCTTACCACCGGCCGCACCGGGTGTTCCGCAATCGTCTGGTCGAGCGCGCCAGCTACCGCTATCGGCATTTCCTGCTGCTGTTCATCCATCGCACCGGCCTGGCTGTGGCGGTGGCCGTGCTCACGCTGATCGGCGCTGCGGCGCTGGGCCTGTTCGCCGGCCGCGATTTCCTGCCGGAGCTGGACGAAGGCTCGATCTGGCTGCAGGTGTCGCTGCCGCAGAGCGTGTCCCTGCAGAAAGCCGCCGAGATGGCCGGCGAGCTGCGCCAGGCCACGCTGGAATTTCCGGAAGTGGCCCACGTCATGACCCAGGTCGGGCGCAACGACGACGGCACCGACTCCTTCACCCCTTCGCACATCGAGAGCGCGGTGACGCTGCGTCCCTATGCCAGCTGGAAATCCGGCATGAGCAAGGCCGAGCTGATCGACAAGCTGGCGGCTCGCTACAAGCAGATGCCGGGCTTCGACGTCGGCTTCAGCCAGCCGATGATCGACGGCATCTACGACCAGATCGCGGGCGCGCACAGCCAGCTGGTGGTGAAGATCTTCGGCAGCGATTTCGAGGAGCTGCGGCGCATCGCCGGCGCAGTGTCGGATACGCTGAAAGGTATCCGCGGCGCCGCCGACGTCAGCATCGATCAGGAGCCGCCGTCGCCGCAGCTGCGCATCTCGCTCGATCGCCAGGCCGCGGCGCGCTACGGCCTCAATGCCGACGACATCACCAACCTGATCGGCAGCGGTGTCAGCGGCGCGGCGCTGACGCAGATCTATGTCGGCGAGCGCGTCTACGACATCGTGGTGCGCTTCAGCGGCGCCGCGCGCGACGATCCGCAGAAGCTCGGCGACCTGCAACTGGTTTCGCCGAGCGGTGCGCGGGTGTCGCTGTCGCAGATCGCGCACATCGAAGTGCGCTCCGGTGAGAGCGTCATCACCCGCGAGATGGGCCGCCGTCACTTGACCGTGACGCTGAACCTGCGCGGCCGCGACCTCGGCGGCTTCGTCGACGAGGCCAAGGCGGCGCTGGAGCAGCAGGTGCAATACGACCATCGCGCCTATCGCCTGGCCTGGGGCGGCCAGTACGAGAACGAGCAGCGCGCCCAGCGCCGCCTGTTCCTGATCGTGCCGCTGACCCTGGGCCTGATGCTGGTGCTGCTGTACAGCGCCTTCGGCACCCTGCGCCATCCCTTGCTGATCATGCTGGCGGTGCCCCTGGCTGCGGTTGGCGGCTTCCTGGCCCTGCAACTGCGCGGTATGACCCTCAATGTCTCCAGCGCCGTCGGCTTCGTCGCCCTGTTCGGCGTGGCGATCCAGAACGCCATCATCATGGTCGCCAACCTCAACCGCTGGCGCGACCTCGATACTTCCCTGTTGCAGGCGGTGTTGAAAGGCGCGCGCGAGCGCTTCCGCCCGGTGCTGATGACGGCAACGGTGGCGATCTTCGGCCTGCTGCCGGCGGCGCTGTCGCACAGCCTCGGCAGCGATGTGCAGCGCCCGCTGGCAACGGTCATCATCGGCGGCCTGCTCACCGCCACCGTGCTGACCCTGCTGCTGCTGCCGACCCTGTATTTCTGGGTCGAGACCTGGGCTAGGCGCCGCCTGAAGGAGCGCCCGCCCAATACCGATCGCTCACTCGATGCAGTGCTGGCGGAAGGCGAATGAAGACAGGCAAACTCTTTCTGGCGGGACTGGTCTTGTCGCTGCTCGTCTGCAATGCAGCGGGCGCAGCCGATCCGTCGACGCCGACGGCGAATGCCCGGTACGACGCCGACGGCTCCGTCGGTGAAGTGCATGACAGCCAGTATCTGAATCTTTCCTTGCCGCAGGACCACTGGACCGTGCAGCCCTCCACGGCAGCGGAGCAGCCGCTGACCTGGCCGATGTTCATCCGCGAAGTGCTGGCAGCAAACCTGGACTATGCCGCCGCGCGCTACAACGTCGATATGGCCGCAGCGGATGCCGCTGCGGCAAGGCTGCTGCCCAACCCGACGCTGTCGCTGAGCGGCGACCGTGACCTGACGTTCCATGACAAGCACGCCACTGGTAGCGACGGCAATCCCGCCCTGCTGCGCCAGGTGGAGTCGCGCAGCATCGGTATCGGACAGACCATTCCATGGTGGGGCCGGCGCAAGTGGCAGATCAAGGTCGCCGACCAGGCCCTGCGCGCCGCCGCTGCTACCCTTGACGACTTCCTGCGCAATCTCAAGCTGGATGCGGCCTCCGCCTATGCCGACGCCCTGACGGCCCAGCGTGGCGTCGAACAGCTGCGCGCCGCGGCCGGTTTTCTCGGCACTCTGGGCCAGGCGCAGCAGACCCGTTATGTCGCCGGCGATATCGGCCGGCCCGATCTGCTGCAAACGCGGGTCGAGCAGCAGGAGTTTCTCAACGATCTGTCCCGCGCCGAGGACGATGCCGAAGCCACCCGCTTTGCCCTCTCTACTTTTCTCGGCCGCAATCGCGGTCAGACCGGATTCATTGTCACCGGCGACCTGAGGCAGGAGCCGCACGACTACAACCTCAACGGCATGATCGGCGAATCGCTGAAGAAGCGTTCGGACCTGGTGGCTCTGCGCAATGGCCGCGATGCCGCGCAGAGCGGGGTGGAACTGGCCAAGGCGTCGCGCATCCCCGACGTGGATGTGGCGGTGACCTACGGCTACAGCGGCGGCGTGGTGCTCAACCATCCGGTCGATCCGACGCCCGGCTTTCACCAGTTGACCCTAGGCCTGTCGATTCCGCTGCCGCTGTTCGACCATGGCCAGTACTCGATCCGCAAGGCCCTGTCCGCCGCCGATCAGGCGCAGGTGCAGCTGGCCGAGGCGGAGTTGCGCGCGGAAGTCGATATCCGCACGGCCTATGCCCAGTACAAGTCGGCGCAAAAGCGGGTTGCATCCTTCGACAACGGCATCCTCAAGGATGCCGACGACCTGCTCGAAGCCCGCCGCTACGGCTACCAGCGCGGCGCCAATACCTTGCTGGAGTTGATCGATGCGCAACGCTCCGACAACCAGATCCGCCAGGACTGCGACCAGGCCCAGGCCGAGCTGGCCAAGGCGCTGATCCAGCTGGAGCGGGTCACCGGGTTCGAGCAGGGGATCAGGTTTTAGAGGGCGGCGGAGCCACGCCCTTCATCCCGGTTCACGGGCCTCGGCTACTGGGCTGAGCCTGGATAAACCTACCGATCCAAGCCATATCGGCGCTTCCCGGACGTCCCCGGGCCTTCTGGCCCACCCAGAAACACCCGCTCACCGCATGCGTGCCAACAAAAAAACGATGGCACGCATGGCACACATGGCACGCATGGAGGCCAAACCCGTAGGGCGGGCCATGCCCGCCGCCTTTCCCAAAACCCCCAATCCGCCTCAAATCACCCAGCGCACGCTGGCCAGGCGCAGGGCATCCGCCTGCTCTTCCACCGAGGCAGGAACCCCCGGACCGCCATCATGCTGCTGCAAGACCCGCGTCAGCACCCGATCCTCCAGCGCCGCAAACTCCTGCGACCCGCGCGCCCGCGGCCGTGCCAGCCCCACCGCCTGATCCAGCCCGATGGCCCCGTCCTCGATCACCACCACCCGGTCGGCCAGCGCCACCGCTTCCTGCACATCGTGCGTCACCAGCAGGGCGGTGAAGCCATGCTCACGCCATAGCCGCTCGATCAGCGCATGCATTTCGATCCGCGTCAGCGCATCCAGCGCACCCAGCGGCTCGTCCAGCAACAGCAGCTGCGGCCGGTGCACCAGCGCCCGCGCCAGGGCCACGCGCTGGCGCTGGCCGCCGGACAGCGCGGCCGGCCAATCCTTGGCGCGATCTTCCAGTCCCACATCACGCAAGGCCGCGCGCGCGGCCGGCAGCGCCGAGCGCGGCAGGCCCAGCCGCACATTGTCGATCACGCTCTTCCACGGCAGCAGGCGCGCGTCCTGAAACATCAGACGGATATCCGGCCGCTCCTCGCAGGCCGGGCAGCTGCTGGCCGTGCCGATATCGAGCCCGCCGGCGTCGGCTTGCTCCAGTCCGGCGACGATGCGCAGCAGAGTGGACTTGCCGCAGCCGCTGCGGCCGACAATGGCAACAAAGCTGCCGCGGGCGATATCCAGCGACAGGCCGCGCAACACCTGCCGCTCGCCGTAATGTTTTTCCAGGCCGCGGATGGAGACAGCCAGTCCGCTACGGCCCGGCGTTACTGACGTAACTCCGGGCACGGGCTGCTCACGCCCGACGGGTGCATTTTTACGCAGCAACGGCGAGCGGGCGGCGGCGCTCATTGGTAGGACGGATGCCAGCGCAGGCACAGCCGTTCCAGGCCCTTCGCCGCCACGTCGGCGGCCTTGCCGAGCAGGGCATACAGCAGGATGCCGACCAGCACCACATCGGTCTGCAGGAATTCGCGCGCGTTCATGGTCATGTAGCCGATGCCGGAAGACGAGGAAATGGTCTCGGCCACGATCAGCAGCACCCACATCAGGCCCAGCGAGAAGCGCAGCCCGACCAGGATCGAGGGCAGGGCGCCGGGCAGGATCACGTCGCGGTACAGGCGCCAGCCGGACAGGCCGTAGCTGCGCGCCATCTCGATCAGGTTGCGGTCCACCGTGCGGATGCCGTGGAAAGTGTTCAGGTACAGCGGAAAGAACACCCCCAGCGCCACCAGAAACAGCTTGGCCCCTTCGTCGATGCCGAACCACAGGATCACCAGCGGGATCATCGCCAGCGGCGGGATGTTGCGCAGCATCTGCAAGGTGCTGTCGAGCGCCACCTGCGCCGGCACGAACAGCCCGGTGAGCAGCCCCAGCAACAGTCCCAGGCCACCGCCTATAGCCAGGCCGGCAAAAGCGCGTCCGGCGCTGACCTTCAAATTGGCCCACATCTCGCCGGTCTGCACCAGATGCCAGGCCGCCTTCACCACCGCCCAGGGCTCCGGCAGCACGCGCGTCGACAGCAGGCCGGAGCGGGCCGAGTATTCCCAGGCGGCGAGTATCAGCAGCGGCAGCAGCCAGGGCAGAATCGCCGCGCCGAAACGGCGGTGCGATTGTGTGCGGTTCGAGACGGGCATCAGAAAATTCTCGACGATCCGCGCTGTTCCCCTCTCCCGCAAGCGGGAGAGGGGAACGTTCTTGGAATATTCATGGCGTTTCGATTCCTGCCTACGAATAGATCGAGGGCAGCGGCGGCTCGCCGCTCAGCAGCCAGTGGCCGATGTCGCGCAGCTTGTAGTCGAGCGGATCGTGCAGCGAGTGGGTGCGCACATTGCGCCACCAGCGGTCGAAGCCCCAGCGCGAGGCGGTGGCGCGCGCGCCCATGGTCTCGAAGATCTGCGCCGTCACTTCCAGCGCGGTACGCGCCGCGAACACCCGCGCCTCGGCAATGGCTATGGCTACTCCGCCGCGCTGCTGCGGCGTGATCGCATCGCCCAGGTCCCAGGCGTCCTGCAGCGTCCGCGCCGCGTTCTCGGTGAGGCTCACTGCCGCGCGGTACTTGCTCCACAGTTCGCCGTAGCGCTGCTGGATGAACGGATCCTCCGCCGCCCGCGCCACGCCGGAACCGCCCCAGGGCCGCGCCTGCTCCAGCGTATAGGCGCGGGCTGCGGCCAGCGCGCCGAGCGCATTGCCGTTGTAGATCTCGGTCAACACCAGCTGTGACACGCAAGGCCTCAAGGTGGCGCGCGGCGAGCCGCCGGGTCCCGGCGGCCCGAGGATTTCACCGGCCTCCACCCGCACCTGCTCGAAGCGCACGCTGCCGCTGTCGGTCTGGCGCTGGCCGATCGCATCCCAGTCCTCGTTTGCATGCACCCCGGCGCGGCGGCTGGGGATGGTGAGGATCAAGCGGTTGGACGGATCGCCGCCGCGCGGCGCCGACACGTTCAGCATGTCCGAATCGAGCGCACCTGAGCAGAAGGTCTTGAGGCCGTGCAGCGTGTAATGATCTCCGGCGGCATCGCCTGCCGGCTGCAGCGCGATATTGCCGTCCAGGGCATTGGTGGCATTGCCCCAGAACCAGTTGTTCTCGACGGTGCCGCTCAGATAGCGTTGCTGCTGCTCGGGATTGGCGAACAACAGGATGGTGGCGATTTGCAGATGCTGGAAGCCATACAGGTGCGCCAGCGAGCTATCGGCGGCGGCGAGTCGCCGCACGATGCGGTAGATCAGCGGCCAGGATTCACCCGCGCCGCCGTACTGGCGCGGCACGCTCAGCGTCAGCAAGCCGCTTTGCCGGATTAGCGCGCGCTCGGCCAGCGCGGTGCCGCCACGCTTGTCGCGCTCCACCGCGGTGAGCGCAAGCTTGCTGGCCAGCGCTTCCACCGCCGCGGTATGCGCGCCGCAGTCGACATGCAGCAGGTCCGGCAGCACCGCAGGCACTGCTGCCTCGTCAGGCCGATGCAGCGATAGCGCGCTCACAACGGCTTCCACACGACGGCGCTTTGCGTATCCACCGCTTTCGGGATCAGCTTCGCATCGAGGAAGGCATCGGCGATCTTCTGCTGCTCGGTCAGCGCCTCGACGCTGACCGGCCGCACCTCGTAGCTGCGCCGATCGTTGGCGATGCGCACCGTCTGCGCATCCAGCCCCCACACCGGCGCCAGCTGGGCTGCCGCGTCCTGCGGATGCGCCTTCACCCAGACGCCGGTGTCGCGCAGAGCGTCGAACACCGCCTGCACGATCTCGGGATGTGCCTTGGCGAACGGCGCCGAGGCCAGGTAGTAGCGCCGATAGCTGGCGATGCCGGTGCCGTCGGTGAGCACGCGCGCCTTGGCCTGCTGCTGCGCCCCGGCGACATAAGGGTCCCATACTGCCCAGGCATCCACCGAGCCGTTCTCGAACGCCGCGCGGCCATCGGCCGGCGACAGGTAAGCCGGCTGGATGTCGCTGAACTTCAATCCGGCCTTGCGGAGTGCCGCGATCAATAAATAGTGCGCGCCGGCCGCCTTGGCCACTGCGACCTTCTTGCCCTTCAGGCTCGCCACATCGTGGATCGGCGAATCCGCCCGCACCAGGATCGCCTGCGCGGTGGGCGAGGGCGTCTCCTGCGCGTAGTAGGCCAGATTCGCGCCCGCCGCCAGGGCGAAGATCGGCACCGTGTCGGCCACGTCCGCGGACAGGTCGATGCCGCCGACGTTGAGCGCTTCCAGCAGCGGCGCGCCGCTGGTGAACTCGCTCCAGCTCAGATGCACGTCCTTGCCGGCGAACTTTTGCTCCAGCGCACCCTGCGCCTTGAGCAAGGCGGTCAGGGTCGAAGACTTCTGATAACCGATGCGCACTTCCACCGGTTCTGCACAAGCGATGCCGGGCAGCGCTGCGGTGGCGAGCAAGGCCAGGGCGCTGAAGCTGAAGCGGCGGCGGGTGATCAGGCGCATGGTTCGATCAGCTCTGCGAAACCTTGGGCACATAGGTATTGGCGACGATCTCGCCGAACGGCCCGGAGAGCACGCCTTCGGCGGCGCGCTTCTGCGGCCGGTCCAGCGGCAGATGCGGGAAGGTCAGCTCGGCGAAGCGGTAGGCTTCTTCCAGATGCGGATAGCCGGAGAGGATGAAGGTCTCGATGCCGAGATCGGCATATTCCTGCATGCGCGCCGCCACCGTCTGCGGATCGCCCACCAGGGCGGTGCCCGCGCCACCGCGCACCAGGCCCACGCCGGCCCACAGGTTGGGCGACACTTCCAGCTTGTCGCGGCGGCCGCCGTGCAGCGCTGCCATGCGCCGCTGGCCTTCGGAGTCCATCTTGGAGAACGCGGCCTGGGCGCGCTCAATGGTGGCGTCGTCGAGCTTCTCGATCAGCTCGTCGGCGGCGCGCCACGCCAGTTCGTTGGTCTCGCGCACGATGACGTGCAGGCGGATGCCGAAGCGCAGGGTGCGGCCCCGCTCGCCGGCACGGCGGCGGATGTCGGCGATCTTCTCCGCCACGGCCGCGGGCGGCTCGCCCCAGGTCAGGTATACGTCCACCTGTTCGGCGGCCAGGTCGTGCGCCGCCGGCGAGGAGCCGCCGAAGTACAGCGGCGGGTAGGGCTTCTGCACCGGCGGGAACAGGGTGCGGCCGTTCTTCGAGCGCAGGTGCTTGCCGATGAAGTCGACCGAGCCGCTGTCGTGCGAGCGTTCCAGGATGCCGCGCCAGATGCGCAGGAACTCGTCGGTGATCTCGTAGCGCTCCTCGTGGCTGGCGAACAGGCCGTCGCCTTCCAGCTCGGCCTGGTCGCCGCCGGTGACGACGTTGATCAGCAGGCGGCCGTTGGACAGGCGATCATAGGTCGCAGCCATGCGCGCGGCGAGGCCGGGCGAGCTGATGCCGGGGCGAATCGCCACCAGGAACTTGAGCTGCTGCGTCACGCCGATCAGGCTGGAAGCCACCACCCAGGCATCCTCGCAGGAACGCCCGGTCGGCAGCAGCACGCCCTCGTAGCCCAGCGTGTCCGCCGCCACCGCGACCTGCTTGAGGTAGTTGTAGTCCACCGCGCGCGCGCCTTCGGAAGTGCCGAGGTAGCGGCTGTCGCCGTGGGTGGGAAGGAACCAGAAGACTTTCATCGGGGGGACTCCTTGGAGTGTTTGTATGGGGCTAGCGGCTGGCGGCCAGGGCAGTGCCCGGCTGCCATACCGCCTCGGCCACCTTGATCGGATGTGGAATCAGGCCGGCTTCGGCATAGGTATCGGCCAGCGCCTGTTGCGTGGCGATCACCGCTGGGCTCAGCGGGCCTACCGGGGAGGGCGGACGGCGACTGAGGAACAGCCTCGCCACTTCCGGGTCGAGCCCGGTGGCGGCCGCGATCAGCGCGGGTGCGTCGGCAGGGCGTTGCTGCACCCGGCGGTCCGCATCACTGAGGATGTCGAACAGGCTGCGAATCACCTGCGGATAGCGGCCGGCGAATTTGCGCGACGACAGATAGAAGGTGTTGTTGTCCGACAGGCCGGTACCGGTGGTGAGCACGCGGGCCGGCGTATTGCGCTCGGCGGCGGCCCAGTACGGGTCCCAGATGGCCCAGGCATCGATGCTGTGGCTCTCGAAGGCGGCGCGGGCGTCGGCCGGGGCCAGATACACCGGCTGAATGTCCTTGTATTGCAGCCCGGCCTGCCGCAGCGCGCGCAGTACCAGGTAGTGTGAACTGGAGCCTCTCTGGAACGCGACGCGCTTGCCACGCAGATCTTTCAGTGTCGCGATGCCCGAGTCCGGCGGCACCAGGATGGCCGAGCTGCCAGGCTTGGGCGGCTCCACCCCGACATAGATCACATCGCTGCCGCCAGCCTGGGCGAACACCGGTGGCGTATCGCCGGTCATGCCGAAGTCGAGGCTGCCGGCGCCGAGCGCCTCCAGCAGCTGTGGCCCGGCCGGAAACTCGGTCCATTGAATGCGCGCGCCGGGAAAGCGCTGCTGCACCAGGCCGAGCTGTTTCGCGACCAGCAGGTTGATGGAGCTCTTTTGGTAGCCGATACGGATTTCTGCGGGCGCCTCGGTTCCCGCCATTGCCAAGGCAGGCACGGCCGCGGCCGCCGCCACGATGAAGGCGGCGACGCAGCGGCGCAGCAGCCGTGAAGCGCGGCCACCTGGATGGGCAACGATATAAAACAAGGCTCTCTTATTCCGCGAAGCGAGGGACATTCCGGAGTATCGGCGACGGCGGCAGCGCAGCGAACGAATCTTTTGGTATGAGCACATAACCGCAAAGCGCTCTATGCATAGAGCTTCTGCGTATTTCCAGACGCTGCCGCGCTGCACTACTTTCTGCGGGCTACGTCGCATTGCGGCGCCATCCATCAAGAGTCGAACGTGACCCATCAATCCCTGAAAGTGCGCCTGCGGGCGCTAGCCGTTGTGCTGGCCGGTAGCCTGGCGCTCGGTGCCGCGCATGCCGACGAGGCCTGGCCCAAGCAGTTCACCATCGGCTACCAGAAGTTCGGCACGCTCATCATCCTCAAGTCGCGCGGCGATCTCGACAAGCGCCTGGCCGCGCACGGCGTCACGGTGAAATGGGCCGAATTTCCCTCCGGCGTGCCGATCCTGGAGGGCATGAACGGCGGCAGCGTCGACTTCGGCATCACCGGCGAGACCCCGCCGGTGTTCGCCCAGGCCGCTGCCGGGTCGCAGATCCGCTATGTCGCCTACGAGCCTGCCGCGCCGACGGGCGAGGGCATCCTGGTGCCGAAGAACTCCACCTTGAAAACCCTGGCCGACCTCAGGGGCAAGCGTATCGCCGTGGCGAAGGGCTCCAATTCGCACTACCTGCTGATCCAGGCGCTGAAGAAGGCCGGCCTCACCCCGGACGACGTCAACATCGCCTATCTCAAGCCGGCCGATGCCAACGCCGCCTTCGTGCAGGGCGATGTCGACGCCTGGTCGATCTGGGATTACTACCTTGCGGCGGCGCAGGCGCAGTCCGGAGCGCGCGTGCTCGCCCCAGGTGAGGGTCTGATCGACAACCACGCCTTCTTCCTCGCTTCGAAGGACGAGATTGCCAAGTACCCGGAAGTGGTGAAGATCGCGCTGGAGGAAACGGCGAAGGTCGACCTCTGGGCCAAGGAACATCCGGACGAAGCGGCGGCCCTGCTGTCGCAGCAGGTCGGTATCGACGCCGCTATCCTCAAGACCGCCATCCAGCGTTCGGGTTTCGGCCCGAAGCCGCTTGGCGCCGATGTCGTCGCCGCACAGCAGCGCATGGCCGATACGCTCTATGCACTCAAGCTGCTGCCCAATGCCATCACCGTGAAGGACGCGGTGGCGACGCTGCCGCAGTGATCCACTAATGGACGATTCCCTGCAGCGCATCGAATACGACCTTGTTGTCATCGGCGGTGGCACCGCCGGGCCGATGGCAGCGGTGACGGCCAAACTGCGCAATCCGGCGCTGAAGGTGCTGTTACTGGAAAAGGCCGATGTGCACCGCAGCGGTGCCATCTGCATGGGCATGGACGGTCTCAACAATGCCGTCATCCCCGGCCATGCCACCCCCGAGCAGTACGTGCGCGAGATCACCGTCGCCAACGACGGCATCGTCGAGCAGTCCTCGCTGCTGGCTTACGCCGAGCGCAGCTTCGACATGATCTGCCAGCTGGACGGCTGGGGCGTGCAATTCCAGAAGACCGGCAGCGGCGACTACGACGTGCGCAAGGTGCATCACCTCGGCGAGTACGTGCTACCGATGCCGCAGGGCCACAATGTCAAGAAGATCCTCTATCGCCAGCTCAAGCGCGCACGGGTGGAGATCGAGAACCGCTACCAGGCGACCCGCCTGCTCAAGGACGCGGACGGCCGCATCGCCGGCGTCTTCGCGGTGAGCACCCGCACCGAGGAAACCCTGCTGATCCGCACCAGCGCGGTGATCCTTGCCACCGGCGCCGCCGGCCGGCTCGGCCTGCCGGCTTCGGGCTACCTGTTCGGCACTTACGAGAATCCGACCAACAGCGGTGACGGCCATGCCATGGCCTATCACGCCGGGGCCGAGCTGGCCAACCTGGAATGCTTCCAGATCAATCCGCTGATCAAGGACTACAACGGCCCGGCCTGCGCCTACGTCACCAGCCCATTGGGCGGCTATACCGCCAATGCCCACGGCCAGCGCTTCATCCGCTGCGACTACTGGTCCGGGCAGATGATGCTGGAGTTTCACCATGAGCTGGAAGGCGGCAACGGCCCGGTGTTCCTCAAGCTCGACCACCTGGCGGAAGACACCATCGCCGAGATCGAGCGGGTGCTGCACACCAACGAGCGGCCCTCGCGCGGGCGCTTCCACGAGCGGCGCGGCACCGACTACCGTGAACAGATGGTGGAGATGCACATCTCCGAGATCGGCTTCTGCAGCGGCCATTCCGCTTCCGGCATCTGGATCGACCGCCATGGCCGCACCACCGTGCCCGGCCTGTATGCCGCAGGCGATGCCGCCTCGGTGCCGCACAATTACATGCTCGGCGCCTTCGTCTACGGTGCCATCTGCGGCGAGAGCGCCATCGACGATCTCGCTGTGGGACGCAGCGGCTCGCCAGACGAGGATGAGATCGCGGCGGAGTTCGTGCGGGCCAATCAGGCCCTGCGCGTCGGCGACGGCATTCCGCCGGGGCAGATGGAGTACAAGATCCGCCGTCTGGTCAACGACTACCTGCAGCCGCCCAAGATCACCCGCAAGATGCAGCTCGGCCTGCAGCGCTTCGAGGAAATCCGCGAAGAGCTGCCGCGCCTGTCCGCCGCCGATCCGCACGAGCGCCTGCGCGCGCTGGAAGTGCATTCCATCCTCGACTGCGCCGAGATGGCGGCCCGCGCCTCGCTGTACCGTCAGGAAAGCCGCTGGGGCCTGTACCACCTGCGTGTCGATCATCCGCAACGCGACGACGACAACTGGTTCGCGCACAGCATGCTCTACAAGGACACACAGGGCCGCATGGCCAGCCGCAAGCGCCCGGTCGAGCCCTACATCATTCCCATCGAAGAGCGCGAACGTGACGCCTACCTGCGCCTGCGGGTCGAAGCCAGCGCCGCACACTGAGAGTCCTCATGCCAATCACCGTCAACCGCGTCTCCGTCCCCGTCGTCGTCGACGACGAGAAGTGCATCGCCGACAAGGGCTGCCGCGTCTGCATCGAGGTGTGCCCGCTCGACGTGCTGCGCATCAACCCCGCCAGCGGCAAGGCGCACATGCGCTACGACGAATGCTGGTACTGCCTGCCTTGCGAGAAAGATTGCCCGACCGGAGCGGTGACCGTCAACATTCCTTACCTGCTGCGTTGACCATGGCCGCCGCAGCCGAATCCGCCAGCTTGGCCAGACTGCAAGCATTGCTCGATTCGCCCGACGCCGCGGTGCGGCTGGTGGCGGTGCGCGAGGTGGCCGATGCCTGCGCGCCCGAACTGCTGCCGGTGATCGAGCGCGCGCTGGGTGATTCCGAAGCCGAAGTGCGCCTGGAAGCCGCAACCGCGCTCGATGCCATCGGCGGGGCGGAATCCGTGGCGCCGCTGATCCGGGCGTTGAGCGACGCCGATAGGGAAGTGCGCGAACTGGCAGCCAAGGCATTGGCCGAGAACAAGTCGCCGGAAGGCGCGGGTGCGCTGTTGCATGCCTTGAGCGGCGCAGCAGGCGTGTGGGCCATCGCCGCATTGCTCGAAGCCTTGAAGCCGCTGCGCAACGAGGCCGCGGCGCGGCCGGCTTTACGCTTGTTCGGTCATGCCGATGCCGGGGTGCGCGCCGCGGCCGTGGGCGTCATCGGCTACCTGCGTTTCCCGGCGGCTCTGCCCGAACTGCTTGAATTGGGTGCTGCGGATACTTCCGCCAGCGTACGTCAGGCTGCACTGCGTGCCCTGGTTTCCGCGCCGCCCGAAGCCGTGGCGTCGGCGGCGCTCCGGGCCCTGGGCGATGCCGAGTGGAGCATCCGCGCCGAAGCGGCCGCCATTCTCGGCAAGCTGCGCCACGCCGCTGCCGCGGATGCGCTGACCGGCCTGGTCGATTTCGACACGCAGTGGCAGGTGCGCGAGCAGGCGGTCGAAGCGCTCGGCCTGCTGCGGCACAAGCCTGCGGTGCCCGCCATCGGCCGCTGCCTGGGCACGCCGGTCAGCAATCTGCGTAAATCGGCAGTGATCGCCTTGGGCCGCATCGGCGACCGCTCGGTGCGCCTGCTGCTGACCACGGTACGCGACGATCCGGATGCGCAAGTGCGCAAGCTCACCGCACAATTGCTGGAGCAGTTGGAACGGGAAAGCGACCCGGCCTGAGTGCTTTAGTCCTCGCTGCGCAGCAGTTCGAGCCAACTTCGTGTCTTGGTCAGCAGCAGCCCGGCACGCAGCGGCCGGCCCGGCCAGATGCGGCGCACGGCTGCCGCATAAGCCTGCAACTGCGGGCGGTAGCGCTCGCTGAGCAAAGCTGCGTCGGTATGCGGCGTGGTCTTGTAGTCCAGAATCCATAACGCAGCGCCGTCGTCGATCAGGCGGTCGATGCTGCCGCTGCGCTCGCCGTCGCCCAGCGGCACCGATACCTCGTTCCAGGCCCGCACATAGCGGCTGGAGTCGAAATAACGGCTCAACTCCGGGTCAGCGATGAGGCTGCGCGCGTCCTTCAGCCAGGCACTGAATTCACGGTCGTCCACTGCGCTTTTCAGGCTGGCCTGCAAGCGCAGATGCATGGCGGACTCCAGCGGCGGAGTTTCATCGCTCAATAGCTGCAGCAGGAAATGGATGCCGTTGCCGCGTCGCACCGCAGCGGGATCGATGGCGGCATCGTTATCGGTTTCCATGCCCAGAGAACTCGGCAGGACCGGATATTCAACCGCCTTCGATTCGAGCGGCCGACGCAGGCGCGGATCGTCCTTGTGTTCGGCGGCAGCTTGCCGCGCATGCACGCCTCGCGGCGCTTCGCCGCTGCCGTGGTGCAGTGCGCCCTCGGCCATCCCAGCCAGCGACTGCGCGGGCCCGGTACCGAGCCGTTGCAGGGCATCCAGCGCCAGGTCATGCCAGCTGACGCGCTCGCCCTGGTTGCTCTGGCGGAAGCCGCTGATATGCAGGAACTGCCGCGCGCGGGTGGCGGCGACGTAGAGCAGATTGAGGTCCTCGCGCGCCTCGCGTTCCTTGTGGCGCTCGATCAGTTCCTCGCTCAGCGGGTCACGCTCGCCGCTGCCGCCGGGCACGATGACGTGGCCGGGCCGCTCGGCGCTGGAAGACCACTCGATCAGCCAGCGCGGCGTGCGCGCCGCCTGCACCCGGCCGCTGTTGACCAGGAACACCGCGGCCGCTTCCAGACCCTTGGCGGCGTGGATGGTCATGACGCGCACATGGCCGTGCTCGGCCGGCGGCGGCGATTCGTCCGGCGCTTCGGCCCGGCTGCGCGCCAGGTCCTGCAGGTAATCGAGAAAGCGCGCCAGGCTGGGGTAGCGGCCGCTGTCCGCTTCCAGCGCCAGCTGGATGAAGGCGCCGAGATTGGCGCGCACGCGGGCGGCAGGAACAGCGGGCAGGGCGGCTTCGTAACGCGCGGCGACATCGGCTTCGCGGTAGATGCGGTCCAGCAGATCGTGCGCGGGCAGTTGCGCCGACAGCGGCAGCCAGTGCTGAAGCAGACCTAGCGCACCTTGCAATGCGGGGCGGCTTGCCGACAACCCGGCCAGCGTTTCAAACCAGGTCTGTCCTTCCGTGCGGGCCGCGGCGAGCGCCACCAGATCCTCGTCGCCCAGCGAGAACAGCGGCGAGCGCAGCGCCTGGGCCAGCTCCAGATTGCGGTGCGGGGCGTTGAGGAAGCGCAGCAGCGCGATCAGGTCGCGCGCTTCGGCGGTATCGAGCAGGGTGCCGCGGCTGCTGCCGACATAGGGGATATTGGCGCCGGTAAGCGCCTGTTCCAGCACCTGCAAATGCGTGCGCGAGCGCGCCAGCACCATCACGTCGCCCCACTCGATAGCGTGCGCACCATGCTCGGCGCGCACTGCCACGGCGGAATCGATCAGGGCGCGGATGCGGCTGGCGACCTCAGCGCCTTCGCGCTCGGCGCGGCTCAGCTCCTCGATTTCGCGCGGCGTGGTCAGCGGGTCGCGCAACAGCGTTTCAGGCGGCAACTCCTCTTCATGCACTGCCGGCTCGATCAGCGGCGCCACTTCGATACGGCCCCAATCGTGCAGGCGATGCGTGCCGTGGCGATCGAAGCCGATGCTGGCGGCCAGTTCCTGGGGCTCGAACAGCGCGTTGACGAAGTCGATCACCGCCGGGGCGGAGCGGCGCGAGTCGTTGAGTGGCACTGTCACCGCATCGAGGTGCGCATGCAGCCAGCGCGCGGCGCCGCCGAGCAGTTCCGGGTTGGCGCGGCGGAAGCCGTAGATGCTCTGCTTGGCGTCGCCGACGATGAACACGCTGCGCGAGCGGCCGGCATCGCCCGCGGCCATTTCTTCCAGGAAGGGCAGCAGCAGGCGCCATTGCGTCGGGCTGGTGTCCTGGAATTCGTCGATCATTAGATGGTCGATCTTCTGGTCCAGCTTGTAGCGGATCCACTCGGCGTTGCCCGGCCCTCGCAGCAGTAGATAGCTGCGCCATTCCAGGTCGGCGAAGGTCAGGGCCTGGTCGATGTCCAGTTCCTGGTCCAGCGCCCGCAGCGCGCCGGCGCCAAGTTGCAGCGCGGCACAGGTGCGCTCCAGGCAGGCCTCGCGCAGGCGGCGCTCGCGGCGCTGCTCCACCGCGCGCACCACTTCGCGGTGCGCTTCCTCGAAATGCTCGACCTGGGTTTCGCTGAGCCGTTCGCGCTTGGCCTTGGCCAGCTGGAACTTGTACGGCTCGCCGTCCTTGCGGAACAGCGCCTCCACCAGGGCGTGGTAGCGC
>FTIF01348201.1_pt1 | contig 24075 bp, 20 predicted proteins | sample 1658001 | NCBI WGS metagenome assembly FTIF01 (sample SAMEA3914789, study PRJEB12502) | metagenome | biome: forest; material: soil | place: Canada | collected 2011-07-03 | depth 0.3 m | reverse complement strand
GCCTCGTCCAGGTCGGCGTCCGCGAAGACGATAGTGGGCGACTTTCCGCCCAGTTCCAGGGTCAGCTTCTTAAGATGCTCACCCGCCAGGGCGCCGATCCGACGGCCCGTCTGGGTCGAGCCGGTGAAGGAAATCTTGGCGACGCCGGGGTGGCGCGCCAGCGCCTCGCCGGCTTCGACGCCGGTCCCGGTCACGACGTTCAGGACCCCATTGGGAAAGCCCGCCTCGTTGGCGAGATCGGCCAGGAACAGGGCGCTGAGGGAGGCTTCCTCGGACGGTTTGAGCACCACGGTGCAGCCGGCCGCCAGGGCCGGCGCGACCTTCCAGGCCGCCATCATGAACGGCACGTTCCAGGGTGTGATGGCGGCGACAACGCCCACCGCTTCGCGCCGCGTGAACGCGAAATATTGCCCCGCCCCTGGCGGGCCGTCGACTGGCAGGCTCTGGCCTACAAGCTTCGACGGCCAGCCGGCGAAGTAGCGGTAGACGTCGGCCGATCCGGCGACGTTGAGGTTGCTGGCCAGCCACAGGGGCATGCCATTGTCGATGGTGTCCAGGTGGGCGATCAGGGTGCGATGCTGGTCGATCAGGTCGGCCAGCCGGAGCAGGAGCCGTTCGCGGCCAAGCGACCCCAGCGCCAGCCAGGCCGGTGACGTCAGCGCCTTCCCGGCCGCCCGGACCGCCTGGTCGACCTCTTCAGGGCCGCCACGGCCGATCACGGCGACGGGAAGGGCTGATGAGGGGTCGATCACCGGGAGGCTCCGCCTCGCCGGCGTCCAGGCGCCGTCGATGAAATGAGCAGCAGGCCGCGCCAGTCGCTGCGCGACCTCAGCCGGCAGCGTCGACAGGTCGTTGGCCCGGGTGGTGAACTCGCCCATGGCGACCTCCTTAAGGTGGTTCTGGAGGGCGCGCGCGCCCTGGCGTGGCGGGTTTCTTCGGCAGTGATTTCAGTCTCGGTAGCCCGGCGAGACCGCATCCACGAGCCGAAGCCAGGCTGGCCAGTCGGCCCGTCCGCGTCCGGCGTCATGGGCCTCAAGCTGGATGACCATCGTCTCGCAGATGGCTGCGGGGACCTCGATGATGTTCGGGGTCGCCGCCTCGAGCGTGAGTTGAGACTCACAGGCGGTCATCAGGTCGCGCGTTCGCTCGAAGGCGTCCCGCACCGTGGCGCCGACGACGACGACGCCGTGATTGCGCAGAAAGAGCACGTGGTTATCGCCCAGCGCCGCGGCGATACGGTCGCGTTCGCCCGCGTCCTCGGTGATGCCCTCGAACCGATGGTAGCCGATGCGCTTGTAGAAGCGGATGGCGGCTTGCGACATCATCTTCAATCCGCCGGCATGAGCCGACATGGCGATGCCGATCGGGCCGTGCATGTGAACGACGCAGTTGATGTCGGGCCGGGCGGCCAGCACCGCACTGTGGAGCACGAAGCCGGGACGGTTGACGCCGGACGTCTCGTCCAGTTCGGCCGTCATGTTGACCTTCACCAGGTTCGAGGCGGTGACCTCGCGATACAGCAGGGCGTGCTGCTTGATCAGAAACTGGTCTGGGTCGGTCGGCGCACGGACGCTGAGATGGTTGTAGATGCCGTCCGTGGTCGAAAAGAAGTGATCCACCAGGCGGTAAGCCGCGGCGAGGTTGACGCGGGCTTCGGCCTCCGCCTGTGCAGGCTGTCCTGACGCCCCAGCGACGGGGCTTGTCGCCCCCAAGTCCAGCGAGGCCATAGCGTCCACCCTCCCATTCCGGGCCGCTTGCCGGCCTATGAATTTTGCATACAAAATGCGATTGTGACCGTCAAGCGATGGTGACGCGTTGACTTGCATTCAAAATATTGCATGCTTTTGATGAGCCCGCGAGAGGCGTCAAGGGAAGGAAGACGTGGTGCATTCCATCGCCGGCGGCGGCCCTGACTCCTCGGGCGACGCGATCCTCGACGTCACCGCCATCCTTGACCGAAATCCCATCGGCGCGGCCCAGCTGAAGATCATCGCCCTATGCTGCGCGACCTCGCTTCTTGACGGCTTCGACACCATGGTGATGTCCTTCCTCGCCCCGTCGATCAGCCAGGAATGGCACGCTTCGCACGGGGCGTTCGGCATCGTGTTCAGCGCCACGCTCCTGGGCGGCGCGATCGGCGCCACCGGTTTTGGCCTGCTCGCCGACCGCTTCGGACGCAAGGCGCTGATCCTGGCCGCCGTAACTTGGTTCGCCGCCTTGACCCTGGGCTGCGCCTTCTCGATGAATCTGCAGCAGTTGATCGGGTTGCGATTCCTGGCCGGCGTCGGCCTTGGCGGCGCCATCCCCAACATCCTGGCCCTGGCCGGCGAGTATGCCCCGGCGCGTCGCCGTTCGACGGTGGTGGCGATCGTCACCTGGGGCACGCCCCTGGGCGCCGTGTTGGGCGGCCTCCTGGCCGGGCCGATGGTGCAGGCGTGGGGCTGGCGATCGGTCATGCTCCTGGCCGGGATCGCGCCGGTCGCCCTGCTGCCGGGCCTGCTGCTGGCGATGCCCGAGTCGGCTCGCTTCCTGGCGCTTTCGCCAACCAACGCCGTGCGGCTGCGCGCCCTGCTCGCCGACATCTGCCCGCGGGAGACGATACCTTCGCGCGTCCAATTTTCGATCGCTGAAACGACACGCCGACGGAGCGGCCTGGACGCCTTGTTCCGCGATGGGCTGGGCTGGGGCACCACCCTGCTGTCGGCCGCCATGTTCATGAGCCTGGTGCTGTCGTTCTTCCTCGTGAACTGGTCGCCGACGCTGCTCAGCCAGGCCGGGCTGCCGATGAAGGACGCGATCCTTGGTACGATCGTGCTGAACCTGTCGGGCGTCATCGGCAGCCTGTTCATCGCCCGATGGATCGACGGCAAAGTGAATGGAGCCGCGGTTCTGGGCGTTGCCTACCTATGCGCCGTCCTGGCGATCGTGCTGACCGGTCTGGCGACGAGCGCGCCCAACCTTCGCCATGCGCCGGTGCTCATGGGCCTGGGCGCGGCCGGCTTCTTCCTGATCGGCTCGCAGATCACCCTTAGCGCCTACATCACCGGCTTCTTCCCCACGGCGATCCGCGCCACGGGCGTGGGTTTCAACAACGCCTTCGCACGCCTGGGCTCGCTTCTTGGCCCCGCGGCGGGCGGCATATTGCTCGGCGCCGGCGTCGGGCCCTCGCAACTCATCGTCGGTTCGGCCCTGCCCGGCGGCCTCAGCGCCACCTTCCTCTTCCTCCTGGCCGCGCGGCAGGGCGGCCACCTAGGCCAAAATCGGCGCGGAACCGATCTTGCGGCCGACACGGTCAAGCCCTGAAGCGATGCGCCCCCTTGCCCTTGCGGAGACTCTTTCAATGATCCCCAGAGACGACGGTCCGCTCATCGCCAGCGGCGAGATTACCAGCGTGCCCATCCAGGGCGGAGTCCTGCCGGTGATGCTCCACCGGGCCGGCGAAGCTCGCGGTCCCACCGTGATCCTTTGCCCTCCTGGGCCGCTGATGGGCGCCTTCGAGCCCCTGGAGTGGATGGCCGTGCGCCTGCGCGCCGGGGGCTTCCACGTCGTCACCATGACCTACCGCCAGAACTCTCCGGAGGCCGACGTGGAGGACCTCACGGCGGTGATCGACTGGCTGGAGATCCAGGATTTCGCGGACCTCGGGGCCATCGGCGTCATGGGCGCCTCGCGCGGCGGCGCCGTGGCCCTCCGCGCGGCGGCGGCAGACACTCGGCTTCGCGCTGTAGCGACCCTCGGCGCGGTGACAGACCTGCTGCAGCAGGTCTATGGCGCGGCCGCCTTCGCACCCTCGCGCCACCGCATGCTGATCAGTTGGCTGGGCGATCCGGTCGCCAATCGGGCCTTCTACGAAAAGGTTCAGGCGATCAGTTGCGCCGATCGGATCACCCAGCCCCTGCTGCTGATGCACGGTGAACACGACATGCACAGCCCCATGGAGCAGTCGATCGCCGTCGCCGAAAAGGCGCGGGCGGGGGGCAACGCCGACGTGCGCCTCGAGATCTTCCCGATGATGGGCCACTACGGCGACGTCCTGCCGAACGGCTACGCGTTCAACCACCTGGCGGGGATCTTCGTGCCGTTCATGCAGGAGAAGCTCGCCCCTTGATCAGATCCCCTCGACGATCACCAGCTCATTGACCCCAGCCCCGTCCAACCGGATGCGGGCGGCGCGCTGATAGGCTTCGGAGTGGTAGAAATCGAGGGCGGCGCCGAATGACGGATATTGCACCAGGACGTGCCGATGGAAGGTCTTCACGCCTTCCAATATCTCGAACCGGCCCCCACGAGCCAGCATCTGCGGATGACCAGGAAGCGCCTGAAACGCCGATCCGGCTTGTCTTGCGTATTCCATATACCTCTCTTCGTCCAAGATCTTTGACCTGGCGATCCAATAAGCGGGCTTCATCGATCTTTACTCCATTCCGATAGCCAATGACTATCATGACGTCAGATGATCGTCACCTCGTATTCAGTCCGCGAGATCCAGCCGCCTCCCGTCTTCAGGAGCTACGCAATGCCTTCCGCCTCCCCTGCGCCCCATGACATTCGTCCACGAATGACGACCGCCGAGGTGGTCGTGGAGACGCTGATCCGCCACGGGATCGACACCGTCTATGGCGTTCCTGGAATCCACAACGACGCCCTGTTCGACGCCCTATTCCTGCAGCGCGAGCGCATCCGCGTGCTTCATGCCCGCCATGAACAGACCACCGGGTACATGGCGCTGGGCGCCGCCCTGGTCAGCGGCAAGCCTCAGGTGTTCGCCGCCGTGCCGGGCCCCGGACTCCTCAACGCCGCGGCCGCCCTGCTGACGGCGGAGGGTATGAACGCGCCTGTCCTGGCCCTTGTCGGCCAGATCCCGGCGCGGGCGATCAACCGGGGCCACGGCTACCTGCACGAGATAAGGGACCAACTTGGCCTGTTGCGACACCTGACCAAGGACGCCCAACGACTCACCGGGCCGAGCGACGCCTCCGCGCGCGTGACGCACCTCCTGCAGACAGCCCAATCGGGACGCCCAGGCCCCGTCGCGGCGGAATGCGCCATCGATGTCTGGCCCGCCAGTGGGCCGGCGACGATCGCCCCGCCGGCCATTCCGACCGCGCCTCTCGTGGACGAGGATGAAGTCGAACGCGCCGCGCGCATCCTGGGCGCGGCCGAGCGTCCCTTGATCCTGGTCGGGGGCGGCGCGCAGGACGCCGGCGAAGAGGTCCGACGCCTGGCTGAGATGCTGGAAGCGCCGGTGGGTTGTTACCGGCGCGGGCACGGGGTCTTGCCCGCCTCTCACCGCCTTTCTGTGAATTTGCCCATCGCCCATCGGCTCTGGGCCGAGGCCGATGCGGTGGTGGCCATCGGCACGCGGTTCCACGCGCAGAACGCCGTCTGGGGCGTCGATGACGATCTCAAGGTCGTCCGTATCGACATCGACCCAGAGGCGCCCGATCGGCTTCGGCGGCCCGACTGCGCCATCGTCGCCGACGCAGCCTCCGCGCTCACCGCCCTTCTGCAGCGGCTGCCCCGGCACAATCGCAAACGCCCCTCACGGGACGAGGAGCTGGCAGGCCACGACGCCTGGCTGACCGAGCGCCTCTCTCGGGCGCAACCGCAGATGGCCTTCCTGAGGGCCATGCGATCTGCCCTTCCAGAGAACGGAATCTTCGTCGATGAGGTGACCCAGATGGGCTTCGCAGCCCGGCTGGCTTTTCCGACCGAGCGGCCGCGAAGTTTCATTTCCGGCGGCCAGCAGGACAACCTGGGCTTTGGTTATGGCGTGGCGCTTGGGGCCAAGGCCGCCGCGCCCGATCGGCCGGTGCTCGCCATCGCTGGCGACGGCGGATTCGGCTACCAGGCCTTCGAACTCGCCACGGCGGCGCGTCATGGGCTGGGTCTGGTGGTGGTCGTGTTCGACGACGGCGCCTTCGGAAACGTGCGGCGCATCCAGCAGCTCGCCTACGGGGGTCGCGAGATCGCCAACGACCTGCACAACCCCGACTTCGTCCGCTTTGCCGAGAGCTTCGGCGTGGGCGCCTATCGCGCCGAGACGCCCGCCGCTTTGCAGGCGGCGATCACCACCGCGTTCAAGGCCGGAGGCCCTGCCCTCATCCATGTGCCGGTGGGCGAAATGCCAAATGTCTGGGACATGATCAGCCTGCCGAGAGTTCGCGGCCGGGCTGAACCGGGAGAACGGGCCTGGCCCTGACCGCCTAGCCGTCTTCCCACTGGGAGGTGTCGAGCGCGGCCATGACATCCTTGGCCACCTCGTCCTGGTGGCGCGTGACCTCCGAGGCGGCCCTGGCGGCGTCACGCCGCTCGAGCGCCTGGACAATGCTGTCATGATCCTCGGCGAAGCTGGGATTCATTTCGGTGCTGGCCAGGGCCAGGAACCGCGCCCGGTGGAGATGCACGATGAGGCCGGCGTGGATCTCCGCCAGGGTCTCATTGCCTGCGGCCAACACGATCGCCCGATGGAATTCCTCGTTGGAGCGGTAGTAGAGCGGGGCGTCCTTGCGCCCGAAGGCGCGGATCAGCCGGTCGTGGATGGCGCGCAGCTTGCGGATCTGGGCTTCGGAGGCCGTCTCGCAGATCTCGCGCGCCGCGTCGGCCTCGATGAGCGCTACCGCCCGGAACTGTTCCTGCAGTCGTCGCCGCGACAGCCGGGTCACCTTCGCCCCGCGCCGCGGCAACAATTCCACCAGACCTTCCGAAGCCAGAACCTTCAGCGCCTCTCGCAAGGGCGTGCGAGAGATCCCAAAGCGATCGCAAAGCTCCTTCTCCGAGATGCGTGTACAGGGTTTAAGCAAACCCCTGACGATCATGTCGCGGACCTCGGCGACAGCGCGGCCGTGAAGGGGCTCGGTTCGGAAAGCCGTCTGCGCCTCCATGTCGTCCAAGGGGTTACTCCGAGCCTTACCTGAATTCTAAATTCAATATGACCTGAGCCGGGGCGCCGGACAAGGCGGCCTTATCACGCCGCTTCGTTGACGATCGGGTTGGCCAAGACGCCCAGACCAGAAACCGAGATCTCGATGCGATCTCCCTGAGCCAGCCAGGTTTGCGGAACACGCCGCATTCCTACTCCGGCCGGAGTACCTGTGGCGATCACGTCACCGGGTAACAGCGTGATGAAGCTGGACGCGTAGGCGATCAGCCGGGGAATCGCGAAGATCATCGTGTCGGTGGTGGCGAATTGCCGGCGCTCGCCGTTCACCCGCGTCTCCAGAGACAGAGGAAAAGTCAACTCGTCAGGCGTCACCATCCAGGGGCCCATGGCGCCGCTGGCCTCGAAGTTCTTGCCCACAACGATGGAGGTCTGCTGGTAGTCGCGGATCGTGCCGTCGTTGAAGATCGTGTAGCCGGCAATGTGCGCCTCGGCGTCCGCCTCGCTGATGTGGCGGCCCATGAGGCCGATCACCACCGCCAGTTCGCCTTCGTAATCGAGGTGATCGGAGACCCGCGGCTTGCAGATGGGCTGGTCTGGTCCGACCACACTCTGGGGGAAGCGCGAAAAGAAGATCGGGTCGCCCAGGACCTCGCGGTTCATCTCCGCGGCGTGGTCGGCGTAGTTGGCCCCGACGGCGAGGATTTTGTGCGGATTGGGAACGGGCGGGGCGAGGATCACGTCCTCGAGGGACAGGTCCGGCCCGGCGGCGCCGACACTGCCCTCGACCTCGCCCAGACGTCCGCTCTCGAGCAGGTCGCGCAGGCTGTCGCCAAATCCCCGCGCCAACAGGTCGACGATGCCCCCATGGAGCAAGATCCCAAAGGACGGGCCGGCGGGGCCGACGTAGCTGACGAAACGCATGGGCAAAACTCCAGATCGTGAAGGCGAAGACGGAACGGAGACCTTGGGCCGATTATTCCGCGTCGGGTTGGTGTTCCGGTCGAGCGGCCTGAAAGGCCGGCAGGGCGCCAGCGGCCGCTTCGACCGCGAGCAGGCGGGGCCAGCGCAGGTCCGCGCCGAACCGCCGCGCATTGGCCAACTGCGGGATCAGGAAAATGTCCGCCACGCTTGGGTCCTCGCCAAAGGCGAACGGCCCCTTCTCGTCGGCAATCAACGCCTCGCAGGCGCCCAGCCCCTCCTCGATGACCTCGCGGGCCCAGTTGGTCACCGCCGCCTCGGCAAGGCCCAGGCCCCGCAGGCGCGCCAGGACCTTCAGGTTCTGCACGGGGTGGATGTCGCTGGCGATGGCCAGGGCCAAGGCGAGCGCCCTGGCGCGGCGGAGGGGATCGGCCGGGATCAGCGGCGGCTCGGGAAATCGCGCGTCGAGGTAGTCGATGATGGCGAGCGACTGAGTGAGCACCGCGCCGTCATCGAGCTGCAGCGCCGGAACCAGCCCCTGGGGGTTGAGCGCCAGATACGCGTCCGCGCGCTGTTCACCTCGGCGCAGGTGGTGGAAGACGTCTTCGTAGGCCACGCCTTTCAGGCGAAGGGCGATCCGGACGCGCCAGGTCGCTGTGGAGCGGAAATAGCCGTGCAGGATCATAGGCCCACCCGGGGCCGCGGCCCGGAATGTCATGACGCCGGCGCCCCGACGGTGATGCGCAGCGGCGTCAATCCGTCGATGGCGACCTCCATGAGATCGCCGGCCGTGACCGGGCCTACCCCGGCCGGCGTACCGGTGTAGATCAGGTCCCCCGCCTCCAGGCGGTACAGCCCCGACAGGAAGGCCACCACTTCGGGGACGGTCCAGATCAGCTCGGATAGGTCCGCGCTCTGCTTGATGACGCCGTTGACCATCAACTCGATCGCGCCGCTGGCCGGATGGCCCACCTTCGCGACCGGATGGATCAGCCCCAGAGGAGACGACGCCTCAACATTCTTGCCTGTATCCCACGGGCGACCCTGGGCGCGGGCCTGCAGCTGCAAGTCCCGCCGGGTCATGTCCAGCCCCGTTGCATAGCCCCAGATGTGGCCCAGAGCCGCCGCCTCGGGGATATCGCGGCCGGGCCGCCCGATGGCGACCACCAGTTCTGCCTCATATTGGAAGTCGGCGGTGGCCTGAGGATAGGCGATCACCGCCCCATCACCCACAACCGTCTCCGCCCATTTGGTGAAGAAGAACGGCGGCTCGCGATCAGGATCGCGGCCCATCTCGCGGGCATGCGCGGCGTAGTTTCGACCCACGCAGAAGACGCGTCGGACCGGGAAGGCCTCAGCGGTGGCGGTTGGCGCCAGCACTGGCGCGGCAGGCTCGAACGTCAGACGCATGCGACATCTTCCCTGTACAGACCAAGCTTCTCCTGGGCGGCCCTGTCGGAGTAGGCGAACAGGGTGAGCGTCGAACGGGCCCGCAGACGAAGGGGGGTCCAGCTGGGGACCACCAGCACATCCCGCGCGCCCAGCGCGATCGTCTCGTCACCGAGCATCGCCTCGCCGTCGCCTTCGACCACCACGAACACCGCCCCCTCGGTCGAGCGGCGCGGGCGGGTCTCGAAGCCAGCGGGAAGCTGGCGCACATGGGCGCTGATGGTCGCCATGATTGACCCGCCGTCGGCGGGATTGAGGAACTCCAGCGCGTGGCCCAGATGGGGATCGGGCGCCTCATCCTTGGCCAGGGCGTCCAGACTCGGGCGCCACTCGCCATAGGGATAATGGAACAGCGGCTGACGGCCGGGGCGCCGATCGGCCGTGCTGCCCTTGAATGGTCGCAGGTTCCGACCGTAGCGGCTGAGGCTGTCGTCCGCCGGCGCCGTCTGGGCGTGCGTGGGGGTCTCGTACTTTTCGGAGAAACTCGCGTCGAAGTGTCGGACCGTCGGAATGTCCAGCCCATCCAGCCAGATCATCGGCTGCTCGGTGGGATTGCTATGGTCGTGCCAGTAGCCGCCCGGTGTGAGCACAAGGTCGAAGGGCCGCATGATCGCCCTCTCGCCGTCCACGGCGGTATAGGCGCCTTCCCCTTCCATCACGAAGCGCAGCGCGCTCTGGGCATGGCGATGGCAAGGGGAGACCTCGCCGGGCAAGATCAGCTGCAGGCCGGCGTAGAGGGCAGGCGTCACAGCCGACAACCCAGGCAGGCCTGGATTTTCAAGGATCAGCACGCGACGTTCGGCCTGCTCGGCGCTGATCAGGTCACCGGCCCGAAGCAGGTAGCCCCGTGCACTGGCGTAATCCCATCGGTGAGCGAGCGCCGGCGAGCGCGGTTCTGCGGTCACAAGGGCGCTCAAGACCTCCCACAGCGGCGTGAGGCTGTGCGGGGCCATCTCCGCGTAGAGCCCTTCAAGCTGGGCGCGCTGCTCGTTCGCAAGACGGGTCATGGGCGCCGTTCAGACCTGAACGGTCTGGTCTATGGCGCCGAAGAGCGAGCGGCCCTCCCCGTCCAGCATCTCGATGCGCACCCGATCACCGGCCTTGAGAAAGGGCGTTCGCGGCGCCCCCTCGAGAAGGGTCTCGACGGTTCGCTGTTCAGCGAGGCAGGCGTAGCCCACGCCGCCGGCCGCGATCGGCCGGCCGGGGCCACCGTCCGCGTCGCGGTTGGAGATCGTGCCCGAGCCGATGATGCTGCCGGCGCACAGGGAGCGGGTCTTGGCCACGTGGCAGATCAGGGCGGCGAAGTCGAAGGTCATGTCCACGCCCACTTCGGGGCGACCGAAGGGCTGGCCGTTCAGGTCGACCCTCAGCGCGCCGGCGAGCTTGCCGTCTCGCCAGGCGGACCCCAGGGCGGCGGGAGTCACGGCGACGGGCGAGAAGGCGCTGGCCGGCTTCGACTGGAAGAAGCCGAAGCTCTTGGCCAGTTCGGCCGGAATGAGGTTTCGCAACGAGACGTCATTGACCAGCATGACCAGGCGGATTGAAGCCAGGGCGGCTTGTCGCCCGGAGCCTTGGGGAACATCGCCGGTAACGACCGCAACCTCGCCCTCGAAGTCGCAGCCCCAGGCCGGGTCCGCCAGCGGAATGGGGTCCCTAGGACCCAGGAACCCGTCCGAGCCGCCCTGGTACATGAGCGGATCGGTCCAGAACGACGCCGGCATGTCCGCGCCGCGGGCCTTGCGGACCAGTTCCACGTGATTGACGTAGGCCGACCCGTCCGCCCACTGGAAAGCCCGCGGCAGGGGACTGGCGCAGATCGCCGGATCGAAGGCGAGAGCCTCCGCTTCGCCGGATTCGAGCCGCGCCGAGAGCATCGCGAGCTGCGGCTCGCACCGGCTCCAGTCGTCGAGCGCCGCTTGAAGGGTCGGCGCGATGGCGCCAGCTTCGACGCACCGCGCCAGGTCCGCCGAGACCACCACGAGCCGTCCATCGCGGCCGGATTTCAGCGACGCCAGCCTCATGCGGCGATCTCCAAGAGACCGCGCTTGGCCAACCAATCCCGGGTGAGCCGGATCGTCTGGTGCAGTTTGTCGGTCTGCCCGGCGTAGTAGTGGGTGGCGCCGGAGATGACCTCGTAGGTCTTGTCCACGCTGGCCGAAGCGGCGAAGACTTCCTTCAGATGAGCGCGCGGCACCCCGTCATCGGCCGAGTTCTCGATGACCAGCAACGGCGCCGTGGCGCCGGCGGCGCCGCGCAGGGCGTCGATGTTGCTGTCGTCGACCGACCACTGTGACAGCCAGGCCTTCAAGGTCGAATACCGCGCCAGGCCTGCCGCCCCGGCGTTCACCTCCCTCGGATCGCCCATCCAGCAGCGGTTGGGCTGGCGATCGTTGGGATCGATGGCGGGATCGAGGAAATGGGGATCGGCCATCGTGCGGTGGGTGACGAAGGCGCGGTCGCGCTCGTCTCCCTCCAGGCCGGCCAACTGGCCCTTTACCCATCCGGTGATGCGCCGGACCCGCGCCAGTTGGGCGGCGCGATAGCGTTCCAGGAACGAGGCGGAAAACGGAGCCGCCTTGCCGGCGTAAAGGTCGAGATCGGCGTCTCGCGCCGCCGGATCGGCCTCGTCGCGCACCGCAGGATCGATCATCTCGCTGAGCATGCGGGCGCGGGACACCTGGGCCGCTTGAAAGATGATGGCGTCCACCGGCGCCAGGCCAGCCAGGCTGATCGGGTCGCCCGCCGCGGTCTGCCGCAGGCTCGGCCGCTCGGCCTGCGCCTGGTATGAGAGACTGAGGGAGCCGTTGGCGCTCCATCCCAGCAGCACGATCTTGCGGTAGCCCCAGACGTCCCGGGCCTCCCGCACATAGGCCCCGAGATCGAGCAGCACCTTCTCCAGGATCGCGGCGGTCTCATTGCGGGCGTATCGGCTGCCGGCGCACAGGACGTGGCCGCCGAGCCTCGCCGTTTCGGTCTCCACAGGCAGCAGTTGCAGCGCCGAGGCGGGATGCATGAAGATGAACAGGGTGTCCGACCGCACCCCCCTGGGCCGCACCAGGACGCCGTCCAGGTTCACCCGCCCACCGGTCCCGGCGAAGCTGTAGGCCTCCGTGAAGTCTCCTGCTTCCGCCGCGCTGACGTGCACCCACTCATAGGTCAGATCATGGGGTGCGGGCATCTTGGCGTTCCTTCGGGAGCAATGAATTGGCGGGTTGCCCGGCGGGGCCTGCCCATCGGTTGAGGTAGTCGACGATTGCCGCACCCTGGCCGGCCTGGGCGACCGCGCCGAGGTAGCCATCAGGCCGGATCAGCAGCAGTTCGCCGCCGCTAAGACCGTAGGCGGCTCGAAAGGCCCCCTCGGCGTCGATAAGGTCGCCCTCGACGACGTTCGACGATGCGGTCAGGAGACGGACCTGGGTCGCAGAGCTCAGATCAAGTCCTCGCAGTTCAGCCACGGCGGCGTCATAGGCCAGCAGGGTGAATTGCGGCCCCTTGAGGACGTCGAACAGGCGGGTCAGTTCGCCCGACGCCATGCGGACGCGCGCATCCGGCGCCCGGTCGCCCGCCTGAACCCCGCCGGCGAGCGTGCGCAAGTCCTCGGCCAGCGGCGAGCCGCGGTAGGTCAGGTCGAGTTGCAGGGTGTCACGGCCGCGGCGCATGTCGTGGCGCTGGTTCATGGCGTCCAGCAGGCTGGCGCTCAGGCTCAGCACGCCCCCCGCGATGGGGCGTCGCTCAAGCTCATAGGTGTCCAGGAGCGCCTGGCGCGCGCCGGCCAGGACGTGCGCCAGCTTCCAGCCCAGATTGTAGGCGTCTTGCACGGCGGTGTTGAGGCCCTGGCCACCTGTCGGTGGATGGGCGTGGGCCGCATCGCCGGCGATGAAGATCCGCCCCACACGGTACCGGTCGGCCAGGTGGAAGCTGGCGTTGTAGAGGGAAGTCCAGCCCGGTTCGTGGCCGATCAGGTCGCCTCGCCCACTGCGCGCGGCAATGATATCCTGGAGATAGTCCAGCGACAGGTCCGGCGTCTCGTCGGGTCCGATCTGGGCGGCGACCTGGAAGAGGTCCGTCCCCGCCAGCGGGCACAGCGACAGTTGCCCGCCGGGGGCGTCCGGCCAGCGACTCCAAACCTCGCGGGTGAGGTTGTCGATCGCCATATCGGCCAGGACCATCCGGAAGGACCGCCGTTCCCCCGGGAACCCAATGCCCAGCGCCCGTCGCACGAAACTGCGGCCTCCATCGGTTCCCACCAGGTATCGACAGGCGACAATCTCAGAACCGGTGGATGATGCGAGGGTGGCGCGAACCTCCAGGCCATCGTCGTGGAACCCGGTCAGCTCCACGCCATGCTCAGGCTGCGAGCCAAGCTCCGCCAGGCGATCGCGAAGCGCCGCCTCGGTCTTCCACTGCGGAACCATCAGGGAATTGGGATAGGGCTCTGAGGAAGTCGCCGGTCGGACCTCGCTTTGCGCGCGCGAAACGACCCGGCCGCCGTCGTAGGTCCAGACCGGCGGGTAGACCGCGCCGACGTCCAGGATCGGGCCGATCAGGCCGAGGTCCTCGAACACTTCCAACGTACGCGGCTGCAGTCCTTTGCCCTTCGAGCCGATGAACGGTCCGCCGAGCTTATCCACCAGGCGAAAGGCCACGCCGCGGCGCGCCAGATCGATGGCCAGCACCAAGCCCGCGGCGCCGGCGCCGGCGATCAGGACTTCGGTCTGGGTCGAGCGCATGTGATCTCCGCGGCCCGCAGGCCGTTGGTCCCGGGCGGCCGAGGCCGCCCGCGATCCTCTAGAAGGCGAAGCGAATACCGGCGCGGAACTGCCGGCCGATCAGGTCATAGAGGTATCCGTTGGTTCCAGAACTCAGGAACCCGGTCGCCCCATAGATCGGCGCGACGGGCGGATCCTTGTCGAACAGGTTCTGCACCACGAGGTAGGCTTGGCTGTCCGACCCCATAACCTCGAACTTGTAGGACACGGCCAGATCCACATAGGTCACCGACGGGATATTGTTGTTGTTGATGTCCAGCGGACCCCACGCCTTGTTGAACACCCCGGCAGAGATGTAGCGGGCGGTCACGGTCGAGGAGAACGGGCCGCGGTCATAGGTCGCCGACATCATCCACCGCCAGCTTGGGACGGCTTCGGAGTTCTGGTCGACGTTGGCGTTGGTCCCCGCGTATTGGGTGGTGACGCGGTTGGCCGTGACCGTGCGGCTGGCGACATAGGCGCCTAGCGCGCGCAAGGTCACCTGGCCTGGCCAGTCGTGCACGAAGGCGTCCAATGGCTTGTGATAGCTGACGTCGATGTCGACGCCGCGGGTGGCTTCGGAGCTGATGTTCTGCGGGATCAGCGACACGGTGGTGATCAGGCCACTGCCGGCGTTCCTGGTCAGATAGGCGCACTGCGAGGTGACGCCGGCATTGCACTGGTCGATGACGTTCTGCGCCGCCTGGGTGTAGATCGCGCCGTTGATCTTGATGTCGAAGTAGTCGACCGAGGCGGCGAAGCCGCTGAGCCAACTGGGACGGAAAACCCCGCCGAAAGCCGTCGTGTCGGCTTGCTCAGGCTTCAGATTGAGGTTGCCGCCGGCGAACTGCTGGATCGAGTAGCTGGTGTGGGTGACCGGGTCGTTGATGGTCTGGTTGAGCGCGTTACCGGCCTGGAAGAGCTCGTTGAGGTTCGGCGCGCGGATGTCCCGCGAGCGCGTCACCCGGAACCGCAGCTGATCGTCGATGTCCCAGGTGGCGCCGACCTTCCAGCTCGTGACGCTGCCGCTCAGGCTATAGTGGGTTTCGCGAACGGCGCCGTTGAAGTCGAGGTGTTTGGCGAAGGGTTGGCCCGCCAGCAGGGGCGCGACGACTTCCAGGAAGCCTTCCTTGACGTCGAAGCTGCCGCGTGAGGGCTTATAGTTGCCCAGGAAGAACGGCGTCGATGGCGACAGCGCGTCCGTCGTGGCGGCGTATTGTTCCTTCCGATACTCCGCGCCCGTGGCGATGGAGACCGGACCGGCCCACAGGGAGAACGGCTCGCCATGGATGCTGGCCGCGGCCACGTCCTGCTTGATCGTGGTGTACTGGACCGACTGACCGAACATATAGGCGGCCGTCGCGGCCGTGAGACGCCCTGATCCGAAGACGTTGAAGGGCACGCACCCGTTGGTCGGGGTGGTCAGGGTCGAGCGACAGGCCACCTGCCCCGAGGGCCCGATGACGGCGTCAATGGCGGCGTTGAAGTTCGCGGTGATCGGGTTGTTGGTGTAGTCGCCGGTGGTGAAGTGGGTCTCGCCGTGCTGGTAGTAGGCGTCCCATGCCCAGCTTCCACCGAGCTTGCCCTCGAGGCCGGTGACGATCCGCACCTGATGGCGGTCGTTGACCCCTTCGGCGGGTCCCCAGTCGAGGAAGATCTTCCCAAGCGAGAAGCTGGTCACGCCGGCCGTCGCCATCCGGGCTTTCACCGCGGGATCGAGATAGGCGTTGTCGTTGCGGATGGTGATGTTGCCGTCGCGCTCGTAAGGGCGGGCGAAGATAGTTGTGTCGGCCTTTGCGTAGCCGACCTCCACGTAGGCGTTGATGTTCGCGGTGAGGTCATAGCTGGCGCGCGAATAGAGATTGTACACCCGCGAGGGGACGGCCAGTTCGATCGCCTGGCTGACATCCTGCCCGTCGCCGCCGACCGACAGCACCCCGGAGGTGAAGCCAAAGTTGAAGGGTTCGGGTCGACCGCCGTTGTCGAACTGGGCGCCGCGCAAGGCGCCCGGGCTCGTGATCAGGCCCCCGACGGTCGCCACGCCCAGTCCGACGTTTGGCGCCACGATCCGCAGCGGCTGGCCGTTAGTGGGCGTGTAGGCCGGGTTGTTGATGACCTTGTAGCTCTTGAACCAGCTGCGCGACGTGACAGGGTCGGCGCCGTTGTCGTTGAGATACTCGCCGCTCACCAGGATGTGGCCGCGATCCTGGGCGAACTTGGCGCCATAGCTGAGCTCCGTCTTGAGGAAGCCGGCGTCGCCCCGCTGCGAGACCCCCCCCTGCACGTCGCCCTTGAGGCCGGTGAAATTGCGATCGAGGACGAAGTTGACCACCCCGGCGACGGCGTCGGAGCCCCAGGCCGCCGAGGCGCCGCCAGTGACGATGTCGACGCGCTGCACCAGGGCGGACGGGAGCATTCCGGTGTCTATGTTGCCGGTCAGGGTGGTCGGCGCGACACGGTGACCGTCGAGCAGCACCAGGGTGCGGTTGGCCCCCAGGGCGCGCAGATTGAGCAGGTTGGCGCCGACCGTCGCCGATGCGCCGGTGGTCGCCACACGCGGCGTGATCGACCCCACAAGGGCCGGCAATTCATTGACGTAGTCTGCGATGGAGGCCGGAGCCGCTGTCTGGATCTGGGCGGCGGAAACCACGGTCGTGGGTGTCGGCGCGGTGTAGCCGTTGCGCGTGATGCGCGAGGCGGTCACGACGACTTCCGTGATGTTGGACGGCGCGGCGGCCGGAGCCTCACTCGCCGCCGAGGCGGATTGGGCGAACGCCGCGCCTCCGGACACCGACAGCACTCCCGCCATCGCCGCGCCCCGCAGCAAGGCGGTCTTGCCGGCGGACCTGGCCGGCGACGCGCCGCTGTTCCGGTTGCTGGCGACTTCCATGATCTGCTCCCCAAGCCTTCTTGTTGGATCGGCGCCGCGCCGTCCTCGGGCGGAACTCAACGTCCGCCTGGACGACCTGCCGGTCCCCATTTTCTTCGTGGGATCGCGGCCCTATCGCCGGCTCCCGTCCTTCCTTCCGACACCTTGCCGAGAGACGCCTTCCGCTCCCATCCGTCGGCTTATCAAATCGTCCGCATTTTGCATTCAATATTCGGAATTGAGGTCATATACGCTGGCAAGCCGCCGTCAAGGGCGAGGCGTCGCCCGCGATGGTCTCAGAGGGCTCGGCCCCCTGAGGTCACGTTGATGCGGTCGGTTGGAAGCGCCGATCAAGCCCGGCCCAGGCGCCGTCATAATGCGGCTGAAGGGCGGCGGTTGAGAGGGCGAAGCGGGTGGGGCGGATTGGCAGGCGGGTCTCGAACATGAAGGCCAGGGTGTCGCTGATCCTGTGCGGCGCCAGGGCGCTGCTGGTCGCTCTTTCGAAGGTTTCGGCGTCCGGCCCGTGTCCGGACATGCAGTTGTGGAGCGACCCGCCGCCGGGAAGGAAGCCGTCGGCCTTGGCGTCGTAGACGCCATGGATCAGGCCCATGTACTCGCTCATGACGTTGCGATGGAACCAGGGCGGGCGGAACGTATCCTCAGCCACCAGCCAACGGGGCGGGAAGATCACGAAGTCGGCGTTGGCCGTGCCCGCCTGGCTCGACGGAGAGGTCAACACCGTGAAGATAGACGGATCGGGATGATCGAAACTGATCGTGCCGATCGTGTTGAAGCGCGAGAGGTCATACTTGTAAGGCGCGTAGTTGCCGTGCCAGGCGACCACGTCCAGGGGCGAATGGTCCAACTCCGTCGCCCAGAACTGACCGTCGAGCTTCGCCACCAGCTCCATGGGACCAGGCCGCTCCTCATAGGCCGCAACGGGGGTCAGGAAGTCCCGCGGGTTGGCCAGGCCGTTGGAGCCGATCGGGCCAAGCTCAGGCAGGCGAAACGGCTCGCCGTAGGTCTCGCACACATAGCCGCGCGCAGCGGTGGTGCTGAGCTTCGCGGCGAAGCGCACGCCCCGGGGGATGACGGCGACTTCGCCGGGCGACAGCGCCATCACACCAAGCTCGGTATGCAGTACGAGCGCGCCTTGCTCGGGTACGATCAGCATTTCGCCGTCGGCGTTGTAGACGTAGCGATCCACCATCGAACGATTGGCGCGGTAGATGTGGATGCCGACGCCAGTACGCCCGTGGGCGTCGCCGTTGCCGCCGATCGTCACCATCCCGTCGAGGAAGTCAGCCGCGCCCTCGGGCATAGGCAGAGGATCCCACCTCAGACGATTGGGGGTCGCCCGCTCCCGGAAGGGCGCCGTTCGCCACAGTGGAAACTTCACCTCCGCGAAGGCCGGGTGCGCGGCCGAGGGCCGTATCCGGTAGAGCCACGAGCGTCGGTTCTCGTGCCGAGGCGCGGTGAAGGCGCTGCCGCTCAGCTGTTCCGCATAGAGGCCGAGCGGCGCCCTTTGCGGCGAGTTACGCCCCTGCGGCAGGGCGCCGGGCTGGGCTTCGCTACTGAAAGCGTTGCCGAACCCCGACATGTAGCCCGCCACCGCGCGGTCCTCCCCCAGGGTCACCATGCGCATTTTCCCCTCCCGGCCTTTCGCGTTTCGGCATTAGGGTGGCATGGCGGGCGCCCCTGGCGCTCCCGGCTCGCTCCGCCCGCTTACCGTACAGTCCGAGAGTCTTGGGGCGCCGCGATTGTCGTGGGGGCCGTTTGGCGCCACATCTCGCCGCAGCGGATCGGCACAAGAGGCGACATTGATCGTCCAAGCAGCCGGCGTGAGCCGCCGCCCCGGCGGCCAGGGAGGCGAAGATGGATCGCAGCGCACCGATCTGGATACTGCAGGGCCGCTTCGGCCGGGCGACGGTCAATGTCATCGACAAGCCGCTGGTCGAACATGCGCATCGCGAATTCAATATGATCTTCAAACTCGGCGGCGCGGACACCGACTTCCGCGTCAACGGGGAGACGATCACCCTCGACGACGAGTCGGTGCTTCTGTTCAATCCGTGGGTTCCTCACGCCAAGCAGGCTGCGCCAGGTCCGGCGATGATCCTGTCCCTGATCATCGAACCGGACTGGCTCTCCCGGGTGCTGGCCGACAAGTCGCTTCGCCCGGAGAGCCTGTTTCCCAACCCGCGCGAGCCGATCTCCGAGGAGGTCCGCCTGAACGCCAATCGTCTGGCCGCGGCGATTTCGGTCCACCTTCTGAGCAGCCAGGAGGCCTGTGAAGACCTGCTGGTGGACCTCATCGACGCCGTCACACGCGAATACGCCGACCCGGCGGTGGAGCGGGACATCCTCGCCAGGGCGCGGCCCATCGACTACCGCATCCGCAAGGCCATGGCCTACATCCACGAACAGGCGCTCTCGAATCCGCGGATCGACGATGTCGCCAAACGGGTGGGCCTGTCGCGCTCGCGCTTCTTCGAGCAGTTCCGGCGCTGCGTGGGCGCTTCTCCGCAGCACTACATCGACCACGTGCGCATGGCGGCCGCCACCCGGTGGCTCAGCACCAGCGACCGCCCCCTGATCGAACTGGCCGACGAGTTGGGCTTTGGCGCGCACAGCAATTTCACGCGCTTCTTCACTCAGCATATCGGCGTGTCGCCCAGCGAGTTTCGCAGGCAGACGATCAGCGTGCCGGAAGGCGAGCCTCAATCACCCGATCCGCCGTCCCCGCGGCTGGCGCTGGCGCGCTAGCGCGCCTTGACGTCTCAAGGAAGATCGACGCACGCCGCGAAGGCTGGCCGCGCGATCAGCCGCTTGTGCCAGGCATCGACCGCCGGGAAGGTCGGACGCTCGAGCGGCAGGGTCTTCCAGCGGTGGACGGCGGCGCCGTTGATGATGTCGGCGATTGTGAAGTCCGCCCCCCCGAGGAACACGCTGGCCGACAGCCGATGTTCAAGAACCGCGATGGTCTTCTCCGCGCCCATGCCGACGATGGCGACCTGATCGGGACTGGGCGGCACGGCGCCAGGGCGCAACAGAAGTTGCACCAGCGCCCTCACCGAGGGACCGCCGTGACCGATCTGCCAGTCGATCCACTGATCGACGACGGCCCGCGCCTGTACGCCCCTGGGGAGCAGGCGCTGCTGCGGATCGCGCGCCGCCAGGTAGCGGACGATGGCGCTGGACTCCCAGAGCACGAAGTCGCCGTCCTCCAGGGTGGGGACAAGGCCGTTGGGATTCTTCGCGCGGTAGGCCGGATCGTCGACGCCGCCGAAGGGCCCGCCGTGATCGATGCGCTCGAAAGCCTGTTCGGTCTCCGCGCAGGTCCACAAGACCTTCTGGACATTGGGCGAGTTCTTGCGGCCCCAGATTTTCAGCATGACGATCCTCCTGTCCTGCAGCCTATCGCGCCGGCCGGCGGGCGGCCGTCCATGCCGTCGCGGGGCTTGGCGGATCGTCCGATTTGCGGTTTCGGCGTGGCCGCTTCAGCCCCAGAGTCACCGCCATCCGCGAACGTCGGACGATCCGCCAAGCGCCGCGATGCGGTGATTAGCGGCGCGCCTGCCCCGCGGCCTATGATCAATCAACCGGGCGGATCGGGCCGCCGAGAACACCGTGGGAGGACACAATGCAGAGGCCAGCGAACGCGAACCGGTGCTGCCCAGCGCATGACCCATGCCCGCGCCACATTGCGCCGGAACGCGCCGCCGCCGGCGCCGAGTCCGCGGCGGCCCAAGATGGGGTCGACGCCGCCTTCCTCGCGGAGTCGCTCGATCACCGGGCGGTGAGCCGCCGCGGGGTCTTCGGGATGGCGGCGCTCGCGGGCGGCTCCGCCTTTGTCGTCGGCGCGCCGCAGACCGCGGCCGCGAAGGCGCCGGTCCGCGGCGCCGTCTCAGGACCCATGGGCCGGGTCCACACCCTGCCCTCGTCCAAGGAAACGGTGCGCGTCGGCACGATGGACCCTTCGGCCCCGGCGGCCGTCGAGATCGAGTCGGGCGACGTCGTGCACTATCCCAACACCTGGGTGAACTGGGCCAACGAGGCCAAGTACGGCATGTCGTTCACCGAGCGCGAACCGATCCGCAAGCGCTACCCTCAGGGTCCCTACTCCCTGATCGGTCCGGTGGTGATCAAGGGCGCGCAGCCCGGCGACATCGTCGAATGCCGGATGATCGAAGCGCGGCCCATCGGGTGGGGCTGGAATTCCACCCCCAAGGGCGTGGGCGCCCTGCCCACCGACTTCGCCGAGCCCTACCTGCACTACGTCAAGTTCGACGCCGCCCGACGCCATGCCGACTATGCGCCCGGCGTGAGCATTCCCCTGGCGCCCATCCAAGGCGTCATCGCCGCCCAGCCGGCCGGCGACACACCGGTCAGCGCCATTCTGAGCGGGCCTTACGGTGGCAACATCGTCCTGCGCGAACTGGTGGTGGGAACCTCCCTCTTCCTGCCCGTCCAGGTCCCCGGCGCGCGAATGTGGACAGGCGACTCCCACGCCGCCCAGGGCGACGGGGTCGTCGACCAGACCGCGATCGAGACGGCCATGGAAGACCTGCGCATCCAGTACGTCCTGCACAAGGCGCGGCCGCTGGCCGGCCCTATCGCGGAGACCCCCGACAGCTGGATCGTCATGGGCTTCGGCGACAGCATCGAAGACGCCCTGACCGCGTCGCTGCGTCAGACCATCAACTGGCTGAGCGACGCCACCGGCCTGGCGAAGAACGACGTCTACGCCCTGTGCAGTATCGCCGCGAGTTTTCGCATCACCCAATACTCGCACCAGATCGCATCCAACTACACCACCATCCCCGCCAAGACGGTTCACGGCGTTCTGCCCAAGGCGATCTTCGACAAGGCGCGCCTGGCGCAGATCTCCCGCTCCGTGCGTCCTGGGGGATGAACGCGCCCGTGCCAGCCTCTGCCGCGATCGCAGCCACCGCCGAACCGGCCCAAAGGCTCAGCCCCCTGCAATGGCGCGTGGCCATCCTGTGCGCCCTGGTGGCCTTCCTTGACGGCTTCGACACCCAGGCCATCGGACCAGCCGGCAAGGCCATCGCCGCCAGTCTGGCGCTTCCGCTCAGCGCCCTGGGACCGGTGTTCAGCGCCTCGCAGATCGGCTTTCTGATTGGCGCCCTGGGCTTCAGCGCGCTCGGCGACCGTTTCGGGCGCAAGCGGCTGTTGATCGCCACCACCCTGATCTTCGCCGTCTGTTCGCTCGGCACCGCCCTGTCCCACTCCTATGGGGCGTTGTTCGCCTTCCGCCTGCTGGCGGGTCTGGGACTGGGCGGCGCCAGCCCCAACTTCGTCAGCCTGGCCGGCGAGTATGCGCCGCCCTCGCAGCGGGCGCGGCTGATCACGACCCTTTGGGCGGCGGTCCCCCTGGGCGGCATGGCGGCGTCCTTCGCCAGCTCGGCGACGTTGCCCCTGCTGGGCTGGCGGGCCCTCTTCTACGTCGGCGCGGCGGCGCCGATGATCCTGGCGCTGGGACTGATCGCCGGCCTGCCCGAATCGCGGGAGGCGACGATCGCCCGCGGCCCTCGCCCGGCGCCCGTGACGGAGCTTTTCTCAAGGGGTCGCGCGCTGGCGACGGCCTGGCTGTGGCTCGCCTCCTTCATGACGTGGACGATGCTCGTCGTCTCCGCCTTCTGGACCCCGCCTCTCCTGCAACATGCCGGCTGGTCGGCCGCCAACGCCGCCACCGTGCTGGCGCTCAACAACGGCGGCGGGGTCGTGGGCACGGTCCTTCTGGGCGCGGCCCTGACGCGGATGCGTCCCCATTGGGCGCTGATCGGCGCGCTCATCGGCGCGTCGGTTTTCATCGGCGCCATGGGCTTCACCACCGGCAGCTTTCCGCTTCTCGCCTTGGCAGCCACCCTGGCCGGCTTTTGCGCCTCGGCCGCCGGCGGCGCTCTGCTGGCTGTCTCCTCAAGTCTCTATCCGGCTGACGCCCGCGCGACCGGCGTGGGCTGGGCCCTGGGGTTTGGACGCATCGGCGCCATCGTGGGGCCGACGGCCATTGGCCTTCTGGTGGCGCTGCAGTGGCCCACCTGGCGGCTGTACCTGGTGATCGCCGCCTGCGCCGGCCTGGCCGCCGGCCTGATTTTCCTTCTCTCGACGACACGCGCCTTCGCCCGCGCCCAGGTCGACGAGCCGCAACCTTAGGATCGGAATACCCATGTCCAAGACGCTCGCTCCCCCGCCCAGCCTGTCGCTGATCGCCTATGAGACCGCCAACGCGGCCATCGCCGCCGGCATCGCCTACGCCCAGGAGCACAAGGTTCGCCTGAGCTTCGTGGTGGTCGACAGCGCCGGCCATCTTGTCGCCGCCGCCCGCATGGACGGCGCGCCGTTCGTGACCACCGAGGTCGCACGCGGCAAGGCCTTCGCCAGCGTCGCAACCGGCGGCCAGCCGGGATCGGATCTCGCCCAGCGATACCGCGACAATCCGATGGTTTGGGGCAACGCCGGGCCGCTCGGTTACGGCGCGCCCCTGCTTCCGGCCCAAGGCTCCCTGCCGATCTTCCAGGACGGCCGCCTGGTCGGCGCCATCGGCGCCAGCGGCGCCCCCTCCGACGTCGACGAGGCGGCCCTGGTCCACGCGATCTTGTCGATCGGGGCCAGCGCCAAGCCCTAACCGCCCCGCACTTTCAACCCGAAACCCCAATCCGACAGCAACCTGCCTGACGGCGGGAGGAGAACGGCTGCATGAAACTCATCGCCTATGCCCATGGCTCCACGCAGGCCCTTGGAGTCGTCACCGACAGCGAGCATTTCGTCCCGGTGGCCCGCATCACGCCGGATCTGCCGGGCGACCTGATCGCCTTGCTCGAACGCCCGGGCGGCCTGGAGCGCCTGCGCGCCGCGGCCGACGGTCTGACCGGGGGTGAGCAATTGGCGGGCGTGACCCTCAAACCGTTCCTCACCCACCCCAATGCGCTCTGGGCCCTGGCGCTGAACTTCAAGAGCCACATCGAGGAGACGGGCCTCACCACCTCCCGAGAGCATCCCCACCTCTTCCTGCGCACGGCCGCCTCCTATGTCGGCGCCGGCGAGGCGATCCTGGCGCCCCCGGAAGAGGTCGCGCGGGCGTTCGACTACGAGGGCGAACTGGGCGTGATCATCGGCCGGCGCGGCCGGCACATCCCCGCCGCCAAGGCCCTGGAGCATGTCGCCGGCTATACCTGCGTCAACGA
>FTIF01002765.1_pt7 | contig 24082 bp, 20 predicted proteins | sample 1658001 | NCBI WGS metagenome assembly FTIF01 (sample SAMEA3914789, study PRJEB12502) | metagenome | biome: forest; material: soil | place: Canada | collected 2011-07-03 | depth 0.3 m | reverse complement strand
GCAGGCGCGCGAGCAGGCGCTGACCGCCGCCGCGCAGCGGCGTGCCCGCGACATTTCGGCGCCGACGCTGGCCACCGGACTGCTCGGCGGCCCGGTGGCGGTGAACGATGCAGCGCAGCCGCAGTTGCCGCCGGCAGTGGAACCCGGCGCGGCCGCCGGCAGCGGCGGCTTCACGCCGGTGGGCGCGGAGCAGGCCGGCAGCGCCGCCGGCACCATCCCGCCCTGGACCGGCGGCCTGAGCCGCAGCCAGTGGCCGGCCAGTTACACGCCGGGCGGCAAGCTGGCCGATCCCTTCCCGGGCGACAAGCCGCTGTTCACCATCACCGCCGCCAACTACCAGAAGTATGCAGGCCAGCTGGTGGATGGCTACAAGGCGCTGTTCGCCAAGTACCCGGACTACACCATGCCGGTGTACCCGACGCGGCGCACGGTGAGCTATCCGCAGGCGATCTACAGCGCCACCCAGGCCAACAACGGCAAGTCCAAGACCATCGCCGCCGACTCCATCGCCAACGCCCACCTCGGCTTTCCGTTCCCGCAGCCGCAGAGCGGCGTCGAGGTGCTGTGGAACCATCGCCTGCGCTATCGCGGCGACACGGTGACGTCCCAGTCCAGCCAGGCGGTGGTGGAGAACAGCGGCTCGATCCAGTACCTGAAGCAGAGCGAGCGGGTCTATTACCGCTACGGCAATGTGCACGATCCGGTGGACATCGCCAGCCACAACATCCTGCTCTATTACCTGACCTGGTTCGGGCGCGACCGGGGCGGCTTCGATTTCCTCGCCCTGGTGCACGAGACCGCCAACCAGCTCAAGGACGCACGGGCCATCTGGGTGGTGCCGGCCAATATACCGAAGATGTTCCGCATTCCGCCGGTGGGCTACGACCAGCCCTTCCCGGGATCGGGCGGGGTCTATTTCATCGACATGGTGGACATGTACAACGGCCTGTTCGACCGCTATGTGTGGAAGCTGGTGGGCAAGCGCGAGCTGTACATTCCCTACAATAGCTACCGTCTCGGCAACGGCAGCATCAAGTACGCCGAGCTGCTCAAGCCTGGGCATTTCAATCAGGCGCAGACGCGCTACGAGCTGCATCGCGTCTGGGTGGTGGAGGCGACTCTGCGCCCCGGCAACAGCCACCGCTTCGGCAAGCGCCTGTTCTATGTCGACGAGGACAGCTGGAACGTGGTGCTGGTGGACAACTACGACCCCGAGGGCAAGCCCTGGCGCTTCCAGGAAGGTCACCTGCTGCCGTCCTACGATGTGCAGACCGCCAACTGCGCGCCGGTGGTGACCTACGATCTGAAGGAAGGCCGCTACTTCGCCAACCGCCTCTATGCCGAGGACTCGGCGCCGGTGTACAACGTGCCGATGCGGGAAGACGATTTCCTGCCGGCCGTGGTGCGAGGGCGGTACGTGCATTGAGGCGTATGCTTCACCGTCAGCCAGCAATTGAATCAGCGAGAGAGTAGGGCATGCCATCGGATAGGGACACAACGGAAAGCTGGCACCGCAACCTGGTCGAGGACCCTCAGGGCATCCGCCAGGTCGTCATGGCCAGCACGCGCATCGCCGTGCTCGGCATCAAGACCGAGGCGCAATCCGGCCAGCCGGCGTTCTATGTGCCGCGCTATCTGGTGGAAGCAGGACTGGACGTGGTTCCGGTGCCGGTGTACTACCCGGAAGTGACGCAGATCCTGGAACTGCCCGTATACCGCCGGCTGGTCGATATACCGGGCGAGATCGACCTGGTCGACGTATTCCGGCGGCCGCAGGACATTCCTGCCCATGTCGACGACATCCTGGCCAAGCGTCCCGCCGCAGTGTGGTTTCAGCTCGGCATCCGCAACGAGCAGGCGGCGGAGCGGCTGGCACGGGCCGGGATCAAGGTGGTGCAGGACCGTTGCCTGATGGTCGAGCACCGCCGTTTCGTCGGCGGTTGAGGGCCGTCTCCCTGGTGACGGAGTGGAATGCGTTACCCTTGCTCCGCTCCGGCCAGGCCATTCATGCCGGATTTGATTCGAGTGCACGGCAGAATGAATAACGAAAGCGACGAAATCGACCCCAACGACTGGGACAAGACTTATCCGCTCGGTTCGGTGTGGAGTTTTTCCTGGACCGAAGACTATGTGGTGACGGTGACCGGCCACACGCGCCGGGGCATCAAGGTGTCCTACAAGCGGCCGGGGACCGGCCACACCCTCAAGGCGGGGATTTATCAGCCGGAGGAACTGGTCAAGCTCAAGCCCAAAGCCAAGTGAAGCGCTGCGCTTGACTTCGAGTGCGCTCCAGCAAGTTCAATAGGCATTCACCTATTGGCTGACGGGAATGCACCCATGAGCATCGAACAGAACAAGCAGCTTGCCATCGAACTATTCACCCGCTTCAGCGCCAGCGATATCGCCGGCGTGCTGGACCTGATGTCGGACGACGCCACCTGGTGGGTACCGGGCAAGCCCGGGCACTCGCCGGCTTCCGGCCTGTACAACAAGGAACGCGTTGCCCGGCTGTTCAACAACATGCTCGGGCGCCTGAAGAGCGGGCTGAAGATGACGGTGAAGAGCCTGATCGCCGAGGGCGACCGGGTGGCGCTGGAGGTGGAGTCTCTCGGCGAGCTGGGCAACGGCCGCATCTACAACCAGGAATATCACATGCTGCTGAGCTTTCGCGACGGCAGGGTCAGCGCGGTGCGGGAGTATCTCGACACGCAGCATGCCTATGCGGTGTGGTTCGCGGCCTGAGCGGCTCAGGCCGGATCGCGATACTGCGCCACGATTTCGACGACAGTGCGAATGACGTCGTTGCGCCGATAGCCGAGCAGGGCGGTTTCCTGTGCGTCCGGTTCGTAGTAGAGGGTGTTGCCGCGCCCGAAGTAGATGGCGGAGTCCGGCAGCATCGGATGTTCCTGGTCGATCACCGGCGGCACCGGCCGGCCGACGGCGCGGAAGAAGGCGCCGAAGAAATCCTGGAAGGAAACATTCTGGTCACCGACCAGATAGGCCTTGCCGTTTTCGCCGCGGGCGAGGGCGCCTTCGATGGCCTCTGACAGCGAAGAAGTTGAGATGAAGTTGACTCCGCCGGGTGGGGCGAATTCCGGCATTGGCGCGAACTTGCCTTCGGCATAGGCGGTGTAGGCCTTGAACATGCCGACCACCAGCCCGGGCACGGCGCCGCAGACGAAGGGCGCGTTGACGCTGATGGCGCGGAAGTCCTTGGTGGCCAGGGCGCGCACCCCCTCGTCGGCTAGTTTGCGCGAGCGGACGTAGGCATTGGTCTCGACCAGGGCGGGGCGGGCCTGCGGGTAGAAGCTGCCGACATTGACGGCGTGACGGACGCCGGCTTCGCGCGCCGCGGCGAAGAAGCGCGGCACGCCTTCGGCATTGGCGCGTTGCCAGTGCGAGGTCGCATCCTGCTCTGCCGGCAGGTGGCGGATGTCGTTGCCGGCGGCGAAGACCAGCGCGTCGAAGCGCGCCAGGGCGGCGCGCGGCAGGTCGTTGGCGATGTAATCGCAGCGCAGGAATTCCAGCTCGCCCAGCGGTGTGCCGGCGGCGGGCGGGTTGCGTCCGGCGATGCTGACCTGGTGACCGCGGGAGCGCAGGTACAGTGCCGCATGGCCGCCGATCATGCCGGCGCCGCCCACCACGAGTATCTTCATCGCTCTCTCCATTGTCTTTTTCGGCTGTGCCCGCATCGGCCGCGCAAGCGGGCCAGGGGTTCTGCCTTCGGAGTCAAATGGTGGGCGTGCCGGGCGTTGCCATCATCCCGCGAACGGACTACCTGGTAGGGGCCTGCGGGAAGGAATCGGGCGCTGCCGTTGGACTGTCAGCGGGCCCGGTTTTGCCGGGTGAGCAGCTCGGCCAGCGAGCCCACTTTCATCGCCTGCATGGTCAGCGCGCCGGCATAGAGCATGTCGATGATGCGCACGGTTTGTTGCATGATCTCGCCGCGCCGCGCCGGCTGCTCGATGTAGTCCAGGGTCTGGTGAAACACGTACTGCACCACTACCCGCGAGACTTCGCGCAGGGTCTCGACCTTCATGCCCGGCACGATATCGAGGAACTGCACGTCCTCCACCGTTTCCTCGGCCACGTCGTCGATCATGCGTTGCAGGGCTTCGCGCAGCGCCGGTATGGCGCCGTGTAACTCGCGCACGGCGACGATGAAGGCATCCGGATTGCGCAGGGCGTAGTCGAAGACGTATTCGATGGTGCGCGGGGTGGCCTCGGCCGCCGGGCTCTGCACGGTGCGGCGAATGCCGCGCAGATTGGTGCGGATGTCGCGGCCGAGCTCGTCGATGATCGTCTGGTTGAGCTGCTCCAGGCTGCTGAAGTGGCGATAGAAAGTGTTCGGATTCAGCCCGGCCTCGCGCGCCAGCTCGCGCAGGCCCAGGCCCTGCAGGCTGCGCTTGCCGGCGCCAATGCGCAGCGCGGCCTCGATCAGGCGCTGCCGGCCGCCAATCGGGTTGGGATTTTCCTCAGTGGCTTTTGTGCGGCTCATGGTGGCGGTTCGGCCAATGTATAGGGGTCTCTTGACATCCAGTATACGCCTGTCTACATTAAGTAGACAGTTGTATGCATGCAGCATCAAGCAAGACGTCGGGCCACAGGCTGAATCGCCTGGGCAAACGACGCAACCCCAACCGATGAGCCAGTAGGAGAGTTGTGCAATGCCCAAGACTTCCACCGCCAGATCCGGCGCCGTTTCCGCCATGCGCAAGGAGCAGTCCGTGCGCATCGCCATCGTCGGCACCGGCTTTGCCGGCCTCGGCATGGGGATCCGGCTGAAGCAGGCCGGGATCGAGGACTTCGTCATCCTGGAAAAGGCCGGCGATGTCGGCGGCACCTGGCGCGACAATCACTATCCGGGCTGCGCCTGCGATGTGCAGTCGCACCTGTACTCCTTCTCCTTCGCGCCGAACCCGGAATGGTCGCGCATGTTTTCGCCGCAGCCGGAGATCTGGAACTACCTGCGAAAGTGCACCGATCAATATGGCCTGCGTCCGTATATCCGGTTCGACTCCGAAGTGCAGTCGGCGAAATGGGACGGCAAAGCCGGCGTCTGGCAGGTGCAGCTTTCCGGCGGCCGTTCGCTGAGCGCCAATGTGCTGATTTCCGGCATGGGTGGCCTCAGCCGTCCGGCTTATCCGGTGGGAGTGAAGGGCCTGGAGAGTTTCAAGGGCAAGACCTTCCATTCGCAGGACTGGGACCATGACTACGACCTCAAGGGCAAGCGCGTCGCCGTGATCGGCACCGGCGCTTCGGCCATCCAGTTCGTGCCGCAAATCCAGAAGCAGGTTGCACAGCTCGACCTGTACCAGCGCACGCCGCCGTGGATCCTGCCCAAGCCGGACCGCAAGGTGTCGGACTTCGAGCACAAGCTGTTCAAGGCAGTGCCGCTGACGCAGCGCCTGTTCCGCGGTGCCATTTACGCCATGATGGAAACGCGGGTGCTGGGTTTCACCATCAACCCGAAGATCATGAACCTGGTGAAGCGCATCGCGCTGCGCCACATCCATCATCACGTCAAGGGCCCGGAGTTGCGCGCCAAGCTGACCCCGGACTACACCGTGGGCTGCAAGCGCATCCTGATTTCGGACGACTACTACCCGGCACTGGCCAAGGCCAATGTCGACGTGATCAGCAACGGCATCAAGGAAGTGCGCGGCAGCATCATCATCAGCCAGGACGGCACCGAGCGCGAAGTCGACGCCATCATCTACGGCACCGGCTTCCACGCCACCGACCCGATGCCCAAGGGCGTGCTGTTCGGCCGCGGCGGGCGCGACATCGTCGATGCCTGGAAGGACGGCCCGGAAGCCTACAAGGGCACCACCGTCGCCGGCTTCCCCAACTTGTTCCTGATCGTCGGCCCCAACACTGGCCTCGGTCACAACTCGATGGTCTACATGATCGAGTCGCAGGTGAACTACGTGATGGACGCGCTGCGCAAGATGGACCGGCGCAAGCTGCGCAGCGTCGATGTCAAGCCGGACGTGCAGGCCCGTTTCAACACGAAGATTCAGGAGCAGCTCAGCCACGCCGTGTGGACCGCGGGCGGCTGCAAGAGCTGGTACCTGCATCCGAGCGGCAAGAACACCAGCCTGTGGCCGGGCTTCACCTTCAGCTTCCGCCGGCAGTTGAAGCACTTCGACCTGGGCGACTATCTGGCCGAGGCAGCGACCGAGCAGAAGCTGGCGCCGGCGAAGGGCTCGAAGCGGGTGAGCGAGGCTGCGTAATATTGCGGGCGCTGCGGCGCCGTGCGGACAAAATAAACCAGCGTCATGGCGGCTAAAGCCGCCATGACGCTGCACTGATCGATGGGGAGAGCACAGTGAAGTCATTTGAAAACAAGGTCGCGGCCATTACCGGCGCCGGTTCCGGCATGGGCCGCACGCTGGCCCTGCGCCTCGCGGCGCAGAAGTGCCATCTGGCGCTGAGCGATGTCAACGAGGCCGGGCTGGCGGAGACCGCCAGGCTGGCGGCGCAGTCCGGCGTCAAGGTCACCAGCACGAAGGTCGACGTGGCGGATCGCGCCGCGGTCCATGCCTGGGCCGACGAGGTGGTACGCGATCACGGCAAGGTCAACCTGATCTTCAACAATGCCGGCGTGGCCCTGGGCGCCACCGTCGCAGGCATGAGCTACGAAGACTTCGAGTGGATTGTCGGCATCAACTTCTGGGGCGTGGTGCACGGCACCAAGGCTTTCCTGCCGCATCTGAAGGCTTCCGGCGACGGCCACATCATCAACACTTCCAGCGTGTTCGGCCTGATGGCCGTCCCCAGCCAGAGCGCCTACAACGCCACCAAGTTCGCGGTGCGCGGCTTCACCGAGGCGCTGCGCCAGGAATTGGATCTGGGCAAGTCGGCGGTCAGTGCCACCAGCGTGCACCCGGGGGGCATCAAGACCAACATCGCCCGCGCGGCGCGCATGAGCAGCTCGATCCGCGACATCGGCCTGGACGATCAGGGGGGCAGCGAGAAGTTCGAGAAGCTGTTCATCACCACGGCCGACAGCGCGGCCGGGACCATCCTGAGGGCGGTGCGTCGCAACAAGCGTCGCGTGCTGGTGGGACCGGATGCCCATGTCGTGGACTGGATGGTGCGGCTGTTCCCGTCCTTCTACCAGCGCATCGCCACGTTCTTCGCACGGCAGTCGATGAAATAGGCGCGGCATGCTGAAGAAAGGGGGCCTTGCGGTCCCTTTTTCAGCTCGTCCGGATTACCGGGCTGGTTGCCACCGGGGCCCGAGGTGCCTACGCTTGAAGTTGCGCGCGTTCAGAACACAGCGCACAGGCGCGGGACGAGGGGGTTGGAGAGGGGAGGGCCCTCGGGTGTTTCGGGGCAGTTGCGGTAGCTCCAGGCCACGACTTTGTCGAGGGTCGAACCGAGCTGCCGCCTGATCGCCTCATCTTCCTGCCGGCGCAGTTGCGCACTATAGGCTTGGTCGGCTTGCTTGGCATGGCGCTCGAGCATGCCGCAGTCGACGACGGATTGAATGTGTGCCGCGCCGAGCTCGAGGCCGAAGTAGGCGTCGATGGCGGCGAGTACGCCTGCCGGATCGTCCAGGAAGGCTTCGCAATCGAGGGAAGCGGCGCGCTCGCTGCCGAGCATCGGCCAGCTGCGCCGGAACTCGGCAATCTGCCGGTGCCAGGTCAGGGCCGCGATCTCCAGGTCCGACATGCGCAGCAGGTCTGCGCCCGACCACGGCAACGGCTGTCCCAGATCCATCGCAATGTCTCCGAACAGGCGCCGCACGTAGCGGCTCTGCTGCACCCCGCCTTTCACGATCGAGACGAGGAAGCTGGGCAGGTCGGAGTAGAGGAACAGCATTTTCCCGGAAGTGCGTTTGGCCGCGCCCTGCACCAGGATGTTGGCGAAGTTGCTGGGCTTCACCGTGATGCGGCATTGCGGCGCGGGGCGCCGGGCGAGCAGCGCGAAAACCGCTTCCGCGGTGCGCGGCGGCAATTGCCCATTGGCGAGCGCGCTGTTGCGCAGTGCATCGGCCAGGGCAGTGAGCACGCGCGGTTCGCGCAGGGACAGGCTGTGGCTGTGGCGGTCGAGCGCCCGCGCGACCAGTGTCGAGCAGCAGAACGAGGTATGCCAGATGAAATGAAGCGCCGGAATCTGCGTCGGCGGCATGGCATCGACTATTGTCTCCGCGGCTACGCGTGCGATGCCTGCGTCCTCATGCTGCCAGCGCGAGTCGAGAAATGCCTGGCGTGATATTTCATCCTCTCCGGCGTGCGCGAATATGAGCTCGCGCCGCGTGAAGTCGATGTCGTCGAGAAACCATCGATGGTCCTTGAGCAGTGAATCCGTGCTGGTGATCATGCAGTGATCCCCGTTTGACGAGCGAACCGAGCCACACCGCGCCGAAATCGCTGGCGCAGCTAGGGCATCTGGAGTTATGGGAAGTTGCTGGTCTCCGTCCCTGATTTCTGCGCCTTTCTTGCTCCCTTGCACGTTGTCGATGTGTGTTGGATGCGGCCACGGTGGCGCGGGATTAAAGCGCACGGCGCTTTTTTGGATTTTTGTGACGAATTTCGCAGGGGCGGACGGCTGGTCACCGCCGCTTCAACAGGCACGGCTGCTGATCGGATGTGTGGACGGCAGGGCGCAACCGATGCCGCCGAACGATCAAGTCAGTGTGGTGCGGTGTCTGTGCGCGCCGGAGGAGCCCATTCACTTTTGGGCGCGGCGACGGTGGCGGTATCAATGCCTTACATGGGCGGAACGGTGCGCTTTGGCGGTACGGCGGCGCAGAAGCTGTTGCCGCTACTGTGAGCGGCGCTTAGAGTCCCTCGCCCGGATCGCAGCGCAGCCACACGCGCACGCGGTTGCGCTCCTGCACCCGCTCGTATTGCACGCGTTCGGCAAAGGCCTCGATCAGCATCACGCCCAGGCCGCCGACCGGCCGTTGCGCCAGCGGCAATTGCAGGTGCGAGTGATCGCGATGGGCGAGCGGGTTCCAGGGCAGCTCGCCATCCTCGTAAATCAGCTCGATGTCCTCTCCGGCCTGCTCGATGCATACCGTCACCGACTGAACGGCGACGACCGGCTGGCCGTGGCGGAAGGTATTGGTGAACAGTTCCTCCGCCACCAGCTGCAGGCGCAAGCTGGTGCCGCGCGGCAGGCCCAGGCTGGTGGAACGCAGGGCGATGAAGTCCATCAGCGCGGGCAAACTCTCGCTGCAGGCGGTAAAGCTTTGAATCGACAAGCTCATTCCGGCATGAACCCCTCAGGCGCCCCGGCGCCTGACACCTACCTTATCCGGAATTGATTATAGTGAATGGCCGACTAAGGGAGGCTGCCATGAAAGCAAGGGTGCTCGGATTCCTTTTCGCGACAGGGCTATTCGCTCTGGCGGCCCCGGCAGGGGCCGACGACGTCGCCGGCGTGTTCAAGGTGGTCAACGGCGGCGTTTCAGTGCTGCGCAAGGACGTCACCCTGCCGGCCACGGTGGGCATGGCGGTGTACCAGTCCGACCAGATCGTCACCGCCGCCGATGGCAGTGCCGGGATCACCTTCGAGGACAATGCACTGCTCTCGCTGGGGCCTTCCAGCCGTCTGTCGGTGGACCGCTTCGCCTTCAACTCGACCACCCACGACGGCGCCTTCGAGACCACGCTCAGCAGCGGCAAGCTGGCGGTGGTGTCCGGCAAGATCGCGCATCACCAGCTCGACGCGATGAAGGTGAGAACGCCCAGCACCATGCTCGGCGTGCGCGGCACCAAGTTCCTGGTCGAAGTGGGCGGCTCGTGAGCGTCCGCGCGCTGCTGCCGGCGCTGGCGCTGCTGCTGGCCGCCTGCGCCGGCCCGGATCGCATCGTGCTGCTGCCCGATAGCGAGGGCAAGGTAGGCAAGCTCAATGTCGGCAATGCCGGCGGCGACACCCTGCTCGATTCCGCCTATGCCACGGCCAGCGCCAAGGGCAACCGCAAGGCGGAGGCCGGGCATACCGATGCCGCCGCCGTGTACCAGGAGTTCGGCACCGTGCTGGCGGCGCTGCCGCCGGCGCCGGTGTCCTACTCGGTGTACTTCATCAGCGATACCGACGATCTGACGGCCGACTCGCGCGCCCTGGCGCCGGCCATCCTGGCCGAGATCGCCAAATTCCCCGCCGCCGAGGTGGTGGTGATCGGGCACACCGATACGCAGGGTTCGGATGACTACAACGACAAGCTGTCGCTGGACCGTGCCAGGGTGGTGAAGCAGCAGCTCATCGCCCTGGGCTTCGATGCGAAGCGCATCTCCACGGCGGGGCGCGGCAAGCGTGAGTTGCTGATTCAGACCAGGGATGATGTGGCGGAGCCGCGCAACCGGCGGGCGGAGATATTGGTGCGCTGATTCTTGTTGTGCGGGAATCGAGCACTACATCCGCGCCGTCTTCGCTTCGATGGTCTGCGGTGTCGTCGCGGCGGCGCCATGCCAGCGCAGGGCCAGGATGGTGAGATCGTCGGCTTGTTCGGCACCGCCGGAGAAAGCCAGGGTATCGCTGAGCAGGGCCTCCACGATGAACTGCGGCGATTCGCCATGGCTGAGCTGCCCCAGGCATGCGACGACGCGCTGCTGGCCGTAGAACGCGCCCGACAGGTTTTGCGCATCGCCGATGCCGTCGGTGAGCAGGCACAGTGCGTCGCCGGGCGAGAGCCGCAGTGTCTCGCTGCGGTAGTCGAAGTGGTCTACCACGCATAGAGGAGGGCCGCCTTCGGTTTTCAGGCGATACGGCGCGTCGCCCGAGACGGGCAGCAGCCATGGCGGCTCGTGGCCGGCGCTGCACCAGTCGAAGCGGCCGCTGTTCAGATCGAGCACCGCAGCGAGCACGGTGACGAACAGCAATTCCGGATTTTCCTCGGCGATGGCGGCGTCGGCATCGCGCAGGGTGCGGCCGGGATCGGCATCGCTGCGCAGGGCGGCGCCCTTGGTCAGCGCCTTGGACAGGGCCATGAACAGGCTGGCCGGCAAGCCCTTGCCGGAGACATCGCCGACGACGATGAACAGGCGCGACTCGTCGAGCAGGAAGAAGTCGTAGAGATCGCCGCCGACGCTGCGCGCCGGCAGCATGCGCGCCGCCACTTCGACCCGTGCCTCCTGGCCCAGCACCTGGCCCGGTTCCGGCAGCATGCCCATCTGGATGCGCCGCGCCGCGTCGAGCTCGCCTTCCATGCGCGCCTGCACCACGTGGCTGTCGCTCAGCGCCTGACGCAGGCGGCCGCGCTGGGCGCGCGTTTCGCTCAGCGTCAGGGCCAGCATGATGGCGAAGACGAAGGTGGCGCCGATGGCGGGGTTGGCCACGTCAATGAGCAGGCCTGCCTGCCGGAACAGCAGCACGCCACCGGCAAAGCTGGCCGCCAGCGACAGCAGGAAGATGGCCGCCGCACTGAGCGGGCGCAGCCACGGCACCACCACCACGATCAGCAGCGACAGCGCGGCGAGCAGGACCGCTTCGGCCCAGCGTGCCCAGCGCGGACGGCTCAGCAGGCGGCCGTCGATGGCATTGTCCATCGCCTCCGCCAGGGCATCCACGCCGGGCATGCGGCCGCGCGGGGTGACGATCACATCCTGCAGGCCGAAGGCGGTATAGCCGATCAGCGCGACGCGGCCGGACAGCACGGCGGCCGGCACCTTGCCCTGCATCAGGTCGGCCACCGACAGGTGCGGCCGTTCGTGCGGATCGGAAAAATGCAGCCACCAGGCGCCGTCGCGGTCGGTGGGAATGAAACGGTTGCCGATGTGCAGGCCTTCGATGCCGTTGCTGTCGGCGCTGACGCGCAGCGCCGCTTCGCCGGCGACCAGCCGCAGTGTTTCCACCGGCAGCGACGGCAGCAGGTGGTTGCCGACGCGGGCCAGGGTGGAGATGCGGCGCACCACGCCGTCCTCGCTGGCGGTGGGCAGCACGCCATGGCCGGCGGCCGCGGCGTCGAGCACTTCGATGCTGCGCAAGGCGGCGGGATAGTGCGGCACCAGCGGCTCGGGATCGGCGCCGTCCTGCAGGATCGGCGTGCGGTAGGGCGTGCCCTTGGGCAGGCCGGCATCCTCGACCAATGCGCCCACGGCGAGAATCACCGGCGCGCGGTGGATCGATGCGGCGAACTGCTGGTCGTAGTCCGGCAGCTCGCCCATGATTTTCGCGGCGTCGGCGAAGCCGGATTTGACCAGAAGCTCTCCCTGCTGCCGCGGCGACAGCCGGTCCGGCTCGGGGAAGATGGCGTCGATGGCGATGGCGGCCGGATGCTGCGCCGCGATGCGGTCGACGATCTCCGCCAGCTTGGAGCGCGGCCAGGGCCACTGGCCCATGGCGCTGAGGCTGGCGTCGTCGATGGCGACGACGATGACGCCGTCGTTGAGGCGCTCGCGCGGCACCAGCTGCTGGTACAGGTCGAACATCTCGGTGCGGCGGTCGCGCTGCACCCGCGTGTCCAGCAGGGTCAGCACCAGCACCGTGATCCCCAGCAGGGCGAAGCCGGCCGGTCGGCCGCGCGCCAAGCCGAACCAGCGCAGCCAGCGTGGGAGATGCCGGTGTGGAGGGGAGGGCGGATCCACCTAGAGTTCGATTTCCAGGCCGTCGTAGGCGGCGCTGATGCTCAGCTGCGGCGCGTCCTGCCGGGTCAGCGCTTCCAGGCGCCGCGTCTCTGTTTCGATCTCGGTGATCTTGGCGTCCTTGAACACCGGCTCGTGATGGAACAGCACCAGGTGCCGCACCCCGGCCAGCTGGCACAGCTCCACCCCGACCATGTTGGAGGAATGACCCCAGTCTTCCTTCACCGAGACCGCGTCGGCCAGCGAGTACATGGCGTCGAAGATCACCAGGTCGGCGCCGAAGAAGAATCGCACGAAGGATTCGGTTTCCTCGGCGCTATCCAGTTTGTGCTCGGAATCGGTGGAATACACCACCACCTGGCCTTGGCGCTCGAAGCGGTAGCCGTAGGAGTCGCCGCCGTGCAGCTGCAGTTTGGGGGTGACGCGCAGGCCGGCGATGTCGTAGCGGTGGCCCGGTTCCAGCCTGACGAATTCGATGTCCGCACTCAGGTAGTCGAAGTTCACTGGGAACGAGGGCGGGTCCTGCTGGCGGCGGAAGGCGGCTTCGAGGTCCGGGTGGCAGCCGTAGATGCGCAGCTTGTTGCCAGGGATGTAGGCGGGCGTGAAGAACGGGAAGCCCATGATGTGATCCCAATGCAGGTGCGACATGAAGATGTGGAACACATTGGGAGTCTTCGGCCCGTGCCGCGCCAGCACCGCGTTGCCGAAAGCGCGCACGCCGGAGCCGAGGTCGCACAGGATGTATTCCTGCGTTTCCTTGCCGGGGGGCTGCAATTCCAGCTCGACGCAGCTGGTGGCGCCGCCGAAGGTCTGTGCGGTGGTGAAGGGCAGGGTGGAGGCGAATGCTTCCGCCTCGGCCTGGTCCGCGAAGCGCCGGCCCTGGGCCAGCAGCAGGGACTGGGCTACCTTGCGCCGCACTTCGGCCGCGGTCAGGGCTACCGGCAGCGAGCCGCGGGTTCCCCAAAAGCGCACGCGCATGGTCACGGTGCCGTGCCCGCAAACGCGGTGAGGCCGGCGTTGACTGTGTCGAACACCGGGAACACCAGGTCGAAGCGGCTGATTTCCAGGATCTCCCGCACCATCGCCGTCGGTGCTGCCACGCCGATCCTGCCGCCGGCCGGGATGGCGCGCTTGGAGGCCAGCATCAGGATGCGCAGGCCGGCGCTGCTGATGTATTCCAGGGAAGACAGGTCGAACAGCAGGCGTGGCCCGGTCTTGTTGCAGGCCTCGACATGGGGCGCCACCGCCTTGCCGAAGGCCTCTGCATTGAGATGATCGATACGGCCGCGCGGCGCCAGCACGACGATATTGTTGTTATGTGTGGCGCTCAGCTCCATGACGGTTCCTTTGCGAACGTCTTCAAGCCCCTGCCCTATTCTAGGCCGTGCCTCATTCTAGGGCTCTCCACCGCCGGGTGGCCATGCCTTCGGCAGCGCCCAGGTAAACATTGTTCCCGAGCCATGAAACCGCCGCACAGGCCCGTTACAATTACACAATTGCCGTGCCTTCGCGCCGCGATTCCCCCAAACGAGCCCATTCAATGTCCATCCGCATCCCCGCCACCCTGATTCCCGGAGACGGGATCGGTCCCGAGATCGTCGACGCCACCCTGGCCGCCCTGGAAGCGCTGGACGCGCCGTTCGACTGGGACCGGCAGATTGCAGGCCTGGGCGGGGTCAAGCTGGCGGGCGACCCGCTGCCGCAGGCGACGCTGGACAGCATTCGCCGCACCCGCCTGGCGCTGAAGGGCCCGCTGGAGACGCCCTCGGGCGGCGGCTACCGCTCTTCCAACGTACGCCTGCGCGAGGAGTTCAAGCTCTACGCCAACCTGCGTCCGGCCCACACCATCATTCCCGGCGGCCGCTTCGACAAGATCGATCTGGTAGTGGTGCGCGAGAATCTGGAAGGCCTTTACACTGGCTTCGAGCATTACATTCCGATCGACAACGATCCGCACGCAGTGGCCATTGCCACCGGCGTCAATACGCGGCAGGGCAGCCGCCGCATCCTGGAATTCGCTTTCGAGAAGGCGGTGTCTCTGGGCCGCAAGAAAGTCACCATCGTGCACAAGGCCAACATCATGAAGGCCCTCACCGGCATCTTTCTCGATGTCGGCCGTGAACTGTACGAACAGAAGTACAAGGGGCGCTTCGAACTGGACGCCGTGATCATCGACGCCTGCGCCATGAAGCTGGTGCTCAATCCCTGGCAGTTCGACGTGCTGGTCACCACCAATCTGTTCGGCGACATCCTGTCCGACCTGGTGGCCGGACTGGTTGGCGGCCTGGGCATGGCGCCGGGCGCCAACATCGGCACCGACGCGGCCATCTTCGAAGCGGTGCACGGCTCGGCCCCGGATATCGCCGGCAAGGGCATCGCCAATCCCATCGCCCTGTTGCTCGCCGCCGCGATGATGCTCGACCACGTCAAGCTCGTCGACAAGGCCGAGCGTCTGCGCAAGGCGATCGACGGTACGCTCAATGTCGACAAGGTGCGCACCGGCGATCTGGGTGGCACCGCCAATACCAGCGCCTTCACCCAGGCGCTGGTGAGCCGCATCAAGAACGGCTAGAGCGAAGACCCGGGCCGTTGCCGGCCCCGGTCTTCACTTCATGGCGGCCGCCTCATCCTCCGCGCTGCGTGCAGCGCGGCTTACTGGGTCTTCCGGGGGGTCTTACGGGATGTTGCCGATCTGGTTGGTCCAGTTGCTGGTCTGGCTGAAGATTTCGCCGCCGGGGCCGGCGAAGGCGCCATGGGCATAGCTGTCGCCCTGCAGGCGATCCATCAGCCAGGCGGTGGGATAGCCGAGGTAGCCGTAGACCCCATTGGTGCACAGGCTGGCGACGCCGGTGCAGCTGGGCTGGCCCTGCACATCGTTGTGGTTTGGCCCCTTCAGCGTGGCCCAGAACTTGGCGACATTGGCCGGTGTGGCGGCATAGAACGCCGCGTTGGACTGCTCGCCGGGCAGGAACGGGAACTGCGTCGAGGGCGAGATCAGACCATCGTTCGAGCCGTTGATGTAGAACACCGAGCCCTGGTGGATGTTGCCGGTGCTGGGGCAGGGGGCGCTGGAGCTGCAGAACATCTGCGGCGGCTTTTCCATGGTGACGACGGTCTTGATCAGGCCGTTGCCGTTGATCATGGCGTTGACCACGCCGCCGGCGCCCTGCGAGTGGCCCACCGCGCCGATCTGGCCGGTGGCGAGCTTGTGGTAGAAGACGCTTGAAGGATCGCTGTTGGCGTTGACCAGGTATTGCGCCGCATCGAGGATCTCCTGGCCGCTACCGGTGTTCTGGCTTTCGCTGGCGATCACCACGAAACCCCAGGAAGCGAGATGGCTCAGCAGCATGGCGTACTGCGACGGCACCGCGATGGTGCCGTCGCCCCAGGTGATGATCGGATGCAGAAACCCCTGATTGCCCAGGTTGGTCGGATACCACACGTCGTAATGATTGCCGCTTGAATCGCAGCAGGCGATCGCGGTCTGCGCGGTGACCGCCCAGGGACCATTGGCATAATAGGTGCGTTCGACCGCACCGGTAGGATAGTTGGGCGGATTGGCCGCGGCGGCATCGCCGCCATGCCCGGCGACAACGCCGCACAGAACCAATAGCAAAGCACCGCAGCGGCTACGCAAGGCGCGTCCAGCATTGACCTTCATTGGGAACTCTCCTCGTTATTTGAAGACATTAATGTCTTTCATTGTCTGGATATAATACATCCATGTCTTCAAACAACAAGCCCGCGATCCGTGCCGGCTGCGGCCGACCCGGCGAATACGGTTAAATTAGGGCTTGGTCCCACGCCGGGCTCGCTGTGAACCGGCCCCATCGAAAATCGGCGAATGAGCGGAAAGAAAACAGGGGAGTGGCTCGGCGAGCCCTTGCCGCGCGGCCGGCATGGGCTGGGCGCGGCAGCGGTGCGGACCTCGCAGCGCGCGCGGCTGCTCCACGCGATGCTGGACCTGGTGTCGCGGCAGGGCTATGCCGCCACCACCGTGCCGCAGGTGGTGGCCGCCGCGCGTGTTTCACGCAATGCGTACTACGAATTCTTCACCGACAAGGAAGCCTGCTTCCTCGCCGCCTGCGAAGAGGATGCAGCGCGGCTGTTGCAGGAAATTTCCGCTTTGCCGCGCGAGCGCGACTGGCGCCGGACCGTCGACGGCAGCCTCGCGGTCTACCTGCGCTGGTGGCAGGCGCGGCCGCAGCTGACCCGCGCCTATTTCGTCGAGATGCCCAGCGCCGGCCCGCTTGCGGTGGCGCACCGCGCGCAGGTCTACGCGCCGTTCGAGGAGATGTTTCGCGTGCTTGCCGAACAGGCGCGCCGCAACGATGTCGGTCTGTCGCCGCTGGCCGCCTACGTGCCGCGCATGCTGGCGATTTCAATCACCGAATACGTTGCCGCCGAGGTCCGCGCGCATGGTCCGGACCAGCTGCTGGATCTGCATGCCGATCTGAATCACTACATCGTCAAGTTGCTGGGGAACGACATTGCGGCGAAGCGTGTGCAGCGACGCAAGCGGGCTTGAAGCGTGTTTTAGCGCGCTGCAATGTGGATCGGCTCAAGCGCAGCGGAGCCGACAGTGGGTGAGGGCCTGTCGGTTCCGGGCGCTAGGCGCCCTTGAACCGACGCTACAGCGCCAGCCTTCTCAAATCCTGCAGCAGCTTCACCAGCAGCACGATGAAGCGTGCCGCATACGCCCCATCGATCACCCGGTGATCGTAGGACAGCGACAACGGCACCATCAGCTTCGGCTGGAACGCCTTGCCGTCCCAGATGGGTTTGATGCTGGACTTCGATACGCCCAGAATCCCCACCTCCGGCGCATTCACGATCGGCGTGAAATGACTGCCGCCAATCCCGCCCAGGCTGGAAATGGAGAAACAGCCGCCTCTCATCTCGTCGGCTTTGAGCTTGCCGTCCCTGGCCTTCTTCGCCAGCTCGCCGGTTTCCTGGGCCAGCTGGACAATGCCTTTCTGGTCCACGTCTCTGACGACGGGAACGACCAGGCCATTCGGCGTATCCGCCGCAAAGCCGATATGCAGGTACTTCTTGAAGATCAGGCTCTCCCCGTCCGGAGACAGGGAAGAAGCGAATTCCGGATAGGCCTGGATCGCCTTGGCTACCGCCTTCATGATGAAGGGGAGGAGGGTCAGCTTCATCCCGCCCCCGGAAACCAGTTCATCGTTCTGGGACTTCCTGAACGCTTCCAGCTCGGTGATATCCGCCTCATCGTTCTGGGTGACATGGGGGATATTCAGCCAGGCCCGGTGCAGGTGGGCGGCGGAGAGCTTTCTGATCCGGGCCAGCGGCTTGGTTTCGATCGCCCCGAACTGTGAGAAGTCCACTGCCGGGATGGCAGGAATTCCGCCCCCGGAGGCTGCAGTAGCTGGTGCGGCCGGCGTGGGCGATGAAAGCGCCCGTTTCACGAAAGATTGAACGTCATCGCGCGTGATCCGCCCACGCGGGCCGCTACCAGGGACACGAGCAAGATTCACGCCCAGTTCCCGGGCGAACTTGCGCAGGCCAGGGCTGGCGTAGGGGATGGCGTCGCTGGAGGCGGGTGCAGCAGCTACGGGGGCAGGGGCCGGTGCTGGGGAAGAAGCCTGTGCGGGTGCGGCTTCGGCTTTCTTTTCTTCTGCCGCAGGTTTCTGTTCCGCGGGAGCGGTTTTCTCCGGTTCTGCGGTACCACCAGCGACTTCCAGCGTACAAACCGCATCGCCCTGGGAGACTTTGTCGCCCACTTTGATCTTCAGGCCGCTGACCACGCCCGCTTCCGGTGCGGGGACGTCCATGGTGGCTTTGTCGGATTCCAGGGTCAGCAGGGGGGCGTCTTTCTCGACGGTGTCGCCGTCCTTGACGAAGACTTCGATCACCGGGATGTGGTCGTAGTTGCCGACGTCGGGGATGGTGACGGGGAGTTTCGATGAAGCAGTGGCTTTGGCAGGAGCGGGCGCGGCTTTCTCCGCGGCCTTGGTTTCAGCCTTCGGCTCGAGCTTCGGTTCTTCTTTCTTGGAAGCTGGCTTGGCTTCTTCCTGCTTGGCAGGCGCCGCTTCGGCTGCACCGGCCAGTTCCAGCACCAGCACGGCATCACCCTGCGAGACCTTGTCGCCGATCTTGATCTTGATGCTTTTGATGACGCCGGCTTCCGGGGCCGGCACGTCCATCGTCGCCTTGTCGGATTCCAGGGTGACGAGGGAGGTTTCTTTCTCCACCTTGTCGCCGACTTTGACCAGCACGTCGATCACCGGCACGCCGTCGTAGTTGCCGATGTCGGGGACTTTGACTTCGAGTTCCTTGGCCATGAGGGATTTCCTTATTCCTTGGCCGGGTTGGGCTTGTCGACGTTGATGCCGTATTTCTGGATGGCTTCGGTCAGTTTCTTCTTCGGCAGCGATCCCTGGTCGACCAGGGCGGCGAGGGCCTTGAGGGTGACCCAGCGGCGGTCGACTTCGAAGAAGTCGCGCAGCTTTTCCCGCGTATCGCTGCGGCCGAAGCCGTCGGTGCCCAGGACGTGGTAACTCATCGGCACGAAGGGACGGATCTGCTCGGCGTAGGCTTTCATGTAGTCGGTGGCGGCGATGGCCGGGCCGGCTAAACCCCCTAAGCATTCGGCGACGTAGGACTTTCTGGGCTTCTCCGCAGGATGCAAAAGATTCCAGCGCTCGACTTCCTGGCCGTCGCGGGCCAGCTCGGTGAAGCTGGGGGCGCTCCACACGTCGGCGGTCACGCCCCAGTCGTTCTTCAGCAGCTCGGCGGCGGCGATGACTTCGCGCAGGATCGAGCCGCTGCCCAGAAGCTGCACGTGCTTGTCGCCGGGCTTTTCGCAGGGGTGCAATAAGTACAGGCCCCGCATGATGCCTTTCTCGACGCCAGCGGGCATGGCCGGGTGCGAGTAGTTTTCGTTCTGCAGGGTGAGGTAGTAGTACTCGTCGTGCTGCGCACCGCTGTCCTCGGTGTACATGCGGCGCATGCCCTCATGCACGATCACCGCGATCTCGTAAGAGTAGGCCGGGTCGTAGGAGCGGCAATTCGGCACCACGCTGCTCAGGATGTGACTATGTCCGTCTTCGTGCTGCAGGCCTTCGCCATTCAGGGTGGTGCGGCCGGCGGTGCCGCCAAGCAGGAAGCCGCGCGCGCGCATGTCGCCAGCAGCCCAGCACAGATCGGCCACGCGCTGGAAACCGAACATCGAGTAAAAAATGAAGAACGGCAGTAGGCTCACGCCATGATTGGAATAACTGGTCGCCGCAGCGATCCAGCTCGACATGGCGCCGGCCTCGGTGATGCCTTCTTCCAGCACCTGGCCCTTGATGTCCTCGCGGTAGAACGCCAGCTGGTCGGCGTCTTCCGGTTTGTACTTCTGGCCCACCACCGAATAGATGCCGAGCTGGCGGAACATGCCTTCCATGCCGAAGGTGCGGGCCTCATCCGGAATGATCGGCACCACGCGCTGGCCGACTTTCTTGTCGCGGATCAGCGCTTGCAGAATCTGCACGAAAGCCATCGTCGTGCTGATCTCGCGCTCGCCGGTGCTGGCCAGCATGCGCTCGAAAATCGACAGCGGCGGAATCTCCAGCAGCTCGCCTTTCTCGCGACGGTGCGGCAGATAACCGCCGAGGGCCTGGCGGCGGGAGCGCAGGTACTTGATCTCCTCCGAATCATCGGCCGGCTTGTAGAAAGGCGTCTTCAGGATGTCCTCGTCCGGCACCGGGATCTGGAAGCGGTCGCGGAACTCGCGCAGCGACTTTTCGCCCATCTTCTTCTGCTGATGGGTGGTGTTCTGGCCTTCACCAGCCTCGCCCATGCCGTAACCCTTGACCGTCTTGGCCAGGATCACGGTGGGGCTGCCGGTGTGTTTCGACGCCGCGGCATAGGCAGCATAGACCTTGTGCGGGTCGTGGCCGCCGCGGTTGAGCCGGCCGACGTCCTCGTCGGTCATGGTTGAGACCAGCTTGAGCAGCTCGGGGTGCTTGGCGAAGAAATTTTCGCGCACGTACTTGCCGCCCTTGGCCTTGTAATTCTGGTATTCGCCGTCGACGGTTTCGTTGAAGGCCTTGATCAGCAGGCCAGTCTTGTCCTGGGCGATGAGCGGATCCCACAGCGAGCCCCACAGCACCTTGATCACGTTCCAGCCGCCGCCGCGGAACACGCCTTCCAGCTCCTGCACGATCTTGCCGTTGCCGCGCACCGGGCCGTCGAGGCGCTGCAGGTTGCAGTTGACCACGAAGATCAGGTTGTCGAGCTTCTCGCGCGCCGCGATGTCGACGGCGCCGAGGCTCTCCGGCTCGTCCATCTCGCCGTCGCCGCAGAAGCACCAGACCTTGCGGCCCTCGGTATTGGCCAGGCCGCGGTTGTGCAGGTACTTCATCAGCCGCGCCTGGTAGATCGCCATGATCGGGCCGAGGCCCATCGAGACATTGGCGAAGGACCAGAAATCCGGCATCAGCCAGCTGTGCGGATAGGACGGCAGGCCCTTGCCGGGCTCGGTCTCGGTGCGGAAATTGTGCATCCGCTCGGGGCTGATGCGGCCTTCCAGGTAGGCGCGGGCGTAAATGCCCGGCGTGCAATGCCCCTGCACATACAACAGGTCCTGCCCCTGCTCGTGCTCCGGGCCTTTCCAGAAGTGATTGAAGCCGACGTCATACAGCGTCGCCGCCGAGGCGAAGCTGGCGATGTGGCCACCGATGCCGGAGTGCTCGTGGTTGGCGTTGACCACCAGGGCCATCGCGTTCCAGCGGATGATGGAGCGGATTTTCCACTCCAGCGCATGATCCCCAGGCGAACGCTCTTCCAGGTGCGGCGGGATGGTGTTGATGTAGGCGGTGTTGGGCGAGAACGGGATGTAGGCGCCGGACAGGCGCGCTTTTTCCTGCAGGGCCTCGAGCAGGAAGTGGGCGCGCTCCGGTCCTTCGCGCTGCAGCACCGCTTCAAGGGCTTCCAGCCATTCCGCCGTTTCCTGGGGATCAGCGTCGCCTGAGGCCAGACCCGGCTCCTGCTTGGTCATCGGCTTCTCCATTCAGCATTGCGCGTAAGCGGGGCCTTAGCTTAATACAAGCGCGCGCTTCACAGACCAGGCCCTTAGGCGCGCGCCGTGATCCGGTGAAAGCACCGGCGCAAGTGCTACAAAGTGATGAAAAACAGGGTGGAGCTCAGCGCCATGCTCAGCAACAGGGTCTGCGCCACCCGCCCGCCCCGGCCGCAGGCGATGATGAACGGCAGCAGCACCGGCAGGATGAAGCGGAAGTCGCTCTCGCAGGAAAAGGGATAGTTGATCCGCGCCGCCACTACGCTCAGCAGCCACAGCGCGCTGAGCACGATCCATGGCGCTTCGCGCCAGAGCGTCGCTGCCGACCAGCGCAGTGCGGCGGCGCGCATCAGCAGCAGCGCCAGCAGCCACAGCAGCACGACGCCCCAGATGATGGCGATGACGCGGTGCAGCGTTCCTTCGAAACTGAATTCACCCGACAGGGCCGAGCGCAGCAGGAAGTTCCAGAAGTTGGCGCGGCCGGTGGCGTCGACGCGGGTATCGAGCCAGGGCGTGCTGAGGAACACCGGGATGTCCAGCGGCAGGAAATAGCGGAGCTGGTTGGGCACGCGCAGGTCGGCGTCGAGACTGCCGATGTTGCCGATCAGCCAGTTGGAAATTTCGCCGTGGCGCCAGTAGTAGAAATTGCGGCCGAGGCTGAGCAGCAGGCCCGCCGTCATCAACGCCGTCGCCGCGCCGGCATCGATCCAGTGCCGCGCCTGGCGCCAGCCTCCGGCGCGCAGCAGGCGCAGCGCGATCAGCGCCGCCGCTGCCGCAGGCAGAGCGAGGGCGCTGCCCTTGCACAGCAGCGCCAATGCGATGCACGCGGCCATCGCCAGCAGATGGCGGCGCCGTCCGCCGCGCCACCAGCGGAACATGAACCAGGTGGCGGCCGCCGCGGCGGCATATAGCGGCGGATCGTTGCCGATGCGCAGGCCGTGAATGATCCCCGCGGGCCACAGCAGCAGGGCCGCCGAGGCCACGCCGAGCACTGCCGGCGAGCGGCGCAGGGCCAGCCTCAGGGTGGCCATGGACGCAGCCAGAAATACCAGCCACAAGGCGAGCGCGAGCGCCTGCAGCGCCTGCGCCTCGGGCAGGCCCAGCCACTGCGCCCAGCGCCAGACCAGGGCGCCGCCGATGTAATACAGCGGCGGCTGATAGTACTCCCAGCCCTGCCCTGGGGATGGCAGGGCCAGGTGCGTGGCGACATACTCGACATAGCCGAGGTGCCCGGTTTCACCGAAGCGCTTGACGTCGTAATTGCGCAAGGTCCATGGCGTAGCCTCCCAGTAGCAGCACAGCACCAGCAGAGCGGCGCCGAGCAGCGCGGTTTGCCAGCGGCTCAGCCGGAAGGCCCGCGCCAGGGCCAGCAGCCAGGGCAGCAGGGCCGCCGCCAGCAGCAGGCTGCGCCAGCCGGGCCGCGGATCCAGGCCCAGGCTGCCGTACCAGGCATAGTTATCGACGACGAATTCGAGCTGGTTGTCGCCGCGGTGCAGCCAGGGCGACAGGTCGATGTCGAAGCCGTAGCGCCAGTCGCTCAGGCCGCCCGGCCGCACCCCTTCCAGCGGCACCGCCTGGCCGTTGATGCTCAGGGCAGTGAGCCGGTCATCCGGGGTGATATGCCAGCGCCGGGGCGTCAGCCAGTTCACCGGCATGCTGACGCTGAGCCGGTTGCCTCTGCTGATCTCGCCGAACAGCCAGGGCATCTCGACCCGCCCGCTATACCCGCCGGCGAGATGCTGGGCCGCGGTCAGGCGCGGATAGACCAGCCCCAGCGCCAGGCTGATGCTCAACAGGCCGATCAATGCCAGCACAAGCGTGCCCGCGCCGGAAAACGGCTTGATGATCTTCGCAAACGGCATCTGGCCCCCTGAGCTCGCCGCCAGCATACCGCTTGAGGGCGCCGGCTGGCCTGCGCGGCCTATCCGGCTTGAGCGCGGTTGACCTTGGCGAAGGCCACCGGCAATACCAGCAGGGTCAGCAAGGTGGTGCTGAGCATGCCGCCGAAGATGACCAGGGCCAGCGGCCGCTGCGCCTGTGAGCCGATGGCATGCGAGAACGCGGCCGGCGCGAGGCCGAGGGCGGCGAGCAGCGCCGTCATCAGCACCGAGCGGAAGCGCCGCGTCGCCCCCTCCACCACCGCTGCGTCGAACTGCCATTGCGGGCTCTGCGCCAGCTCGCGAATGCTGGTGATGAGGATCACCAGGTTCTGGATGGCGATGCCGAACAGGGACAGGAAGCCGATGCCGGCGGAGATGCTGAGGTCTTCATGCGCCAGGTACAGCGCGGCCACGCCGCCGGTAGCGGCGAACGGCACATTGATCAGCACCAGCGCGGCGTCGCGGACGCGGCCGAAGGCCAGCACCAGCAGCATGAAGATGGCGGCCAGGGCCACCGGGATGATCAGGCCCAGCTTGTGCTGCGCCAGCTTCATCTCGTTGAACTGCCCGTCCCAATGCAGCACGTAGCCGCGCGGCAGCTTGACGTTGTCGGCGACGCGCGCCTGCGCCGCCGC
>FTIF01009844.1_pt1 | contig 24213 bp, 16 predicted proteins | sample 1658001 | NCBI WGS metagenome assembly FTIF01 (sample SAMEA3914789, study PRJEB12502) | metagenome | biome: forest; material: soil | place: Canada | collected 2011-07-03 | depth 0.3 m | reverse complement strand
TCGGCTCCGGCCTGCGCGCCGCGCGCGGCAGCAACAAGACCGCCGCAGCCCTCACCTCCAGCACCGTCGTGCCGGGGCAGTTCGCCCTCGAAGTATCCGAACTGGGCCTGGATATCGCCCGCGACCAGCACGACGACCCGCGCCAGATCCTGCTGCTGCACACCAGCTACTCCGTGACCGAGAAGGAAATCACCTCCAAGGTCAAAGCCTGGCTGCTGCCGCTGAACAGCCCGGACCCGGACCAGCAGAAGAAATGGGATGCGGCGCACAAGGGGCACAAAGTCCCCTTCGGCTGGGGTGAGCAGAAGAACATCACCCCCGAACTGCTCAAATCCTCCGAACCGCTGGCTCTCAGCTACACCCCCAACGAGCAGGAACACGTCGAGCTGCACAGCTTCGGCTATCAGGCCGATCCGGGCCGCTACGTCTATGTCCAGGTCGACAAGGGCCTCAAGTCCTTCGGCGGCTACAGCCTGGGCAAGCAACAGACCAGCACCCTGCTGGTGCCGGAATTCCCCCGGGAGCTGCGCATCGCCCACGAAGGCTCGCTGTTGGCCATGTCCGGCGCCAGGAAGATCACCGTCTTCACCCGCGACGTGCCGGGGCTGCAGGTCGAGATCGCGCGCCTGCTGCCGGACCAGTTGCAGCACCTCGTCACCCAGACCAGCGGCGATTTTCGCAACCCGCAGTTCAAGGCCGGCTGGAGCTTCGACGAAAGCAACATCACCGAACGCTTCACCAAGGTGCTGCGTCTGCCCAGGCTCAAGCCGGGCACCGCGCACTACGAGCCGGTCGACCTCGGCGAATACCTGAGCAAGGACGGCGCCGACAAGCGCGGCGTATTCCTGCTGCGGGTACGCGCCTACGATCCGGATACCAAAAAGGTATTGGGCGGAGACAATTCCGGTGATGCCGACTCCGCACCACCGCAGGATCAAGGCGACGCCGATCAAAGCCAGGACGGCGATACCGCCTCCACACCGCAAACCTGGAGCCAGGCCAGCGACAACCGCCTGATCGTGGTCAGCGACCTCGGCATCCTGGTGAAAAAAGCCGTTGACGGCTCACAGGACCTCTTCGTCCAGTCCATCCACGGCGGCGAGCCGGTGGCCGGCGTCAGCCTGTCGGTGCTGGGCAAGAACGGCGAGGCGGTGCAGACCCAGACCACCGACGCCGACGGCCACGCCCGCTTCGCCGACCTTAAGAACTTCAAGCGCGAACACGAGCCGGTGCTGTACCTCGCGCGCAAGAACGGCGATAGCAGTTTCCTGCCGATCGGCCGTAACGACCGCGAGCTGGACCTGTCGCGCTTCGACATCGGCGGCGTCAGCAATTCCGCCGACAGCGGCCGCCTCAGCGCCTTCCTCTTCTCCGATCGCGGCATCTACCGTCCCGGCGACGAAATCCGCGTCGGCGCCATCGTCAAGGCCCAGGACTGGGCCAAGTCCCTGGCCGGCGTGCCGCTGCGGGTGCAGATCACCGACCCGCGCGGCACCGTGGTCAAGCGCGACGCCATCCGCCTCTCCGCCGCCGGCTTCGAGGACATCCGCTACGCCACCCGCGACACCGCCCCCACCGGCGAATACGCCATCTCCCTGGCCATCATCAAGAGCGAGGGCCGCGAGGACGCCATCGGCTCCATCACCGTCAAGGTGCAGGAATTCCTGCCCGACCGCCTGCGCATGACCGCCCACCTGTCGGCCGAGAGCGGCGAGGGCTGGGTCAGTCCCGATCAGCTCAAAGCCAGCATCGACCTGCAGAACCTGTTCGGCACCCCGGCGCAGAACCGCCGCGTCACCGCGCAGATGATCCTCTCGCCGAGCTTCCCCGCGTTCCCGGCCTATAGCGGCTACCAGTTCTACGACCCCCAGGCCGCCAAGGAAGGCTTCAACGACCAGCTCGCCGAGACCAAGACCGACGACAAGGGCGGCGCCTCGTTCGACTTGAACCTGCAACGCTTCACCCGCGCCACCTACCGCCTGCACCTGGTGGCTGAAGGCTTCGAGGCCGACGGCGGCCGCGGCGTCGCCGCCGAAACCGCACAGCTGGTGTCGAACCTGCCTTACCTGGTCGGCTGGAAAGCGGATGGTGACCTCGGCTACGTCTCGCGCGACAGCGCGCGCAAGGTCGACCTCGTCGCCATCAACCCGCAGGCGAAGAAGACCGAGGTCAAGGACCTCAAGCTGCTGCGCATCGAGCGCCGCTACGTTTCCATCCTGACCAAGCTCGACAGCGGCACCTACAAGTACGTCTCCAAGCTCAAGGAAGTCACCCTCGGCGAAGATCCGTATGCGGTGCCCGCCGCCGGCGCCCAGCTGGCCCTGGACACCCACACACCCGGCAGCTTCAGCTACGTCGTGCAGGATGCCGCGGGCCAGCAGTACGCCCGCATCGACTACAGCGTCGCCGGCGCCGCCAACCTCGCCGGCCGCCTCGACAAGAACGCCGAGCTGCAGCTGACCCTGGACCGCAAGGACTACGCCCCCGGCGACGACATCGCCATGCAGGTGCAGGCGCCGTACACCGGCGCCGGCCTCATCACCATCGAGCGTGACAAGGTCTACAGCTACAAGTGGTTCAAGGCCGACACCACCAGCTCGGTGCAGCACATCAAGCTGCCCGACGGCATCGATGGCAATGCCTACGTCAGCGTCAGCTTCATCCGCGATCCGGGCTCGGATGAGATCTACACCAGTCCCCTGTCCTACGGCGTGCAGCCCTTCTCGGTAGCGCTCGACCACCGCACCGCCCACGTCACCCTGGAACAGGCCGAGCTGGTCAAGCCCGGCCAGCGCCTGGCCATCCACTACAAGACCGACCGGCCGGCGCGCATCGTCATCTTCGCCATCGATGAAGGCATCCTGCAGGTGGCGCGCTACAAGACGCCCAACCCGCTGGCCTGGTTCTTCCAGAAGCGCTCGCTCGACGTGCACACCCTGCAGATCCTCGACCAGATCCTGCCCGAGTTCATCCATGACGCCAACTTGGCCGCGCCCGGCGGCGATGCCGAAGGCGCGCTGGGCCGTCATCTCAATCCGTTCAAGCGCAAGACCGACAAGCCGGTGGCCTACTGGTCCGGCATTATCGACGCGGACCAGACCTCGCGCGAGGTGGATTACGAAGTGCCGGACTACTTCAACGGCAGCCTGCGCGTGATGGCCGTGGCAGTGGCCGACGATGCCATTGGCACTGCCGAGAGCAAGACCACCGTGCGTGGCGACTTCGTGCTCTCGCCCAATGCGCCGACCACGGTATCGCCCGGCGACGAGTTCGACGTCAGCGTCGGCGTCGCCAACAACGTCAAGGGCAGCGGCGCAGAAGCGCCGATCGTGATCAGCGTCGATCCTTCCAGCCAGCTCGAAGTCATCGGCGACAAGCAGCAGACCGTGCCGATCACCGAGATGCACGAGTCCGCGGCCCACTTCCGCGTCAAGGCGCGCGACCAGCTCGGCTTGGCCACGCTGCAATTCCACGCCGCGTTCAAGGACAAGACCGCACAAATCGCCGCGACCATGTCGGTGCGTCCGGTCACCCCCTACCAGACGCGCCTGCGTGCGGGCAGCTTCACCCGCAGCAGCCAGGACCTGCCGGTGTTGCGCAATCTCTATCCCGAGTACCGCAAGGCGGAAGCGGGCGTGGCGGTGCTGCCGCTGGGCCTGAGCCATGGCCTGGTCAGCTACCTCGGCAACTACCCCTACGACTGCACCGAGCAACTGGCCAGCATGGCCATGCCCGCCATCGTGCTGGGCAGCCGGCCCGAGTTCGGCTACGTCAAGGCGTCGAAGGGCGCCGACCTGCCCGGCCTCATCGCTGAATTGCGCGCACGCCAGACCGAGGACGGCTCCTATCGTTACTGGCCCGGCGGCAATTCCAACGTGGTCGAGTTCGTCTCGCTCTACGCGCAGCAGGTGCTGCTCGAAGCGGCCGAGCGTGGCCAGCCGGTGCCGCAGGACCTGGTCAACCACGGTAACGACTACCTGCGCCAGCTTGCGGCGCGCGACGGCAACAATCTCAACGAGGAGCGCGACACCGCCTACGCCATCTACCTGCTGACCCGGCAGGGCAATGTCATGGCCAACGAGGCTGCGGCCCTGCAAGGCCGGCTCGACGAGCGCTACAAGGACTGGCCGCAGGACATCACCGCCGCCTATCTAGGCTCGGCCTACCAGCTGATGAAGCAGAAGCGCCTGGCCGACAAGACCATCGCCAAGGTCAAGCTGGGTGTGATGCAGCCCTACGACGCCTGGCATTCGCCGATGGCGGTGGACGCCGAGCTGCTCTACCTGCTGGCGCGCCACTTCCCGGATCGTGCCAAGGCCCTGCCGGCGGACTTCCTCGACACCCTGGTGCAGCGCATCACCCACGGCGACTACCAGTCCCTGTCCTCGGCTGAAACCATCCTGGCCCTGGACCAGTACGCCACCACCATCGGCGATGCCGCTGCCGGCAAGCTGTCCATCACCGAGGTGTTGAAAGACGGAACGGCCAAGCCCTTGCCCCTGCCGGACGGCGTGCTGCCCAAGGCACCCTTCGACGCGCTGGCGACCAAGCTGCGCTTCAGCAATGACGCCGACGTCCGCGCCTTTTACGAGGTGGACGAGTCCGGCTTCGACCGCCAGCCGCCGCTGAAGGCGATCAGCGACGGCTTCGAGATCCTGCGCGAGTACACCGATGCCGACGGCAAGCCGCTGACCACGGTCAAGCTGGGCCAGGAGCTGGTAGTGCACGTGAAATTCCGCGCCACCAACAACAAGCCCTTCACCAACGGCGTGCTGGTTGACCTTCTGCCGGGCGGCTTCGAGATCGTACTGCCGCGTACCGAGCAGGCGCAGCAGCCGATGCAGGGTGCTTCCCCCGACCAGGCTGCACCCGCTGCGGATGCGGACCAGAACCAGGCCGAAGGGGAAGGCGAGGGCGATGCGGATGCGCCGGCCGACTGCGGCTGCTGGTTCTTCTGGTACCACCCGCCGGGTTTCCCCGACTATGCCGACCTGCGCGAGGATCGCGTGGTCGCCTACGGCAACATCGGCACCAGCGTCAGCGAGCTGACCTACCGCATCAAGGCCACCAACACCGGCACGTTCGCCGTGCCGCCGGCCTACGGCGAAGCCATGTACGACCGCAGCATCCAGGCCCAGTCCACAGCTGGCAGCATCACGGTGATCGCTCCTTAGGGCAATGCAGTGAAGCTCGCAGCACTCATGCAACGCCTGTTTCCCCTCTCCCGCTTGCGGGAGAGGGGGAGGGGAGAGGGCCACGCACTCGATGAAGCGGCACAGTCACCGATGCCACCTCGATCTTCGAAACCGAAGAGCAAGCGCCGCTTGCAACGCTACGCCCTCATTGCCTGCTGTCTCGTCGCCGCCGCCACCACCGCCACCCTGCGCCTCTGGCCTCACCCAACCCTACGCCAGCAGATCGCCAGCTCTACTGCCGTCTTCGATGCCGACGGCCGACTGCTGCGCCTGACCCTGGCCGGCGACCAGCAATACCGCCTGTGGACACCGCTGCAAGATGTGGCGCCAACCTTCACCCAGGCCCTGCTGCTGCACGAGGACCAGCACTTCCGCTGGCACCCCGGCGTCAACCCGCCGGCCCTGCTGCGCGCCGTGGTCGAAACCTATGGCGGCGGGGCACGCCAGGGAGGCTCGACCATCACCATGCAGCTGGCGCGCCTGCTCTACGGGCTCAACACCCGCACGCCCACCGGCAAGCTGCGCCAGATCGCGGACGCCCTGTGGCTGGAGCTGCGCTACTCCAAGCACGACATCCTCGAAGCCGAAATCAACCTGCTGCCCTATGGCCAGAACATCCAGGGTGTCGGCGCCGCCAGCCTGGTCTATTTCGGCAAGACCCCGGACCACCTGAGCCTGCCCGAAGCCCTGTCGCTGGTGCTGATTCCGCAATCGCCCGCGGCGCGCAGCCCGGATGGCGAGGAGCCGGCCGGCCTGCGCGCCGCGCGCCTGCGCCTGTTCGACAGCTGGGCGCAGCAGCATCCGGAAGCGCATGCCGTGGCCGAGCTGATGCCGCCGCCGCTGCACTTCCGCGGCCTGGACCAGCTGCCCTTCGCTGCGCCGCACCTGAGCAATGCCCTGCTGGCCCAACCCGGGCATGGCGAAGTCATCCGCACCACGCTCGATTCGGGCCTGCAGCGCCTGCTGGAAGAGCGCGTGCGCAGCTACGTGAAGCGCCAGTCGCGCATCGGCATCGTCAACGCCTCCGCCATGCTGGTCGATGCGCGCGACCTGTCGGTGAAAGCCCTGGTCGGTTCGGCCGACTTCTTCAACGGCGACATCGGCGGCCAGGTCAACGGCGCCTTCGCCAAGCGCTCGCCGGGCTCGGAGCTGAAGCCCTTCCTCTACGCCCTGGCCATGGACCAGGGCCTGATCCACCCGCAATCAGTGCTGAAGGACGCGCCCGCCGCCTTCGGTCCTTTTTCACCGGAGAATTTCGACGGCAGCTTCGTCGGCCCGATCACCGCCCACGACGCCCTGATCCGTTCGCGCAACATCCCGGCGGTGACCCTGGCCTCGCGCCTGTCGCAGCCGGACCTCTACGACTTCCTCAAGCTGGCCGGCGTCACGCGCATGGCCAGCCGCGAGCACTACGGCCTGGCCCTGACCCTGGGCGGCGGCGAAGTGACCATGGAGGAGATGGCGCGGCTCTACGCCATCCTGGCCAACCGCGGCGTGCTGCACGAGCTGCGCTACCGCCAGGAAGATCCGCAGGACAGCGGCATGCGTCTGCTGTCGGAGGAATCCAGCTTCATGGTGCGCGACATCCTCAAGGACAATCCGCGCCCGGACGAGGTCATGGCCCAGGGCGCCGCGCGCCTGCCGGTGGCCTGGAAGACCGGCACTTCCTGGGGCTTCCGCGACGCCTGGTCGGCCGGCCTGTTCGGCCCCTACGTGCTGGTGGTCTGGGTCGGCAATTTCGACGGCAGCAGCAATCCCGCTTTCGTCGGCGTGCAGGCCGCGGCGCCCCTGTTCTTCGAGATCGTCGACGGCGTGCAGGCGCAGCAGCCCGGCCTGAAGGAACCGGCCTGGCGCATTCCGTCCAACCTGGTGCGGGTCGAGGTCTGCACCGCCTCGGGCGATCTGCCCAATGCGGAGTGCCCGCAAAAGAGCAGCACCTGGTTCATCCCCGGCAAGTCGCCGATCCGCCTCAGCACGGTGCACCGCCGCGTGCTGGTCAATCTGCGCACCGGCCGCCAGGCCTGTCCCGGCGATGCGCCGGATCAGCTGCGCGGCGAAATCTACGAATTCTGGCCGTCCGACCTGCAGCGCCTGTTTGCCCAGGCTGGCATGCCGCGTCGCCGTCCGCCGCCTGCGGGGGAATGTTCCGGCGCGCTGGGCGCGGCGGGCGCGCCGCCGGCCATCACCTCACCGATGACTGGCGCCACCTACACCCTGCGCGCCGCCAGGCTGGGGCAGGAGTCGGTGCCGCTCAGCGCCAACGCCGATGCCGACGTCAGGGCGATGTACTGGTTCGTGGGCGACAGCTTCGTCGCCGCCACCGGCCCCGGCGCGACCCTGCAATGGATTCCGCCGGGCAGCGGCAGCTATCAACTGAGAGTGGTGGACGATCACGGACGCGCCGACACGCGCGAGCTGCGCGTGGCACTGGCCCAGTAAGCCAGCTCAGCGAACGACGGCGCTGACGGCGTGCACGGCCTGGTTACCGGCCTGCTCGGTGCCGTCGCCGGTATTGATGGCACTCAGGGCAAGCGCCACCGCAACCAGTGAAGCAGCCAGCAACCGCGCGAGGAAAACAGGATCAGTCATCTTGCCCTCCCATCCTTGGGGCGTGGATTTGAAGCATCAACGACACGACCAGCATTCTATGGCTCATAGACCGGACCAACGGTGATCCGGTTCGCCCTTGCCGGGTAAAGAATTGCTTCCACGCCCACTGAAACCACGCACGCTTCATGCCGGGTAAGCCGCATTTTTTCCCGGATAAGCTCTAAGCTACCCGCCGCTTCTTTCAAATCGCTTAACGCCGCCCATGTCCGACAACATCCTGGTCAACGCCGCCGCCGGCGTGGTCGAAATCCGCTTCAACCGCCCCGACAAGAAAAACGCCTTCACCGAGGCCATGTACGCGGCGATCTCGGCAGCGCTGGAAGAGGCAGAGGCGGACCCGGCGATCCGGGTGATCCTGCTGAGCGGCGAGGGCGGAGCCTTCAGCGCCGGCAACGACCTGCAGGATTTCATGCAAAGGCCGCCGGATCTGGAAGACCAGGTGGACGCCAGCCCGGTGACGCGCTTCATGCACGCGCTGTCCACCACGCGCAAGGTGGTGGTCGCCGCGGTGCAGGGGCCAGCGGTCGGCGTCGGCGCCACCCTGCTGCTGCATTGCGATCTGGTGGTCGCGGCCGACAATGCCCGCCTGTCGTTCCCCTTCATCAACCTCGGCCTGGTGCCGGAGTTCGGCAGCACCCTGCTGCTGCCGCAGCGCATCGGCTACCACCAGGCGGCCGAGCTGACCCTGCTGGGCGAGCCGGTCGATGCCGCTACCGCGCTGCGCCTGGGCCTGGTCAACCGCGTAGTCCCCCAGGCCGAGCTGCTGGAGACCGCGTGCGGCCTGAGCCGCAAGCTGGCCGCCAAGGCACCGGCTGCCTTGCTGCTGACCAAGCAGCTGCTCAAATCGGAGAGCGGTCCCCTGGCCGGGCGCATCGCCGAAGAGGCCGGCCATTTTGCCCGGCGCCTGCGCACCGCCGAATTCCACGAAGCCGCCACCGCCTTCTTCGAGAAGCGCGCGCCGGATTTCTCCAAACTCAACTGATCTTCAACTCAAGCTGGAGTAGCCAATGTCCCTGCCGCAGCTGCTGCGCGACAACCTTGCCCTGCCCGTCATCGGTTCGCCGATGTTCATCGTCTCCAATCCCGAGTTGGTGATCGAGCAATGCAAGGCCGGCATCGTCGGCTCCTTCCCGGCGCTGAACGCGCGCGCGGAGCCTGCGCTGGAGCAGTGGCTGCAGCGCATCACTGCCGAACTGGCCGAGTACAAGGCCGCCCATCCGGGCCGGAAGGTGGCGCCGTTCGCCGTCAACCAGATCGTGCATGCCTCCAACGCGCGCCTGCAGCGCGACGTCGAGCTGTGCGTGAAATACCGGGTGCCGATCATGATCACCTCGCTGCGCGCGCCGGACCAGGTGGTGGAAGCGGCGCACAGCTACGGCGGCCTGGTGTTCCATGACATCACCACCATCCAGCACGCCAAGCGCGCCCTCAAGGCCGGCGTCGACGGCCTGATCCTGGTGTGCAGCGGCGCCGGCGGCCACGCCGGACGGCTGTCGCCGTTCGCCCTGGTGCCGGAAGTCCGCTCCTTCTACGACGGCACCATCATCCTCTCCGGCGCCATCGCCGGCGGCGACGCCATCCTCGCCGCCCAGTCGATCGGCGCCGACCTGGCCTACATGGGTACCCGCTTCATCGCCACCCGGGAAGCCAATGCGGTGCCCGGCTACAAGCAGGCCCTGGTCGACAGCAACGCCGAGGACATCGTCTACAGCAGCCTGTTCAGCGGTGTCCACGGCAACTACCTGCGCAGCAGCATCGTCGCTGCCGGCATGGACCCGGACAAGCTGCCGGACGGTGACAAGAGCACCATGGATTTCGGCGCCGGCGCCGATCCAGAAACCGGCGGCGCCAAGGCCTGGCGCGACATCTGGGGTGCCGGGCAGGGCACCGGCCAGATCCGCGACGTGCCCCCTACCGCCGAACTGGTGGCGCGACTGGGCAGGGAATATCAGGCCGCCCGCCAGCGCGTATTGGGGTAGCCCGGGAAGCGCGTAGCGCTACCCGGGGCACTACGCTGGCGAATTGGTTTTCGCTCACCGCATGCGTGCCAACAAAAACCCATGGCACACATGGCACGCATGGTGAAAATACGGTCAAAACAGCCTGATCCGGGCGGTGCCGGCAGGCCGAGCCATGCATCGCCCACAGCATGCGTGCCAACACAGAACCCTTGGCACGCTTGGCGCACATGGCACACATGAGGCGCGCGCATGGGGTATCTCCGGGGCACCCGCAGGCAGGCGAAAGCCGCCCTGATCGCGCCTCGTCCTGAAACGCGGGCAGCACGTCCGGCCCGGCTGCCAGCCGCTGCGCAGGGCCGGCGTATAATCCTTGCAACATTCCTGAAACCGAAGGTCCGTCCGCTGCTGCGACGGGCCTTTTTCACTAAAGGCGGAGCGACCGCCGGGGCAATCCATGCAAAACGTGACGCGCGCGACTTTCAACGAAGTGATGGTGCCGAACTATTCCCCTTCGGACATCATCCCGGTGCGCGGCGCCGGTTCCCGCATCTGGGACCAGCAGGGCAAGGAATACCTGGACTTCGCCTGCGGCATCGCCGTGACCCTGCTCGGCCACTGTCACCCCAAGCTGGTGGCGACGCTGACCGAGCAGGCCGGCAAGCTCTGGCACCTGTCCAATGTCATGACCAACGAGCCGGCCCTGCGCCTGGCGCAGAAGCTGACCGCGGCGACCTTTGCCGATCGCGTGTTCTTCTGCAACAGCGGCGGCGAGGCCAACGAGGCGGCGTTCAAGCTGGCGCGGCGTTTCGGCAACACCCAGTCCAACGGCCGCAAGAACCAGATCATCTCGTTCTACAACGCCTTCCACGGCCGCACCCTGTTCACCGTCAGCGTCGGCGGCCAGGCCAAGTACACCCAGGGCTTCGAGCCGCTGCCGGGTAATATCAAGCACCTGCCGTATAACGACCTGGCGACGCTGGAAGAGGAAATCTCCGACGAGACCTGCGCCGTGGTGCTGGAACCGGTGCAGGGCGAGGGCGGCATCCTGCCGGCGACGCAGGAATTCATCGAGGGCGCCCGCCGCCTGTGCGATAAACATAACGCCCTGCTGATCTTCGACGAAGTGCAGACCGGCATGGGCCGTAGCGGCAAGCTCTACGCCTACGAGCACTTCGGCGTCACGCCGGACGTGCTGACCAGTGCCAAGGGCCTCGGCGGCGGCTTCCCCATCGGCGCCATGCTATGCACGCAGAAGGCCGCCGAGGTGCTGCAGTTCGGCACCCACGGTTCTACCTACGGCGGCAACCCCCTGGCCTGTGCCGTGGGCGAGGCGGTGCTGGACATCGTCAACACGCCCGAAGTGCTGGCCGGTGTGGAAAGGCGCGCCACGCTGCTGCGCGAGGGCCTCGACGCCATCGGCAAGCGTTACGGCATCTTCGAGCCGGCGCGCGGCATGGGCCTGCTGATCGGCGCGCCGCTGACTACGGAATGGAAGGGGCGGGCCAAGGACGTGGTCAATGCCGGCTTCCGCCACGGCCTGTGGGCCCTGGTCGCCGGCCCCGACGTGCTGCGCGTGGCTCCGTCCCTGATCATCGCCGAGGCCGATCTCGCCGAAGGCCTGAAGCGCCTCGACGCCGCCTGTGCCGAACTGACCGGCGCCAGCGTGAAGAAAGCTTCCGGCGGTTGAAAGGCCTGGATCGTAGCCGTAGGGTGGGTGAAGCGCCGCAGGCGCGCAACCCACCATGGCCGCTGCGATGAAGCCGGGTTAGCAGACCGTAGCCCGGAAAGCGCGTGGCGCTACCCGGGCCGGCTCTCCTCTGAAGGATTCCCCGGGCAGCGCTGCGCGCTCCCCGGCTACGCTACGCTTCAGTGCGAGATGGCGTAAAGCACCTGCTGTCCCTGCCAGTCCAGCACCAGTCCCTCCGGCACGATGCTGACGATGCGCGGCCCCTCGGCCAGCGTATCGCCCTCGTGGTAGCGCTTGCCGCCGACCAGCACGAAACGCCGCTGCGGATTGCTGTTGTAAGCGTGCACATCCACCGTGAAGGCCGGGAAGTTGGCGCGGAAGTTTTCCGGCATCTCCCGCAACTGGCGCTGCTCCGTCGGAGCCTGCTGGATCTGCTCCTGCGCGGAAGTAGGGGGAGGCGGCACGCTGGTGTCGGGCGCGGTGTTTGCGGCGGCGGTGTTGTCCGGTGGCGTAGCATCGTTCCCTGGCGGCGGTGCCATTTGGTTCGTGGCCACTGCATTGTCACCAGCCGCTGCACCCTGCGGCGGCACGGTGGCCGACGGCGGCAGCCCGTGTCTCATCTGTCCGCGATCGCCGCCGGGCGGCGGTCCGGGTGGCCGCATCTGCTGACCGGGGACCTGGTCCGCCTGATGATCGGGCGGCGGCGGCGGCGGTTCACCGTAAACGTCATCCAGCGTGGCGATCTTGCCGCTGTCCTCGATGGTCGCAGCCGGGGCCTGCGGAGGCACTCCGCGTTGCGCAGCGTCCGGCGGCAGGGCGGGCCCCGGCGGCGGTGCGGCAACGGCCTGGACAGGGGGCGGTGGCGCAGTCGGTGCTGAGGCAACGCCGGCATCCTTGCCGCCGTGGTGCCGCCAGGCCAGCAGCGCGTAAATCAGCAGGGCGAGGACTACTACGGCAAGCAGGATGGGAAGCCAGCCCGGCAGGCGCCGCCGCGGCGCGCTTGTAAGCGGTGCGGTGGGTATTTCATCCAGAACCGAAACCTGGCCCTGTTTGCGCTCGCGTTCGGCGCGCTTGAGGGCGTCGAGTATGTAGCTCATCCGCCATTCTCCGCCAAAACCGGGGTGCCGGCCGTATGGCCGATATTCGACAGCATGATCAGGGTGCGGATGCCGGCGATTCCGTCCGCGTCGAGGCCGTGGGCATTCTGGAAGTCGATGACCTGGCCGCGCAATTCCGGGCCGAAGCTGGCCGGCACCGGTGGCGTCAGCGACTTGCCCTGTGCCTGCGCCAGTCGCTGGCGCAGCCACACCACGTTGGCGCCGTGCGCGCCGGGGCCGATGGTGGTGGCGTCGGCTTCGCGCTGCCACAGCAGCAGGAAGTCGCCGCCCCACAGGGTTTCGAGTTGCGACAGCGGCAGGCGCAGCGGGCCGTTGCCGCTGTCCAGCACCGCGCTGTCGCTGTCGAGCGAGCGCAGCAGCACGTACTGGGTCTTGCCCGACTCCAGGTTCAGGCTGAGGATCGCCGGCCGGTTGAGCTGCGCAAGGTCGGCCCAGGCACCGTTGCCGCGGTAGCACTCCAGGCCCTGTTGCGACAGCGTGCGGCAGACGTTCTCGCCGCGCGGCACCGTGATCTTCGGATTCCACAGGCCGATCAGCTGGGCCATCACCGCGGGCAGCGGCTGGGCCGTGGCGCGCAGGGCGCCGATACCGGCGTCGATGACCGGGGCCGTTGTGGGGGCCACGCTGCTGGCCGGTGCCGGCACTGCTGCTGCCGCGGCTGCTACCGGCGCTGCCTCGGGCTGGTGGCGGCCGAGCCGCTCGCTCAGTAACACCCCGGCGATTAGCAGTGCCGCCACCGCCAGCGCGCCCTCGATCCAGCGCAGCGGGATACCTTGCGGCAGGCGCTTGCGCACTGCCTCGAGCCAGCTTGCGGGTGTCGCTGCACGGCGCTTGGTGTCGAGGCCCAGTGCTTCCGTCGCCGCGTGGTCGACGATTTCCGGCGTGACCACGCGATAGCCCTTGGCGTAGGCGCCGAGCAGGGCACGGTCGCAGATGATGTTGATCTGGCGCGGAATGCCCTGCGCATAACGGTGCACACGCCGCATCGCCGCCTCGGCGAACAGGTCGCTGGCGCCGCCCGCCACCTGCAGGCGATGGATGATGTACTGCATCGTCTCCGTCACCGACAGCGGCGTCAGGTGGTAGCGCGCGGTGATGCGCGAGGCCAGCTGGCGCAGGTCGGGACGGGCCAGCAGGTCGATCAGCTCGGGCTGGCCGATCAGCATGATGCGCAGCAGCTTTTCCTTGTCGGTTTCCAGGTTGGTGAGCAGGCGCACCTGTTCCAGCACCTTGGGATCGAGCTGTTGCGCCTCGTCGATGATCAGCACCGTGCGATGGCCGGCGGCATGCGTCTTCAGCAGATGTTCGTTGAGCGCGTCGACCAGGGCCTTGATTGAGGTTGGCGGCTTCTCATACGCCACCCCCAGCTCATCGCAGATCGAGGCGACGAATTCCAGCTCGTTCTGTCGCGGGTTGTGCACCATCGCCACGTCGACATTGCCCAGCTTCTGCGACAGCAGGGTGCGCACGATGGTGGTCTTGCCGGTGCCGACCTCGCCGGTCAGCTGCACGAAACCGCCGTACTGGCCGGTGCCATAGAGCAGGTGCCCCAGCGCCTCCTGGTGGCGCGAGCTCATGTAAAGGAAGGCCGGATCCGGGGCAATGGAAAACGGCGGCTCGCGGAGATTGAAGTGCGCTGCGTACACAGGAATGGGCGAACTGAGAGGAAAAACTGTCGGAAATCAGGGGGCGAGTATAGCCCAGGGCGGGTCCCCAACCCGCCATTTTTACCGGGGGGAAAGCAGCATGTCGAGGTGCGGAATGCCGTCTTCCAGATAGGGGTCGGAGACGGTGACGAAGCCGAATTCGATGTAAAAGCGTTCCAATCGCTGCTGCGCCCCGATGCGGACGGCATGTCCGGGGTAACGGGCATGACAGCCGGCCAGGGCTTCCCGCATCAGTGCCCGGCCGGCGCCGCTGCCGCGCACTGCGGCGGCGGTGACCACCCGTCCCAGCGCAGCCTCGGGATGCTTGAGACCGGGCGGCAGCAGGCGCGCATAGGCCACCACCGTACCGTCCTTGTCGGTGCCGCAAAGGTGCTCGCATTGCGGGTCCAGCCCGTCCATGTCGGGGAAAAGGCAGGCCTGTTCCACCACGAACACCTCACTGCGCAGGCGCAGCAGCTGGTACAGCAGGTCGGTGGAAATCTCGCCCCAGCGATACCAGCGCCAGGCGGGCGTCGATGGTGCCGGTCGGTTCAAGGCCGACCTAGCGCTGGAAGTCGTAGAGGCTGCCCAGGCCCAGGATCTGCGTCAGCTCGTCCAGCGCGCCGCGCGATTGGTCGAGCAGGGTCGGGTCGGCCAGGTCGGCCAGCACCAGGCGGTCACGGTAAAACTTGTTGGCCCAGGCGCACAGGCGCGCGTACAGCGCGTCGTTCATCCAGGCCTTGGGATTCACCGCAGCCCGCTCGACTTCATCCAGCACTACCCGCAAACGCAGGCAGGCCGGTCCGCCGCCATTGCGCATCGACTGACGCAGATCGAACACCTTGACCCCGGCGATGGGGTTGGCCGGGTCTTCGATCAGGCGCTGGATCGCCGCCCAGACCCGCGGCCGTTCCTCGCACTCATGCGCCGCCACGATCCACATCGATCCGTCCGGCGGGCAGATCAGCTGGCTGTTGAACAAGTAGGACTGCACGGCGTCTGCCACCGGCACTTCGCTGTCCTTGATCTCCAGGAACACGGGCTCCCGCGCCGAGGCGCTGCCGCCGCCCAGGCTGCGCCGGACCCATTCCTGCATGGCCTTTTTGTCGGCGAAAGCCTGCTCGTGATAAAGCAGCACTTCGCGGTTGCCCACGGCAATCACATCGTTATGGAACACACCATGGTCGATCACCTCTGGCCGCTGCTGCGCGAAGTGGCAGTGCGAGGGATCGAGCTGGTGCAGGCGCGCCACCGCCTCGCTGGCAGCCAGGGTTTGCCGCGCCGGATATTTCTGTGGGCGCGGCTGATCCTCGCCAGCCGCGCCATAGACGAACAGCTCCAATCCCTGGACGCCGTAGTCGCTGCACAGGCGCGTGTGATTGGCCGCGCCCTCGTCGCCCATCTGCGGCGTCGCCGGCAGCGCCTGGTGATGCACGAAGCGCTTCTCCTCGGCGAAGATCGCGCGCAGCGCGCGGGCCGTAGTTTCCGGCTCGATGGCGCGGTGCAGATGCGTGGCGAGGTTGGCCGGGGTGAAATGCACGCGGCCGTCGGCACAGTCCACGCCGGGCGAAACGGTGGCGGCGTTGGCCGTCCACATCGAAGAGGCCGAGGACATCGCCGCCAGCAGGGCGGGCGCGTCGCTGTGCGCCTTGCGCAGCACGTCGGCGTCCTTGCCGGAAAAACCCAGCCGCTTCAGTGTCGGAATGTGCGGGCGCTCCTGCGGCGGCAGCACGCCCTGGGCCATGCCCAGGTCCGCCAGCGCCTTCATCTTGGCCAGGCCCTGCAATACCGCACCGCGCGGATCGGAGGGCTGCTCGGCATTCTTCGCCGAGGCGACATTGCCCATCGCCAGGCCGGCGTAGTTGTGGGTCGGCCCGACCAGGCCGTCGAAGTTGGCTTCGACGGTGCCCTTGACTGCGCTCACAGGCTGAGGCCCGGCGACAGTTGCGCCGGCAACTCGCAGGCCGGCGATTCGATCGAGGCCACCGGGTAGGCGCAGTAGTCGGCGGCGTAGAAAGCCGAGGCCCGATGATTGCCCGAGGCGCCGATGCCGCCGAAGGGCGCGGCGCTGGAAGCGCCGGTGGTCTGGCGATTCCAGTTGACGATGCCGGCGCGGATGCCGCGATAGAACTGTTCGTAGTCCTCGCGCCGGTCCGACAACAGTGACGCGGACAGCCCGTAGCGGGTGCGATTGGCGCGTTCGATGGCCTGGTCGAGCGAGTCGTAGCGGTCGACCTGCAACAGTGGTCCGAAGTATTCCTCGTCCGGCAGCTCGGCGATGGCGCTGACGTCGAGCAGGCCGGGCGAGATGTAGGCGGGTCCGAGATCGAGCTTCTTCAATTCCACCAGGGGCTTTGCGCCGAGCGAAATCAGGCTGGCTTGCGCCGCCACCATGCCGTCGGCGGCCCGGGCCGAGATCAAGGCCCCCATGAAGGGCTGCGGCTCGGCGTCGTAGGCGCCCACCTTGAGATTGCGGGTGATGCCTGCCAGCTGGTCGAGGAAGGCATCGCCGACGGCGCCCTTGGGCAGGTATAGCCGCCGCGCGCAGGTGCAGCGCTGACCGGAGGACAAGTAAGCCGACTGCACCACATCATGCAATGCAGCTTTGATGTTTTTGACCTCGCCGACGATCAGCGGATTGTTGCCACCCATTTCCAGGGCCAGGATCTTGTGCGGCGTTTCCACAAACTGCCGTGCCAGGATGTGGCCGGTGCGGGCGCTGCCGGTGAAGTAAAGGCCGTCCAGGCCGGGGTGCGCGGCCAGCGCTTCGCCGGTGGCGCGCTCACCTTGCAGCAAGGACAGCACGCCGGCCGGCAGGCCGGCCTCGATCCACAGCTTCACCGTCTCCTCGGCCACGCCCGGCGTCAGCTCGCTCGGCTTGAACAGCACCACGTTGCCGGCCAGTAGGGCCGGCACGATATGGCCATTGGGCAAATGACCGGGAAAATTATAGGGGCCGAATACCGCCACCACGCCATGCGGGCGATGGCGCAGTGCCTGGGTCATGGCGCCGCTCTGTGTTTCGCTGCTGCCGGTGCGGGCATGGTAGGCGCGCACCGAGATGTCGATCTTGCCGACCATGGTCGCCACTTCGGTGCGGGTCTCCCACAGCGGCTTGCCGGTCTCGCGGCCGATGATGCGGGCCAGGCTTTCCTTGTTCTTCTCCAGCAGGGCGGCGAAGGCGCGGGCGATGCGCTCGCGCTCGGCAAACGGCAGGTCGGCCCAGGCGGCAAAGGCGGCGCGCGCGGCTTGCACGGCGCGGTCGACTTCCGCTGCACCTGCCGCATTGCCGCGCCATACCGTCTCGTTGCTGGAAGGGCTGATGCTGGCGAATTCCGGCCCGGTGCCTTGGCACCATTGGCCGCCGATCAGGAGAGCTTCATGCGTGGCCATAGATAGTCCTTAATTTGGTTCCTGCGCTGCCGGAAACAAGGCGTCGCTGCGACCCATCAGCCAGTAGGTGACGAGTCCGATCCATTCCTTTTCCGCCAGGCCGATGGTACGGAACTGCTTGATCGCATCCAGGGTCGCCCAGCGTGGGCCATTGCCCAGGTAATCGACCGGGTATGGCACCACTTTCCAGCCAAGCTTGCGAAAGCACCCGACCGCCCTTGGCATGTGCCAGGCGGAAGTCACCAGTAGCCAGGTTTCACCCGGCTTGGGATTGACCAGTTTCTTTGAATACAGGGCATTTTCCCAAGTCGTGCGGGAATCCCGCTCATAGAGGGTACGGGCTGCATCGACGCCCAGGGATTGCAGCAGGGGGCTGGCCAGATCGGCTTCGCGTGTTTCCTGGTTGCGCACCAGCCCGGAGCCGCCGGTGTAAACCAGCCTCGCGTCGGGATAGCGCCGCGCCAGCGCGGCGAAGCTGGTCAGGCGCTCGGCCGCATCGTTGAGCCCAGGTTGTTCGGCATTGCCGGTCGGGTCGGCCTCGATGGCGCCGCCGAGCACGATGATGCCGTCGACCCTTGCTGGCGGCTGCGGCAGAAGGAAGCGCTGTTCCAAGGGAGAGATCAGCAACTGGCTGACCGGAAGCAGGGCCACTGCGGCGAATATCAACACAACCAGTCCCAGCAGTCCACGGCTCAGGGCGGGATGCCGCCGGTGCCAGAGAAAGGCTCCGCACAGCAGTAGGAATAGCAGGGAGCCCGGCGCTGCCAGACCCCACAGGACCTTTGAAATGACGAAGCTCATGCCTGGCTCAGAGCGCTGCGATGCGCACCGATGCGCCGGCCTGCACCTGCAGCGCCGCGGCCAGTTCTGCATCCAGTTCCACGCTGTCCGCTCCGGGCGTCAATTCGGCCAGGGCGCAGCGGAAACCGGCCAGTTCGGTATTGGAGACCAGGTAGGTGCTGCCGCCCTTGCCGCTGCCGATCTTCACTGTCATCTCGCGCGAGCGGCGCACGCTGCGGATGTCGGCCAGCGGCGCTTCCACCGTGGGGCCGCCGTCGAAGATGTCGATGTAGCCCTGGTAGCGGAAGCCTTCCTGCTCCAGCAGGTGCAGGGCCGGCGCGGTATCCGGGTGGACTTTGCCCAGAACGGTTTGCGCTTCGGGCGGCAGCAGCAGGGCATAGATCGGGTGCTTGGGCATTAGTTCGGCGATGAAGGCCTTGTTGCCCATGCCGACGACGTGCTCGGCGCGTTCGTAGTCGATGGAGAAGAAGTGCCGGCCGAGGCCTTCCCAGAACGGCGAGCGGCCGTGCTCGTCGGAGACGCCGCGCATCTCGGCGATGATCTTGGCGGCGAAGCGGCGGGTGAACTGTGCCATGAAGGCAAAGCGGCACTTCGACAGCAGGCGCCCGGCGCCGCCGCCGCGGAAATCGGGTGCGAGGTACAGCGACACCAGGACGCTGGTGCCGGTGTAGTCGTTGGACAGGTACAGCGTCGGCATGCGGTTGTAGACCTGCAGCTCGTGGCTGGCGTGCACCGTCAGCCCGACGTGGTAGTTGTAGAACGGCTCATCCAGCCCGCAGGCCGCTTCTACCGCACAGCAGCCGCCGACCTTGCCTGTCGTGCTGTCTTCCAGCACGAACATGTAGCGCTGATGCCCGGGCTCCTGCACGTCGGCGGCGAAGGATTGCTCCGACAGATCGATTTTCTTCTGCAGGAATTCGCGCACTGGCGGCAGCGAGGTGAAGCCGGCGCCGGCGCTCTGTGCCATGTGCAATAGGGCATCGATATCGGTGGAACGGATCGGGCGGATGACTTTCATTGATGATCGCTTGGAGGTGCTTCGGGAAAAACGGGTGGGGCTTCAGCCGAACAGGCGCTGGCGCAGGCTGCGCAGTCCCCAGGATTGGTAACGGGCCATGATGCGACGCAGCTCGAACGGCGAGGTGGCGGCATCGTTGAGGCCGAATTGCGTGGTGGTGGCGGTGCGGTAGCCGGCTTCGATCACCAGGTCGCGCACGCGCTCGTTCCAGAAGCCGTAGGGATAGCAGAAGTGCAGGATCGGCACGCCGAACAGATCCTCCAGCTTTTTCTTGCTGGCGCCGATCTCCTCGCGCGCCTGCTCCACGCTCAATTCCGGCAGCTTGGCGTGGCTGCGGGTATGCGAGCCGATCAGGTGCCCGGCGGCGAGCCATTCGCGAATCTGCGCCTGGTCCATCAGCGGCTCGTAGGCTTCGCCCGCCGGCAGGTCCCAGTCGTTGCCGCCGCCAATGTTGTCGGCGACGATGTATTGCAGGGCCTGGAAACCATGCTCCTGTAACGGGCCAAGGGCGTGCTTCAGCACGTTGACATAGCCGTCGTCGAAACTGATGCCGATGCGCCCCGCTTCGACCGGCACGCCGTTGGCCAGGGCATCGAAATCGCAGGCGCGGTATCCGGCCTGACGCAGTTCGCCCAATTGCTGCGCAAACAGCTTCTCGCCGATGTAGAGCCCTTTCAGGCGCACGCCCGGCGGACGCGGGCCGAGCTTGTGGTACATCAGCACGGGCAGGCCGCCGCCGAAATACTCCCGGAACGGTCCCAGGGAAGCATAGGTGGAGGGAAGCTGGGCGCTCATGGCGGGTTGCGCATCAGTAGACGCGCATGCCGTTGGCCACCGGCTGATCGACGCCCAGCGCCACCAGTCCGCCGGGGCTGTCGACGCCCAAGACCAGGCACTCACTGAGCACGTCGGCGACCTTGCGCGGTGCGAAGTTGACCACTGCCACCACCTGTTTGCCAACCAGCTCATCCGGGCGATAGCGGCCGGTGATCTGGGCGCTGCTGGTCTTGCGGCCGAGCGGGCCGAAGTCGAGGGTCAGCTTGTAGGCCGGCTTGCGCGCCTTGGCGTTGGGCTCGCAGGCGATCACCGTGGCCACGCGCAGGTCGCAGGCGAAGAAGGTTTCCACAGGGATTGGTGGCGCCGGTTCCACGCTGTTCAGGCCCATGTCAATTCGCCTGAGGCCAGTTTCAGCAGCAGCGCGGCGCTGAGCTTGCCGCGCTCGGCCAGGCTGGAGACGCGCATCCACTCGCGGTCGGAATGGATTTCGCCGCCGACCACGCCGAGGTTGTCCACATTGGCCAGGCCCTGGGCGGCGAGGTTGTTGCCGTCGCAACAGCCGCCAGTGGGACGGAATTGTAGCTGCAGGCCGAGGCCTTCACCGCAGCTGCTGAGCAGCTGCTGCAATCGCGCCGTGCCGGCACTGACCGGCTTGGGTGGCCGGGTGAAGCCGCCGCGCAGTTCCAGGGCATAGCCTTCCGGCTTGGCAGCGATGTCGATCAGCTTCTGCACAGCGTCCAGCAGCCAGGCCTCGTCGTCGTGGCGGCTGGTGCGCACATTGAATTTGAGCACGCAGCGCTCCGGCACGATATTCAGCGGGCCGCCGCCGTGGACATATCCGACATTCAGCGTCAGCCCTTCGCGCCGGCCGTTTATGCCGTGCAGCTCGGTGGCGAGCGCAGCGGCGGCGGCGATGGCATTGCGGCCGTCTTCCGGATTGCGCCCGGCGTGCGCGGCCCGGCCGCGTACCACGATGTCGAAATTGCCGCTGCCCTTGCGTTCGGAGGCGAGACCGCCGTCGGCATAGGCCGGCTCGTAGACCAGGCCGAAATGGTTGCGTTTGGCTGCTTCCGCCAGCAAGGGAGCCGAACCCTGTGAGCCGATCTCCTCGTCCGGGTTAAACAGCACCTCCCAGCCGATGCGCTCGCGCTGCGGGCTTTGCTCCAGGGCGGACAGGGCCAGGAACATCGCCAGCAGGCCACCCTTGAGGTCGGCCACACCGGGGCCGTGCATGCGGTCGTCCCCGCTGAGCTGCGCGCTCTGGAACGGGTGTTCGACGCCGAACACCGTATCCAGGTGCCCGCACAGGAACACGCGCAACGGCGCTTCCGGCCGCTTGCGCAGGCGCAGTGCATGGCCCAGCGGCCGCTCACGCCATTCGCCGCGATCGTCGGTATAGCGATAGGGGGCCACGGCGATGCTTTCCGCGTCCGCCCCAAGCGGGGCGAATAGCTGGCGCAGGCGGGCCGCGCAGGCGTCGACGCCGGCAGTGTTGAAACTGCCGGAGTTGAGGTTGGACAGACGCAGCAGTTCGTCGCGCATTGCCGCGACCTGCCCGTCGATCCAATGCAGCTGAGGCACGCTGTTGGGCGCGCCATGGGCAGGCGGGGGAGACATGCGGATAGTCTACTACCGCGGCCGGGCGGCGGGTTGCTGGTGCGGCGCAGCAGCAACGGTGGTGCCGGACACTTTTGCAATGGCGCGTGGCGGGGGTATCTTAGCCCCCATCCTGACGAGAGCCTCGCCTGAATCCGCCCGCAGCCGCTGCGCATCTAAACCCGGCGCACGTCTGCCGCGTCCAATCAGATCGTTTGGGGCAGTTCGTCATCCACCTAACAATCATTCGGGAGCATCATGAACCATACATTTCGCAGGACGCTGTCGCTGACAGCGCTGGCGGCCGCCGCGCTGGGTGCGGTGGCGCCGGTCCAGGCCGCCGAGGATGTCGCCACCCGCGTCAAGGCACTGGACACCCTGCTGGCCGAGCAGTGGGAGTACAACCTCAAGGACAGCCCGGAATTCGCCACCATCATCGGCGACTACCGCTACAACGACAAAGTCAGCGATGCTTCGCTGGCCCACGTGCAGCAGCAGAAGAAGGACGCCCAGGATTTCCTGGTCCGCTTCCAGGCCATCGATACCAGCGGCTTCCCCGAGCAGGAACTGCTCAGCCAGAAGCTGATGGTCCAGCAGTTGCAGGACACGCTGAAGGGTATCGAGCTGAAGACTTATGAGCTGCCGCTGGACCAGTTCAACGGTATCCATTTGCAGATGGCGCAGCTCGTCTCGGCACTGCCGTTTGACAGCACCAAGCATTACGAGGACTACCTGGCACGCCTGCACCAGATGCCGAAAATCATCGATCAGGTGATCGAGGTATCGCGTCAGGGTCAGAAGGACGGCCTGATGCAGCCGAAATTCCTGCTGGAGAAAGTCTCGACGCAGGCCCAGTCCATCGCGGAGCCGGCGGGCGAGGCGAGCGCGTTCGGGCAGCCGGTGGCCAAGTTCCCGGACACGGTGCCGGAGGCGGACCGCAAGCGCCTGCATGACGCCATCGTGCAGGCGGTGGATACCGAAGTGCGACCGGCCTATCGGAAGCTGGCGGCCTTCGTCGCCACCGAATATGCGCCGAAGGGGCGTACCCAGCTCGGCCTGTGGTCGCTGCCGGATGGCGATGCCCGCTATCGCTTCGCCATCCACAGCATGACCACCACCGACAGGGATCCTGAATCGATCCATCAGCTGGGCCTTTCCGAAGTGAAGCGCATCGAAGGCGAGATGACGGCCATCGCCAAGAAGCTGCACTACAAGGATCTGAAGACCATGCGCGCGGCGTTGAAGACCGATCCCAAGGTCCACGCCACCTCGCGCCAGCAGATTGTCGATCTGTATACCAAGTACATCGCACAGATGCAGCCGAAATTGCCGGAGCTGTTCGGCCTGCTGCCGAAGACCCAGGTGGTGGTGGTGCAGGATCAGGAATACCGCGAGAAGGAAGCGTCGGCGGCCGAGTACAACCAGGGCACGCCGGACGGGTCGCGTCCCGGCATGGTCTATGTCAATACCGGCGACTATCAGAACCGTTCGCTGCTGCCGATCGAGGACACCGCCTATCACGAGGGTGTGCCCGGCCACCACATGCAGATATCCATCGCCCAGACCCTGCCGGGCCTGCCGCCGTTCCGCCAGCAGGCCGGCTACACCGCCTATATCGAGGGTTGGGCCTTGTATGCCGAAGGGCTGGGCAAGGAGATTGGCTTCTACCAGGACCCGCTCAACAACTATGGCCGGCTTTCCGGCGAGCTGCTGCGCGCCGACCGGCTGGTGCTGGATACCGGGGTGCACTACAAGCACTGGACACGCGAGCAGATGATCAAGTTCTTCCGCGAGCATTCCTCCGAGGACGAGCCGGACATCCAGGCCGAAACCGACCGCTATATCGCGTTTCCGGGCCAGGCGCTGGCCTATAAGCTGGGCCAGCTGAAGATCCTGGAGTTGCGCGAGCGGGCCAAAAAGGAACTGGGCGGCAAGTTCGACATCCGCGCCTTCCATGACGAGATTCTCGACGGCGGCGCCTTGCCGCTGGACGTGATGGACGCCCGTGTCGATGCCTGGATTGCCAGGCAGAAGGGCGGTGCCACGGCAGCCGGCCAGCCCTGATAGGGCTGGCCATGGCTTTTTGATACAGGTGAGATTCGGAGGGCTGCGTCTTGGCGCAGCCCTCTGTTTTTGTCCGCTCGCTGCGCTGAAATGGTGCCCCCGGCCCGAATTGAACGGGCAACCTCACCCTTAGGAGGGGTGCGCTCTATCCAATTGAGCTACGGGGGCAGGCGCTGTAGCCGATTTTAGCAAGCTTTGGCGGCCTTCTCGTCAAAATCGGAGGCCTGATGCCGGCGTTTTCTTCGATCGAAGCGGGCCGTCGGGGCGCATCCCGGCATGGAATCGGCAGAGGCGGTACCTTATGCTGAAGCCGGTCTGGAAGTGGCCCGGCGATTGCGTCATCGACA